>Ga0209471_1002002_pt1 | contig 11902 bp, 9 predicted proteins | sample GraSoiAngelo_128_FD_185885 | JGI IMG/M metagenome (GOLD analysis project Ga0209471, IMG submission 185885) | Grasslands soil microbial communities from the Angelo Coastal Reserve, California, USA - 14_0927_12_20cm (SPAdes) (version 2) | ecosystem: Environmental > Terrestrial > Soil > Grasslands ...
CGACCTCGACGTCCTCTTCGCCGAGCCCGACTCCGGCGCGCTCCTCGCCGCGGCCCGGGCGCGCCGGCTCACGCTCGAGACCAGCGTCGACGCCTTGCTCAGCGAAGAGGAGCAGGTCGAGCAGAACCAGCCGCTCCGCCTCGCCGCCCTCTGCGAGGCGCTCGCCCAAGTCTGCGACGGCCTCGCCTTCATCCACGCCCGCGGCCTGCTCCACCGCGACATCAAGCCCTCCAACGTCCTCGTCACTCCCGGCCACCGGGCCATCCTGGTGGACTTCGGGCTCGCCAAGCGCTTCGCCGACGATCGGATCACCGACCACGGCCGCGTGGTCGGAACCTATCGCTTCATGTCCCCCGAGCAGGCGCGCGGCGAGGAGCTCGACCGCCGCAGCGATCTCTACGCCTTGGGCACGACGCTCTACGAGCTGATCGCCGGCCGCCCCGCTTTCGCCCAGGTCAATCAGCTGGAGTTGCTCGAGGCGATCGTCGGCAACGAGCCGCCCGCCCTCCAGCGGATCAATCCCGGAGCGCCTCCTGCCTTGTGCACGTTGACCGAACGGCTCCTGGCGAAGAGTCCCGACGATCGGCCTGCCACGGCCGTGGAGCTGGCGCGCGAGCTGGTGGCGGTGCGGCGGGGACTTCTCCATCTGCCGCCGCACGAGATCGTCGAGATCAGCGCGCGCTGAGCCGCCGCCGCAAGTCCGCGGCGAAGCTGCCGCGCAGCCAGCGGTGCTTCCAGCCTTTCACCGAGAGCCAGGCGGCGGCCAGGAGCGCAAGCGCGAGCAGGTAGGGCCAGCGCGTCCGGTGATCGAGCCCGAGAAGAACGACGGCGATGGCGATCCACGCCGCGGCAGGGTTGTGCTCCTTCTTCAGCGCGCGCTTCCAGTTCCAGGGAGCGGCATGCATCTTCGCAAGGCGCGGCCAGAATCGCGGCACCCCGGCGCGATAGGCTTGGTACTGCTCGCCGAACCGCTCGGCGAGGAACTTCTCTTCCGCAGCGATGATCGCCGCGTACTGGAGCGCGAAGAGCAGCGCCACCGCGGCGAGCAGCCAGAGGTCGTGCGCGATCAGGCAGAGGCCGAGGGTGATGGCGAGATTCCCCAGATAGAGAGGATTGCGCATCAGGGCGTAGGGGCCGGTGGTGTTGAGCCGATCGGCTTCCAGCGTCTCGTTCTGCCCCGAGGTGCCCTCGGGCACGAGCCCGAGCACCCAGGCGCGCAGGGCCTGTCCGGAAAGACAGAGCAAAAGTCCGCCGACGTACCACAGCGCGCTCGCCGTCCCGCGGCTGCGCCAGAGCAAAGGAATGGCAACCGCGAGGAGCGCCAGAGGAGTGAAGCTCCGCCAGCGAAAGAGCGCCCGCCCTGCCGTCTCCAGCATCGCCGCGACGTAGCAGAAAAGTGCTCGTGATAGAAGGCGCCCGTGCAGAGCTATCGGCGCCTGCTCGCCTCGCTGCGGCCGCACCTGGGCCTGCTCGGGGTCGCCATCCTCGCCATGGTGGTGCTCTCGGCGGCGACCGGCGCCTTCGGCTGGCTGGTCGGGCCGATGTTCCAGTTCATCTTCAAAGGCGGCGCTCTCGACGCCGGCACCTTGGCCTCCGCGCTCCCCTTCCTGCGGAACCCGGGCGCGATCTCGCGCGACACCGCGCTCCGCGCCCTGCCGATCTTGATTCTCGCCATCAGCATCGTCCGGGGCGCTGCGTACTTCGGACAGTTCTACTGCATGGGAATGCTCGGCCAGCGCGTGGTGGCCGACCTGCGCCTCGCACTGCACAAGAAGCTCCTCGAATTGCCGCCCGCCTTCTTTGCCCGCAGCGCTTCCGGCGATCTGCTCTCGCGCTTCGCCAACGACGTCGCCGCCGTCGAGTTTGCCGTCACCTACGGAGTCGCCGCCTACCTGCGCGACGGCATGCAGGTGCTGGTCTTGCTCGCGCTCAGCATCGCCCTCGACTGGCGGCTGGCGCTGCTCGCCTTCGTCGCCGTGCCGCTCATCGTCTGGCCCATCTTCCGCTTCGCCCGGCGCCTGAAGAGGATCGCCGACCGCGGCCAGGAGCAGATCGGCGTCCTCTACACCATCCTCCACGAGGCGCTGCAGGGTGTTCGCATCGTCCAGTCTTTCGGCATGGAGCGCTACGAGCGGGAGAAGCTCGCCGCCGAGCAGGAGCGCTTCCTCGGCACCATGAGCAAGAGCTTCTTCGTCCGCGCCATCTTCACGCCAACCCTGGAATGGATGGCGGCCGTCGGGATCGCCGCCACGGTCGTCTTCGCGGCCCGCGCCGTTTCCGCCGGACAGCTCCAGCCGGAGCGGGTCATCTCCTTTCTCGCCACCATCGTGCTCCTCTACCAGCCGCTCAAGAGCCTCGGCGGCACCGGCCAGGGCGTGACACAGGGCCTCTCCGGCGCGCAGCGCCTCTGGGAAATCCTCGACGAGCCGGTCGAGCCCGTCTCCGGCCCGCTGGAATTGCCCCGCTTCGCCGAGGAGGTGCGCTTCGACCGCGTTTCCTACCGCTACCCTGCGCGGGAGAACGGCGGTGGAGGGAGCTTCGCCGCCGACGGATCGAAGGCCAAGGCCTGGGAGGCGGCGCCTTTGGTCCTGCGCAGCGTCGACCTCGTGCTGCGCAAAGGAGAGGTGGTCGCGCTGGTCGGCCCCTCCGGCGGCGGAAAGACGACGCTGCTCAATCTCTTGCCGCGCTTCGCCGATCCCACCGAGGGCCGCATCACCCTCGACGGCCGCGACCTGCGCGAAGCTTCACTCTCCAGCTTGCGCGCGCAGATCGCTCTCGTGGCGCAGGAGACCTTCCTCTTCAACGACACGGTCCGCGCCAACATCGCTTACGGCCAGCCGGCGGTGGCGGAAGAGCGGCTGCAGGCGGCGGCCGAAGCGGCGCGCGCCGACGGTTTCATCCGCGCGCTGCCCGCCGGCTATGACACGATCGTCGGCGAGCGCGGCGCGACGCTCTCGGGCGGACAGCGGCAGCGCATCGCCATCGCCCGCGCGCTGCTCAAAGATGCACCCATCCTCTTGCTCGACGAAGCCACCAGCGCGCTCGACACGGAGAGCGAGCGCGAAGTGCAGCGCGCACTCGACCGGCTGATGGAGCACCGCACCTGCCTGGTGATCGCCCATCGACTCTCCACCATCCGCCACGCGACGCGCATCGCAGTGCTCGCGGCGGGGCGCATCGTGGAACTGGGGACGCACGACGAGCTGCTCGCGCACAGAGGAGAGTACGCTCGCCTGTACGAGCTGCAGTTCGCAGCGCCCGCACACTCGTAGTGAAACCGCTTGCGGGCCGAGGCGGGCAGGAGTAGCGATCGAGGTGATGCGGGTGCCGGACAAGAGGGAGACGCTGCTCTCCTATCTGAAGCGAGGGGTGGCGATGGTCCACCTCGACGCGCGCCGGCCGGGCGTGGTCGTCCCTGCGCAATACATGGGCGACGCCCACCTGCGTCTCAATCTCAGCTACCGCTACTCGGTTCCTGATCTGGTGGTCGACGACCAGCGCATCCAGGCGACGCTCTCGTTTGGCGGCAGGCCTTTCCGCTGCTCTCTCCCCTGGCCCGCGGTCTTCGGCATCACCAGCAACGCCAACGGCGACGGACAGGTGTGGCCGGAGGACCTGCCCGTCGAAGTCGTCGAGACCGCGCAGCAGCGTCCCGCGCGCCGCCCGATGCTCGCCGCGGTCAAGGACGAGCCGCCGCCTGAGCAGGAGCAGTCGGAAAAGAGCGGCGCGGCGCGGCCGCATCTGCGGCTGGTGCGCTGAGCCGCGGCCGCCAGGTCTTGCGCGAGGGCCGGCCCATCTTGCGCAGCTCGCTCTCCAGCGATTCGAAGAGCCAGCCGCACAGGTACCAGAAAGGCGCGTAGTCGATCCGCACGTAGCCGCGCACGTTGATGCCGCGCCGATACCGCCAGGGAACCTCGCCGATCACGCGGCTGAGCAGCGCGGCGCTGCCGAGCTCGATCGAGTAGATGCCTGCCATGTAAGCGAGCGAGCGGCCCCAGCGCGGTACGCTCCGCGCGCGGAGGTGGTGGTGCAGTTGCTCGAGGAGAAGGCCGCCCGCGCCGTAGATGGGCAGCATCCAGAGGTAGGAGTGGCCCTTCAGCCGCCGGTCGCGCAGCGAAACGCCGTCGGTGAGCGCAGTGAAGGAGACCTCCAGCGCCCAGCCGACGAACCCATAGCCGAGGAAGCGGCGCCACATCTGCCCATCTTGGGGAGGGCCTGCTTGGACGGCAACCGTGCGGACCCGTACTCTACAGCTGCGAGGCGGCGGCTTCGTCGCAGACCACGACCACCCGACCGACGGCGTGGCGCAGCCATTGCGCGGGGCAGCCGACCAGATCCTCTGGACCCTCGAGCGCACGGGCCAGCACCGGCGCCTTCTTCTCGCCCGCCACCTGCAAGACCGCCATGCGCGCCGTCAAAAGGAGAAAGGGAATCAGGGTGAGGCGCTCGACGCGAGGCTCGATGTGCTGCGGCGCTTCGACATGCCGGACGAGCTCGTCGTCGCCGCGCTCGGCGCTGCCGGGAACTCCGGCGAAGAGGCTGAGCACATGCCCGTCGGGCCCCAGGCCGAGGAGCATCAGATCGAACCGCGGAGGATCGCCCAGGGTCTCGCGCATCTCGCGCGCTGCGCGGCGGGCTTCCTCGTCGAGGTCGCGCGCCTCGCCGCGCAGCCGATGCACCTGGGCGGACGCGACGCGGCCGCCGAGGACCCCCTGGAAAATTGCAAAATTCGATAATTCGTCGTCCGGTGGAACTGCGCGCTCGTCGGTAAAGAAGATTTGCAAATCGCGCCAGGGGATCTTCTCGATGCCGCGCAGCCGGGCGTAGAGCGGCGCCGCGCTCGAGCCCCCGGTGAGCGCCACCGCCGCCCGTCCCCGCGCCGCGGCGGCTCCGGCGGTCGCCTCGAGGAAGAGCTCGGCGGCGGCGGCGGCCACGTCGGAGACGATGGCGACTTCCGACATCAGCTCTTGCTCTGCGGCAAGAGGCGCGCAGCCGCCTGCAGCGAGGCGGCGTAGAGCTCGTCCACGCCGGATAGCAGCTTCAGCTCCAGGCTGAGCAATCGCCCGGGCGTCTCCTGCGGCAGTCGCACGCGATGGACGCAAGCCCCGTCGTCGTCGCCCTTCACTTCGGCGACGAGAATTCCCTTCTCGCGGCGGAAGGTGAAGGTGGCGGGCGGAGCCACGAACTGGAAGAGCGACACTTGTCCCAAGCCCACCGGCGCGGTGCGCGCGATGCCGGTGAGGTTCGTGTTCTCCTCGCCGGGATCGGGCGCGTCGCCCTCGGCGGTGACCGAGGCCTCGATCCGCTTGCTGCGCGACACCATCCAGCCGGCGAGCAGCAGGCCTTCGGCGCCGATCGCGCCGGCGCAGACGACGCGCGTCTGCTTGATGTTGCCCCGGTGCTCACGCAGGTTGGGCAGGTCGAGCACGTCCGCCGCCAGGGCCTGCCAGGGAAAGATTCGCGCCCAGGCGAGATCGCCGATAGGCGCCCCGCGCGCCACCAGCTGCGCCATCTCCGCCAGATACGTCGGCGGCCGCGCGCCGGAGTCGATGATGATCCGGTCGGCCGACTCGACGGCGCGCTGGAGCAGATCGCCCATCGGCCGGCCGCCCCAGACCACCACCATCGGCAATTCCGGCACGAGCAGGCCGAGCATCGCCGACTCCAGGTGCCGCACCGCCCGCCCCGTGGCGGTGAGCACCACCCGCTCCATCGAGATCGCGCCCAGCTGCCGCACCACCGACACGCGCGCCGTGATCGATTCCGCCGCCACGGCCGTGTCCGCGACCAGCACGACCAGGCGGCAGGGATGCAGCGTGCCCGCCGCTTCGAGCGCCTCGCGCGCCCGCTCGTACTGCGCGGCGGTGAAGTAGATGGCGACGAGATTGAGGGTGCAGACCGTCTCCGGCGACTGCCCACCGCGCTCGCGCGCCGTGGTCAACAATTGCTTGATGCGGGGCAGGTCGATGCCCTGCTCGAAGCGGATGACCAGCTCGTCCCGGTCGCGCGGCGCTTGCCCCGCGGGGATCGGCTCGCCGGTGAATGCCTCGCTCATAATCTCCTCCAGGCGCGGCCGTCCTGCGCCATCAGCTGATCGGCGGCCTGCGGGCCCCAGGTGCCGGCCTCGTAGGAATAGGGCGGAGGGAACTCGCCGCTTTCGGTCACCTTCAAGATGTTGCCGACGATCTTCCAGGCCGCCTCGACTTCGTCTTTCCTGGTGAAGAGCGTCTGATCTCCGCGCAGCGCATCGAGCAGGAGGCGCTCGTAGGCCTCGGGGCTGGCCGAGCCGAAGGTCGTGCCGTAGCGGAAATCCATCGAGACGGTGCGCGGCCGGTAACGCTCGCCGGGGACCTTGGCCGAGAAGCGCAGCGCGATCCCCTCCTCCGGTTGCACGCGGATGACGAGCACGTTGGGCTGCGTGCGGCCGTCGCCGAAGAGCGAATGCGGCAAGGGACTGAAGTGGATGGCGACCTCGGTGGCGCGCTTCGGCAACCGCTTCCCCGAGCGCAGATAGAAGGGCACGCCGTCCCAGCGCCAGGAATGGATGTTGAGCTTGAGGGCCACGAAGGTGGGCGTGCGCGAGCCCTTGGCGACGTCCTTCTCCTCCTGGTACCCGGGCACGTCGGTGCCCGCCACGCTGCCCGCGGTGTATTGCCCGAGCACGACGTTGCGCATCACCTCCTCGGGAGTGTCGAAAGTCTCAATGGCGCGCAGAACCTTGATCTTCTCGTCGCGCACGGCGTCTGCGTCGAAGGCGACCGGCGGCTCCATCGCGGTGAGGCAGACCAGCTGCAGCACGTGGTTCTGGATCATGTCGCGGAGGATGCCCGCCTCTTCGTAATACCTGCCGCGGCTCTCGATCCCGAGCTCCTCGCCGGCGGTGATCTCGACGTGGTCGACGTATTTCCGGTTCCAGATCGGCTCGAAGATGGAGTTGCCGAATCTGAAGACCAGAAGATTCTGCACGGTCTCCTTTCCCAGATAGTGATCGATGCGAAAGACCTGCCGCTCGTCGCAGGTCTCGAGCACGAGCCGGTTGAGGGCGCGCGCCGAAGCCAGGTCGCGGCCGAAGGGCTTTTCGATGACGACGCGGGTGAAGGCAGGGTCGCTCGGCGGATTGATCAATCCCGCGCTTTTCAATTGCGTGAGCAGGGTGGGGAAGGTGCTGGGCGGCGTGGCGAAGTAGAAGAGGCGGTTGCCGCGCGTGGCCCGGGCGCGGTCGAGCTCTTCGAGCTTGCCCTTGAGCCGGACGAAGGTCTGCGGATCGTCGAAGGATCCCGGCGAGTAACGCAGGCCGGCGGCGAAGTCCGCCCAGATGTCCTCGTCGATGGGTTTGGTGCGGGAGAACTTCCCCACCGCCTCGCGCATGTCGGCGCGGAATTGATCGTCGCTGTATTCGCTCTTGGCGACGCCGACCACGCCGAACGCCGCCGGCAGGTGCGCGCCCACGGCCAGGTTGTAGAGCGCGGGAATCAGCTTGCGGTGCGCCAGATCGCCGCTGGCGCCGAAGACGACGACGGCGCACGGCTCGGGCGCCGACTCGGCGCGCAGTCCGGGCCGCAGCGGGTTGGGGATCTCGTCGTCTTCGGGGCGGTAGGGCATGTCATCAGGCCTCGGGCATCAGGCTTCGGGCCTCAGGATTTCCTCACCGCATGCCCACCGAATTCGTTGCGCAGCGCCGCTTGCACTTTTGCCGAGAACGATTCCTCTTGCCGCGAGGCGATGCGCATCAGGAGCGAGAGCGTGATCACCGGCGCGGGCACGTTCTGGTCGATGGCCGCCTGCACCGTCCAGCGGCCCTCGCCGCTGTCCTCGACATAGCCGCGGATGCCGTCGAGGCCGGGATCCCTTTGCAGGGCATCGTGCAAGAGCTCGAGCAGCCAGGAGCGCACCACGCTGCCGGAGCGCCAGATGCCGGCGATCTTCGGCAAGTCGAGCGCGCCGAAGGGTGAAGTCTTCAAGATCTCGAATCCCTCGGCGTAGGCGGTCATCAGGCCATACTCGATTCCGTTGTGCACCATCTTGACGAAGTGGCCGCTGCCGGCCGGCCCGGTGTGCATCAGCCCGCCCTCGGGCGCGAGCGTGCGCAGCGCGGGCTCGACGATGGCGTACGCCTCGGGCGCGCCGCCCACCATCAGGCAGTAGCCGACCTTGAGCCCCCAGACGCCGCCGCTCGTGCCGGCGTCGAGGAAGTGGATGCCGCGCTCGGCCAGCTCCTTGGCGCGCCTTTGCGAATCGCGGAAGTTGGCGTTGCCGCCGTCGACGATGACGTCGCCCCGCTGCATGCGGCTGGCCAGCGAGTTGACCAGCTCCTCGGTGATCTTGCCCGCCGGCACCATCGACCAGGCGACCCGCGGCGGCTGCAGCGCAGCGATCACCTCGTCGAGAGTCGTGGCGGGCGCGGCGCCGAGCGCGGCCAGCTCGGTGGCGCGCTTGGAATCGACGTCGTAGGCGATCACCTTGTGCCCGCCCTTGAGCAGCCGCTGCACCATGTTGCCGCCCATCCTGCCCAGCCCCAGCATCGCCAGCTGCATCGCTCCCTCCGGAGTCTATTTGGCCAGGCGCTGCAGGCCCTCGCGCAGCGCGGCCAGCGCCTTGTCGGGCTTGTCGTCCTCGACGTGGACGCGCAAGACGCGCCGGCCATGGGCCTGCAACACCTCCAGATCGCCGCGCGCCTGGGCAGCGAAGAGCGCGCGGAATCCGTAGCTCTCGCCGGGGATCGACAATTCCTCGCCGCCGTCGCTGGTGATCTGCAAGAAGAGGCCGGTGTTGGGTCCGCCTTTGTGCAATTGGCCGGTCGAGTGCAGGTAGCGCGGACCGAAGCCGAAGGTGCAGGCAGCTTTCGTCGCCTCGCGGACTGCGCCCTGCAGCTGATGGAACTCGTTCTCCAACTCGCCCGTGGGCGGCAGATAGGCGAGCAGCGCGACGTAATCGCCCGGCTGGGCGAGCGCGAGATGCGCGGCGATCCATCCGGCCGGCGTGGCCGCGGCCTGCGTACCCGCCCCCTTGCGTAGCACCTGTCCGTGCTCGGGGCTGGCAAAGAGCGCCAGGCCTTGCGCGCGCAGCGACGGCTCCAGCGCCGCCTGCGGTTGTCGGAGGATCGCTTTCGTCTTCTCCTTGGCCTCGGCGACGTTCGGCTCGTCGAACGGATCGATCTCGAGCAGCGCGCCCATCACCGCCGTGGCGATCTCCCAGCGCAAGAACTCCCCGGCCAGATCCAGTGGCGAGGCGAGCTTCCACTGCAAGAGCGGATGTCCGCCCTCGGCGAGATACCCGACGTCCAGCGCGTCGCTGGCGAGCGAGAGCGCGACGAAGAGCCGATCGCTGCCATAGTTCTTTCCCGGCGGCTCGCCGCTCACCGGCACGATGCCGCGGCCTTTCTTGCCGGTGCTCTCGGCGATGAGCTGTTCCACCCAGCCGCCGAAGGGCAAGAGGCCCTTGCTGAGGAGCAAGGTCAGCTTGTCGGCGCCGTTCTTCGCCAGGCCAGAAGCGATCGCGCCCAGACGCAGCGCGAGATTTTCCTGCACCGGCACCTGCGGCTGCGAGGCGAGCGCGACCTCGTCGGCTTTCTTCAGCATCTCGCCTACGTCGAGGCCGAGCAGGGCCGCCGGAACGAGGCCGAACCAGCTCAGAGCGCTGTAGCGGCCGCCGATGTCGGGGGGATTGAGCCAGGCGCGCCAGAACTTCTCCTTCTCGGAGAGCTTGTGCAGCGGCGATCCCGGATCGGTGATGGCCACGAAATGCGAGCCGTCATCGATCTTCGCTCGATAGTGTCGATAAAAGGCCGAGACCTCGGCGGTGGTGCCGCTCTTCGAGCTGACCAGGAAGAGGGTCTTGTCGAGGTCGAATCCCTTCGCCGCATTGCGGACCGCATCGGGCGCGGTGGAATCGAGCACGCGCAGCTCGAGACCGCCTTCGCGCTTGCCGAGGACGCGGGCGAGCACGTCCGGGCAGAGCGAAGAGCCGCCCATCCCCAAGAGGAGGCAATGGCGGAATCGCTCCGCCGCCTGCCGCGCAAAAGCGTTCAAGTCGCCCAGTTGCTCGCGCACGAAACGGGTCGAGTCGAGCCAGCCAAGCCGATCCTTGGCGACGTTTTTCTCTCCCCAAAGCGAGGCGTCGCGGGCCCAGAGTCGCGCCGCCGCTTTCTTCTCCCGCGCGAGCTCGATGCCGCGCGCGGCGTCGTCCTTCCGCTTGCCCAGCCTCTCGCTGAGCTGCATCTGCTTCACGCTCCGCTGCGCGGCGGCGCGCGCCTCGATGGCGTGCAAGAGGCCGTCGAGGGCCTTGGAGAAGAGCTCGAGTCCATCGTCGGTGAGCTTCTTGCAGACCTGCTCGAGATCGATGCCCAGCTCGGCCAGCTTGCGCAGCTGCGCGCGCGCCTCCTCCGCTCCCTGCGTGATCGTCTCCGCCACCTTGCCGTGGTCGTTGAAGGCCTGCAGCGTGCCGAGCGGCATGGTGTTGACGGTGTCCTTGCCGATGAGCGGCTCGACGTAGTGCACGTCGCTGTAAGCCTTGTTCTTGGTGCCGGTCGAGGCCCAGAGCGGCCGCTGGCGGGTGGCGCCCTTCGCCTCCAGCGCCTTCCAGCGGGGGGAGGCGATGGTCTTCAGGAAAACCTGGTAAGCCTCCTTTGCATTTGCATTGGCGATCTTGCCCTGCAGATCCTTGACGCCCTTCTGCTCGAGCAGCTTGTCGACCGCGGTATCGACGCGGCTGACGAAGAAGCTGGCCACCGAATGGATCTGCGAGATCTGCTCGCCGCGCGAGAGGCGTTCTTCCAGGCCGCTCAGGTAGGCGTCGATCACTTGCTGGTAGACGCGGACGCTGAAGATGAGAGTGATGTTGATGCTCAACCCGGCGGCGATCGACTGGCGGATGGCGGGGATCCCCTCAGGGTTGGCGGGGATCTTGATGAAGAGGTTCGGGCGGTCGACCGCCTTCCAGAAGCGCTTCGCCTCCGCCACCGTCGCCTTGGTGTCGCGCGCGATGTAGGGCGAGACCTCGAGCGAGACGAAGCCGTCCGCCCCGCGCAGCTTGTCGAACCAGGGTCGCAGCACGTCGCAGGCGGCGCGCACGTCGGCGATGGCGAGCGTCTCGTAGATCTCCAGGGGAGATTTCCCCTCGGCGATCAATCTCGACAGATCGTCGTCGTACTCGTCCGACTCGACGATGGCCTTCTCGAAAATGGCCGGGTTGGCGGTGACGCCGCGGATCCCGTCCTCCTCGGCCATGCGCTTGAGCTCGCCGGAGCGGATGAGCTTGCGTCCGATCAGATCGAGCCATGCGCTCTGTCCGAAGTCGTTCAGCCTCTCCGCGGGTTTCATCGCTCGCTCCAGTTCTCCAGACCCGACCGCTTCATACTCACCTGGCATCCGACCCAGCGCCCTGGGAGAGCCATCTGCTGATTCGACCGCCGATCTTCTCCGGCGTGAGGCCGTAGGCTTCGGCCAGCGCCTTCTCCGGCGCGCTGGCGCCGAAGCGATCGATGCCGATGACCAGGCCGTCCCCGACGATGCGATACCAGTCGAGCCCGCCGGCCGCCTCGACAGCAACCAGCTTCGCTTTGCCCTGCGGCACGAGCGCGCGTCGTTTCTCCTCGCTCCACTTGAGGAACCGGTCGGCGCACGGCATGGAGACGAGTCGGACCTTGACGCGCTTGTCGATGAGCTGCAGCGCGGCCTGGCAAGTCGAGACCTCGCTGCCGGTGGCGATGACGACCACGTCGGGATCGGGCACGTCGACGAGCGCGTAGGCGCCCTCGAGCGCGGTGCGCACGCCGATCGCCTTCGCGCGTTGCAGCGGCGCCAATTTCTGCCGGGTGAAGGCCAGCACGGTCGGCGCTTCCTTGCGCTCGAGCGCCGCCGCCCACGAGGCCGCCGTCTCCAGCGCATCGGCCGGCCGCCACACT
>Ga0209471_1002005_pt1 | contig 11897 bp, 8 predicted proteins | sample GraSoiAngelo_128_FD_185885 | JGI IMG/M metagenome (GOLD analysis project Ga0209471, IMG submission 185885) | Grasslands soil microbial communities from the Angelo Coastal Reserve, California, USA - 14_0927_12_20cm (SPAdes) (version 2) | ecosystem: Environmental > Terrestrial > Soil > Grasslands ...
CGCCGCGTACCTCGAAGACGTCGGGCAGTCCTTTGGCGGGACTCATGGCGAGCGGCACGCTGCGGATGGTGCGCAGGTTCGCTGTGACGTCTTCGCCGATCGTGCCGTCGCCTCGCGTAGCCGCGCGCTGCAGCCTGCCCTTCGCGTAGGTGAGGCTGATCGCCAGGCCATCGATCTTCAGCTCGGCGCAGTACACGACCTTTTCGCCCACAGCGCTGCGCACGCGCTTGTCGAAAGCCCGGATCTCCGCCTCGTCGAAGGCGTTCTGCAGGCTGAGCATCGGCGAGCGGTGGCGGACCTTGGCGAACTGATCCGCGGCCTCGCCGCTGACGCGCTGAGTCGGCGAATCCGGCGTCAAGAGGTCTGGCCGCTCCTCCTCGATCCGGCGCAGCTCGAGGAACAGCGCGTCGTATTCGGAGTCGGAGACCTCTGGGTGGTCGAGGACGTAGTAGGCGTGCTCGTAGCGTCGAAGCAGCTCCCGCAGTTCCTCCACGCGGACCGCCGGGTCGACCTTCCGCTTTTTCGCCTTGCTCACACCCTCACCCTGCAGCGGTAGGCCCCTCTCCCTCGAGGGAGAGGGGCATGCGACCTGGTCACTTTGTGAGGGGCGCGAGCATGCCGCTCAGGATCTTCAGTCCGGCCTTGTCGAACTTGATCAGCAGCTCCTCGTCGGTCCGCGTCAGCGTGCTCTTGACCACCGTGCCGGCGCCAAATGCGGGGTGCTGGACGCGGTCGCCGCTCGCAAACCGCTGCACCGGAGGCGGCGCAGGCGCGGCCTCAACCTGCCGCTCGATGTATCGCTCCTTGTAGCCCTGGCGCGGCGGGGCGACGGGTGCGCGGCCTCGCGGCGCGGCCAGGAGCGACTGCGGGATGTCAGTCAGGAACCGGCTCGGAAACGCGGGCTGGGAGCGGCCGTAAAGGTGGCGGCGAAACGCGCAGCTCAGATAGAGGCGGTCCTTCGCGCGCGTCATCCCCACGTAGCAGAGCCGGCGCTCTTCGGCCATCTCGGTCGCGGCGCCGACCGCCGTGGGATTTTCCTCGCGCTCGTCGAGGGCACGCTGATGCGGCAGCAGACCTTCCTCCATCCCGACCATGAACACGACCGGAAACTCGAGGCCTTTCACCATGTGCAAAGTGATCAGGGTCGCGCCCTCGCCGTTTTCGTCGTATGCGTCGACGTCCGACACCAGCGCGACCTCGGCGAGAAAATCTTCCAGCCCCTGCGCCGGGTCGCGGTCGTCGAAGCTCTCCGCAAGGCCGCGGAGCTCGTTCAGGTTTTCGATTCGCGCCTCGCCTTGCGGCGTCCCGTCGAGGTAGTGGCGGCGTAGGTCCATCACCTCGATCACGTGGTCGACAAGTTCGCTCGGCCGCAGCACGCCCATCGTCGCCCGCACCGACTCGATCTGTGCACGAAAACCCTGGAGCGGAGCAAGTGCGGTCTTCGGCAGACCGGGCACACGCGCGGGTTCGGAGAGGATCGAGAGGATGTCCGCCTCACTCTCGCGAGCAAAAGAGTTCACCGCATCGACGGTGACGCTGCCGATCTTGCGCGAAGGCACCGAGACGATTCGGGAAAAGCTCAGCGCATCCCGCGGGTTGAAGCAAAAGCGCATGTAGGCGACCAGGTCCTTGACCTCGCGCCGCTCCCAGAATCGAACTCCGCCGACCAGCCGGTAGGGAATGCGCCGTCGGGCCAGCACATCTTCGAAGGCGCGCGACTGGGCGTTGGTGCGGTAAAGGACCGCGAAGGCGGAGTAACCGCGCTCTTCTGTCTTGCGCAGCCGCTCGATCTCGTCGGCGACGAACTCGGCCTCCTCGACCTCGTTGTACGCCTGGGTCGCGATCACCTTCTCGCCCCCGGCGCGCTCGGTCCACAAGCGTTTGGGGGCGCGCTCTGGGTTGCTGCGGATGACGCTGTAGGCGGTGTCGAGTATGGCCTGGCTGGAGCGGTAGTTCTGCTCCAGGTGGACCACATGCGCGTCGGGGTAGTCCTTGCGAAACTCCAGGATGTTGCGGATGTCTGCGCCGCGGAAGCGATAGATCGATTGGTCGTCGTCGCCCACGACCGCGACGTTGCGGTGCTCCGCCGCCAGCAGGTTGACGAGCACGTACTGCGCGCGGTTGGTGTCCTGATACTCGTCGACGAGGACGTGGCGGAAGCGGTCGCGCCACTTGGCGAGCGCCTCGGCGTCGGTGCTGAGGAGCTCGGCGAGCTTCATCAGCAGGTCGTCGAAATCCAGGCCGCCTGAGCGGCGCAGCACCTCCTGGTAGGAGTCGTAGACGCGGCGCAGGACCTCGTCCTGGTAGCTCCGGTTGGGGATGTCGGCGGGGCGCTTCAGCTCACTCTTGGCCTGCGAGATCGCGTTGCTCAATGACCCGATCGGGTAGCGCTTGGGGTCGAGCCTGAGCTCGTCGAGCACCCGCCTCAGGGCCGCCCTCGTGTCGTCCTCGTCGAAGATGACGAAGCTCGGGATGATGCCGATCCGCTGCGCTTCGCGGCGCAGGATTCGTACCGCCGTCCAGTGGAACGTCCCGACCCACATCTTCTGGGCCGCTTCGCCGACCAGCGCCTCGACCCGACCACGCATCTCCCTGGCCGCCTTGTTCGTAAAAGTCACCGCCAGCAGCCGGTCCGGCCACACCCGATGGGACGCGATCAGGTAGGCGATCCGGGCCGTCAGTACGCGGGTCTTGCCGCTGCCGGCGCCGGCGAAGATCAGCAGCGGGCCGTCACCGTGCGTGACCGCTTCCTGTTGGGGCGGATTGAGGCGCGCAAGCAGGGCGTCGATTTGAGCTTGGGCTGAATCCAGAACCACGGAGAATCGAGTTTAGCGGTGGCTGGAAAAGCCACATCCGGCCGTTATGCTCCACATGGCTTTGGCTCGCGAAATCGATCTCGGCATGCGTGATCACCTTCTTTACGAGCTCGCCCGCGACCTCAGCTCATCCCTGGAGCTCGACGTGGTGCTCGAGAAGGTCATGGACCGGGTGATCACATTGATGAAGGCCGCCCGTGGCTTCATCGTGCTGATCGACCCCGTCGACGGCAGCCTCTCGGTCCAGATGTCGAGCGGCGAGGCCGACCCCGAGAAGGCCCGTCAGTTCCTCGGCTCGCGGACGGTCATCGAGCAGGTCGTGAGGACGGGCCAGGCTGTGGTCTCGACCGACGCCAGCCTGGACGACCGCTTCAAGGGCCAGCAGTCGGTGATCCTTCAGAACCTACGGTCGATCATCGCGGTGCCGCTTGTCACCAAGGGCAAGGTCATCGGCGCCGTCTACGTCGACAGCCCGTTCCGCGCTGCCATCTTCGAGGAGAAGGACAAGGAGCTCCTGCAGGCGATCTCCGACCTGGCGGCCATCGCGATCGACAACGCGCGCCAGTACGAGCGGTCGGAGTTTCTGCGCGAGCTGTTCGAGGCTCACGTCAACAAGCAGGTCACCGACTACGTGATCAGGCGTTCGGACCGGACGCTGCGGTTCCTGCCCGGCGAGCGGCGCCAGGTGACCATGCTCAACTCCGACATCGCGGGGTTCTCAACCCTGTCGCAGAGCATGGAGGCCGAGGAGCTGGTCCGCTTCCTGAACGACTACTTCCAGCGAATGATCCGGGTCGTCCTGGACCATGGCGGCAACATCGATAAGTTCCAAGGCGACGGCATGCTGGTCGTCTTCGGAGCCCCGAACCCGATGGACGACCACGCCGAGCGGGCGCTGCACGCCGCGCTGGCCATGGTGCATGAGGTCGACCGATTCAACCGCGAGCAGATCGGCTCCGGCAAGCCTGCGATCGCCGTCGGGATGGGCCTCGACACGGGCGACGTGGTGGCGGGTCACGTCGGATCCGACGACCGCATGGAGTTCACGCTGATCGGCGTGCCGGTGAACAACAGCGCCTACCTGTCCAAGGTCCGGCCGGCCCGGGTCCTGATGTCGGAAACGACTCGAGCCCGGCTGCCGAATGGAATCACGGTCGCGGACTACGAGCCGATGGTCCTGAAAGGCGGAAAAATGCCGCAGCCGATCTTCGAGCTAGCAATCAGCGTCACAACAGCTGAATAGATTTCCCTCTCCCCCCAGGGGAGAGGGGGGTGGGTGTGCTTTCTACCCCTGACAGACCCAACGCCCAGGGCCGTAGTGCGAGTACAGCCACGCGGCGGCAAAAGCGTTGGCGCGGGGGTCAAAGGGCGACTGGCTGGCGTAGGGCGTCCCTGACCAGGTGCTCGGCAGGAACTGGAACAGCCCTGAGGCGCCGCTGTCGGTGTTGACCGAGTTCGGGTGATAGCGCGACTCGCAATAAGCGACGTTCATCGCCCACTGCACGGCGGCGGGGCCCAGCGGGCTGAACGCGTCGGTGATGTCCTTGGCGATGTCAGCCGGCGGACCGGGATGGTTGCTGCGGGCGGCGATCGCGGCGGCCTGCGCCTGGGCGGCCGCCTCAGCCTGCTTTTCCGCCTCGTAGTTTGCCAGCCCCTGCTTGAGCTCCAGCGACCACGACTGGACCTGGGCCATCTGAGCAGCCTGGACGCGCTGGTCCACGGTCTGCTTCACCACGGAGTTCCGATCGAACGCGCTCAGCTGCGTGACGGCGATGGAAACGGTCTGCTGCTGATGCGGCGTGAGGTGCGGCAGGATCACCGTGACCAGGATCACGACCCACACCAGCACCGCCCGAAATAGCGGCAGCAACCCCTTCTCTTCGCTCCTTCCTTGGACTCGCCCTACCCTGGGGCGGTGTCAGGCCTGAGCTAGGAGCGAGACGTAGAGAAGACGCGCTCAGGTACCGGGAAAGGAGACACCCTACCACATGGCCGGCAACGTTCCGTAGCCGTACGCCCCAGTACCGAACCGCCTCGTTCAGAACAGGTGGGTCAGCTTATCCCTCAGACGTTTCCGGCCGGCGGGCTCCGCGTAAGCCGGCATCATTGCCGTCATCTTCCGGAAGGCAAGGTCGGTGAGGGCGGCGGGGTCCTGGTCCGCCGATGGCAAGGCATCTCCGATGACCACTCGGATCCGCTTGCGCAGCCAGAGGTCTTTGGTGCCCGAGAGGACGACCGGGATCACCGGGACGCCGGCCTTGATGGCGAAGTGCGCGAAGCCCTTGTGGAAAGGCATCAGCTCGCCCTCCCTGGGCCCGTAGTTGCCTTCCGGAAAGATGGCGACCGCGCCACCGAGCTCGAGGCAGCGATCCACATGGCGGTAGAGGGTCGTGTCGCCGTGGCGCTCGCGCACGACGGGCACATAGCCGCCGGCGGTCCGGACGAGCCACCACTGGAGCTTGCGCGTGATGAGGATCGTCGGATCGGCCAGGAAGTGGAGGTGCGGCTCGACCGGGAACAGGATTAGCAGCGTGAACTCGTCGAGCCAGTTCAGGTGGTTGGCGATGACGACGTAGTTGCCAGTCCGAGGAATGTTCTCGCGCCCTTCCACGTCAAAGGCAAACAGGAGACGAAGGATCGGGACGCCGAGCAGGCGGATGATCCGGTACGCCAGGTTGGCGCGCGGGCCGACGGGCAGAAGATCGGCGGCCGGTAGGGCGACGTTCGCGGTGCTCACGGCACCGCGAGTCTAAGCCTCGAGAGGCCACCACTCCAGGAAGCGGTTGTAGGTGCCGAGACCGCCCTGGACCGCCTGCACCTCGCTGGTCAGGACTTGATAGTCGCCCTGTGACACCTTGCCGGTGTTCACGTCCGCCTGCAGCTCGTTGAGGAACGCGTTGAGCTGATTGTGAGCGGCCTTGGAATCGCCGCGCGCGGCTGCGGCAGACGCCGCGTTCAGCTTCACCTGGAGGCTGTTCTTCTGGCCCGCGTTGAGCCCGGAGAGGTTCTGCACCGCGCCCGCGACCATGCTCAGCGCGACCTGTGTGGTCACCACGGTGACGGTCCTTGTGGCGGTGCTGACTCCGCCCTCACCGTCGCTCACCTGGAATGTCACGGGGTAGTTCCCGGGGCCGGCGTAATGGTGCGTGACCATCGGGCCGGATGCCGTCGCTCCGTCGCCGAAATTCCAGGTGATCGTGTATGCGTCTGCGGTGTCCGCGTCGCTGAATGTGCCATTGAAGGTCAGCGTCTGTTCGGCTGCGATGAAGAGTGGAAGGGGCTGCGTCACGCCGACGATCGTGGCTTTCGGCGCGACGTTGGTCGCGGTCACGGTCATCGATGTGGAGTCAGCCAAGCCGCTGTCATCCTTCACCCCGAAGGTGACGTAGTAGCTGCCGTCGTCATCTGGCGTGAAGCTGAACGCAGTGCCCGATCCAGTGGTGTACGGATTGCCGTTCTTCAAAACAGTCCAGGTGTACACGGCAGCCGCCTTATCCGCGGCATTGGGGATCGTCGCTCCGCCGGTGAAGGGAACAGCGGTCCCCTCGGGAACGACCAGCGGGTCGGTGAGGATTTGCGCGATCGGCTTGACCATGGCGACATCGAGCGTGAACGGGGCCGCGCTGGTGAGGCCCTGGCCGTCGCTGGCCGTGATGACGACGGTCTGTGTGCCGTCGTCCGGCCCGGGCTGCTGCATCCACGACCAGGTGCCGTTGGTGCACGCCGACACCACGCCCGACGAGGCTGAGAGGGTCACGGGGTCCCCGTCAGGATCGGAGCAGGTTCCCGTGTTGCTCGCGACGGTGCCTTCCGCCACACTGACTGCGCTCTTGCCCGCCGCGACGTTGGGCTTGGAGTTCACGTTGGTCGCGACCCAGTCCTCAAAGCCGAAGTCGCGGTGGCTTGTGCTGGTCGCCCACGTGCGGCCGAGGATGTACGCGCTCCCGCCCGCGTAGAGGTCCGCGGAGCCGCTGTCATACCAGGTGAAGGTGCCGGCCCAGACCTGGACCTCGATCGCGTAGCGGGTGCCGGACGTGATCTGGACCTTGGGGTTGAAAGTGAAGTCGTGGGGCTGCTTGCAGCACGTGATCGATGCCGGGTTGGCCGCCGTGCCAAGGACCTGCGAGCCTGGGGTGCCGTCGGCCGCGACGTTCTGGATCGTGACCGTCACGCCCGGGAAGCCGCCCGCGGAGTCCGACTGAAGCGACACGCGGTCGACCTGGCCTGTGACGCCCGCCGTGAAGGTCTGCGCCAGGACAGGAAGGTTGCTCTGCTGGCTGCGCGGGGGGTTCATGAGCAGCGACTGGTCGGGGGTATCGCCGGCGGCCTGCGCCGGGATGGCAGAGGCCAGTGGCAGCACCACCGCAATCGCGGCCGCCACAGAACTCCTGCCGACAACTTTCCTTAACGAGATCTTCACTTGACCCGGATGACGGGCCCGAAATCGAATTCCTGCGCGGCTTCGCGCTATTCGTATCGGAGGGCGGCGACCGGGTCGAGACGGCTGGCGCGGAGGGCTGGGAAAAACCCGCTCAAGGCGCTGAACAGGGTGGCCAGAGCCAGCGCGCCGACGGCGAGCCACCAGGTGATGCGGAAGACCGAAAGGTCGAGCGGGATCCCCTGGCCCGCCGCGAGGTTGTTCACGACGATGTTGCCGACCACCCCGACCAGAGCCGCAAGGCCAAGGCCCACGGCGCCGCCGATCAGCCCGATCATGCCCGCCTCCGACATGAACATCCCGCGCACGTCGGCGGAGCGGGCGCCGAGCGCTTTCATGATCCCGATCTCGCGGGTGCGCTCTAGAACGGCGGTGTACATGGTGTTGGCGATCCCGAGGCAGGCCACGATCAGAGCGATCGCGGCGAGGCCCGAAAGGCCGATCCCGAGGATCGTGATGAACTGGCTGAAGCCCTTGAGAAAGTCGCTGCTGGTCGTCGCCTGGTAGCCAAGATTCTTGACCTCCTTGGCGACCGCGTCGACACTCCCCGGCGTCTCCGCAACGAGGGTGATGTTGCTGAACTCGTCCGCCGTCCACTGGTTGGCTTTTGCCATCTGCTCCCAGTAGCCGGTCGCGGTCGTGTAAGGGGCGCTGATGAAGTAGGCGCCGCCAGTGCCTATGTTGCCCGCGCTCGAGAGGACCCCCACGATGGTCATCTCGAGCGGCAGGGAATTCTTGGCCGGCTGCAGCCCGGAACCCGGCAGGTAGATGCCGGGGAACTGTCCGTGAAAGGTGACCTTGTGGCCGACCGCGGTCGACGGAGTGAAGCCAAGCTTGGTCGCGGTGTCTCCGCTGATCAAGACCTCGTTGGCGGTGTCAGAGGATGGGAACCTGCCCGCGGCGAGGAACTTGGACAGCGCCTGGGGCGTTTCCGCGAGCGGCGTGAAAGAGGTCAGGTAGACGTTCGAGAGGTCGGACTGCCCCCCGCCCAGCGTGCCCTGGATCTCGAGGTTCCCGTACGCGTCCTTTACGTGCGGCAGCGCGGCCATCCTGGCCAGGGCGGCGGCGTCGAGGGGCTGGTGCTTGGTCGGATCGCTCAGACCGAATCCGTTTTCTCCGACCGAGACCTGGTTCAGCTGACCTGTCACGGCGAACGCGTTGGTCAGCGAGTCCTGGACGCCGGTGGAGAACGAAACGATGATGGCCATGGCGGCGATGCCGATCGCCACCCCCGCCGAGCTCAACGTGGTGCGGAGCTTGCGACGCCTCACGCTGGTCGCACCCATGCGCGCGGATTCCAGCCACGCGAGCCTGCGCACGTGCTCCTTCGGCTGCATGGGTTTTTCCGGCACCTTCCGGCGGCCCGGGTCTTCGACGATGTTGCCGTTTCTCATCCGCACGATCCGGTTCGCCACCGCGGCGACCTCCGGGTCGTGCGTGACCATGACGACCGTGCCACCGAGGCCGTGCATCTCCTTGATCAAGTCGAGCACGCCCTGGCCGGCCTCCTCGTCGAGGTTTCCTGTCGGCTCGTCGGCGAGGATGAGCCCGGGCCGGTTGGCGAGGGCGCGTGCGACAGAGACGCGCTGCTGCTCGCCCCCGGAGAGCCTGGTCGGCCGGAAGTTGACGCGGTCCTTCAGCCCGACCTTCTCGAGAAGGCGGCGACCTCGTTCGCGACGCTGCGCGGCCGGGATCCCGCCGAGGGTCATGGGCAGCGCGACGTTGTCGAGCGCGCTCATGGTCGGGATCAGGTTGAAGCTCTGGAAGATCGTTCCCACGTGCTGGAGCCGGTAGTCGGCGAGCTGGCGGTCGCGCATCTCGTTGAGCTTCCGGCCGCCGGCGACGATGGTGCCCTGGGTCGGCCGATCCAGCCCGCCGAGCAGAGACAGCAGGGTCGACTTGCCGCAACCCGATGGACCCATGATCGCGATGAACTCGCCCGGCGCGATCGAGAGCGAAACGCCGCGCAGGGCGGTCACCGCGACCTCGCCCATCCGGTGCACGCGGACGACGTTGGTGAGCTCGATGCCGACCGGTTCGCCGAGAAGCTCGCCCGGCTCGGGTGGGACCGCCGCGGGAGCGGTTGGCGGGACCTCTTGTTCAACTACTGCCATGTCAAGCGCCACAGTCTACTGGGCCGTTTAGCGTTCGCCGCCTGATCTCGATGTGGCCGGGTAAAAAAACGAACGCTGTAGGAGATGGGACTCGTCAACGCGACGGACGTGATCGACGGATTCGATGGCTGGCTTGCCGCGAGGCTGCCCGTCGAGAGCTGATGCTGACTCGGCGTCTCGAGCGTGGCGGTCAGTCGTCGATCGCTTGGTAGGCAGCCGTCCAGAAGTCGATACGAACTGGCAAGGAGACCGCCGCATGCGCCCGCTGGATCATGAGGATCATCGTCATCTTCTCTGTCGGGTCGTTGCACCATTCGGTGCCGTACAGGCCGGGCCACCCGTAGCTTCCAACCGACGGTCCGAGGTGCGTGCGCCGGGTGCGCACCGACATCCCGAAACCCCAGCCGATTTCGTCGAAGTACCCCTGCTGCCAGTGCTCGGACACCTCTTTCTGGGCGGGCGTCAGATGGTCGCTCGTCATCAGCGTCACCGACGGCCGCGACAGCACCTGCTCGCGGCGCCAGGTGCCGCCGGCGAGCAGGGCCGAGGCGAAGGCGAGGTAATCGTTGGCGGTCGAGACCAGTCCACCGCCGCCGGATTCGAACGCAGGCGGCCGGCTCCAGTACCCATCGGGGGCGTCCGCCACGACGAGCTCGCCGGTGGCGTCGTCGCGTTTGTACGCGGTCGCCAGCCGGCCGAGACTCGCGGCGGGCACGCTGAAGGCGGTGTCCTTCATCCCTAGCGGCTCGAAGATGCGCTCGCGCAGAGCATCGCCAAACGACATGCCGGTAGCCCGGGCGACAAGCACCCCGGTCACGTCCGCCGCGGCGTTGTACATCCACCGCTCACCTGGCTGGTAGACGAGCGGAAGCGCGCCGAGCCGGCGAATAAACTCGTCCGGCGGCGGCTCGGGATCTTCGCGATACAGCGCATCAACCGCGTCGGCGATCGGGACCGTTCCCGGCTCGACCCCCACCACCATGCCGGTGCCCAGGGTGTAGGTGAGCAGGTCGCGCAGAGTAATCGAGCGCGTCGCTGGGATCGTCTCTTCCAGCGGCCCGCTTGGATTTGCGAGCACCTTCATGTCCGCCAGCTCCGGGAGGAGCGCGTCGACCGGGTCGTCGAGGCGGAGTGTGCCATCCTCGACCAGCGTCATCGCGCACGCGGCGACAATCGGCTTGGTCATCGAGGCCATTCGGCAGATCGTGTCGGCCGCCATCGGGGTCTTCGAGCTTGGGCCCTCGAAAGCGAGATTGCCCATTGCCTCGATGTGGACCTCGCCGCGGCGAGCCACGACGGCGACCGCACCCGGCACGTCGCCAGCGTCGACGTAACGACCGACCGCCTCCCGTACCCGGGCGAGGCGCTTCAACGAGAAGCCTCCGGTTGCCAATCTCTCCTCCGGATATCGACCGTGCTGCTGGTGTCGGCGCAGGTCATGACACTGGTGCCGGCGCGGGGACTCGAACCCCGGACCCTCGGTTTAAAAGACCGCTGCTCTACCAAGCTGAGCTACGCCGGCGCTGCTACGAATTTAGGCCATCGGGCGGCGCGCACCGGCCGCCTCCTTCTCCCGTCGCGCGTTTACCGAGGGCTTAAGCGGCGACCCGATGCTGTATTGTCCCCGCCGCGATGAGCGCAGCGCTAACCGGCTGGTCGCAAGACGCCAACTGGTTCTGGGACGGCGAGAAATGGAACGACGCCCTGTCCGAGGACGGGAAGTGGCGCTTCGACGGAAGCGGCTGGCAGCCGTTCGCGGGCCGGCGGACCACGGTGCCGGGCCGGCCGCTCTATCCGGCGACTCCACCACCACCGCCACCTCCACCTCCGCCGCCCCCGGCGCCCGCCTGGGCGGGCTCGGCCGCGGCCGCCCCTCCCCCGCCTCCGCCTCCGCCACCCGGTGCTGTTCCCGCGGTCGTCATGCCGTCGTGGGTGGCTCCGTCGGAGATCGAGCGCATCGAGCAAGAGAAACGTGAGCGAGCGATGCTGGCGGCCCAGCCGCCGCCGCCCGTGCCGGCGGCGCAGGACTGGCGCCTGGTCGGCGAGCGGATGCAGTACAGCGACTACAGCCACAATCCCAACTACGCGAGCTGGCAGGTCGGCGGAACGAGCATCCTCATCTACATCGTCCTGCTCTGGCTCTGTGGACCCATCTCGGCGATCTTCGTCTGGATGACGGGGTGGAGTCTCACCAGCAAGGTGATCACGACTTTCATCTCCCTCATCGGACTGGCCGTGGTCCTGCTGCTGGTGGTGGCCGCCCACTGGACGCCCACGACGGGCTGAGCGGCGCAGACCGTAACTAGTAGCCTTCCCCGAGTGCGCAGGCTTCGCCGGTATCTGCCCGCGAGTGCCGGGATAGCGATCGGCCTGATAGCGCTGCTGCTCGTCGTTTTCATGCCTTCGCCGAACAGCTCAGGATCATTGGGTTTCAGAAGAAGCTCATCCCACACCGTTTCTTTGCCTTTTCCCTGGTTGAAGCCGAAAGCAAGCGCCAAGGCCTGCACGGGGTTATTTTTTATTTTGCGA
>Ga0209471_1002007_pt1 | contig 11885 bp, 10 predicted proteins | sample GraSoiAngelo_128_FD_185885 | JGI IMG/M metagenome (GOLD analysis project Ga0209471, IMG submission 185885) | Grasslands soil microbial communities from the Angelo Coastal Reserve, California, USA - 14_0927_12_20cm (SPAdes) (version 2) | ecosystem: Environmental > Terrestrial > Soil > Grasslands ...
TGGTGGCGGTGGCGGAGGCGCTGGTCGCGACCGGCGTCACGACGGCTCGGCCCATCCTGTTCGCCGCCACAGTCGGCGAGGAAGGCTCGGGGGATCTACGCGGGGTGAAATACCTGTTGAACGGGAGGCACGATGTAGGGGCGCAGCATGCTGCGCCCCTACCGAATGCTGCGCCCCTACCCGTCGCCTTCATCGCCCTGGACGGGGCCGGGCTCGAGCGCGTCATCCACCGCGCGCTCGGGTCCAAGCGTTATCACGTCACGTTCCGGGGACCGGGCGGCCACTCCTGGGCCGCCTTCGGCGTCGCCAACCCCGCCAACGCCGTCGGACGCGCCACCGCCCTGCTCGCCGATCTCCCCATCGCGACTGCCCCCCGGACCACGTGCGCCGTAGTGGGCCTCGGGGGGGGCACCGGCCTCAACTCGATCCCGCAGGAGGCCTGGCTCGACCTGGACTTGCGGAGCGAGGATCCGCGCGCCCTGGCGCAGCTCGACGTCACCGTCCGGGCGGCGCTCGAGCGCGCCGCAGACGACGAGAACCGCAGCCGCTCCGCGGGCACGCCGCCGCTACGCGTGGAGGTGCAGCTCGTGGGCGACCGCCCCTGCGGCATCACCCCCCGCACCCATCCTCTGGTGCAGGCGGCGATCGCCGCCAATCGCGCGCTCGGCCGGGACGCCGAGCTCGCCAGCGCGTCCACCGATGCGAACGCGCCGATCGCCCTCGGCATCCCGGCGATCGCCCTGGGAGCCGGGGGCAAGGCCGGCGATGCTCACCTCACGACCGAGTGGTACGAGAACGTCGAAGGAGCGCTCGGCATCGTCCGAGCGCTCCTCGTCACCGCCGCGATGGCGGAGGTCGGCTAGGCCCGGGCCGGCGCCGCCCGCAGGGCCCGCGCCACCGCGAGCGACTCGCGGCTGTGGCGCATGACGCGCAGCTGCGACGAGTACACGTGGCGCACCACACCGTCCCGGTCGATCACGTACGTCACCCGGCCGGGTAACAGACCCAGCGTCTTTTCGACGCCGTACAGCTCGCGCACCGTCCCGTCCCGGTCGGAGAGCAGCAGGAATGGCAGCCCCTGCTTGGCCGCGAAGCGGCGGTGCGATGCCACGGAATCGGCGCTCACGCCGATCACCTCCGCCCCCGCCGCCGTGAACGCGTCGTAGCTGTCGCGGAACGCGCGCGCCTCGACCGTGCATCCCGGCGTCTGATCCTTCGGGTAGAAGTACAGCACCACGGTCTTCCGGCCCACCAGATCACGCAGCCGTACCGGCGTGCCGGTCTGATCGGGCAAGGTAAAGTCCGGGGCCCGATCTCCCACGCCCACCTTGGTTGGCTTGCTCACATGTCCTCCCTCTCACCCATCGTACAACGTGGCGTCGTGGCGTGGTGTAACGATCTCGTCAATGCGCAGCCGCCGCCCCGCCCGGCATGCCCTTGCTCTTGTGCATCAGCAGGAGCAGCGGCAGCGACAGCACGAAGCAGGCCCCGAACAGCAGGAACAGCTGCTCGAACGACAGCATCATCGCCTGGCGAGTCACCTGGCCGTTCACGATCATCAAGGCCTTCGACTGAGCCAGCGGGGCGGGCGTACCCGTCGCGACGAGCCGCGCCATGATACCGCCCAGCCGCTCGCGCGTCGCTTCGCTGTACTGCGTCACGTTGGCGATCAGGTCCGCCCGATGAATCGCCGTGAAGCGCTGCACCAGCGTCGCCGAGATGGCGATCCCTACGCTGCCGCCGAGCTGCCGCAGCAAGTTGAACAGCCCGGTGCCGTTCGGGATCTTGCTCATCGGCAGGTCGGCGAGCGCGAGATTGGTGAGCGGTACGAAGATCAATCCCAGTCCCACGCCGCGGAAAATGAGCGGCCAGAAGAAATCGCTCATGCCGCTGTCGGTCGTGAAATGCGCGTGCTTCCACATCGCCAGCCCGAAGATCGCCACGCCGGCCACGATCGACAGGCGCGCGTCGAATTTCCCCGTGGTGCGGCCCATCGTCGCCATGGTGAACGCGCTCGCGAGGGCCCCCGGTAGAATCACGAACCCGGTCTGCTCCGCCGTGAAGTTCTGCAGGTTCTGGAGGTAGACGGGCAGCACGAACACGGTGGCGTACAGGCAGATCCCCAGGACGCCGCCGAACACCACGCCGACGGCGAGCTGCCGGCTCTTGAGGATCCGCAGATCGACCACCGGATGCTCGGTGGTGAGCTCGTGCCACACGAACGTGATCAGCGACACCGCGCTGATCAGCCCGTACGCGATCACCTCACGCGAGTCGAACCAGTCGAGGCGCTCGCCGCGCTCCAGCATCGTCTGGAGCGTGCCGATGCCGGTGGCGAGCAGCAGCAGGCCCACGTAGTCGACCCGCTCGGCCTTCTGCTGATAGCGCGAGTCGTTGACGAAGCTGAGCGACAGCGCGAGTGCCAGCATGCCGATGGGGATGTTGATGTAGAAAATCCACGGCCAGCCGAACGCGTCCGTGATGTAGCCGCCGAGCGTGGGTCCGAGGGTCGGACCGACCATCACGCCCACACCGAAGATGGCCATCGCGGTGCCGAATTCCTCGCGCGGGAACTCCTCGTACAGGATCGCCTGGGACGTGGACAGCAGCGCACCGCCCCCCAGGCCCTGGATGATGCGCCAGAACACCAGCGCGTCGAGGGAATGCGCGTTGCCGCAGAAGAACGACGCGGCGACGAAGATCATGATCGAGCCCGCGAAGTAGCGGCGCCGTCCGAAGTACGCCGACAGCCAGCCGGTGATGGGCAGGATGATCACGTTGGCGACGATGTACCCGGTCGACACCCAGGCGATCTCGTCGAGCGTCGCGCCCAGGTTCCCCATCATGTGGGGAATGGCGACGTTCACGATGCTGGTGTCGAGCAGCTCCAGCACCGAGGCGAGCGACACCGTGACCGCGATGATGTAGCGGTACTTGTAGCGGTCGGGATCCTGCAGGACAGCGGTCGCCACGGTTCGCTACTTCGTCTGAATAGTGACGACGACGCTCAGCCCGGGCCGCAAGGGATGCGCCGGATCGACCTTGTCGGGCCGGACGCGGACCGGCACGCGCTGCACCACCTTGGTGAAATTCCCGGTCGCGTTGTCGGGCGGCAGCAGCGAGAACCGCGCCCCCGTGGCCGGCGACAGGCTCTGCACGTGTCCGCGGAAATGGGTGCCGGGATAGGCGTCGACCGTGAAATCCACCGGCTCGCCGGGCTTCACGTCGGCGACCTCAGTCTCCTTGAGATTGGCCGTGACCCACACGTCCTCGAGCGGCACCACGCTCATCAACGGCTGACCCGGCTGGACCAGCTGACCCAGCTCCACGGTCTTTTTGCTCACGACGCCGGACGAGGGCGCGATGACGCGGGTGTAGGACAGGTTCAGGGCCGCCTGGTCACGGGCGGCGCGCGCCGCGCCGACCCGGGCGTCCGCCGCCAACAGCGACGCCTGGGCCGCCGCCAGCGCGGCGTCGGCCGCGCGGGCCCCCGCCTCCACTGCGTCGAGCTGCTGCTTCGAGACGATGTCCTGCAGCGCCAGCGGCCGCACCCGCTCCAAATCGGCGCGCGCCTTCAAGGCGTTGGCCTGCGCCTGCTCCACCTGGGCCTCCGCCTGACCGACGCGCGCCCGGTTGCTCACGCCCGCGAGCGCCACCGCTAGATCGGCGTCGGCCTGTGCCAGCCGGACCCGGTAATCGCGGTCGTCCAGCACCACGAGGGTGTCGCCGGCCTTCACGTTCTGGTTCTCGTCGATCCGGACTTCGGTCACGAAGCCGCCGACCTTCGGCAGGATGGGGACGATGTGCCCATCCACCTGCGCATTGTCGGTGGAGACGTGGCTCAGCCCGTAGATCCAGCGCCGCGCACCCAACCCCACGAGGGCCAGCAGCACCACGCCCATGATCATGAATACAGTGCGCCGGCCGCCGGGCCTGGGCTCGGCCGGAGACGAGGCCGGTGGAGCCGGGGGAGTCGTCTTCGCGGCGGATTCACGCCTGACGTCTGGTTCGATCGTCGTCGCCATAGAGTCGCTCTTTGATCCGTCGGTTGATCGTGATGAGTTAGTGAAGCGTTCGGGCGACGCCGGCCGCCCGTGCCAGGGAGACGCGCGCGGTCGCAGCCGCGAAGCGCGCGTCGATGTCCGTGTCGCGCGCCCGAATCAGGTTCGACTGCGCGTCGATCACCTCGATGTTGCCCGCCACGCCGGCCTTGAAGCGCTCGCGCGACTGCGACAGCTCGTCCGCCGCGAGCCGCAGCCGCTCGGCCGCGACCGCCTGCTGGGCTTCCGCCGAGTGGAGGTCCAACAGCGCGCCGTCCACGTCGGCCGCGATCTGCTGGCGCAGGTCGCGCTCCCGCACCTGCGATTCGCGCACCACGGCGTCCTGCTCCGACAACCGCGCCTCGCGGCGGAAGCCATCCAGGATCGGCACGCTCACCTGCAGCGTGAGGTCGCGCGTCGCGATCGCGCCCGGCACGGTCCGCCCGTTCACGCCGTAGTCCGCTGCTACCTCGAGCCGCGGCAAGCGTTCCGCGCGGATTGCCGCGCCCGTCTGGCGGGCCGCCCCGGCCCGCGCCAGCTCGGCCCGCAAGTCGGGCCGTTTACCAAGGCCCGCCGCGACGAGCGAGTCGCGCGCGGCCGGCACGTCCGCCGCGCCCAGCGTGGCGGCGAGCGTGTCGGTGAAGGCGAGCGGCGTCGCGGGATCGATTCCCAGGGCGCGGGTGACGTCGATGCGCGCGCGGTCCAGCTGGTTCCTGGCGACGAGCAGCAGGCCCTCCGCCGTGACGAGCTGGGTGCGGGCCCGCGTCACGTCGATGGCCGCGCTCACCCCCGCCGCCTTCTGCGCCTCCGCCAGCCCCACCAGCTCGGCCGCGATCGTGGAGTCCGCCTGACGGGCCGCGACGACTGCCTGGGCACGCACGGCCCGCAGGTAGGCCAGCGCCGCGGTCAGCGCCGTGCCTTCGACGGTCACGCCGCGCTCGGCGCGGCTGCCGTCCGCCTGCGCCCTCGCGGCGCGCACGCGCGCCACGCTGGACCAATCGAACAGCGCCTGGGAGGCGTTCACGCGAGCATCGAACAGGTGAAACGGACCGATCAGCTCGGGGAGCGACTGCGGACCGCTCGCCGTGGGGATCGAAAAATCGATGCCCAATGACTTCGAATTGAAGGTGCGGTTGAGCCACGATCCGCCCAGCGACAAGGCCGGCAACAGCGCCGCCCGCGCCTGCCGTATCCGCGCGTCTGCCTCGTCGGTCCGCAAGCCGGCGAGCGCCACCGCGGGAGCCTCGCTCGAAGCGACGCGCACGGCGTCCGCGAACGACAGACGCAGCGGTGCGCCGGCGGCGGGCGTCTGAGCGGCGAGGGCCGCGGGGAGGAACAGGGCGACGAGCGAAGCACGGACGCCCATCCGACGACTAGCGTTTCGCGATGCCATTGAGATACAGGTCGATATGGGTGTCGAGGTAGCTCTGCACGTTGAAGCCCTCCGGCATGCACGACACGAAGGCGCGCCGCGCCACCGTGGCGTGCATCAGCGGCGACATCGCCAGCTTCGCGGCGACCGTCACGTCCACGGGACGGAACTCGCCGTTCTCGATGCCGCGCTCGATCACGCCCGCCATGAGGCGGTGCCCGCGCGTCACGACTTCGTCGTAGTAGAAACGGGTCAGCTCGGGAAAAGTTGCCGCTTCGGCCATCATCAGCTTGGGAATGCCCGCGAGGGCCGTCTCGCCCACGAGGCGCCAATACTCCCGCACCAGCCGCTCGAGCAGCTCGCGCGCGCTGCCGGTGAACGACCGCGCCAGCGCCTCGCCCTGGGCAATGACCGGCACGATCGTCTCGCGCACCACCGCCTTGAACAGCGCTTCCTTGCCGTCGAAGTACAGGTAGAGCGTCCCCTTGGTCACGCCCGCGCGGCGCGCCACGTCGGCCAGCTTGGCGGCGGCGAAGCCGCGCTCCACGAACACCTCGAGGGCGGCGGCCACGATCTCGCCCGGACGCGCTTCCTTGCGCCGCTGCCAGCGCGGCGGTCGCGGGCGTTTCGATGGGGTGACGGCGTTGCTCACGATGACCCTCCGGATTTAGTAACTGAACGGTCAGTAAGTAAATCCGGTTCCGCGAGGGCGTCAAGGGGCGGAGTAAGTTACTCGGCGGTTGGTACCAAGCTGATACAATTCAAGCAATTACGTGGCGATAGAAGAGAATCAGCCCGGTGGAGGGCGGCGTGAGCCCCAGCTGGCGCAGCAGGGTGACGAGCTGGCCGCGGTGATAGGTGGAGTGGTCCACGGCGTGGCGAAACATCTGGCGGAACGTGTGCACATACTCCCCGCCGCTCGAAGGTCGCACCGCCAGGGTCGCCGCCAGGCGGGGCTCGTCGAACCCGGCGAGCAACGCCAGCCGCTCCGCCTCGATGGCCTCCCACCGGGCGCGCGCCGCGGCGAGCGTCGCTAGGTCCTTCCCCTGGGGCACGGCAGGATTCGGCCGGCCCAGCCAGCGGCGGAGCCACAGGTCTTCCGCCCAGACGATGTGGCACAGCGTCCCGTGCAGGCCACCGTGACTGCTCTTCAAATCGCGAAAGTACGATTCGGCCGAAACCCGCTCGAGTGCCGCGAAGCATTCGCGATTGGCCCAGGCGTTGTACGCGAACAGCTCCCGCACCCCGGCCAGATCCATCGTCCCTCCGGCGCTACCTGGCGGGCGCCAACTCTCCGGCGTCGAGCACGCTCGCCTGAACGGTCTTGCCCTCGATCAGCTGGTCGTCCCCGATCACCGAATCGCGCACCGTGCTCCGCACGACGCGCACACTCTTCCCCAGGATGCTGTTGGCAATGGTGCTGTCCGTCACGCGACTCCCCGCCTCGAGCGAGACATTTGGCCCCACCGTCGAGTTGCGGATTTCCACACCGTCCTCGATGTAGACCGGCGGGACGATGGTGACGCCCGGGCCGGGGTTCTTGGGCACCCGGGCCCGGCCCGTGTCGAGCACGTGCCGGTTCGTCTCGAGCAGCGTGTCCACCTTGCCGCAGTCGTACCAACCGGCGACCGAGGCTGTGAAGAGGCGCCGGCCGTGGTCGACCATGTACTGGAACGCGTCGGTGAGATAGTACTCGCCGCCCTTGCCCGGGGGCTGGGTCAGCACGTGGGCGATGCCGTCGAACAGCGCCTTCGAGTCGCGCACGTACTGCAGCCCGATGTTGGCGAGCCGCGAGACCGGCGTGCTCGGCTTCTCCACGATGCGCTTCATGTAGCCCTGTGCGTCGGTCACGATCACCCCGAACCGCTGGTAGTCCTCGACCTCCTTCGCCCAAATGATCCCGTCCGCGTCCACCCGGTTGACGAGCGTCAAATCGGCCTCGAACAGCGTGTCCACGAAGATGATGAGCACCGGCCCGTTCACATACGGACGCGCCAGATTGATCGCGCCGGCGGTGCCGTCCAGAGTCTTCTGCTCCACGAATTTCGCCGGCACGTCGTACTGCGACACGATGTAGCGCTCGACGACGTGTTTCAGATGCCCCGTGATGACGATGATCTCGTCGACGTCGAGCGGTTTCACCGCGTCCATCACGTAGTCCATCACGGGCCGGCCCGCGACCCGCACCAGCGGCTTGGGCACGCGCTTGGTGAGCGGCAACAGGCGAGTGCCTTTGCCGGCGAGCGGCACGATCACTTTCACGGCACCCTCCCGTAGCGGTCTTTCAGGCGCACCACGTCGTCGAGCTCGGGCGTGGATGCCTCGAGCAGATCGGCGGCCGTGACGGCCTCGAATTGGTGGATCAGCTTGGGCTCGATGTGGAACGCCGCGCCTTGCGCCATGCGCCGCTCGCTCAGCGCGCCGTCGCGCTGGAGCCGCAGGATGATCTCTCCCGCCAGCACGTAGATCGACTCGTCCTTCTTATTGTGGTACTGCAGCGAGAGTACGTGCCCGGGCTCGATGTGCAGGATCTTGCCGACGTAGCGGTCGGTGCGGGCCCAGATCAGCTCGTGGCCCCAGGGCTTGTCGACGCGGTAGGGCAGGTCGGTCACGGGAGAACCGAAACGCGGAACGCGGACGTGTGAACGCGGAACGCGGAACGCGGAACGCGGACCAGGCAACCGGGCGTCCTGACGCGCGAACTCGCCCAGCTGTTCCGCGTTCCGCGTTCCGACTTCCGCGTTCTCATGGGACGAGACTCAGCCTGAGCGACGATGGCGACGTGACGCACGCCGTCACACACACCCCGCACCCCACGCATCCCTCGGGCCGGATCACCGGCCGGCCGCCGCTATCGAGCGCGAGCGCCTTCTCCCCCACCGGGCAGGCGCGGGCGCACACCCCGCACGACACGCCCTGGAACGTGATGCAACGCTCGGGATCGAGCTCGAGCACGCCCATGTGCACGTCATCCCAGCCCCCGGGCGGCGGTACCAGCGCCCCCGTCTCGCACGCCCGGGCGCAGGGCATCTCGGCGCACACCACGCACGCCTGGATTCCAGGGTCGATGATCGGCGTCCCGGCGGCGAGGCCCGCGGCCGGCGGCGCCTTGATGATCGCCTGCACGGGGCACACGGTGACGCAGTCGCCGCAGCGGGTGCACGACGCCAGAAAGCTGATCTCGTCCGCCGCACCGGGGGGCCGGAAGTAGCGCCGCGGTGCCACCCGGCGCTCCGTGCGCACGGTCACCTCGTGCAGCAGCCGGCCGAACGCGTCGCGGAAGAAGCCGCGACGATCGTGCGCGCGCGTGTCCATCAGAAGCTCGGGGACAGGCTCACCTGCCACCGCCATGCGAGCCGCCCCTTTCCCGAGACGCTGTCGGCGGCGAACTGGAAGGGGGCCACCACGAGCGGCACCTCGAACCGCAGCGTCCAGTCGAGGTCGCGCAGCCGATGGCGCGTCACGACGCCGAGCCCGCCCTCATAGAGGAACGTGGACCCGCGACCCGGCTTGGTCGCCGGCACGGCGAGCGTGTCCACCAAACCGGCGTCCGCGAAACCCATGAGCGATGCCTCCCGCAGGAATCCGCGGTCGCGTCGCCCCAGGGAGCGTGTCACCTCGCCATTCATGCTCACCGCCCAGCGCCCGCCGAGGTCGCGGCCGAACGCCCGCAGATTGGCGTTCCCCGGCGCATGGTAGTAGAAGTCCGGCCGCAGGAACAGAGCGCCCCGGCTGCGCAACAACGGGTCGGTGAAGGTCTCGTACGGATCCGCCCCCGCGACGGGAATGCGGCGTTGCCGCACCGGCTCCGAGGCCCCGGTGTAGCCGCCCGCGAACAGCCGCAGCCCCAGCGTCGTCCGCGCCCAGAACGGCGTCCGCACGCTCGCCTCTCCGGTGAAGCGACCGAACCCCTCGAAGTCGTAGCGAGTGGGCGAGACGATCCCCTTCCCCGGGTTCGAGTACACGACGCCGCCCCGCGCCACGAAGCGGGCGTGCAGCACCGTCGCACCGTGGCTCGAGGTAAGCGACCACCACGGCCCGGCCTCGACGCTGCCGGCGTCGTCCCACAACCCCCGGTCGATGTAGCCCAGCTCGGTGGTCGCCATCCACAGGGCGTCGAACCCGACATGCGGGTCGGCGCCGAAGTCCAGATGCTGGCGCAGCGAGCGATCCATGGAGAGCTTGGCGCCGGCGCGTCCCTCCGCCGACCACGCGGACACGCTCGTCTCGGTGCGCGGCTCCGGATGGCCGATGGGATTGCCCCAGCGGCCGTAGAAGTCGAAGCGGTTCGTGGCGCCGGGGCCGGTGGCGAGCGCGGCCACGAGCAGGCCTCGGTCGTAGCTGCCGAGATAGTTGGTGCGCTCGCGCAGCCCGATCGTGAAGCCGCCGAAGCTGTTCGACCACGCGACGGGGAGCCAGGCGCGCACCAGCCGGTCGCGCCGGGCGGTCTCGCGCGTGGGGTCGTCCAGCCGGAAGGTCCAGGCGCTACGTCCCACCAGCACTCGAGGCTCGCGGTTGTTCAGCAGGTTGTAATCGTGGGTGCGGCCCCGCGGGTCGAGCACGAGACGCCCGGGCCGCGCGGCGGTCACGAACTCGACCCGCTCCTCCGCGGGCTCCCCCGTCGCCCGGGCGTAGATCGTGTCGCCGTCCCCGATTTCCACCGGCAGCCGGCCGTCGCCCCGCCGCTCGATCGTGACCACCGTGCGCCACCGGCCGTCGGCCAGGTGGTGCCGCTCGACGCGCTTCAAGCGGTAATCGAACAGCGGCGTGGCATGCAGCCATTCCGCGAACAGCCATTTCAGGTCTCGCCCCGATACGTCCTCGGCGACCTCACGCAGCGCGTCCTCGTCCACATGCTTCAGCCTCCAGCGGGCGAAGTAGGCCCGCAGGATGCGGCGCATCGTCTCGTCTCCCACCACGTAGCGCAGCTCCTCGTAGAACAGCTGCGCCTTCGAATAGATCATCGCGTTGTAGGTCGAGAAGTCGCGGTAGTGCTCGCTCGACAGCGACACCGGCTCGCTCCAGCGCTCCAGATCGAGCGACAGGATCCAGGGCTCGAGCCCGTCGTACGCGGGGCCGGCGCCGTGCGTCTCGAAGAACCAGCCCGTCTGGAAGCTCGTGAACCCCTCGTCGAGCCAGCCCTCGCGCCATTCGTTGTTCGCGAGCTGCCCCATCGTGTACTGGTGACCCGTCTCGTGCACGATCAGGCCGATCCCCGCGCTGCCGTCCATGATCATCATGGGGAACTCGGTGCCGCCTCCCTCGATGCGGTGCACGTTGGTGAGCTGCGGCCACTGGTACGTGCCGTACAGCGAGTCGAGCCAGGCGAGCGCCGTGACGGTATTGCGGACCGCGATGCCGTTCCCCCACGTGGCGCGGTCCTCGGGCAGATACAACACCCGCACCACCGCGTCGCCGTAGCGACCCTGCTCGTAGCGGTACTGGGGGTTGAGCGAGAAGGCGAAGTGATGCACGCGCTCGGCCCGGAAGCGGACGCATTTGCGCCCGGCGCCGACCCGCAGCGCCGCGCACCCGGGAGCGGGGAGCGGGGAGCGATACCAGAGACGCTGATAATCGATCTGCTGCGCGGGATCAACCTTCGCTTTCTCCCAGCCGGGGTCGCCTTCCACCGGAACACCGGTCGCGCCGATGACCTCGTCTTCGGGGAGATCGAGCATCACGTCGTAGGCGGCGAACTCGCCGTAGAACTCCCCCGCTGGATACAGCGGATGGTCCTCCCACCCGTACTTGTCGTACACCACGACCTTCGGATACCACTGCGCGAAATCGAAGCGCCGGCCGCGACGCCCCTGGCGGCGCGGCAGGGTCGAGGGGCGCGCCTGCCATTCGACCTCGACGACGAGCGAATCGCCGGGCACGAGCGGCCGGGCGAGCGTCCAGTGCGCGATGGTCGAGTCGGGCGCGTACGGGTAGTCCGGTCGGACCTCCCGGCCACCGAGCGCGGCGGCGGTGATCCGCTCGAACGCGTAGTCCGGATCGCCGAGATGCTGGAAGCGGTCGCGCCCCTCGGCCGAGTCCGCCGCGGCCCAGCGCGAGCCCGGCCGGAACGCGTTCAGGTACTGATGCACGTAGAAGTCGCGTAGCGTGGCCGACGAGCGGTTGACGTAACTGATGCGTTCCCGCCCCGACAGCACGCCGGTCGGCTCATCGAGGGACGCGGTGATGCGGTAGCTGACTTGCTGCTGCCAATAGCCCGTCGTGTCGCGGGCCAGAAGAAGAAGAAAGAGGGAGGCGAGCGATGGCATAGGAATCGGGAAGCTACACAGCAAGGAGCGCGCCGGGGAGGTCGCGCGCGATTGCGATGTCGAGCGCGCGATTCGGACGCCGGTTGGTCGAGCGACGCGGGGCATGTTCGCCCGCCGTCCCAAACCTCGACCAAGGAGCTGCCATGCTGTCGCATACTTCACGCCTGGCCGTGCCCGCGGCCCTCGCGTTGCTTGTGGGCGGGCTCG
>Ga0209471_1002008_pt1 | contig 11877 bp, 11 predicted proteins | sample GraSoiAngelo_128_FD_185885 | JGI IMG/M metagenome (GOLD analysis project Ga0209471, IMG submission 185885) | Grasslands soil microbial communities from the Angelo Coastal Reserve, California, USA - 14_0927_12_20cm (SPAdes) (version 2) | ecosystem: Environmental > Terrestrial > Soil > Grasslands ...
GGCGATCGCCGCGGCGTACGCGCCGAGACCCCAGAACGCCGCGTGACCAAACGAGAGAAGACCCACGTAGCCAAGAAGGAGGTCGACCGACATCGCGAAGAGGCCCCAGAGCAGGATGTCGAGGGCGAGCACCGGGTACATCACTCGTGGAAGCGCGAGCACCGCCCCGAGCCCGACGGCATATGGAAGAACCGCGAGCACGCGTCTCACGAGCGCGCCTCGAGCGATCCGAAGAGGCCCGCCGGACGGACGAGGAGGACGACCGCCATCAGCGCGAAGGCGATGACGTTCTCGAGCGCGGGGTTGAAAATGGCGGCGAGGCTCGCCAGGACCCCGACGAGGAAGCCCGCCACGACGGCGCCGGCGATCGAGCCCATGCCGCCGATCACCACGACGGCGAACGCGAAGATGATGAGCTCGCTCCCCATGAGGGGAGAAACGTTTCGCATCGGCGCGGCGAGGACCCCACCGAGCGCAGCGAGGGCGACCCCGAAGCCGAAGACCGGAGTGACCCAGCGGTCGACGTTGATCCCGAGCGCCCGCGTGAGCTCGGGTCGCTCGGTCGCGGCGCGGACGATCATCCCGAGCCGCGTCCGCTCGATGACGTACCACACGGCGACGCAGACGACGATCGAGAACGCGATCACGAAGAGGCGGTACGTCGGATAGGCCACGAGGCCCGCCGAGACCGAGCCCGCGAGCTCCGCCGGCGCCGGATACGGCTGCCCCTGCAGTCCGTACCGCAGGCGCACGCCGTCCTGGATCATCAGCGTGAGCCCGAACGTGAGCAGGAAGTTGTAGAGCGGGTCGAGCCCGTAGAGGCGACGGATGAGCAAACGCTCGAGCACCATGCCCGCGATCCCGATCCCGATCGGCGCCACGATGAGCGCGACCCAGAAGCCGACGCCGAAGTCCTGCAGGAGCAGATACGCGGCGAACGCGCCGAGCATGTACAGCGCTCCGTGCGCGAAGTTCACCACGCGCAGGACGCCGAAGATCACGGCGAGGCCGAGCGAGAGCAGCGCGTAGAAGGCCCCGTTGACCAGGCCGTTGAAGAGCTGCAGCGCGACGTATTCCATGCGATGAGGAGGGGCGGGACGCCGTCCCGCCCCTGAGCTCCCTGTTACTTGGGCATGCTGCAGCCCGCCTCCGAAAGCGGCCGCGAGGCCTTCTCGGCGGCGATCGTGCTGACCACCTTGGAGTAGTCGAAGGTCTCCTTGGCCTCCGATTTCGGTTTGACCTGCGCGATGAGCGCGTCGTGCTGGACCCAGTGGTCTTCCGGCCGCACGAAGCCGTTACGGATGAAGAAGTCGCTGAACTTGTAGCCCTCGAGCTGCTTCACCACCGCGTCGGCGTCATCCGACCCGGCGCGTCGCACCGCGTCCATGTACTGCCACGCGGCCGAGTAGTTGCCGGCATGCGCGAAGGTTGGACGGATCCCCGTGCGCTTCAGGAACTTGTCCGCGAACGCCTTCGATTGGTCGTCCATGTTCCACAGCCACGGTGTCGTGTAGACCGTGCCGGCGAGCGCGTCCTGACCGAGCGCGGTGATATCGGTGTCGAACAGGAGGCCGACCGCGAGCTTGATGTTCTGGTCCTTGAGCTTGAACTCGTTGTACTGCTTCACGACGTTGACGAGATCGCCGCCCGCCTGCATCGCCCCAAGCACCTGCGGCTTGAGTGAGCCGGCCTTGAGGAGAAGCGACGAGAAGTCACCGGTCGTGTTCGGAAAGGGCGACCCATCGGATTGGATCACGGTCCCGCCGGCGGCGATGACCGCCTGCCGGAAGGAGCTCTCCATGTCCTGACCGAACGCGTAGTTCGGATAGATGATGTACCAGCTCTTCCCGCCCTGTTGGGTCACCGTGATGCCGGTGCCCTGCGCGAGCATGTAGGTGTCGTACGCGTAGTGGAACGTGTACTTGTTGCAGCTCTTTCCAGTGAGGACGGTCGTCGCGGCCGACACGTTCAGGTACAGCTTCTGCTGAGCCTTGGCGACGTCCGCGATCGCGAGAGCCGCCGACGACGTCGGCACGTCGAGGATGACGTCGGCGTTGCTGCGCTCGTAGAACTCCTGCGCCTTCTGCTGCGCGACGTCGGCCTTGTTCTGGTGGTCCGCGGTAAGGACTTCCACCTTGCCGCCGAGCGCGTTCTCCCCGTATTTCGCCTTGAAGTCCTCGACCGCCATGTTCACCGCTTCGACGGCGTTCTTCCCGGACAGATCCGCGTAGACGCCCGACTGATCGTTGATCACCGCGATCACGAGCTTTCCGTCGGTCAGCTTGGCGGGCGGCCCGCCGCCCGGGCCGCCGCCGCATGCCGCGGCGAGGAGCAGCCCGACCAATGAACCCGCAATGGTTCGCTTCACTCGATTCCTCCCTGCTTGTCGACTGCTAGACCCCGAGATGACGCAAGAGCTCCGACTCGCGGGCGATCACCTCCTGGTTGGCGAGTGCCTCGACGATCTGGCCCTGCGCGAGCAGGTAGTGGCGATCGGCGACAGTCGTCGCGAAGCGCAGATTCTGCTCCACGAGGAGCACGGTCGTCCCCTCGCGCTTCGCCTCCTGCAGCATCGCGGCTACGCGCTGCACGAGGACGGGTGCGAGCCCCTCCGTCGGCTCGTCCAGGAGGAGAACGCCGGCGCCGGTCCGGAGCGCTCGAGCGATGGACAGCATCTGCTGCTCGCCGCCGGAGAGCTTCGTGCCGGCGTGGGCGCGCCGCTCGCGCAGCACCGGAAACGTCTCGTAGATGCGAGCGAGGGGCCATCTTGTATTCGCGACGATCGGCGGGAGCGTGAGGTTCTCCTCGACCGCGAGTGTCGCGAAGATCCCGCGGTCGTCCGGGACGTAGCCGAGTCCGGCTCGCGCGCGCTCGTGGGCCGCGAGGCCGGAGATCTCCCGCCCGTTCAGCCGGATCGAGCCGCTGGACTCTCGGTGGAGTCCCATGACGCATCGGAGCAGCGTCGTCTTGCCAGCACCGTTGCGGCCGACAAGCGTGACGAGCTCGCCCTGCGCAACGTGCAGGGTCACCTCGCGCAGCGCCTGAGCCTCGCCGTAGCGCGCCGAGAGACCGTCGACCTCGAGCGCCGGACTAGGCGTGGGCTTGCCCGAGGTACGCGGCAACGACCGCGGGATCCTCGCGCACCGTGGAGTACGTCCCTTGCGCGATGACGCGGCCCTGCTGCAGAACGATCACCTGGTCGGCGAGCTCCGCGACGACACCCATGTTGTGCTCGACGAGCACGACCGTGCGGCCCGACCGCGCCTTTCGGATGAGCGCGATCGTGCGGCGGATGTCCTCGACGCCCATGCCCGCCGTCGGCTCATCCAGCAGGAGGAGACGTGGGTCGAGCGCGATCGCGAGCGCGAGCTCGAGCGCGCGCTTCTGCCCGTACGGCAGCTTGCCGGCGGGCCGGTTCGCGAGATCGGCGAGGCCGACCTCGGCGAGGAGCTCGCGCGATCGGGGCCGGTACCGCTCCAGGGCGCCTTCGGAGCTCCAGAACCGATAGCCGAGCGTCGACGCCGCCTGAAGCGCGAGCTCAGCGTGCTCGAGGACGGTGAGCTGATCGAACAGGCTCGTGATCTGGAAGGAGCGCGCGACGCCGCGGCGCGCGATGCCTTCCGGCGGCAGACCGGTGGTGTCGCCGCCGAGGATGACCACGCGGCCGGCGGTCGGTCGCAGAAAACCGGTGAGCAGGTTGAAGAGACTCGTCTTCCCCGCGCCGTTGGGACCGACGAGCGCGTGCACCTTTCCCGCTTCGAGCCGCAGATCCACGCCGTTCACGGCACGGAAGCCGGCGAACTCCTTGACGAGGCCGTGGGTCTCGACCGCGTAGGTCATATGCGCGTCTTGCGTCCGGCCCAGTACGGCTCGCGCATCACGCGCTTCAGCGTCTTCCCCGCGGCGCTGCGCGGGAAGTCGTCGGCGATCACGACCTCCTGCACCTGCTGGTAACGCGCCTCGACCCGGGCGTTGATCCAGTCGCGGAGCTCGTCCGCGGACACGGCGCCCGGTTCCCGCAGGATCACCGCGGCTACGGGCGACTCGCCCCACTTGTCGCTCGGAACGCCGAACACCGCGGCCTCGCGTACCGCAGGGTGCCGCACGACGATCTCCTCGATGTCGCGGGGATAGACGTTCACCCCGCCGGAGATGAGCATGTCCTTCACGCGGTCGACCAGATACAGGAAGCCGTCCTCGTCGACGTAACCCAGGTCGCCCGAGTGCAGCCACCCGTCCACGATGACCTCACGCGTTAGGTCGGGCCGCCCGTGGTAACCCGACATCAGGAGCGGCGACCGCCCGATGATCTCTCCGACCTCGCCGACGGCAACGTCAGCGCGGTTCTCGTCGACGATCCGCATCTCTGAGAAAGGCGGAGGCACACCCACCGAAGTCGGCTTTGCGGCGTACTGATCCTTGTCCAGGATCGTCATGAATCCCTCGGTCAGCCCGTAGAGCTCGTGAAACACGCCGGGCACGCGCCGGGCCAGCTCCTCGCGGTGCTCGGCGTGGAACGGCGCGCCCACCGCGCCGAGCATCCGCAGCGACGGCAGGTTCGCCGCAGTGAAACGCGGAGAGCCGAAGAGCGCGACGATCTGCGACGGGACCATGAACATGTGCGTCACGCGCTCTCGCGCGATCGTGTCGATGACCGCCTCGGGATCGAAGTGGTGGTGCAGGACGAAGGTCGACCCGAGCACGAAGGCCGGCATGAGCGTGAGGAACGCGCCGTTGAAGCAGAGCGAGCCCGCGTGAAGAGCGACGCTCTCCGGGCCCATTCGCCACGCGAGGCCGAAGAGCGTGCCATAGAGCGCACGCACTCCTTGCGAAAGGACGATGCCCTTGGGCAGGCCGGTGGTGCCGCTGCTGTACATGATGTTGTAGGGGTCGTCGCCGCTCACCGCGACCCCCGGCGCCGCGTCATTGGCCGCGTCGACGAGAGCTTGATAGGAGCCGTAGCCCTTGCGACCTTGACCGTCGATGAGTACGGGGCGCTCGGGGCCCTTCGCGCCCAGGTCGGGCCGCACCTCGTCGAGAAAAGGTGCGACCGCCTCCTCGGTCACGACGAGTCCGACATCCGCGTCGCGCAGGAGCGTCGCGAGGCCTTTGCCCCGTAGCAGGGGTGATAGCGGCACGACCACCGCGCCGATCTTCGCGGCTGCCCAGTACACCTCGAGCAGCTCCAGCGAGTTCGAGAGGAACGTCGCGACCTTGTCGCCCTTGACGATGCCGAGCGTCCGGAAGGCGTTCGCGACGCGGTTCGTCCGCCGATCGAAATCGCTGTAGACGACGCGGCGCTGCCCGAAGACGACCGCGAGGTGATCAGGTCGATGGCGCGCGTGCTTTGCGAGCACTCCGCTGATGTCCAGGACCGCTCCCCCGGCTCGTCGTCGGCCTTTCGCGAACTCTAATACCGCCGCCCGCGGCCGCCTTCTGGCAGAGAACCTGCTCCGCCGGGCGCGAATGCGCAGCCCTGCGGTACAGTCGCGGCCCGTGTACGAACGACCCGGGTACCGCACGCTCCTCGGTCGCATCCGCGAGAACGTGCGCACCTACATCCGCAAGCAGCTCGAGCTTCCGCGTCAGGAGATCGCGGAGATCCTCGAGGCGAACAAACGCGCCGCGATGTGGCTCGGCTTTGCGGCCGCGTTGGCCTTCACGACGCTCATCACGCTCGTGGTGCTTCTCGTTGCTCTCGTGGCGCTTATCCCCCGGGATTGGCTCGGGGTTCTGGTGCTCGCGCTCGCGGTCGGGACGGCGTTCGCGCTCTTCGTCCTCGGCGTGCGCGCGAAGGCGATCCTTCCGGCGTTCTTCGGGGGCATCGTTCTCATCGCGATTGGCGTCGTGGCATTCCTCTGGCTCCCGGAGCTCGTGCTCGCGGCACTCCTGCTCACGATCGCGCTCGCGATCGGCACCGGTGCGATGGGCTACGGCGGCTACAGTCGCCTCGAGCTGCACGGACCGACTCGAACGATCAAATCGATGAAGGAGACGGTGCGGTGGGCGAAACAGCGTCTGCTCGGACGGAGCGCGAGCTAGCCGCGCTGCGCGCGGAGATCGACACGGACCTCGACTACCTGCTCGCGCGCGTCCGCGACGATGCCGATCCGCGAAATCTCGTGCGGCGCCAGCCGCTGGCGGTGTTCGGCACGCTCGGCTCGGTCGCCGCGGTCGTCGGGATCGCGCTCGCCTCGCGGGTAAAGAGCTTCCGCCGCTCTCGCACCGAAAAGGAGCTGGACCAGATCGTCGCGCGGCTCGGCGGGCGCCTGGACCGGCTCAAGGGCCGGGCGCGGAAGCGATTCCGCGAGACGCTCAAGAAGGAGATCGAAGAGGTCGAGACCGGCCCCCGAGCCAAGCAGATGGCCTGGGAGTCTGCGACCGCGGCGCTGACCGCCGCCGCGACGCTCCTCGCGCGGCGGTTCGTGTCACGACTGACGGGAAACGAGGAGCTTCCCGACTCCGAGGCCTAGGAGCAGGAGCGCGGCGTAGGCGAGGGGCACCGCCCCGCCACCGGCGAGGCCGACGGACATCGCGAGCGCGGCCGCGAAGGCGGGATCGCGCGTGCCGGCTCCGATCGCCGCGGCCGCACCGCTTCCGCCGAACAGGACCGCTCCGATCGCCGCGGACGCGGCCCCGACGACAAGCATGAGCGCCGCCACACCGACAGCGCGCGGATCGACGAACGCCAGACCGCCGACCGCGGCCGCCCCGAGGATGATCGCGAGCGCCACGTATCGCGCGCCGTCCACGATCGGCAGGATGGCGTCGCGAAAGAGTGGCACCGAGCCGGCGAGGGCCGCTCCGATGACGAACGCGAAGAGGACCACGTTGACGGTCGACCCCAGTCCGGGGATCGCGGTCATCAGGAGGGGAAACGAGAGGACCACCGACCCGGTCATGAGCGCGCCCACGCTCTCCGTTCGCGCGCCGACGAAACGCGCGAGTGCCGGGCCGACGAGTGGCGATGGCGCGAGCGCCAGGATCGCGACCGCCGGATCGGCTACGACGACCGCAAGGAGGCCGAGGGCGGCGTACGCGAGCACGATCGGGAAGAGGTTCCGCGGCCGGCGCAGCGCCAGGAGCGCGAGGAGCGGGGTTCGCGCGCCGGTGGTGAAGACGTACAGCATGAGCGCCGACTGCACGGCACTCGCGAGGTCAGGCGCCGAGCTTCTCGCGAAGGGCGGGCACGACGTCGGCGATCGGAACCCGGATCTGCCCCATGGAATCGCGCTCGCGGATGGTCACCTGCTTGTCGTCGAGCGACTCGAAGTCCACCGTGACGCACAGGGGCGTGCCGATCTCGTCCTGGCGGCGATACCGCCGTCCGATGGCCTGCGTCTCGTCGTAGGTCGACATGAACTCCGGTCGGATCTTCGCCCAGACCTCGCGTGCGAGAGGCGTGAGCCGCTCGTTCTTCGAGAGCGGCAGGACCGCGACCTTGTACGGGGCGAGGTGTGGGCGGAACCGCAGCACGACGCGGGTGCCCTCCTTGTCGGGCTCTTCGTCGTACGCCGCGCAGAGGATGGCGTACGTCGCGCGGTCGGCGCCGACCGACGTCTCGACGACATGCGGGATGAAGCGCTCGCCCGCGACGTCGTCGAAGTACTCGAGCTTCTTGCCGGAGAACTCGGAGTGGCGCCGCAGGTCGTAGTCGGTGCGGTAGTGGATCCCCTCGAACTCGTTCCAGCCGAAGGGAAACGCGAACTGGATGTCCGTCGCCGCGGCCGCGTAGTGCGCGCGCTCATCGGCCGCGTGGTCGCGGAAGCGGAGCTTGTCTTTCGGGATGCCCTGCTCGACGTGCCAGGCGAGGCGCGTCTCCTTCCACTCGTCGTAGAAGCGCGGGGCGTCAGCCGGACGGCTGAAGTACTGCATCTCCATCTGCTCGAACTCGCGCGACCGGAAGATGAAATTGCCCGGCGTGATCTCGTTGCGGAAAGCCTTGCCGATCTGCGCGATGCCGAAAGGCAGCTTCTTCCGCGAGGATTGCTGGACGTTCTCGAAGTCGACGAAGATCGATTGCGCCGTCTCCGGCCGGAGCCACGCGATGGATGCGGTGTCCTCGACCGGTCCGACGAAGGTCTTGAACATGAGGTTGAAGCGCCGGGGGTCGGCGAGCTTCTTTTCGCCGCAGTTCGGGCACGACACGCCGGAAAGGTCCAGCTTCTGCGCGCGCCACGCCACCGCGAGCTCGTCGCCCTTCGGGAGGTCGTCGAGCCGGAACCGCTTGCGGCAGTTACGGCACTCGACGAGCGGGTCGGTGAAGTTCTCGACGTGTCCAGACGCTTCCCACACGCGCGGGTGCATGAGGATCGCGCCGTCCAGGCCGACGACGTCGTCGCGGAGCTGCACCATCGCGCGCCACCACGAGTCCTTGACGTTGCGCTTCAGCTCGACGCCGAGCGGGCCGAAGTCCCAGGTCGCACCGGCGCCGCCGTAGATCTCGCTCGATGGGAACACGAAACCGCGCCGCTTCGCGAGCGACGTTATCTTCTCGGCGAGATCGCCTTCAGCCACTCGGGTCGCCGTCTTCACGAAACGGGCGCGGGGTGTGGGAGGGTGCGCAGCTCGTCCATGAGATGCGTCGTCGAGATGTCGCGGTCGAGGACATAGCGAAGGAACCCGCGGAGGTGCCGATCGAGCTCGGCCGTGAGCGGCGCATCGAGCCGCAGGCGCGAAGCCGAGTCGAGGTCGCTCACGAGCAGATAGCGGAGCGACTTGAGCGCGCGGACGGTGAGTGGGGCCAGGTACGGCAGTCGCTCCGCGCAGCTCGCGCAGATCGCGCCGCCGGCCGCCGGCTCCCACGCGTTCGTCTCCTCGACCAGGGCCTTGCGGCACTGCGCGCACTCCCCGAGCTCGGGACGGAAACCGGAACGGTCGAGGAGGTGGAGGTCGAACCAGCGGCACACCGTCGGGGCGCTTACGCCCGCGTCGAGCGCGCGAAGCGAGGTCTCGAGCAGGTCGAAGAGCGGCGCCGATGGGACGCGGTCGGCCGTGAACCGATCGACGAGCTCCGCGACGTACCAACCCGCGGCGATGAGGGCGAGGTCATCGCGCATGTCGGGGTAGATCGCGCGGGCCTCGGCGCCGGTCAGGACGTCGAGCTCACGCCCGCGTGCGAGCTGGTAGGTGGCGTGCGTCAGCGGCTCCGCGTGCCCGGCCATGCGGCTCGTCGTTCGCCGTATGCCTTTGGCGACGACGCGCACTTTGCCGAAATGGCGCGTGAAGAGGACGAGGATACGGTCCGCCTCGGCGAAGTCGTTCGTCTTGAGGACGATCGCCTCGGCACGGTACGTGCGAGATGCCACGTCGCGTCAATGGTACGAAACGGCGCTCCGAGCGACGCGCGGGGCGCATATGATCGAAGTTCGGTGGGTCGCGCTCTCGAGGCACACATCGCCGCCGTCGACGAGGAGATCCGTGCGCTTCTGACCGGCGCGGACCCTTCGCTTCAGCCCTTCTACGGGATGATGCTGTACCACCTCGGCCTGGACGCCGAGAGAGGTCCGTCGGGGAAACGGCTCCGGCCTGTGCTCTGCACCCTGATCTACGAAGCGCTAACCGGGGACGAGCGCCGCGCGCTTCCGGCGGCCGCCGCGATCGAGCTGCTCCACAACTTCACCCTGATCCACGACGACATCGAGGACCAGGACCCGGCACGCCACCACCGGCCGACGGTCTGGAGCGTGTGGGGCGTCCCCCAGGCGATCAACGCAGGGGACGGGATGTTCGCGGTCTCGCGGCTCGCCGTGCAGCGCCTGAGCGGATTCCCCGCCGAGCGCGTGCTCGAGTTCGCGAAGCTGATCGACGAGGCATGCGTGCGCGTGTGCGAGGGCCAGTTCCTGGACATCTCCTTCGAGACGCGAACGGACGTCACGACCGAGCGCTACCGGGCGATGGCCGCAAAGAAGACGGGTGCGCTCTTCGCGGCGGCCGCGCAGGGCGCCGCACTCCTCGCCACCGACGACGCGACGGTGCGCGAGACCCTCGCGCGTTTCGGCGACGCATTCGGTCAGGCCTTCCAGGCGTACGACGACGTCCTCGGGATATGGGCCTCGACTGAGCGGACCGGCAAGGTCGAGATGAATGACCTCACCAAGCGCAAGAAGACGCTGCCCGTCGTGCTCGGATTCGAGCGCGCACAGGGCAAGACACGCGAGCGACTGGCCGCGCTCTTCGCGCCGGCTGCGCCGCTCTCGAGCGAGAGCGTGGAGCAGATCCGCGAGATCCTCGACGAGCTCGGGGTGCGCGCGGTCATCGATGCGGAGATCGCCGCGCAGCGCGGTCGTGCCCTCCACGCGCTTCGGGGGATCGCGCCGATCGCGGCGGCCCGCGAACCGCTCGATCTGCTCGAGCGACTTGTCGCCTCCGCGACCGGCGCCGCGACCGAGCCCGCGCGAGCCAACGCCTAGCCCCGCTCAGCGCTCGCCGTTCGGCAGGTCCTCCGCTGCATTCGGATCCTCGGCCGGAACGAATGTCGGCGTGCCGTCCTTCGGCGGACGTTTTCCTTCGGCCCCCTTCGCGAACGCTGTGATGCTGACGCGAGCGACGCCGCCGGCGACGACCGTGGCGTGCGCGACACGCTTCCCGGTCACGCGGGCATCGTCGGGAACGAACACCTTGTACTTGCCCGGCACCAGATCGACGAACGCGAAGTAGCCGCTTCCATCGGTGATTCGCGATGCGATCACCGCGTCCGTCTCCGGATCGCGCACCTGGACGAGGATCTGGTCGATCGCAACGCCGGTATTCGTCGTGACTGTTCCGGCCACATGCCCGCGCGTCGGAGCGCTCTTCCACGGCATGTCGGGGACGGTCGCGGGAGCGGCGAACACCGGCGGCAGCACAGTGTCATATTCGGACGGCTGGGTGAGCGCGCGCGTGAGCTCCGCACGGCTCGCGTCACCCGACCGGAAGCCGGGCGGGTTGCACGATGAATTGGTGCGGCAGTCCGGCGTCCGGTACGAGTAGCCGACCCAGCCGATCCCGCTGTTTCCGGCCGCGCTCGGAGCGAGCGCTTTGCGCACCTGCGTCACAGAGCCCTCGATCGCGTTGAGATAGATGGCGGCACCGATGGTCGTGGAGCGCGAGTACTGATTGTCCTTCGCGAACTCGTTCCAGTTCATGTACCAGGCGCGCTGGTTGCCGAAACAGCCTGGCCCCGTCGCGGTGCAGTGCTCGCGCTTGTAGTTCATGGGGATGTTGGTATCGAGGATCCCCTCCTGCATCCAGCCCCGCCAGTCCTGCAACGTCTCGCGATATGGCCGCGTCTGCGTCCAGTCGCCGCCGTAGGCCTGAGGACCGTCCCCATAGGTAATGGTGTCTGCGCTGATGCGGAGATACGGCTTGATCGCGTGCGTCTCGACGTAGACCTTGCGGACGATGTTGGTGATCTGGTCACGTCGCCATTGCGACCATTGCGGATCGTTGGGCAGCGGACGGTCGACCCGACCTGTCGCCGCCTGGAAGCGATCCAGGGCGACCGGGTTGTAGCCCCACGCGTTGTCGGCGGGCAACGCCGGCAGCGGCAGGTCCGGATAGCGCACGCGGTCGAAATTGAGGCCGTCGATCGCGTAATTCCGCGCAACCGAGAGGTACATCTCCGCGATGTAGTTGGCTGCGTCGGGATGGCCTGGATCGAAGAACCAGTTCGCCGCCGAGCTCGGGCTCTCGCGCAGGGCCCCGTCGTAGCGGACCCCGAGCCAGTTGTCGGAGCCGGTCTTCGATGGCCCGTGCTGGTTGAACGCATGGCTCGGATCGAGTGGCGCGACCGAGCTGTTCCAGAGAGCCGTCGTGATGATCCACGCATGGACCTGGATGCCGGCCGCGTGGGCTTTGGCGATGATCGCGTCGAGAGGGTCGTACGGGCGTGGCGCG
>Ga0209471_1002010_pt1 | contig 11875 bp, 9 predicted proteins | sample GraSoiAngelo_128_FD_185885 | JGI IMG/M metagenome (GOLD analysis project Ga0209471, IMG submission 185885) | Grasslands soil microbial communities from the Angelo Coastal Reserve, California, USA - 14_0927_12_20cm (SPAdes) (version 2) | ecosystem: Environmental > Terrestrial > Soil > Grasslands ...
CGTGGAGCGCTACCTCGCGCGTGTGTCCGGCCCGCTGCTCGACCGGATCGACATCCACCTCGAGGTGCCCGCCGTGAAATACCGCGCGCTCGCCGATCAGGGCGCCGCCGAGCCGAGCGAGGCGATGCGCGAACGCGTGGACCGGGCCCGCGTCGTGCAACGTGATCGTTTCGCGAGCCGCCCGGGGATCTACGCCAACGCGCACATGGCGGCCCGCGACATCCGCACGTTCTGCCGTGTATCCGATGGCGCCGACGCCCTGCTGCGTACCGCGATCACCCGGCTCGCGCTCTCCGCCCGGGCATACCACCGCATTCTCAAGATCGCCCGCACCATCGCCGATCTAGAGAGGACCGCAGACCTGGCGCCGAAGCATGTGAGCGAAGCGATCCAGTATCGCAGTCTGGACCGCAGAGGCCTGGGATGAGGGCGGGGCTCACGCACGGCCCGCTGGGAAGCTACCGTTCGTAGCTTCCGGCCCCCACCATGTACGCGACCGTACTTTGGTTCCTCCTCGGTCTATTCTGCCTGCGCGTAGCGGGGCAGGCGCTGGTGGCCGCTTTCGCGCTCCCGTTTCTGCCACCGATGCAGCAGTGGTACTCGGGTATCCTCCCCTACCCGATCCTGCTTCCCGTGCAGATCCTCATCATCGCCTTGCTCGCCAAAGTGGCGACGGATTTCACGCGGCGCCGCGGATTCTTCGTCGTGCCGCGCAGGACCATGGGACGGTTGCTCCAGTGGTTCAGCTATCTCTACTGGGGCGGGATGGCAGTACGATACGTGGTGAGCATGGCACTCCACCCCGAGCGCCGCTGGTTCGGGGGAACCATTCCGATCTTCTTCCACTGTGTGCTCGCGACCTTCCTGTTCGTGGTGGGTCGCTACCACACCCGGCCTGCGGCCGCGGGATGACCGAGCCCGACGTCGCCCTCACGGACTACGCGCTCGCGATCGAGTGCGCGCTCTTCGCCTATCTGGTCCGGGGTCGAGAGGACGCTGTCTTCTTCGGGTCGGCCGCCGTCGCGTCGCTCGCTGGAGGGACGGTCCATGGTTTTTTCCTGGATGCCGAAACGTCCGGGAACGCGATCCTCTGGCGCATCACCTTGATCGCGATCGGCGTCACGGCGGCGAGCGCCTGGGCAATCGGGGCGACGGTCTTGTTCCCCGCGCCCACGGCGCGGCGCATCAGGATCGCCGCCGCCGCGGCGTTTGCGGCCTATTGCGTCGTTACCTTGTTCATCACGCAGGATTTCCGCGCGGCGGTGGTGTTCTACCTCCCGGCCGTCGTGTTCCTGCTGGTCGCGTTGTCCGTCGCGTATGCCCGCGCGCGGCAGCGGGCCATCCTGGTCGCCGTTGCAGGGCTCGGCCTCATGTTCGTCGCGGCCGCGGTGCAACAGGCGCGGATCGCGCTGCATCCCAGGTACTTCAATCACAACGCGCTGTACCATCTCATCCAGGCGCTGGCCCTGTGGCTCCTCTTTCTTGGCTTGCGGAGGCTCCATGCTGACGCGACGTGAGTTCCTCGAGGCTGGGACGGCGATCGCCCTGGCGCCCTACGGCTGCGGGGAACGGTCCGCGCCCGGCGTCGTCGTCAACGACATCCACTCGCAGCTCAATGCCACGCGGGTGCACCGGGTCGTGCAGCCCGCCTCCGCCGACGCGGTGGTGCAGCTCGTGCGGAGCGCCAACCAGGAGGGCCGCGCGCTGAGTATCGCGGGCGGCCGGCACGCCATGGGAGGGCAACAGTTCGGCAGCGACACGACCCTCGTCGATATGGGGTCGATGCAGCGGGTGCTCGGACTCGACGCTGCCCGTGGTCTGATCGACGTCGAAGCGGGAATCGAGTGGCCCGAGCTCATGCGCTACCTGGTGGACGCGCAGCAAGGGGCGGCGCAGGCGTGGGGCATCCGCCAGAAGCAGACCGGAGCGGACCGCTTGAGTATCGGGGGGGCACTGGCGGCGAACGCCCACGGCCGCGGCCTCAAGTTCAAGCCGTTCATCGGAGACGTCGAGTCGTTCGTGCTGGTCGACGCCGACGGGATCCCCCGCACCTGCAGTCGCGCCGAGAACGCCGAGCTGTTTCGCCTCGCGATCGGCGGCTACGGGCTGTTCGGCGTGATCACGTCCGTCCGGCTGCGCCTCGCGCCGAGAGTGAAGGTGCAGCGCCAGGTGCAAATCTTGGACATTGACGAGCTCATGCCGGCGTTCGAGCAGCGCATCGCCGCGGGCTTCACCTACGGCGACTTCCAGTACCACACGGACCCCGACTCCCCCGAGTTTCTTCGGAAGGGAGTGTTCTCGTGTTATCGCCCCGTCTCCTCCAGCACGCCGATACGAGAGGGGCAGAAAGAGCTGTCCGCCAACGACTGGAACGAGCTCATCTACCTCGCGCACGCCGACCGTACGCGGGCGTTCCAGGCCTACTCACGCTACTACCTCTCGACCTCAGGACAGGTGTACTGGTCGGACACACACCAGCTCGGTCCGTACCTCGACGATTACCATCGCGCGCTGGACCGCCGGCTCGGGGCGTCCGAGCCGGCTACGGAGCTGATCACCGAGATCTACACGCCGCGGGATGCGCTGGCCCGCTTTCTCACGGACGTGCGCGAGCGGTTCCGCGCGCAGCGCACCGCCCTCATCTACGGCACCATCCGCCTCATCGAGCGGGACGACGAGAGCTTTCTTGCGTGGGCCAAACAGCCGTACGCGTGCGTGATCTTCAACCTGCACGTCGTCCATAGCCCCGCGGGGCTCGAGCGCGCGGCCGCGGAATTCCGGCAGCTCATCGACGCGGGGATCCGCTACGGCGGGAGCTACTACCTGACCTACCATCGGTTCGCGACGCGCCAGCAGGTGGAGGCGTGCTACCCGCAATTCCCCGAGTTTCTCCGCGCCAAACGGCGCTACGATCCCCAAGAGCGATTCCAGAGCGACTGGTACCGGCACTACAAGCAGATGTTCGGAGCGCTGCTGTAAAAACGCGCGGCACAGGAGGCGTCTCAGCCACGCTCACGTACCGGAAACGGTCTTGCACTTGCCTGCCGCGTCCGCCTCAAAGATCGCGCGAACCTCCGAAGCACCGAGGGCGTGGTCGAAGATCTCGATTTCGTCGAGCACGCCGTCCATAGTCTCAGTGGCAGAGCTGAATTCCACACCAAATCCAGGATCAACGACCCCTGTTACGGCCAGGCTCCCTACCTCGTAGCCATCCAGATACAAGCGCATGACCGCGCCGTCATACGATCCAGCGACATGATGGAAAACGCCGGGTTGCAGGGCGTTATCCACGCGGATGTGCTGCAGCTGCCCATCGATCCGCATGTAGAAGTGAAGCTGCGCGGGGCCGGCTTGTCCGTCGTACCGTAGGACTGCCTTTTCCCCCCCGAGAGTCACATACCGCTCGAGCGTGCCCGGCGGCAGTGAATCGTGCTTCACCCACACGTCGATGGTCAGCTGCTGTAAGTCGTCGATTCCAGCGCCAGGTGCAAACACCACATCGCCCACGCCATCAAAGCCGAATCCCTGGTTCACCTTTGCCGGCGCAAACCCTGTGCGGTCGCTGGCAAATGCCAGCACTTGATCGTCACCTCTTCCGATTGCCCATGCTGGATCCGCGTCCCAGCCCGGATTGTTGGTCACGCGTTTCTGCGCCGAGCCGTCCGGCGTCATGGTGTAGATCTCGAAGTTGCCGTCGCGGTTGCTGGCGAAGGCGAGCTGGTTCCCCGTGGGAGACCACGCGGGATAGTACTCGTCAGCCGGGTTCCTCGTCAGGCGAGTGGGCCGCGAGCGGTTTACGGTGATGACGTAGATCTCGCCATTGCCGTCCCGATCGCTCCGGAACGCGATCTGGTGGCCGTTGGGCGACCATGCGGGGAACTCGTCGGAAGCGGGGCTCCGAGTCAGGTTGGCGGGATTCGAGCCGTCGGCGTTCATCACGTAAACCTCATTATTGCCGTCGCGATTCGTCTGGAAGGCGATCCTCGTGCCGTCGGGCGACCAAGTCGGGAGTACGTCAACGGCGCCGCCCTGGGTCAGACGGGTGGGATTCGAGCCGTCGGCATTCATGACGTAGATCTGCGGGCTCCCATCGCGCTCACTCACGAAGGCAATCCGCTTGTCGTCCGGGGACCACACTGACATGTAGTCGGCCGAGAAGTCGTCGGTCAGCTTGGTCTGCCCGGAGCCGTCGGCATTCATGACGTAGACCTCGCAACTGAAATCCGTCGCGCGACACGCCGTGAACGTCATCTTGCGTCCGTCATGCGACCAATTGGGACGCGCATTGTAAAATGGGATGTCGGTGAGCTGAGTTTGCTGAGAGCCCAGCTTGGTCATGACGTAGACGTTGAACAAGCCGTGGCCGTGATTTTGTCCGATGAGGTCAAGCGCGCTCCCATCACCGGGCCACCACCCCTTCAGGCCGGCGGGCGGCGGGAGGCAGGGGGCAGGGGTGGCCACTGACGCCGTCCAGACGGGAACGGCATCGGAGATGGGAGAGCCATCGGGGAGAACCGAGTTGTTGGTCAGCGGGATTACCCCGCTGCCGTCCGCATTCATGACGAAAATGTCTTCGTCGCCGCCGTCGCGGGTGCTGTGGAACGCAATTCGCTTGCCGTCGGGCGACCAGACGGGGTCGTCATCGGCGATGAAATCGTTGTGGGTGAGCTGGGTGACTCCGCTTCCATCCGCGTTCATGGTGAAGATGTCGAGGTCCCCGCCGTCGCGGGTGCTCGAGAACACGATTCGCTGGCCGTCGGGTGACCAACCCGCGTGGTCACCCTCGTCGCTGGCGGGGTCGTTGGTGAGCTGCCTGACTCCGCTCCCGTCAGCGTTCATCGTATAGAGATCGGTATCGCCGTCGCGGTCGCTCTGGAACAAGATCTGCTTGCCGTTGGACGACCACGCGGTCGGGAAATCGCGCGCGCCATCGTTGGTCGTGAGCTGCGTGACTCCGCTCCCGTCTACGTTCATGATGAAGATCTCGTCGTCCCCGTCGCGATTACTGGCGAACGCGATGCGCTTGCCGTCGGGCGACCAGGCGCCCGCAAAATCGTGGACGACGTCGTTGTTGGTGAGGTTGATCGCTCCGCTCCCATCCACGTTGATGACGATAACGTCGAAGTCGCCGGTTTCGTCTAATCTCGAGAACGCGATCCGCTTGCCGTCGGGAGACCAGATGGGATCGAATTCGTGGACGGTGGTGTGCGTAAGCTGGCGGACGCCGCTGCCGTCGGCGTTCATCACATAGATGTCGAAGTCGCCATCGCGGTTGCTGTGAAAGGCGATTGTGCCCTTCAGGCCCGCTGCCGTGGACATGCTGAACTCGGGTGTCTCCACCTTGGGTGCGAGCGATCGCTCGGCGTCCTGACAGGCTGTGGGAAGAGCCCCAAGGGCGAGGAAGGGGATGAGGCGTGATACCATCCCCCTTGGCGACAACCGAGCAGGACGTCGATGGCGCATATGCGCTCCTGGGTGAGCGAAAAGGAAAAAAACCGGCCGAGCGTGTGCCTTGCTCAGCCGGTTTCGCGATTGGCTCCCCTCGAGGCTTAGGCGATCCGCACGACAGCGCGCCTCGGGGTTCATAGCACCTGAGTTGCGTTCCAATATGCACCTCTAGCGGCTGCTCGCAAGGAGTTCCGCACGTGGCTTGGTAAGTGTGTGGTGCTGACGCCACGGCCCGAGGCGGCGCCGAAGCTGCCTGAGCCCTGGTCCGAGTGTTGCTGCCGCACAACGGCAAACCCGAACCGGTGCGGCCCCAGATGATGCTCCGCGTCCCGCCGTCCCTAGCCCTCGCCGTCCTGCCCGCGCTGTCCCTCGCACAAACGTCGACCCCGGCGCCCGCGGCTCCTTCTTACGAAGCGCGCTACGCCGAGGTGTTGGCGCTGGCGCCACGCGCCGACCGCGTCGCCCAAGTGACCAACCTGGTCTTGAAGCGTGACGTGGCGCAGTTCACGCTCGCCAACGGCACCATCTACCTGCTGTCATCGGTCGGCGGCCGCACGATGGGCGCGGTGTTCCAGGGCGAAGGGTCGTTCTCGTTTTCTCCGCCTACGCGGATCGAGCAGGACCGGCTGGCCCGGTTCGAGAAGGTCCGGTCCTTGGACGCCCGGGTCACGGAGCTGGTGCTGCTCTTCGCCGACAGCACCCTCGCCGAGCTCGAGGGGAAGGTCAAGTTCGGCCAGGGCCAGGTGCCAGGTGAGATACGCACCGTAGTGAAGAAGAGCCTCGAGTATCTCGGCGATGAAGACAGCAAATCGTTCCACCCCGACATGATGACCGCTTTCCTCAACCAGGAGTCGAACGATCTGTTCTACGCCCACATCACCCGCGACGGGGGCGGTCCGTTGATGTTCATGCTGGATCCGTTCGAATCCGAGGAGGTCATCTTGGAGAATCGGGCGCCCCGCCGGTTTTGGACGCACCAGCCCGAGGTGATCTGCCGGTTCGCGCGGCAGCGGGCCGCGCCGGACAGCGCCACGGGCGAGCGCCGGGGGACGCCGACGATCCGCGCGTATCGGCTGGACAACACCTTGACGCAGACCGGGAGCGGCGACCTGACCTTCGCCGCCGCCGCGCGTCTCGAGATCGCGACGCCGGTCGCGAGCGGCCCCTGGGTCCCCTTCGAGTTGTTCTACAAGCTGCAGATCGATTCGGCGCGCTGGGAGGGCGGCGAGCCCGCAACCGTGTTCCGGGGCAAGGAAGCGATGCTCCTCTGGGTCAAGCTCGACCGCCGGCTTGAGGCGGGTGAGACGCGCTCCTTGCTGCTGTACTATCACGGTGACCTGATCGATCGCTACGGCGACTTCTTCTTCATCAAGTCGCCGAGCTCGTGGTATCCGGTCTCGCTCGACGAGCGCAGCTACGCCACGTTCGATATCACCTACCACACACCCAGCCAGTACCTGATCGCGAGCGTCGGCGAGCGCGCCGACTCAGGCCTCGCGGGCCATGTGCTGACGACGCGCTGGGTCACCCCCGGGCCGATCCGCAACGCCTCCTTCAACCTGGGGCAGTTCGAGGATTACAAGGTGAAAGAGGACGGTGTCCCCCCGGTGACGATCATGGTGTCCGAGCAGGCGCACCGTGAGCTGGCCAAGGGGCTGCGTGAGCGCGGCTACGTGCTGATGCAGCAGCGCAAGATGAAGGAAACGGTGGGCGCCGACGTCACACAAAGCCTCAAGTTCTTTCAGCACGTGTACGGCGCGGCCCCGGTCAAACAGGTCTACGCCACGGAGATCCCGTACTACGAGGGCCTCGCCTTCCCCGGCATGGTGGATCTGTCGTGGGTGACGTTTCAGCAGACCGACCAGCAGGGCGAGGACGAGGTGTTCCGGTCCCACGAGGTGGCGCATCAGTGGTGGGGCATCGGCGTCGACTTCGCGACCTACCACGATCAGTGGATGAGCGAAGGGTTCGCGGACTTCTCAGGGCTCTGGTACCTCCAAGCCGCGCGCAAGGACAACGAGAAGTACTTCGGCGTGCTGCGGCGCTGGCGGGCGAACATCTTCCTTCACAAGGACGAGCCCAGCCCGATCTGGTTGGGCTACCGCATCAGCTCCTCGAAGGACGAGGTCGGCTACCAGATCCTGGTCTACCAGAAGGGCGCTTGGGTCCTCCACATGCTGCGTATTCTCATGCTCGACTTGAAGACGATGAATGAAGACCGTTTCACCGCGACGATGCAGGACTTCTACCGCACCTACAACGGGCGGCGGGCGTCCACGGAAGACTTTCAACGCATCGTCGAGCAGCACGCGGGGTTTAGTATGGACTGGTTCTTCCAGGAGTGGGTCTACGGCACCGCCATTCCGACCTATCGGGTGGCGTACAAGACCGAGCCCGCTGGGAACGGCCAGTACCGGGTGAAGCTGCGGGTGGCCCAGGAAGGCGTGCCGGACGATTTCCGGACATACGTCCCCGTGGCGCTCGACCTGGGGAACAACCGGGTGGCACGGGTGCGGGTGAACGTGACCGGCCCCAGCTCGGAGATCGACCTGCCGCTCCTGCCGGCGGAGCCCAAGGCCCTAAAGTTCAACGACCTGGACGGCGTGCTGTGCGACGTCAAGATGGTGGGGTGGTGACCGGGCAAGTCCGCTGGCGCGCCGCAGCCCGGTTCCCTAGCTTGGCCTTCCATGACCGACTGGCTCCAGACAAGGCTCGGCATCAGCCCCGAGCTGCAGTTGCGGCTGTTCGCCACCCTGGCGACGATCGTCGGGCTCTGGTTGGTGCACCGCATCGCTCTGTCGCTGGTGTACCGGCGCGTGCGCGACCCGCGGAGCCGGTACCGCTGGCGCAAAACGCTGACGTACCTGGTGTACGCAGCCGGCATCGTCATCGTGGGCCCGATGTGGTTCGCCTGGGTAGAGTCGTTTACAACGATCGTCGGCTTCCTCTCGGCGGGGCTCGCTATCGCCCTGAAGGACCCGGTCTCCAACCTCGCCGGCTGGGCTTTCATTCTCTGGCGCCGTCCCTTCGAGGTGGGGGACCGCGTCCAGATCGGCCCGCACGCGGGAGACGTCATCGACCTGGGCCTGTTCCAGTTCACGATCAACGAGATCGGCGCCTGGGTGCAGGCGGACCAATCGAGCGGGCGCATCATCCACGTGCCGAACGGCAAGATCTTCACCGATCCCGTCGCCAACTACAACAAGGGATTCAAGTACATCTGGAACGAAGTACCGGTGCTGGTGACCTTCGAGAGCGACTGGCGCAAGGCGAAGCAGATTCTCACGAAGATCGCCGTCAAGCACGCAGAACACCTCACCGCGGAGGCGGAGCACGACCTGCTCGAGGCCTCCCAGCAGTACCTCATCAACTACCGTAAGCTGACACCGATCGTATACACCAAGGTGGTGGACAGCGGCGTGCAGCTCACCATCCGCTACCTGATCGAGCCCCGCAAGCGGCGCGGCACGGAGCACGCGATCTGGGAGGAGATCCTCACCGAGTTCGCCAAGTGTCCGGACATCGACCTGGCGTACCACACGGTCCGGGGCTTCAAGAACACGGATGAAGGGAAGCCGGCGCTGCGGGCCCCGGCGATGCTGCCGCAAGCGAGCGGGGAGCGCGTCGATGAGTGATCCCGGGCGCTCGCCTCACGCGTCCGCGACGCTCGCGTCGACTCGTCCGGCGGTCCGGGAGAGCCCTTTCGGGACCGCCAGCTTGTGCGAGAACTGGATCCACACCACGGCCCCGACGATCAACGCCATCGCGACGAAGGTCCGCGCCGTCACCGGCTCGCGCAGGATAAGCCAGCCGAGCAGCACGGCGATCACCGGGTTCACATACGCGTACGTCCCGACGATCGTGGGCGACGCGTGGCGCAGCGCGTAGGTGTAGGCGCTGTACCCCAGAATCGAGCCGAACACGACGAGGTAGACCACTGCTCCCGCGCCCTTCGCCGTCAAATGCCAGCGGCTCCATTCCCCGAGCGCCGTACCGAACAGCGCCGCTGCGCTCCCGCCTGCGAGCATTTGCAGTGCCGCGCCGACGTACGGGCTGGTATCCCGCTTGTGACGCTTGCCGTACACCGACCCGAGGGACCACGATGCACTGGCGCACGTCAGGGCGATCGGACCGCGCAGGTCGGCGTGGAGGATCTCCCGCGGGTTGGCGCCGACGAGCAGGCCGGTGCCGAGGAAGCCCAGGACGAGACCGGCGACCACGCGCCACCCGAGCTCGCCCGAGCCGCCGGGGATGATCGCGTCGAAGAACGCCATCCACAGGGCCACGGTCACGACGAAGATGCTCGCCGTGCCGGACGGCGTGAACTGCTCGGCCCACACGACGAACGTGTTGCCGCCGGCCAGCAGCAGCAGGCCCACGATGCCCTCGGTCCGCCAGTCGGCGAGCCGGCGGGGGAGCCGGTCGCCGAGGGCGAGCGCGAGCCCGAGCAGGAGCACCCCGGCGATGAGGAACCGCAGCCCCGCGAACAGGAACGGCGGCAGCTCGCCGACTCCGACCCGGATGGCGAGGTAGGTGGATCCCCAGAACACGCAGACGACGAGATAGGCGATCAGCGCCTTGCCGCGGAGGGCCGCCATGTCAGTCGAGCTCCACCGGGACGAACCCCGGCTTTTCGAACACGGTGCCGAGCACGATCGTCGTCCGCGTGCTCATTTGCATTTTCGCGGAAGGCCCGCGCAGGTCCCGCAGGATGCCTTGCAGGCTCTCGAGATCGGGTGCCGCGACCTTCAGGATGTAGCAGTCTTCGCCCGCGACGTGATGACATTCGAGCACGCCCGGGTGCTTCTCCAGGTCGCGCATCCGTGGCTCATCGCCGATGTACGAAGGCCGTGACCGGGAAGCCGGCGCGCGCGCGATCCACCCGCGCGTGGTAACCGGCGATGTGACCCGACTCCTCGAGCCGCTTCACGCGTTCCATGACCGCAGGCCGCGACAGGCCGACCTCATCGGCGATCGCCTGGTAGCTCGCGCGTCCGTCGGTGCCGAGGATGCGCAGGATCTTGCGGTCGACGGCGTCCAGCTCGTGCCGGCTTGTCATTTCGCAGTCCGCGTTGGACGATTCCCTACTATACGTAATTCCGTGACGTGTTTCTGCAACGCATCATAAGAATACGCAGTTCCCGCCTTACGATCTATCCGTTTCTGGTCATCGAAATGTCCTTTGATAGGGACAGCGTAAGTCGTTACTATTCCGCCATGTCGGACACTGTCACCGCACTGCGGGAGCTGGTCCGCACCTTTCCATCGGTCCTCCTGGGGTACTCGGGCGGGGTCGATTCGGCCTACCTGGCGGTGGTGTTGCGACGGGAGTTGGGGCGGGGTCGCTTGGTCGCTGCCATCGGGCGCAGCGCGTCGTACCCCCAAGCCCAGTGGGCGGCAGCACGCGCCGTAGCGGAGCAGTTCGATGTCCCCCTGATCGAGATCGCTACGCGCGAGCTCGAGGACCCGAACTACCTCGCCAATCCCACCAACCGGTGCTTTTTCTGCAAGACGGAGCTGTGGAGCCGGCTCCTCCCGGAGGCCCGGGCGCGGGGGCTCGCCGTGGTGTGCGACGGCACCAACGCGGACGACTTGCGCAAGGGGGAGCACCGGCCGGGCCATGCCGCCGGGCAGCACGCCGGGATCCGCTCGCCGCTCGCCGAAGTCGGGATGACGAAGGCGGAGATTCGCGCGGCAGCCCGCGACCTCGGGCTGCCGACCTGGGATGCGCCGGCGGCGCCGTGCCTGTCGAGCCGCGTCGCCTACGGTCTCGCCATTACCCCCCGGCGGCTCGACCAGGTGGAGCGAGCGGAAGCCTACCTGCGGGACTTGGGCGTGACTGGAGATCTCCGGGTGCGCCATCATGGCGAGCGCGCCCGCATCGAAGTCGAGCCGCAGTGGATTCCCTGGCTCGAGCAGCGCCTCGCGGCCGTGACGCGCCAGCTCGGGGTGCTCGGGTTCGGCGTCGTGGAAGTTGACCCGCATGGCTATCGCCGCGGCAGTCTGGTGCAGGCGCTGCGGCCGCGCGTTTGAGGCTCTTCGTCGCGCTGAACTTCCCCGCGCCGGTCCGACAGGCTCTATGGCAGACGGTGGCGCCGGTGCGGGAGCGCGGCTTGCCGGTGAAATGGGTTCGCCCGGACGGCATCCACCTGACGCTCAAGTTCCTCGGGGACGCGGCGGAAGAGCGGGCTGCGGACGTGCAAGCCGCGCTCGGCCGCGCCGCCCGAGGGGCGCGCCCCCTGCCGCTCGCCTTCGCCGAGTTCGGCGTGTTTCCCGATTTCCAGCGGCCCCGCGTGGTCTGGGCGGGCATCACCGCGGACGCGAGGCTGGAAATCCTGCAGCATCGCGTCGAGCAGGAATTCGCCCCGCTCGGCTTCCCCACCGAGGCGCGCCCATTTCGTCCTCATGTGACGCTCGGTCGGGCGGG
>Ga0209471_1002015_pt1 | contig 11867 bp, 8 predicted proteins | sample GraSoiAngelo_128_FD_185885 | JGI IMG/M metagenome (GOLD analysis project Ga0209471, IMG submission 185885) | Grasslands soil microbial communities from the Angelo Coastal Reserve, California, USA - 14_0927_12_20cm (SPAdes) (version 2) | ecosystem: Environmental > Terrestrial > Soil > Grasslands ...
TCCATGAGACCGATCGCGAGGCGGGCGTACGCGGCGTTGTCGTAGGGGGCCGGCGGCTTGTCGGAAAGACCGAAGCCACGGTTGTCGAACGCGATCACGCGAAAACCCGCCCCCGCCACGGCCGCGAGATTCTTGCGCCAGGCGTACATCGAGGCGCCGAGGCCGTGCAGGAGCACGACCGGCGGACCACGCCCGGCGTCGATGTAGCGGATCTTCGTTCCCTCGACCTGGAGGTAGCGGGCGTTAAACTGCGTCCCGGCGGGAAACAGCTGGGCGTCAGGTAAGGCGGGCGCTCGGCAAGCGCCGAGGGCGGCAACGAACATGAGCAGCCGCCTCACGCGAGCCCGCGGATCCACGCGCCGGCCAGAGCGGCGACGGCCGGATGCGAGCTCCACATGCCCGCCGCTGTCTCGCCGCTCCCAGTTACCGCGACCGCTTGAACTTCGTCGATCAGTAATACGGTGGGCAGGTCCACCGGTACAGTCCCGCGGACGATGGGACGCGCCTCCGGGGGTGCGTCACCCGCGACTCGCAGCTCGAGCGCCGCGCGCTCCTTGGCGCGGCGCCAGGCGGGCAGTGTTGGGCGGAGCAGCTCGGCCGATAGCACGCCCTCCACCCGCCGCTCGGCCCGGGCCACGACCTGCATGATCAGGTTGGCGACGGCGCGCGCCCCCGTGACGGTCCGGGTTTCCGGCTCGGAGGGATTGGCCGCGTCGCGCAGGGACCCGCTGAGGCGGTCGAGGGCTTCGCCCTGCTGCGCGGCGAGCTGGGCAATGAGCGCCGCCGGGTCAGTCGCCCGGTAGCGGGCGGGACGCCCCGGGAGCCGCAGCGCGGCGGTGCGGCCGACCAGGCCCTCAAGAGCGCCATAGGTGTTGACGCGCGCCACGCGCGTGGCGTGGGCAACGGCGTACCCGGTAGACGGACCGAGCCGGAGCAGCGCGGCGTACGCCTGCGACTCCGTGGCCGTGAACCCAAAAGGCGTGAGATCGATCTCGCTGGTCATGTGCGTAGTAGCGATTACTACTACGTAAACAAGCGCGCGGCTGCAAGGGGGAACTGCTAGAGGATCTCGACCGGAAGCCCTATCAACCGGGCGATGAGGCCCAAGCGGAACGTTGCGTCTGTTTGCCGCTGCGCCGGGCTCTTCCCCGGTCCCTCGAGCGGGAAGTAGTGCGCCGTGAGGGGGCTCGACGCCTTCGGCATGGCGCGCAGGCTCTTCGGGCTCCAGATCCCCCGCTCGTCGCACTCGTTGAACAGACGCGCAAGCACTCGGCTGGCGCTCGGAATCCGGCGCACCAGACCGAGGCGAGCCAGGAGCTCGATCCAGTAGAGCGCGAACGGGACGTCGCTGACATGGCCTTGGGCGTCGGAGCGCATCGGGTCGCCGAGGAGCTCGAACATCGGCTTCAGGAGCTTTTTGCCGGCGAGGATGAAGAACGCCCGTCGCGGCGCTGGCGAGGAGAAGTAGTTCCCTAGGCGCTCGATGAACCCGGCCCGCTCCCGCTGCACAGGGGGCAGGAACGCGAGCATCTCGACGGCAAAGATGGTCGGGGGGCAGGCCTGAGGATCGAGCACCGTCTTCCCCTGCGCCTTCTTGAAGGGGTTCGCGGCCAGCTCGCTGCGTAGGTACTGCGAGATGTTGCTGGCGATGGTGTGCGCCGTGCCGCGCACTCGCGGGTCGTCGCTGTGCCCACCACGCGCCAGGGCGCATGCCGCGCCCTCCCGGCCCATGCGCCGCGCCCAGCGCCCCAGCCCCGGATCGGTCTTGGCAGCTCTTTGGAACTCGACCAGCAGCTCGAGGGCGCGCTGGGCGACTGTTCGGTCGGGATCGTCGGGCTCGATGCGCGACAACAGCTGAAACAGGAACCGGTCGGCGTTGCGAAACACCCGGTCCCCAGGCGGCCACCCCAGTTCGAGCAGGCGACGGTACTGGTAGACCGTGCCGGGCTCGGTCCAGCCGAATGCTTTCGAGGCTACGGGCGCGAGCAGGTTCCCGCCCCACAGTCCCGTAGCCTTCTGCTTGCGAGCGATCGCTTGGGCCGGCTTGTAGTGCAACACCGCCTGGCGCAATGCCTCGAGGCGCGCCGGGTCCCGCTCGGCCTCCGGCACGACTTCGCCATAGGCTCGATACACGATCGGCGGGCTCGCCGCCTCGACCAACCAGGACAGCGGCAGCCGATGCGATGCGGGGAGTTCCAGGTGCCTACTCCGGAGTGCGGGAGGTGCGACTGCCGAAAGGCGGGCGCAAACTTATGTGCGTCCCTTCCAATAGGCCAGAGGCACGGACGTTCTTCTTCACAGCACATTACGCGTCATGCAATATATTGCACTCAGGGAACCGAGCGTCCTGCTGGTCGCTGGAACTCCGAGTTGGGAAGCCACCGCGGCATCGCTGGCGCGTTCGCCACTGCCAAGGCGACTCGCAGCGCGACGCGCACTTCCTGCGCCATTCCCGCATAGGTGAACGTCGAGCGGTACTCGTCGCCCGGCTGATGGTAGCGCTCGCGGTTGTAGCGCGCGGCCTCCTGGGCACCCCAGCCGGCCGGTCGACCGATGAAGTCTTTGCCAGGCTCGATCGACAACGCCGGCACGCCGGCCCTGGAAAATGGAAAGTGGTCCGACCGATAGAACGAGCCGCGCACGTCGGGCTCGTGCACCACCGCCAGCGATTCCGCAGCGGCCGCCGCGCTGAACACCTTCCCGAGGGTGGAGCGCTCCACGCCGAGCGCGTCGATGTCGCGGGTCGCCCCGCGGACGTTAGCGACGTCGAGATTGATCACCGCCGCCGTCTGTTCGAGCGGGACGAGGGGGTCGCGCGTGTACGCCTCGCTGCCGAGTAAGCCACTCTCCTCGGCCGTGGTCGCGATGAACAACAGCGTGCGCCGGAGACGGGGCTGCACCTGGGCTAGCCCCTCGGCGGCGGCTAGCATTGCCGTGACGCCCGAAGCGTTGTCCTCCGCGCCGTTGTAAATCGAGTCGCCGTTCGCGACCGGACCGATCCCCTTGTGGTCCCAGTGCGCCGTGAACAACACCGCCTGGCGCGCGAGCGCCGGGTCAGCCCCCGGGATCCGGGCCACGACGTTCTCCGAGCGAACGTGACGCAGCGCGCTCGTGATCTCGACCGCGACATTGATCCCGGTCGCCACAGGGCGGAAGTCGCGGCGCGCCGCCGCCCGGGTAAGCGAATCGAGGTTGAGGCCCGCGCGGGTGAGGGCGGCCTGAGCGGCGTCGCGGGTCACCCATGCGGCGAACGTGATGCTCTGCGGGGCCGGCCGGTCGAGCTTGAATTGCTCCACCGACCAGGAGCCGCGCACCACGTCCCATCCGTACGTCGCGCTCTCGGTGGTGTGGAGCAGAATCGCGCCCAGCGCACCGCGCCGCGCCGCCTCTTCGAGCTTGTACGTCCAACGGCCATAGTACGTCAGGGCGCGCCCGTTGAAGATGGTCGTGTCCTGGATCCCGGGGTCGTTCACGAGCATCAGCAGGACCTTGCCGCGAACGTCCGTCTCCTTGTAGTCGTCCCACCGCCACTCGTCCGCCGCGATGCCGTAGCCGACGAACACGACTTCGCCGTCGGCGACGATGTGGCTCTCCGGCCGCTCCGCCCAGGCCAGGAAGTCATCGAGATAGCTGAGCTGGCGCGTCGTGCCGGCCTTGCCCCACACGAGCGAGGGGTGCGGCGTCATGCCCACGAGCGCCACCGGTTGGAAGTACGATCCGTCGCTACCCGCGGGCTCGAGGCCGAGCGCCTCGAATTGGGCCGCGATGTACTTCGTGGCCAACCGGCCGCCGCGGGTCGCCGGCGCGCGACCCTCGAGCAGGTCATCGGCGAGGTATTTCAGGTGCGCGTCCATCGCGGCGGTGCTCACCGCCGGGAGGGGAGCAGCTAGCGTCGCCGGCGTGCCGCCGGGCCCTGGCGCGCTGGCGCAGCCGAACGACAGCAGTGCTAAAGCGATCGACCATTTCAAAGACACGTCTGGTCACTCCTCTCGATGTCTGCCGGGGCATCGCACCGTATGGATGAGTCCGCGGCCGATGCTGGCGGCTTCGCTGGTGAGTACGAATGTGGAGTCGTCGAGGAAATCGATCGCTTCTCCCTGCGGCTCGAGTCCGGTGACATTGCATACGGGCCACCCGCTGGGCGACAGGATGCCTCCTGCACCGGGGACGAAGGTATAGATCTCGGTGTAGGTCCGGATCGCGACCAGCCCGCCATCCGGCCGGATCGCCGCGCCGGTCACGAGGCGTCCCACCGTCGCGAACGGAGCGATCGGCAGCTGCTGGAGCGGCGACGCGGTGACCACCGTGTCACTGTCCCATGCGTTGCGCGAGACACGGTACAGCTCGACGACACCCGAACGTCCCTTGCTCACGAGGTAAAGCGCGCTGTCTCGGGGCGAGACGTAAATCGCCTCTACATCATCCGGCCCCCCTTGGTATCGGAGCCGGAGCGCCACCGCGGGGGCGGAGGCCACCGCACGCCCGGCCCTGGCCGGCGGATCGGGCTCGGGCACGGCGTAGATCACTACGGATTCGCGGACCCTCTCGTTATCGCCCGTGTCCGCGATGTAGAGGCACGCGCCTCCCCTTGTGGGGCAGGGGCCGAGCGCGATGTCCTCCCAGTCTACGGCGCGGGCACCGCGGATTCGCACGAAGCCGCGGTCCGCGCCGGCGAGGTCCGTGGCGTACACATAGGCATCGTCGCCCGAGTCGTTGTGGGTCCACAGCACGCCCGCGTGCGCGCGGCTCACCGCGACGCCGGAGCTCTCTCGCACGCGCGGACCGCGAAACGTGCTCGTCAGTGTGACACTGGGGATGCCTTGCAGCGTGAGGATGAGGAGGATCACGGTCCCCAAGGAAATCGGCTTGCTCGGGCCTAGGCAAGGGGTAATCTTTCGCCCGATGCTCGCTGCGTTGCGCTCCCGTCGAGTCGAGAAGCTGCCGGATCAGGTGGTCCTGCGGGGGCGAATCCTGTTCCTGGCCGAGGATGCAGGGCTGGTACGTCGGCAGCTCGAGGGGCAGGATCTCGACTGGCAGCCGGGGACCAAGCTCCGCGACAACATCTCCACCGACGAAATCACCCCCGCCTACATCTGCTACTACTATGATGAAACCCTGGGCGACTTTCCCTACCTGGGGCTCAAGTGCGGCGCAGAGTTTCCCGTCACGCGCGGATCGGTGAAGCGCGGTGGCTTCGTCGCGTCGGTGAGCGGCAAGCGCCGGGGCAAGGGCTCTTCCCGCGAGCAGTCGCCGTATGCCGAGATGTGCGCAGGCATCAAGCTGGTGGTCGCGGAGAACATCGAGCGCATCTACCGGGAGAACTGTCAGAACCTCGGCGTCCTGACCACCACCGACTTCTCGATCATCGACAGAGTGCGACGCGGCGAAGCCATTCCCCTGAGCGCGTTCACGGCCGGCGAAGGCGAGATCACTCGCGGGATCATCCAGTACGGGGGGCTGTTCACCTTCAACGTCGCCCGGCTCCAGGGAAAGGTCGTCCTCTCACCCCCGGCCACGCCGCCTCGCCCCATTGGGTGGTGGATCCGGCGCAGGGCAAGATCGGCGTCCCGGCGGTCAAGCCGGGGGACGAAGGGTTCGTCGTCACCGATGTCCGCTTCAGCCACGAGTACGTCACGCCCATGGCGGCGATCTTCTTCGAGCAGCTCGTGGGGCAGGACGAAAAGGTGCACGACCCGGGCTCGGTCCTCATGTTCCGCGACCACCTCACCTTCCTGGGCGAGGCGATGACCCCCGAGCGCGTGAAGGAAGGCCTGCTCGACGTGGCGCTCGAGCTGGAGAAGAAGCAGCGCGCCTTCGCGGAGAAGCAGGGGATCCGCCTGTACGGCGAGCTGCGGCTGGGCCATCACGGGTCCGAGGCGATCTGCCATTCCAAGATCCTCGAAGGGCACGCCGAGCCGGGAATGGTGATCATCGGCAGCGACTCGCACACCCCGCATGCAGGCGCCGTAGGGTGCGTGGCCTTCGGGGTCGGCACGACGGCGATCTTCAACTCCTGGATCACGAAGGACGTGCGGCTCACGGTGCCCGAGACCGTGAAGGTGGTCGTGCGTGGCCAGAAGCCCGACAACGTGACCGCGAAGGACTTCATGCTCGAGATTCTGCGCCACCCGTACGTGAAGAGCGGCCAGGCAATCGGGAAACTGGTGGAGTACTGTGGCGATGCTGTCGAGTCGCTGTCAGTAGATGAACGTGCGACGATGACCAACATGACGGCCGAAGTCGGTGGCTTCACCGGCTATGTCGCTCCCGACCAGAAGACCGTCGCGTACCTGATGGAGTACCGCGGCCTGGCGCGGGAGGCGGCGGAGCGGCTGTGTCGGGGTCTCGCAAGCGACGCGCGCGCCGAGTACTGCCAGGTGATCGAGATCGACGCCGGCGCGATCCGACCGTTGATCGCCCTGCCGGGCGATCCGGGCAACGGACGCGCCATCGCGGACGGCGAGCGGGTGCGGGTGGACATCGCGTACGCGGGCTCCTGCACCGCGGGAAAAAAGGAAGACATGGACATGTACGCGCGCGTGCTTGAGGCGGCGGCGGAGCGGGGCGAGCGCGTCGCGCCGTGGGTGCGTTTCTTCATTCAATGCGGGTCGCAGGACGTGAAGCGGTACTGCGAGGAGCGGGGGTACCTCGAGCTGTTTCGGAAGGTGGGCGCGACGTTCCTCGAGCCGTCCTGCGGCGCGTGCATCAACGCGGGGCCCGGGGTCTCAAAGACCGGCGCCGAAGTGACCATCAGCGCAATCAACCGCAACTTCCCGGGTCGCTCGGGGCCCGGCCAGCTCTACCTCGCCAATCCCTACACCGTCGCCGCGTCGGCCATCGCGGGCTACATCACCGAGTGGCAGCCCGGCATGGCGCTCGCCGAGCCGCTGGCTTGAGCGTCAGCGGCCGCCGCGGCTCGAGACGGTCTGGCCCGCCGCCGGTTCGACACCGTGCTTCGGCCGCAGCGAGCCGCGCTGGTACACGCTGCGCGGGTTCCACAGCACCCACGACGTGATGCCCAGGTCTTCAGCGGCGCGGATCTGCTCGCGGATCTCGAACGGCGTGTAGCGGGGCAGGCGGCGGCCGAGCGTGAACGCTTGCAGGAAGGGGCGGATCTCGGCCGAGCCCGGGAGCGGGTCCGAGCGCTTCAGCGCGTCCGTCAGGGCGCTGCGCACGATGTGGTACGGCTGGCCGTTCGGCCACGCGTAGCCGAAGGCGCCCCGGTAGTAGTGGCTCGGGTACACCATCGGCAGCACCACGTCGGCCACGCTCACGAAATCTTCCCACACCTGCCCGATGCCGAGATCGCCGGTCGTCACCGAAGCTGTCGAACGTGACGGGAACCCCGAACGGCCTCAGCCGGTCCTTCAGCAGCGCCACGTGCTCACGCACGGCTTCGCGCTGCGTCTGCCCCGACCGGTGCGCGGGAAAAATCGCCGTCGCCATCCGTTCCCGGGGCTCGTCGGGAAAGCGCACGTAATCGAACTGCACCTCCCGGAATCCCATCGCTGCGGCTTCTTGTGCGAGCTGGGCGGCGTAGATCCAGACGGAGTCGTTGTAGGCGTCCACCCAGGCGATGTTGATCCGGTCGCGCCACAGCGCGCCCGTCGCGCGGTCTTTGACCGACCACGCCGCCTTCCGCTCCGCGAGGAGAGGATCCTTCGCGACCACGATACGCGCGATTGGGTAGATGTCGTGCGCCGCCAGGGTGTCGAGACGCGCCCGCGCGTCCTTCGCACGCACGCAGCGGTTGGCGCCGATCTGCTCCGCCGTGGGCACGCTCGAGGGGTAGAGCATGCAGCCGGTGTCGTCCTTCACGTCGACGACAAAGGCATTGACCTCGGTCTCGTCGGCGAGGCGCACGAGCTGCCACAGCTTTGACGAGCCGAACGCCCAGGCGTTGACGTACAGTCCCTTGATCTTCGCGGTGAGCGGGAGCAGCACGGATTCCTGCTGGACATACCGGATCTCGGTCGGCCGGAGCAGGACCTTGACCTGATCGGCGGGACTCGCGGTCACGACCGCGGCGCTATCTTGTGCAAAAAGGCCGCGACTCGTGAGGAGCGCGGCCAGCAAGATAGCACCTGCCTGCCGGACCACTTTCATAAGGGGCTACACGATAGGAATCACCGGACAATCGGACAAGAGACGCGCATCACCCTACCGCGGGGTCAATCGCAAGCTGTTGAATAACAAGGGGTAAGTTGTGATGCTTTGGCCTCGGTATTGGGGCCGGAAGCCGAACAACACGACCCGACCGGTCCCCAGCTTGACCTCCACCAGTGCGCCCCGGCCCGCCACCCGCTCGGGATGCAGCGCCCAGCCGGAGAGCAGCACCTTGTCCGCATCGGCCGGGTAACGCCCCACGACGCGTGCGGCGCTCGAATCGAGCACGTCGAACGCGGGACCGTTTTCGTACCACGCCACCGACTGGGCGGGCACGCCGTGCGAGATGGGGTCGCTCGCGTCGAGCTCGAGCCGGAAAATCGAGCCCGGCGCGTAGAACTCGTCGTCGGCCACCCCTTCGAGGACGTTGCGCACGGGGAGGAGCAGCTGCTCCACGGCGAAGCGGCTCGCGTCGTTGAGCGCCACCAGCGTGCCGCCGTCAGTCACGAACTGGCGCAACGCCGCCACGCCCTCCTGGCCGAGGCCGCCCGCGTAGGGCGCGGGATAGGCGCGCGCCAGGCCGTCGAACAGCTCGTGGGGCGACTGATCCGGCAGGACGATGACGTCGAAGTGGTCCCTGAGCTTCCCCGCACGCACCACGGAGTCCACGACCGATGCGTAGGGCACCTTCCACGTATCGAACACCCACCGCGTCCATCCCTCGTCGAGCGGCGCGGCATATGAGCGGTACAGTCCGACCCGTGGCGCCTCCGGTCCGGCGAACCCTGGAGACCCGAGGCTCGCGGCGGGCGGCTCGACCGGGGCGGAGAGGGCGATGCGCAACGAATCGCGCGCGGCCACGGCGGTCACGCCCATCAACAACGGCAGCGTGTGCGCAGTGACGTCGTACGGGGGGAGTGGCGGACCGCCGGGATACAACCGGAGGTCGGGGTAGCGCTGCGGCTCGAGCAGCGTCTTGGCGAACGCGGCGTACGGCTGCCGCAGCACCACGACGTAGCTCCCGGCCGGAAACCGCTGGCCGCCGAGCGCGATCGGGTGGAGCGCGGTGCGAATCTCGACCTGACCCCGATGCAGGATGCCGAGCAGCGCAGCGAGCCCGACGGAGTCTTGATGCTGTCGGGGCAGGACGTAGGCATACGGCCAGCCCTTCCAGCCCCGGACGGCGCGCCCTTCGACAGTCAGGAAGTTCGCGAGCCAGCGCTCGCGATAGCGAGCCGCGTTCTCGAGCAGGGCGTAGGCTCCGTCGGTCTGGTAAGTCACGATGTCGCGCAGCGTCCAACGGCCGCCCGGCCAGGGGTTCGTGAAGTTCCAGGAGCGCTCGCGCGGATTGAAGCCGCGGCCCCGCGTGGCGAGCTGGTCGGCAGGAAGATCGACGGGGGAAGCGAGGTTCGCGCTCGCCGCCTCCGACAGGATCCGCACGCCGCCGTGGTAATGCTGATAGGCGCGCGCGGGGGTCCACGCGTCGTACACCGCATTGATGACGATCCCCGTCTTCCCCTGCCCGGCGAGCGCCCACGCCATGGCGGTGCCGAGGGCGTTCACGCCGTCGACCAGCAGCGGATCGACGTTCGGCTCGATCGGATCGAGGTAGGGCGGCAGGAACAGCCGCGACCCGTCGGTGTCCTGCTGGTGAATGTCGTGCACGATCTGCGGGTGCCACACGTTGTGGAGCGAGTCCACCACCAGCTGCGTCTCGACCTGGGTGAACGCGTACCAATCGCGATTGTTGTCATGCCCGGTGTAGTAATGGTACAGCTCGGGTGGCTCGGAGCCCTCGGCGGCCGTGCCGAGCGTGCGGTTGTACCAGTGGGTGACGATCGAGACCCCGTCCGGGTTGAGCGAGGGCACGAGCCAGAGGATCACGTTGTCGAGGATCGTGCGGGTCGTGAGGCTGGTGTCGCTCGCCAGCCGGTACGCGAGCAGCGCCGGCGTCAGGTGCCCGCCCACCTCCGTCGAGTGGATGCCCGACGTGACGAGCACGACCGCTTTGCCGTCACGCACCACCTCCTCCGCTTCCCTGGCGGTCTTCAGGGCCCGGGGGTCCGCGAGCTTCGCGTTGAGCGCACGGTAGCGGTCCAGCTCCCGCAAGTTCCGCGGGCTCGAGATCACGAGCGCAATGAAGGGGGCCCCCAGCGTGCTGTGCCCCAGCTCGCGGTACCGCACGCGATCGCTCGCCACAGCGAGCGCCTGGTAGTAGCGCACGAGGGTCGGCCAGTCGGCGAGCTTCCGGTCGTCGCCGGGCTCGAACCCCAGCACTGAGCGTGGGGTTGGTATCCGGTGGGCGGCGACCAGGGGAGGGGGGCGTCGCGGTGGCGGCGTGCGACGTGGTTGCTGCGCCGCGGCAGGGGGAGCGGGCGCGGCGGAGATCGCCACGGCGATGAGGATCAACAGCGGGCGGACCATGGGGCAGGAGAACATACCGAGGCCCCGCCCGCCCCCGCTACGGCAGCTTGTGCAGCTCCACCCGACGGTTCTGCGCCCGCCCCGCCGCGGTGTTGTTGGGCGCGATGTACCCGGAGGCGCCGTACCCCTTGGCCACCATGCGGGCGGGCGCCACGCCTTTGCGCGCGAGGTAGAAGCGCACGGCGGCGGCGCGGCCCTGCGAGAGCCGCAGATTCATGAACTTCCTGCCGGTACTGTCGGTGTATCCCGCGATCTCGATGCGGATGTCCGGGTTGGCGAGCAGCGAGGCCGCCACCGCGTCGAGCACCATATACGAGTCGCGCGTCAACGCTGATCTGCCGGTTTCGAAGTTCACGCCGGTCAGGATCAGCGTGGGTCGCGGCGGCGCCCCCGGCGTCGGGGACCGGGCGGCCTCGGGCGCGAACAGAATGAGACAGCCGTTCGCGTCCACCTGACTCCCCGGCGGTGCGGGCGGGCATTTGCCCGGCGGCGTAGGCGCCGGCGTGGGGGTGGCCGCCACCGGCGGCTTTGCAGCCTCGATGGGGAGCGGGCAACCCGTCGCGTCCACCTTCGTGCCCGCCGGTGTATTGGGACACTGGTCGAGTCCGTCCGGCACGCCGTCGAGGTCCGCATCCATCGGGCAGCCGCTCGCGTCCACAGTGGCCCCGGCGGGGGTGTTGGGGCACTTGTCGATCCCGTCGGGGACCCCGTCCTTGTCCGAGTCCAATGGGCAGCCGGCCGCGTCCACGACGACGCCCGCGGGCGTGTTGGGGCATTGGTCAACACCGTCGGGGACGCCGTCGCCATCGGAGTCACCCGCACAGCCCTTCGCATCAACGTGCACTCCCGCCGGCGTGCCGGGGCATTGATCAATCCCGTCGGGGACACCGTCGCCGTCGCTGTCGACGGGACAACCGGTCGCATCGACGTGTGCGCCCGCCGGCGTGCCGGGGCACTTGTCGATCCCGTCGGGTACGCCGTCTTTGTCCGAATCCAATGGGCAGCCCTTCGAGTCCACGGTCGCTCCCACCGGGGTGTCCGGGCAGGCGTCTTTCGCGTCGCTCACGCCGTCGTGGTCCGAATCCTTGGACGGCGTACCCAGGTGGAACACGGAGAGCCCGGCAGTGCCCACGTAGTGCGTCGCCGTCGTGGGGCCGAACGTCGACTGCGTGCTGGGGCTGTAGATCGCCCGCCCCTCCACCCGCAGAACGACGCGCTCGGTCAGGAACAGGCGAACGCCGGCGCCGCCGTGGACGCCGTTGTCGGTGAAGCGGTAGGGCGCGCGCGTGCCGAAATCGAGCAGCGAGTAGCCGCCGAGTACGAAGACCATGAGGCGA
>Ga0209471_1002016_pt1 | contig 11864 bp, 6 predicted proteins | sample GraSoiAngelo_128_FD_185885 | JGI IMG/M metagenome (GOLD analysis project Ga0209471, IMG submission 185885) | Grasslands soil microbial communities from the Angelo Coastal Reserve, California, USA - 14_0927_12_20cm (SPAdes) (version 2) | ecosystem: Environmental > Terrestrial > Soil > Grasslands ...
CTGCTTCGTAGACCCCAACGGTTTTCCGTACGGCGGAACGGGCAATGCCCAAGCGAATGAGTTGATGAGCCTGCCGGCGTTTCAGGTCTCGCGTGGCAAAGTCTTTGGCGGGCCATTTAACCTTCGTACGCAGGAATATGGCATGTTTATTCAGGATGATTGGAAAGCGAGTCCGAGACTCACGTTGAATTTGGGACTCCGCTACGATTTGTATACGCCACCGACAGAAAAGTCGGGGAGGACGAGCTACTACTTTCCGAATGTGGCCAGAGTTGTAGTGGCGAGCGGCGCGAGCGATCGAATCGTTTCGATGGATAAGAACAACTTTGGTCCGCGTGTGGGATTTGCCTACGCCGTCAATAAGGAAAAAACGATGGTGCTTCGCGGTGGTTACGGATTGCTGTACACGCTGGACGGCACAGATTATCCGCCGTCCATTCGCAACCCCCCGTTTACCAATTCGGTGAATCTGACTCAGTTCCAAGATAGTCCTACTTCCAGAACTTACTTCAGCGTTAATACCGGTCCTCCGAGCATTACGACTCAAATCAATCCAGCAACGCTGCCGAACGCGGGTTTGGCGTTGTACAGCGTCGACCGTACGCAGAAGACAGGCATGGTTCACCAGTTCCAGGTCAGCTATCAGTGGCAGTTCTCTCGCGACTGGTCTTTAGATGTTGGTTACGTAGGAAATCGATCGCGAAATCTTCTTACGACAAACAACATTGGTAGCAGTGGCACGGGTGAATCGAAGAATGCGGCGGGCGCTTTCCTGGGCAACGTGTTGCTCTATACCAACGTCGCTAGTTCTTCGTACAGCGGACTCCAGACACAAGTACAGAAGCGTCTTTCGAAGAACGTCCAAGGTCAAATTTCTTACACTTACAGTCGGACGATCGACAATGGAATCGGGATCATCGGCTCGCTCGGCGATAGCCGCAACGGTGGCCGCACGGGTCCAATCAATCCATTCAATCTGAATGCAGACAGAGGGCGTTCGTCGCTGGACATTCCGCATCTGCTTTCTGCGGACGCGATTATTGACTTGCCTTTCGGCAAGGGTCAGCGATGGCTTAATAGCGGCAGCGGCGATCGCTTCTTCAGCGGTTGGCAGTTGAACATTATCCAAAGTGCGCGCTCCGGATTCCCGTTCACGGTGGTGTGCAATTGCGATCTGGTTCGCCCGACTCAGATTAGCAATCCGTTCGCGAATGTTCCGGCTGGTCGTTTCATGAATGTCGCTGCATTCTCAACCACACAGGGAATTACGACCTTACCTGCGAATCCCGCGGGAGTTGTAATTCGCTACGGCAGTCTGCCGCGGAATTCTTTCAAGGGCCCCGCCATCTGGAACACAGACGCGTCGCTATTCAAAACGACGAGGATCACTGAAAACATGAAGTTCCAGGTCGGCATTGAAGCGTTTAATTTGTGGAATCACTTGAAACGCACGGTGCCGAATAACAACATCAATGACCCCGGAAGTTTTGGACGGTTTGACGCGACTTTTCCGGGACGCGTGATTCAGTATCGCGCTAAGCTGATCTTCTAGCGGCGTGCGCGAATTGAATGGCTTCTAACTGATTTCGTGACGGCTGATTTTTCAGTCGCTCACTTGGCCAGCAATTGACGACCGGGTGCTAGGGCACACGGTCGTCTTTTGTTAGAATTTGTCGCAAGCTCTCCTGAGCGGTCCTAACGTAATTCGATGGTTAATCGTTCAATCCTAAGTGTCGCGCTCGCGCTGGTTTGCCTTAGCACCTGTTCCACATTCGTGACGGCCCAACAACCGAGAGAGCGGTCGCACGTTGAGCGGTTCAGTACCCCTGAGGTCAAAGCCGAGCGTGAAGAGATTGCCGCGAACGAAAAGCTCACTGTGAATCCGAACGATGATCAGGCGTTGAATACTCGCGCTATCGCGCGCATTCGTCTCGGCCGGTATCAGGAAGCATACGAAGACGTGCGGCGTGCAGTTGAGCTCAAACCCGCGAATCCGGATTTTCAGGCGAACCTGGGTTACGTACTATGGAAGTTGGGACGACTCAACGAAGCGATCAATGCGGAACGGGCAGCCCTAAAACTCGACGACAAGAACACGATTGCGCATTACCAACTTGGGCGGTTTCTGCTGCGCGTAGGGCAAGAGAAGGATCTCAACGAAGCGATTGCCGAATTGCGCAAGACGCTTCAGCTTGATCCGCGGCAATATGAAGCGCGGTTCGAGTTGATCGCCGGCTATCGCGAGCTGGGAAATCTGGCTGAAGCGGCAGCGCAGGTGGACGTGCTTCAGGATTCACGGCCAACTGATCCGCGCGTGTTCTATGTCACGGCGTTGCTCGACACGGATCGCAAAGACTTGAACGCCGCGGTGAAGAATTTCAACGAAGCCATCAGCCGCGATCCGACCATGTATGCTGCTTGGCAGGATCTCGGCATTGCTTACATCAAAGCGAACCATTGGCCCGATGCCGCGAACACTTTTGCCGAACTCGCAAAACGACAACCCGCCTCTGTCGAAGCCGCATACTTTTACGCATTGGCACTTTTCAACACAGAAAAGACTGCTGAGGCCGAAAGCGAAGTTCGTCGCGCGCTTCGTCTCGACGCCGGCGCAGTCGAAGCGCATACGTTGCTCGGGATCATTCTCGCTTCGCGCGGCAACGCAAACAGCGAAGCAGCGGATGCGCTGTCACAGGCGATTGCGCTCAACCCGAACAGTTTCGACGCTCAGTTTTATTTGGGCCGCGTCCAGTACGCGATGAAGGATTACGCGAATGCGGCGAAAAGTTTTCGGGCGGCGGTTAAGCTGAATCGGCAACACGCCGAAGCTCGATTTTTCCTCGGGACGACATTGGAACTAGCCGGCGATTCAAACGCCGCAATGGCGGAATATCAATCCCTGATCAAGGATGATCCGAATTCAGTGATGGGCCAGCTTGGCCTTGGCGCGTTGTTGGTAAAGCAGGGAAAGATTGACGAAGCGCTGACGGCTTTGCAGCATGCGGTCGGGTTAGACCCGAAGGAGTTCGAGGCTCATTGGGCCCTGGGTCGTGCGCTGGCCTTGAAAGAACGTTACGCCGATGCCGCGCAATCCTTTCAAACGGCTGTATCGCTCGAACCAAATCGTTCTGACGCGCATTACCAGTTGGGACTTGCGCTCAGAAGATTAGGGCGGACGGAAGATGCTAATCGTGAATTCGCGATCGTAGAACGGATCAACAAAGATTTTCGCAACACCACGTATCCGAAGTAGAAGTGGACGCACACGCGAATGTTTCGTTTGTCTAAACCGAAAATAGTTCGCAACACCACGATGACGGTTCTTTCGTCATCGGTGATTTGCGCGTGCTTATTTATTTCAGATTCGCTTTCGGCTTACGCGCAGCGGCAAACAACGCGCAGGGCTCCAGCGAGCCAGCCAAATGGCGAAGCGCTTAACGCCACCGCCAAAGCTTCGCTCGACGCGGCTGTCGCGGCTTTGCAATCAAACTCGCTCGCTGAAGCCGAAACGCAGGCGCGCGCTGCTGTAGCTGCCGGGCCACGATCTGCGGTGACACACAACGTGCTTGGCGTCATTCTCGATCGCTCGGGAAAGACTGACGAAGCTTCCAAAGAATTCAATACGGCGATCAGGCTGGATGCGAATTTCGTCAGCGCGCGAAATAACCTGGGCCGGATGCTGGCCGAGCATGGCAAGCGCGACGAAGCAATTGCCGAGTTCGAGCGCGTGCTGAAGTCCGATCCGAATCACGTTCAGGCGCATTACAACCTCGGCGCGCTTTATGCCGACGCTGGTGATTTCGCGAAAGCGACAGAGCACTTCGCGCGAGCCCGTCAGGCTGACCAGAACGATCCGCAATTGGCGCTCGCGTTTCTCAATGTCGCCTATCGAGCGAACCACACCTCCGAAGCTGACGCTGCTGCTGAATTGGTCGAACGCGCGGCCGGATCTGATCCGAAATCGCTTTTCACTTTGGCTTCTGTGCTTGCTGAGACGAAGCAGTACGAGCGCGCCGCGCGTCTGTTCGCAAGGGTCAACGAACTAACGCCACACACATTCGAAGTGCTCTACGATTTAGGCATAGCGCTTTACAACCTCGATCGGAATCAGGAAGCAGCGAAGTATCTAGCCGAAGCTGCCGATCTGAATCCGGGCCCGCCCGAGACGCATTTCCGTCTGGCGTTAATCGCCAGTGCGCAAAACGATCATCCAAACTCGGTGCTCGAATTCAGGCATGCAATCCAACGCGATCCGAAGAATGCGAACTTTCATTTCATGCTGGCGCGCGAGTATTCCCGCATTGGTTTTTGGGACGGCGCTATCGATGAAAACACAAAGGCGGTCGCGATCAATCCGAAAGAGGCGGCATACGTTTACGCGCGCGCGAACGCAAACTATCGCAAGGGCGAATGGACCGCTGCATCGATCGATTTCGATCGCGCGGCGGAACTAGATCCGAAGATAGAAAACATCGATTACCTGCGCGGCTATGCGCATCGCGCGGCCGGAGACTTCGAAAAGGCCCGGGAAATCCTGGAGAAATTCATCGCCGCGCATCCCGATCATGTCGATGCATTATCAAGTCTCGGCTACGTTGCGATCGAGCAGGGCCGGCTCGACGATGCCGAGGCGCCGTTGAAGCGCGCGCTGCAGTTGTCGCCCGACGAAATTCCGGTGCTTTACGACTACGCGCGGCTCGCGTTGAAGCGGCGTGAATATACGGAAGCGGTGGCGCGTTTGGAAAAAGTGATTGGCAAATTGCCGACGCTGACACAGGCCCACTATCAACTGTTTCTTGCGTATTCACGCTTGAAACAGAACGATAAGGCGCAGACTGAACTAGCCGAATTCAAACGGCTCGAAGCATTGGAGAAACAGGTTGAGAAGGAGCGCATTCTGGATGAGAAGCTGCGCACGCAGCAGTTGCTCGGGCAGGCGCCACAATAATTCAGGTATCGAATAATGTTATTACGAAAGAAATTAATTGGATTGCTGATCGGGTTGTTCGTCTCGTCCTCAATTGGATTGGCGCAGCAGGAATTGATCAAGAAGCCGATGAATCAATGGACGCGCGCTGACGCTGAGGCGATTCTCAATGATTCGGTTTGGGTGAGTAAGCAGGAATTGCGCCTTCGTTATGACCAGCAGCGACAAGTTGCCGCCGGCTCGTACACGCCGAACGCAGGCGTAACTGATACCACTGCCGCAAACGCGCAGACGAACGTGTCATCGGACATCCCGATTGATTTTGTCTTCACGGTGCGATTGCGTTCGGCTCTGCCGGTGCGTGAGGCGATGTCGAGACTGAAACAACTTCAGGCCGACACCAGGATGAGCGAAAAGGAGCGCGCCACATTTGATGCGCAGGTAAGAGGTTTGCTCGACTGTCCCGCGTGCGCGGACAACTACGTCATCAGCTTGAGCTCAAAGTCGAAGAACAGTCCCGGGGCTGACGCAGTCTTTTCAACTTTCAAAGGCGGCCGGCTTTCCGACTTGCAGCGATACGTTTACATCGCGAATGACAAAGGCGAACGTCGCGCACTGATTCATTTCGTTCCGCCAAAAGCGCCGGGCGAGGAAGCGATTTTCTTTTTTCCGCGGCTCGACGACAAAGGCGCTCCGCTGCTCACAACTCAAAGCAGGGAACTGTCAATAAACCTGACCGACAATCAGGCGAATTCAATCACCAATTTTAAGTTTGATGTTTCGAAGTTGATCGTCGACGGCAAGGTCGAATTTTAGCTGCACCATTTGAAGCAGCATTCGCAGCTTGAAAGGATTCTTTTGGAGATGTCTCGCCACACCCCTTCGGATAATCGCGCACAAAACTTGCGACTACGCACGCTCGCATTCATCGCGGCGCTTTCAGTCTTGATCGTGGTTGCGATTACCTGTGTAACGCGAACCGTCGAGCTCGCGGCGATCCCTGATGGTGACAAACCATCAGATGAAAGCTACACAGGTCAAATCTCGAAGACCTACGATTTCAAATTCGGCGCGAATCCATTTTCACCCGGCAACGCAACCACGACGACGGGCACGTTTATTCCTGGCGAGATGTTTGTGGCGGCTAAGCGTTGCGGGACTTGTCACACCGACGCGCATGCGCAGTGGCGGCAATCGGCGCACGGCAATGCATTTCGCGAACCGTTTTATCAGAAGAACGTCAAGGATTTGCAGACGCAGAAGGGAATTGAATTCACTCGACATTGCGAATCGTGTCACAACCCGGCGGCGCTATTCTCTGGCGCGCTGACCAAGAACTCGCACGTCAAACGGCCGTTCGACGATGATGGCGTTTCGTGCATCTCGTGCCACTCGATTCAATCAGTTACAGGCCGGGGCATCGGCGGTTATGTGATGGGCGAACCGGCGCTGCTCGTCAAAGAAGACGGCACGCGTCTGCTGGCCGGCGTTACTGATCAGCAAATTCTTAACGATGTGCCGTCGCATCGTCGCGCCATGATGCGACCGCTGCTGAAGTCGCCAGAGTTCTGTGGCGCGTGTCACAAATCGCAAGTGCCCAAGGAGTTGAACGACTACAAATTCCTGCGGGCGTTCATGGTCGCTGATGAGTTGCAGCAGTCGTCGTTTTCGAAAGAGTCGCCGCACCCGTTTTACGTGCGCGACAAAGAGACCTGCAACTCATGTCATATGAAGCGAGACGCGGCGCCGCTGTTTGACGTTTCAGCAAAAAACGGAACATTGGTTTCGCACCGCTGGGCCGCGGCCAACACCGCGATTCCGACATATTACAAGTGGCAGGATCAGTTGGATGCAGTCACGAGGTTTCTCCAGGACGACAAGCTGGGTATCGATATCTTTGCGCTACCAGGCGAAGCAAACGGCAAACAGGAATTCATCGCGCCGTTGAATCGCAACAACTTCACGATCGCCGGCGGCGACGTGCTTACGACGGAAGTCGTCATTACAAACAAGAACATCGGTCATTCGTTTCCGCCCGAACTGCGCGACTTCTACGAAGCGTTTGTCGAATTCATCGTCAGTGATGCGTCCGGCAAACAGCTCTATCGCTCAGGCTTTATCAAGCCCGATGGTTATCTCGACGAGTCGGCGCACAATTACAAAACGTATCTCGTCAAAGCTGACGGTACTTACAACGACAAACATCACATCTGGCGCACGCGCATCTTTGCGCAGAACAATCAAATCAATTCCGGCCGATCGGATATTGCGCGCTATCAATTCAAGGTGCCCGAGAACTTGTCTGGATCGTTGCGCTTGACTGCGCGCGTTCGCTATCGCCGGTTCACGCGAGTGTTTAGCGATTACGCGCTCGGCAAGTCAATTGAATACCCAATTGTCAACATGGCGTCCGGTGAATTTGTAATGCAAATTGGGGCAAACACCGGCAAGCCTGCCGATCCAAGCGACAAGACAGCGCTTCCCGATTGGCGCCGCTGGAACAATTACGGCATCGCGATGTTCGACAATCGTCAGTACCCGTTGGCGATTGAAGCATTCACGCACGCGGCTGAGTTGGATGAAAAATATCGCGCAATGGCCCTAACGAATCGGGCGATGGCCCACATCGAACTCGAACAATATGATGAGGCGGCGACGATTCTCGATGGTGTAGTCAAAGCTAATCCAGCTTTGGCCAGGGCGCTTTTCCAACAGGGACGCATCTTCGTCAAGCGCGGTCAGCTTGAGCAGGCTGAGAATAATTTCAAACAGGTTCTGGCGGCATTTCCGCGGGATCGCGTTACGCTTCAGCAGTTAGGCGAGCTGTGCAAAATCAAGCGCGACTACAAAGGCGCGCTCGATTGCTACGAAAAGATTCTCGCTATCGATCCGGAGGATCTCGGCGCGCATTACAACTTGATGTTGGTGTATCGGAAGTTGGGCAAAAACGATGACGCAAAACGCGAAGCGAAAATCTTCGCCGACTTGAAAGATGATCCAGGCGCGTTGTCTCTGGCTAACCAATTCTTGCGCAAGCATCCCGAGATGAGCAATGAAAGTGTCTACTGGCATCTGCACGATCTGAGCCGAGTGCCGGGCGACTGAGGAAAAAGGAGTAATGACGTTTCGGCATGAATCAATTCGTCAAGCGGTTGATGGTTGCGGGCCCGGCTCTTTTCTTATTCGCACTTCTTTTACTCGCGTTACCGGCATTCGCATCGCGCCCGAAAGCGGTTCTTCAGTCACGCGCGACGAATGGCCAACCCAAAAAACGTTCTTCGTTAGCAGTCGATCTGTTCAGGAATAACTGCGCGCGTTGTCACGGCGCCGATGGTCGCGGTGATACGCCGCTCGGTCACACTTACAACACGCCGGATTTTACTGACGCTGAGTGGTGGCAGAAACACTCGAACATCACCGGCACCGGAAGTCTGATCTCGATCGTTACGCACGGCAAAGGCGGCATGCCCGCTTTTGGCAAGAAGCTGACGCGCCCGCAAATTCGTCTGCTGGTCAGTCATGTCAGAAAATTCAAACCGTAATGGGGATCGGGGTGTATTCGCACTGCAGTTGGGACCCGCGAAACTAATCGTCGCGCTGATAGCGATGATGATGCTCGGAGGATTTACCCCGGCTGCTGCTCAAACGCCCACGATCTCGAAGGTCGAACCGCCGTCATGGTGGGTGAACGACACGCTCAACCCGGTGCGTTTGCTGGTGCGTGGAACGAATTTCACTAGCGCGCGCGTTCGGGCGACTCGACCACAGACCGTTGTCTCTGACATCAAAGTAAATCGCAGCGGAACGTATCTATTCGTCAATGTTCGCGTCAGCTTGTCGGCCAATCCCGGAGATTATCCGTTAATTATCGAGACCCCCCGCGGCCAAGCGAACATTCCGTTTCGCTTGAACGCGCCGCTGGATCGAACCAGCAATTTCCAGGGCATCAACAATGATGACGTGATCTACTTGATCATGACCGATCGTTTTTCTGACGGCGATCCTTCGAACAATTCACCCCCAGGCGCGCCAGCCGCAGCTTTCGATCGAAAGAATCCGCGCGCCTACCACGGCGGAGATTTTCGCGGCGTAATCAACCGTCTTTCATATTTGAAAGAACTTGGCGTAACTGCGATTTGGCTGACGCCGTGGTATGACAACTGGAATGGTGTCAAGACTTGTGACAAACCGTGGTGCCCGAGCACTTACTATCACGGCTATCACGCTACGGATTATTACGGCGTCGAAGATCATTTTGGCGACATGACAACTCTGCGCGAGCTGGTTGAGAAAGCTCACGCCCTCGGCTTGAAGGTGATTCAGGATCAGGTGGCCAACCACATTGGCTCGCATCATCCGTGGGCCAGCGACTCGCCGCTCGACGATTGGTTCCACGGGACTGTGCAGAATCATCAGCTCGACAAATTTCAAAACAGCGCACTGTTGTCGCCGCATGCGAATCTGACAGAAGTTCGCAATACGCTCGATGGCTGGTTCAGCGATGACATGCCCGACATGAATCAGGACGAGCCGGAAGTCGCGCGCTACGAGATTCAGAACGCTCTGTGGTGGGTTGGCATTACCGGCATCGATGGCATTCGCCAGGACACGATTCAATACGTTCCTCGTCCGTTCATTCGCGATCTCGAAAACGCTTTGCATCGACAATATCCGCGGATGTGGATGGTCGGCGAAGTCTTCGAGCGCGACGCGGCGCAGACTGCTTTTTTCATCGGCGGGCACACCGGTTGGGACGGCATCGATACAAAGCTGGATTCAGATTTTGATTTCTCGCTTTGGAGCATTTCGCTTGCAGTCTTTACCGATCGCCTGTCCATGCGCGCTTTGCGTGATCAGTTGAAATATGATGCGCTTTATCCTGATCCGGCAAAGCTGACGACGCTTACAAACAATCACGACACACGTCGGTTTATGTCACTGGAAGGCGCGACGCTCGAAGGCGCAATGCTGCACACGGCTTTTATGTTGACTGTGCGCGGCACGCCACAGCTCTATTCGGGTGAAGAAATCGCGATGGAAGGCAAAGACGATCCCGACAATCGGCGTGACTTTCCCGGCGGCTTTCCCGGAGACGAGCGCAATGCGTTTATGGCCGCCGGACGAACAATGAATCAGCAGCGCATGTGGCAGTGGACGCACGATTGGATCGAGTTGAGACGCGCGCATTCGGCGTTGCGTCACGGAAAACTCATCGACCTGTTCTATGACGACGATGCGTATGTCTATGCGCGGCAGGACAGAACTGAGACTGTGATCATCGCGCTTAATCGTTCATCGAATGAGAAGAAGATTCGAATTCCCGTGTCCTCGTTAGACGTCAGCGATAAAGTGCAGTTCGTTCCCATATTCGGAGGCAAAAGCCGTGTGAGCGCGAGCGGCGAAATCAGTGTTCCCGCAAAGACTGCGGTTGCGTTCACGCTCGGATGAAATAATCGATGACCTTTCCCAGAGCCAGCGGCATTCTGCTTCATCCGACATCTTTGCCGGGCCGCTTTGGCATTGGCGACCTGGGACCTGCTGCGTATCGGTTCGCAAATTTTCTCCTGGCTAGCGGCCAGAGTCTGTGGCAGGTTCTGCCGCTTGGTCCAACGGGTTACGGCGATTCGCCTTACGCGTGCTACTCGGCCTTCGCGGGGAATACTCTGCTTATTAGTCCGGAAAAACTTTTTGAGGATGGCTTACTTAGTCGACCAGAGGTTGACGACATTGCGTCTCTGGATGCTGAGAGAGTTGATTTCGGCCGCGCGCACGAAATCAAAGATAAGCTGTTGGCCCAAGCGTTCGCGCGTTATCAGCGCACGACCGACACCGAATTTCGCAGCGAGTTCGAAACTTTCGCTGAACAGAACTCTTCCTGGCTAAACGACTATGTGCTGTTTCGAGCACTGAAGACTGAGCACGACGGAAAAGCATGGCACCAGTGGGAACCGTCGATCGTGCGCCGCGAGCCAGCCGCGATGGCTCTGGCAAAACAGAAGCTTCACGATCAAATCGAGGCGCACAAATTCGCGCAGTTTCTTTTCTTCAAGCAATGGTTCGAGCTGAAGGCGTATTGTAACGAGCGCGGCGTCAGTCTGATCGGTGACGTGCCGATCTTCGTCGCGCAGGATTCGTCGGATGTTTGGACCAATCCGGAACAATTTAAGCTGGATCACAACGGCATTCCAACGGTCGTCGCCGGCGTGCCGCCCGATTATTTCAGCGCCACGGGTCAGTTCTGGGGCAATCCTCTCTACAACTGGGAGCGCATGCTGGTTGACAGTTTCAAGTGGTGGATTGAACGTGTGCGCGCGATTTTGCAAATGGTTGACATCGCGCGCATCGATCACTTTCGCGGATTCGCGGCCTGCTGGGAAATTCCCGGCGGCGATACGACGGCGGAGCGCGGTCGTTGGGTCGAAGTCCCTGGCAGGGAACTATTCACGGCGATTCGAAAGGCCTTGCGTGAACTTCCAATCATCGCTGAAGACCTCGGCGTGATAACTCCTGATGTTGAGAAGTTACGAGACGGTTTTGGTTTTCCTGGGATGCGCATTCTTCAATTCGCGTTTAGCAGCGACACGAAGAATATCGATCTGCCGCACAACTACCATCACAATGTCGTTGTTTACACGGGCACGCACGACAACGACACAACCGTTGGCTGGTTCAATAGTGTTGCCGGAGCCGGTTCGACGCGCTCGGCCGAACAGATCGCCGCCGAAAGAGCTCTCTGTTTGAAGTATCTCAATAGTGACGGCGCCGAGATTCACTGGGATTTCATTCGCGCCGTGCTGGCATCCGTGGCCGACACAGCGATTCTGCCGTTGCAGGATCTGCTCGGCTTAGGAACAGAAGCGCGCATGAATCTGCCAAACAGTACCCAGGGAAATTGGATGTGGAGATTTCGCGAAGGCGCGTTAACGGAACAGCACGC
>Ga0209471_1002021_pt1 | contig 11849 bp, 7 predicted proteins | sample GraSoiAngelo_128_FD_185885 | JGI IMG/M metagenome (GOLD analysis project Ga0209471, IMG submission 185885) | Grasslands soil microbial communities from the Angelo Coastal Reserve, California, USA - 14_0927_12_20cm (SPAdes) (version 2) | ecosystem: Environmental > Terrestrial > Soil > Grasslands ...
CGTCCGTATTGCAGAGCAACACGTTATAGCCGTGGGGTGAGGCGCCATCCTCGACGCCGCGGAAGAGCGCGGCGAAGAAGGGATTGGTAATGTCGGGGATGACGACCGCGAGCACCAGGGTCTGGCGTAGCTTGAGACCTCGGGCCACGCCGTTCGGGCGGTATTCCGTTTCGCGGAGCAGTTCCTCGATCCGCTGCCGGGTGACCGGGGCGATGCGCTGGCCAGGGTCGTGGTTGGCGACCCGCGAGATGGTGGAGGGATGGACATGGGCGCGCGCGGCCAGCTGCTTCAACGTCACCGGCATGGTCGCGCCCTCATTGACAATCCTTTGGCCCCTGCCTAAGATAGAACAATCGTTTGTTCAATGCAAGGAACAAACGCACGAACCCAGACAACACGAGTCGTGTCGGCAGGAAGGGAGGGAGCATGCGCAAGCCCGTGTCGATGATCGCGGCAGGGTTCGCCCTGGTTCTTTCGGCGTGTGGAACCAGCGGAGGCACCAGCGGGTCGCCCCCGGCGTCGACGCCCATCACGATCGGGGTCTCGGTCTCGCTCAGCGGCGACTTCTCCGGCGACGGAAAGGCCCTGCAGCAGGGATACGACCTGTGGGCACAGGACGTCAATGCGAAGGGTGGCCTGCTCGGTCACAAGGTGACCATGAAGTATGTCGACGACGCCAGCAGCACGCAGCAGGTCGTCACCAACTATCAAGCCTTGATCACCCAGGACAAGGTCGCCCTCGTCTTTGGGCCGTTCAGCTCGTTGCTGACCATCCCCGCCTCGGCCGTCACCGACCGCTACGGCTACGCGTTCCCAGAGCCGGCGGGCGGCGGACCGGCGGTCTTCAAGCTCGGACTCCATTCCATCTTCTTCGTCCAGCCGGCGGCGGTCGAGGACAACCTGGTCAGCTACACGAAGTGGCTGCTCTCCTTGCCAAGCGCCGATCGACCGAAGACGGCCGCCTACGCGACCCAGGACGATCCCTTCACCCAGCCGCAGGTCGACAAGGCGAAGGGCTTGCTCGAAGCCGGTGGCGTCACGACCGCGTCCTACAAGGTGTACCCCGCGGAGACGCCGACCTGGGACACGCTGGCACAGCAAGTCGTCAACTCCAAGGCCGATGTCGTGGTCCTTGGCACCCAGGAACCGGATGGTGTCGCCTTCGTCAAGGCGTTCCAGCGGCAGCACTACAACCCGAAATCGATCGTTGAAACCACCGGCCCGGATCAGGGCAAGGACTTCGCGGACAAGGTTGGCGCCGCCAATACCGAGGGCATCCTCGTCCCCTCCGGCTGGTGGTCCAGCGCAAAGGCGACAGACAACGACAAATTCGTCCGCGAGTTCATCGCCAAGTACGGTGGCGCCGCCGGCGACATCAGCGCTGATGCGGCCGAGGCCTACAGCGTTGGCGAGGTGGTTGACCAGGCCGCCACCAAAGCCAACAGCATCGATAACAAGAAGCTGATCGATGCGCTGCACAGCGGCACCTTCCAGACCATCCAGGGACCGATCGCCTTCGACTCGGTCGGAAGGCCGAACGGTCAATCGTTCCTGGTGCAATGGCAGCATGGCCAGACCGTGCCCGTTTATCCGACCAACATCGCCGTCGCCAAGCCGGAATATCCCAAGCCGAACTGGCCCTAAACACCTAGGTCGGGGACGGTGAGCATCGAACGCCGCCCCCGACCCGCGACGGCATCCTCGTAATGCAACTGGTCCTGGAGGCGGTAGTACTTGGCGTCTTGACGGGCGGTGTCTACGCCCTGATGGCCTCCGGTCTCACGCTCATCTTTGGGGTCATGCGGATCATCAACGTGGGCCACGGCGCGCTAGTCATCCTCGGTGCCTACCTCAGCTTTGCATTGTTCCGCTCGCTTCATATCGACCCGTTCCTCACCCTGCTGGTGACTGTGCCGGCGATGTTTGCCCTTGGGGTCGTGATCCAGTTCGTCTTCATCCGTCCACTGAAGATGGATCGGGAGGCGTTGTCCGTGCTGGTCACCTATGCCCTCGCCCTCGGCATCGAGGGCGCGCTCGGCTATCTCTTTACGACGAACTATGTCGAGTTGCGAGGCTGGTATGAGACGGCCAGCTTCCCAGTGTTCGGTTTTTACATCACATGGGTCTACGTCTTCGGTTTCGTCCTTGCCCTCGTTGTCCTTGGCCTGCTCTTCCTGATCCTGTATCGAACGCCATTCGGTGGCGCCGTTCGGGCGACCATGCTCAACCGCACGGCGGCGCAACTAATCGGCGTCGACGTCGACCGCGTGTCCGCGCTGGCCTTCGGCGTCGGGATGGCGACGGCCGCCGCGGGCGGAGTGGTGTTCGGCATCACGAACGCCTTCAACCCGGGCAGCCACTACGATTTGATCTCGCGCCTGCTGACCATCATCGTGCTGGGGGGACTCGGCAGCCTGCGAGGCGCCGTAATCGCTGCCCTGATGATGCTGGTCACGACGGAAGTGGCCGCCGTCCTGATCTCCCCGGTCTGGGCGAGCTTCGTGTTTTTCGTGATTCTCGTCGGGGTGCTGATCGTGCGGCCGCAGGGCCTCTACGGTGTGCGCGTCCGGGAGCGGATTTGAGCCGAACCGTCGGGCTCAAGGCGCTCGGCCTGGCTATGCTCGGGGTGGTTGCCCTGCTCGTACCGGTCATCGCGCCGGACCCCGCTACGACGAACGTCGCCGTGTTCACCATGATGTATATCGGCCTGGCGACCGCCTGGAACATCATGGGAGGCTACACCGGCTACATCTCACTGGGGCACGCCGCCTTCTTCGGCTTTGGCGCCTACTCCTTTGGCCTGCTGCTCAACCATCTCGGCATGGCGCCCGGATACGGTCCCTTTTTCCTGGTTCCGCTGGCGGGCGTATTCGCCGCGCTGCTTGCGGTCGGGATCGGCTGGGTGGCGCTGCGTACCCGGGCTGCCACCTTCGTCATCGTCACCATCGCCTTCATGTTCATGCTGCAGTTGCTCGCCGAGAACCTCGTCAAGGTGACCGGAGGTGGCGCCGGCCTGAGTCTGCCGTACCCACACGATTGGGGCGGCGACTTCTTCAACACCCCGTACTACTACGCGATGCTGGCGTTGGCTGTCCTCGCGCTCGTCGTCTCCTGGTGGATCCGCCGCTCCAAGTTCGGGCTCGGCCTGCTGGCGATTCGCGACGACGAGGACAAAGCGCTGGCGGTGGGCGTTCCGACGCGCGCCTTCAAGTTGACGGCGTTCATGATCAGCGCCGCGCTGGTGGGGATGATCGGAGCGGTGTACGGCTACTACGTGACGTTCATCTATCCGCAGTTCGTCATCGACCCCCTGATCGGGATCTCGATGGTCCTGATGGTGTTTCTCGGCGGGCTGGGTACGCTCAGCGGCCCGGTGCTCGGCGCCCTTCTCCTCGAGCCGGCGCAGCTGCAGTTCGCCTACCACTTCGGGGCGAGCCGCCTCTACCTCGTTCTCTACTCGGCTATCTTCCTGGTCGTCATCCTGCTGATGCCGCGAGGCATCGTCCCTTCTGTCGTCGACCTCTGGCATCGTCGTAGGAGCGGAAGCGCCGCGGGGCCGACGCCACCCGCGCACGGGGCTGGCAATGCCATCAAGGCCGCGTCGCCATGAGCCTGCTGGAAATCTCGAATCTCTCGAAGCGCTTCGGCGGCGTGGTGGCGGTCGACTCCTGCTCGCTGTCGGTACCCGCTGGGAGCGTCACCGGACTGATCGGTCCAAATGGTTCGGGGAAAACGACGGTGTTCAACCTGGTGACGGGCTTTCTGCCCCGAGATGGCGGCGACGTTCGATTCAAGTCTCGATCGATTGCCGACCTGGGCCCCGATCGGATCTACGGCCTGGGCATTGGGCGGACCTTCCAGTTGGCCCGCATCTTTCCGCGGTTGACGGCGCTCGAGAACATGCTGGTCCCGGTACGGCGCGCCGGGCTGCGCGCGCTGCTCTCGCACGGGCAATGGGGACACGAAAAGGCGCGCGCGATGGAGATGCTGGAGTTCATGGATATCAGCCGGGTCGCCGGCACGCTGGGCGGCGCTCTGTCGTACGGCCAGCGCAAACTTCTCGAACTGGCGGCTGTGATGATGGCGCGTCCGGAGCTGGTCCTGCTCGACGAGCCCGCCGGTGGGGTCAACCCCGCGCTCCTGGAGCGGATCGCGCAACACATCAGGCAGCTCAACGGACAGGGCGTCACCTTTCTCCTGGTCGAACACAACATGAACTTCGTGATGAATCTCTGCCATCAGGTCGTGGTCTTGCACCAGGGACGCGTCATCGCGGCCGGGAGCCCCGCTGCGGTGCGCGAGAATCCCGCCGTGCTCGACGCCTACCTGGGGGCCTGAGGTGGGGGCGTTGCTCGAGCTCGCAGAGGTGACCGCCGGCTACGGCGGAGGCGACATCCTGCATGGGCTCGACCTCAGCGTCGAGGAGGGTGCGATCACGTGCATCGTCGGGCCCAACGGCGCCGGAAAATCAACCGTGTTGCGCGTGGTCAGCGGCTTGCTGCGGCCGCGCCTCGGCCTCATCCGTTTTCGGGGCGAGCCGATCACGGGCCTCAGTCCGCAAGCGATCCTGCGCCGGGGCATCGTGCAGGTGCCACAGGAGCGAAGCCTGTTTCCCACCATGACGGTGTGGGAGAACGTCCGCATGGGCGCCTACACCGTGCGCGACAGGGCACTGGTGCAGCGGCGGCTAGGGGCCGTCTGCGAGATCTTTCCACTGGTGCGCGAGCGCCGATCCGAACCAGCCGCCTCCCTCTCGGGCGGCCAGCAGAAGATCGTGGAATTCGCGCGGGCGCTGATGCTCGACCCCAGCCTCGTTGTCCTCGACGAACCGTCGATGGGCCTCGACCCCAAGACGCGGACCATCGTCTTCGACACCATCCGCGCGATGAACCAGGCCGGACGCACCATCTTGCTCGTCGAGCAGAACGCGCGCTCCGGCCTCGGCCTGGCCAGCCATGGCGTCGTGATGGAGAGCGGCCGCATCCGGCTCCAGGGGCCTGGCCCGGCGGTGCTCGACAACCCGGAGATCGGCCGGCTCTACCTGGGAGCGACCGCGTGAACCAGTGGGACATCGTCGTCGCCGGCGCCGGCCACAACAGCCTGCTCACCGCAGCCTACGCCGCCCGCGCCGGCTTCAAAGTACTGGTGCTCGAGGGTGCGGCCCGCATTGGCGGCGACACCACCGCCGAAGAGCTCACCCTGCCGGGTTTCATCCACGATCCCTGCGCGACGGCGCACAACCTGATCCAGAGCAATCCGCTGATGCGCAACAACGAATTGCAACTCGACCGCTACGGGCTGCGCTACCTCTCGCCCGACCCGGTGTTCACCATGCCGTTCCGCGACGGGCGGAGCATCACCATGTGGCGCGACCTCGATCGCACCTGCGCGGAGCTGGCCCGTTTCTCCCGCGCGGATGCCGACGCCTACCGGGTCCTGCTTGCGGATTGGCAATCCCTCGCGCCGATCGTCAACGCCGAGCGCGAGAACCCGCCGCGGCCGCCGGACGAGGTGGCGGCCCTGACGGAGGCCGGGCCGCTCGGCGATCGCGGGCTGGAAATCCGCCGGGCCAGCGCACTCGACGTCATCACCGCGCGCTTCAGCGAGGAGCACGTGCGGGCCTTCTTCGCCTGGATCGCGTTCATGACGCTCCACCCGCTCGACGACCCGGAGACCGGGCTGCTGGCGTTCTCGTTGGCGGCCGGCCGGCAGCGCTTTAGCTGGATCCTTCCCGAGGGCGGCTCCGACCGTCTCCCCCTGGCGCTGGCCCGGGTCATCGTGGAGAACGGTGGCGCGATCCTCACGTCGAAGCCGGTGACACGCATCGTTGTCGAAGCTGGACGCGCCACCGGCGTCGTCACAGCCGATGGCTCGAGCTATGGGGCGTCTCAGGCCGTCCTCTCGACGATTCACATCGCGCATCTCCCGGCAATTGTCGGCGAGGAGAATCTCACACCGGAGTACCGCAAAGGAATCGCCCGTTGGAAGCCAAGCGTCACCATGTTCGTGGCCCACTTTGCCCTGAGCGAGGCGCCGCGGTTTCGCGCGGAGAGCGGGCCGCTGGCGAGCGTGACCATGGGCGGGCTCGAATCGCTGGGCTCGCTGCAGCGCATGCTGACGGCCTTTCGCGCGGGGCAGCTGGACCTCGACGATCCCGTGTTCCTGGCGATAACCCCCACGCTGATCGACCCGTCGCGCGCTCCCGCCGGCAAACACACCTTCAAACTGATCAGCTTCCTCCCGTATCAGCTCGCAAAAGGGCCGCAACACTGGGACGAGATCAAGGAGGACGTCGCGACGAGCCTCTTCGAGCGGTTGGCACCGCTGACCACCAACCTTTCCGACCGGATCGTGCTCAAGCGCCATGTCAACAGCCCGCTGGACCTCGAGCGCCGCAACCCGGCGAACTGGCGCGGATCGTGTCACGGCGGCGCAAGCACACCGGACCAAAGTGGGTATTTCCGCCCGGTGGAAGGCTGGTCGACCTATCGCACGCCCGTTGACCGGCTCTACCAGACCGGTGCCTGCACCCACCCTGGCGGCTCGGTATCCGGCCTTCCAGGCCGCAACTGCGCGGCGATCCTGCTGCAGGACCTCGGGTCGAGCCTCGACCGGGCGATTCGAACAAAGGAGACGGTGTCATGAGTGTGGAAACGAGCAACCGCGTCCAGGTCGCCGCGCATCACTGGCGGGCGCGCTTCGTCGCCAACGGTATCGATGTCAATGACTTCGACACGACCGTAGCGAAGACGACGGAATGGAAGGACTGGGGCCCCAACTGGAGGACCGTCGGCGAGGTGCACGAAGCGCTCGGTCGCGACGCGGAAGAGCACGGACGAACCGTATCGTCGACCGCTGGCTATCAACGGGCCGCCTGGTGCTATCACCTCGGAAAGTTCCTCTGGTTCGAGGATCTCGCGCTGCACGGCGAGCTGCGCGACCGCGCCGTCTCCGTCTACGGCAGGACGCTCCAGCACCTCGATCCACCGGCGGAGCGTCTCGACATCCCATTCGAGGGTCATGCCATCCCGGGGCATCTGCGCCGTCCCCGCGACGGGCACGCACGACCACTCGTCCTCCTCGTGCCGGGACTCGACTCCTCGAAAGAAGAGCTGTTCGCGATCGAGGAGGAGTTCCTTCGGCGCGGCCTGGCGACGCTGACGATCGACGGCCCGGGGCAGTCCGAGAACTCGGTGCATTTTCCGATCCGTGTCAACTGGGAATCCGTCATCACGCCGCTGATCGATGACCTCGAGCGTCGCGATCTCGGGGTCGACCTGAACCGGATCGGGCTGATGGGCATCAGCATGGGCGCGATCTACGGGCCGCGGGCGGCGGCTTTCGAAAAACGACTGCGGGCCGTCGTCGGCCTGTCAGGCCCGTACAACCTCGGCGAATGCTGGGACGCGATCAATCCCCTGACGAAGGGCGGCTACATCTTCTATACCAAGTCCGCCGATGAACCCGAAGCCAGGCGCAAGGCCTACGGGCTCAACCTTGAAGGAGTCCTTGGCAAGGTCACGCAGCCGCTGCTCGTGATTCACGGCGCCCGCGACGGCCTGTTTCCTCCCGCCCAGGCGGAGCGGATCGCGCGCGAAGCGCCGAACGCGTCCCTGGTGATGTACCCGGATGGGAACCACGTCTGCAACAACATTGCGTACAAATACCGGCCGCTGATGGCGGATTGGCTGAAGGAGCGCCTCGGATAGCCCGCTGAGCCACTTGTGTGGAGGGTACGACGGTCTCCCGTCATTTTGTGGCAATCGTCCGTGGCGTAGCGCGGGGAGAGTCGATAGCGTGAGGGACGCACCTTGCGTCACGCGGGCTTGTACGACTCTCGATTCGAGCACGACGCCTGCGGGATCGGTTTCGTCGCTGACGCTGGAGGGCGAGCCAGCCGAGGAGTTGTCGACGCCGCCCTCGCAGCGCTGCATCGTGTCCGCCATCGAGGGGCGGTCGCTGCCGATCACCGGTCGGGCGACGGTGCGGGGCTCCTGCTGGCGCTTCCCGACGCCCTCCTGCGCGACTGGACGCAGCGAGCCGCCATCAACGTTGAGTCCTCGGCCCGACTGGGCGTCGCCGTCGTCTTCCTTCCGAATGCCACGGGAGCGGATGGTCACCACCAACGGCGCCTGACCCGGCGGCTGTTCGATCAGGCTTGTCGTGCCGAGCAGCTCGACCTGATCGATTGGCGTCCGGTGCCGGTGGAGCCCGATGCCCTCGGCGACCTGGCTCGCTCCACTGCGCCGCAGATCGAGCAGGCGATCATCACCACTGGAGCCGCCGTATCGAGTTCCGAGGCTGAGGCCCGCTGTTACCGGACGCGGAAGCGTCTGGAGCGGGCGGTCCGGGCCGCGGGATTGGGCGCCTATGTGGCCTCGATCTCGTTCCGCACCGTTACCTACAAAGCGATGTGCGCCGCCGACCAGCTGGCGGCCTTCTATCCGGACCTGCGCGATCAGCGATTCATCGCCCCGTTTGGAATCTTCCACCAGCGCTACAGCACCAACACCGCCCCCTCGTGGGAGCGGGCTCAGCCGTTTCGCATGCTCTGCCACAACGGCGAGATCAACACGATCCAGGGCAACGTCAACCGAATGCGCGCGCGCGAAGGGCGCCTCGGTGCCGGGCAGTGGGCCGACGAGGCCCTGCTGGCGCCCGTTATCGATGAACGCGGCTCGGATTCGGCGATGCTCGACAACGCCCTCGAACTGCTGGTCCGTGCCGGCCGCGACATCCGCCAGAGCCTGGCGATGCTGGTGCCGGAAGCGTGGGAAGGTTTCGACGTCGACCCCGCGGTCCGAGACTTCTATCGGTACCACGCCTGCCTGATGGAGCCCTGGGACGGGCCCGCCGGGCTGGTCTTCACCGACGGGACGCGCGTCGGTGCGGTCCTGGACCGAAACGGCCTACGGCCGCTGCGCTACGCCGTCTGCGAGGACGGGCTGATCGCCTGTGCTTCGGAAGCCGGCGCCGTCGATGTCAGCGGCCACGGCCGCGTCCGGCGCGGCAAGCTCGGACCCGGCGAGATGCTCTGTGTCGATCCGGAGCGCGGCGGCCTCGAGGAAAACGACGCCATCAAGACCCGCCTCGCCGCGCAGGAGCCGTATGGGAGGTGGCTGGACGACAAGCTGCAATCACTCGACGCCGGCGAGCCGGACGAGGCGGTCATGTCCGACCTGGTCGCCCGTCAAGCCGCCTTCGGCTATACGAAAGAAGAGTTCACCTACGTGCTGCGACCGATGGCCACCCAGGGCAAAGAGCCGATCTTCTCGATGGGGGATGACACCGCCCTCTCGGTGCTGGCGCAGCCGCCGCGACTGCTTTACAGCTATTTCAAGCAGCGCTTCGCGCAGGTGACCAACCCGCCAATCGACCATCTCCGCGAGCGGCTCGTGATGTCGCTCCGCAGCTATCTTGGGGCCCCGGCGTCGCTGCTGTCGGGCGGCCCCGAGGCCGCCCGCCTGCTCCAGCTCGATTCATTTCTCCTGTATCCGTCGGGACTCGAGGCGGTACGCGCGCTGGGCACTCCCTTCCCGTCGCGCGATCTGAACGCGACCTTCGCCGTAGCCGACGGAGCGCCCGGCCTGCGCGCAGCCTGCAAGCGCCTGGCGGAGGATGCGGAACGCGCGGTGCGCTCGGGCGCCTCCATCCTGATCGTGACAGACCGCGACGCCGGGCCGGGGCGGACGCCGATCCCAGCCTTGCTCGCCGTCGGAACCGTCCACCACCACCTGATGCGGCACGGCCTGCGCGGCCAGACCAGCATCGTGGTCGAGACCGACGAAGCGCGCGAGGTCCACCACCTGGTCTGCTTGCTTGGCTATGGGGCACAGGCGATCTGTCCGCGTCTCGGCCTCGCATCGATCCGAGCGCTAGCGTCGGCCGGCCATCTGAAAGGGGAGGCGGCCGATGGCCGGGGCGCGCAGGAGCATTACGTCAAGGCGCTCGAGGATGGAACCCTGAAGGTGCTCGCCAAGATGGGCATCTCGACGCTCGATGGCTATCAGGGAGCCCAGATCTTCGAAATCATCGGGCTCGATGCCGACGTGGTGGACCTCGCGTTCGCCGGTACGCCCTCGCCCGTCGGCGGCGCGACCTTCGCCGATCTCGCCGAGCAGGTGCTGGCGTACCACGCCGCCGGCTTTGCCGTCGAGTCGCCGGCCCTCGTGAGCCCTGGTTTTTTCAAGCACCACAAGCAGGGCACCGAGTATCACGCGACCAACCCCGACGTCGTCGATGCCCTCCACGACGCTGTGCCAGCGGAAGTTGTTTCCAGGGAGATGGCGGCGGCGCACGCGTTGCAGCGCGCCGTTGCTACGGGACCGGATGGCAACGGCTACGCCTCCTACGAGCGCTTTGCCCGCATGGTCAATGACCGTCCTCCAACCTATCCGAGGGACTTGCTGGCGATGCGGCCGGCCGGGCCGCCGGTGCCACTCGGTGAAGTGGAGCCGGCCGCGGCCATCCTGCGCCGGTTCTCGACCGGCGCCATGTCGCACGGCTCGATTGCCGCCGAGGCGCACGAAACGATCGCGATCGCCATGAACCGGCTCGGTGGAAAGAGCAATACGGGTGAGGGCGGCGAGGACCCCGTCCGATATCGCACTCGTGGCCAGGCCATCGACCGAAACTCGAGGATCAAGCAGATCGCTTCGGGACGGTTCGGGGTGACGCCTGAGTACTGCGTCTTTGCCGATGAGCTGCAGATCAAGATGGCGCAGGGTTCGAAGCCTGGTGAGGGCGGCCAGCTCCCCGGGCACAAGGCGACAGAGGAGATCGCGCGCCTCCGACACACGCAACAAGGAATCGCGCTGATCTCGCCCCCGCCGCACCACGACATCTATTCCATCGAGGACCTGGCGCAGCTGATCTACGACCTCAAGCAGGTCAATCCTTTGGCTGCGGTCTCCGTCAAGCTGGTCGCCGAAGCCGGGGTCGGCACGATCGCCGCTGGTGTGGTGAAGGGTCTGGCAGATGTGGTGCACATCGCCGGGATGGATGGCGGGACGGGAGCCAGCCCGTTGTCGTCCATCAAGAACGCCGGGATGCCGTGGGAGATCGGGCTGGCGGAGACGCAGCAGACGCTGCGCATCAACGAGCTGCGCGGGCGGGTCCGTCTTCGCGTCGACGGTGGCATCAAGTCCGGTCGCGACGTCGTCATCGCCGCGCTGCTCGGCGCCGACGAGTACAGCTTCGGCACGGCAGCGCTCCTGGCCGAGGGCTGCATCATGGTGCGCACCTGCCACCTCGACACCTGTCCCGTGGGGATCGCGACGCAGCGTCCGGAGCTGCGGGCCAAGTTCGCCGGGACCCCGGAGATGCTCGAGGCCTATCTCACGCACGTCGCCGAGGAGATCCGACACCTCCTCGCCGGCCTCGGCCTCAAAAGCCTGGACGAGGCGATCGGCCGCACCGATCTCCTGTCGCAGCGCATCACCGGCGACGCGCCAGCCGACCGCCTGGACCTTTCGCCGCTGCTCAGCGACGATGGATCAGAGCCGCGTCGCTTCGTCCACTCGATTCCGCTGCAGCGGCCGTCGTCCGACCTCGGCGACCGGATCTGCTTCGATGCGCTGAAGGCCGTCCTCAGTGGCGCCGATGTGCGGGCGAGCTACCCGATCGAAAATGGCGACCGCTCGGTCGGAGCGCGCTTGGGCGGCGCGCTGGCCAGGGAATGCGGAACGTCCCCGCCGGCCGGGTCGGCATCCTTCACGTTCACCGGTGCGGCCGGCCAGAGCTTCGGAGCATTCCTGACCGACGGCGTCGAATTCATCCTGATCGGTGAGGCGAACGACTATGTGGGGAAGGGGATGGGGGGCGGTCGGATCATTCTGCGGCCGCCGGCC
>Ga0209471_1002024_pt1 | contig 11841 bp, 10 predicted proteins | sample GraSoiAngelo_128_FD_185885 | JGI IMG/M metagenome (GOLD analysis project Ga0209471, IMG submission 185885) | Grasslands soil microbial communities from the Angelo Coastal Reserve, California, USA - 14_0927_12_20cm (SPAdes) (version 2) | ecosystem: Environmental > Terrestrial > Soil > Grasslands ...
CGGCTACATCGGGAGCGTTTGCGCCGAGCTATTGCTTGATGAAGGCCATGGCGTCACGATCTTCGATAACCTGAGCGAGGGTCATCGCCGCGCAATCGATCCGCGCGCTGAATTTATCGAAGGCGATCTGCAAGATCGACAATCGCTCGAGAAGGGACTGGCGAAACAACGACCAGATGCGGTTATGCACTTTGCCGCCAGTGCGCTCGTTGGCGAATCGATGCAGAATCCGTCGAAATATTTTCGGAACAACATCGCCAACGGCCTCAATCTTCTCGATGCAATGATCAATGTCGGTGTGGGAAAGATCGTGTTCTCATCGACCTGCGCCATTTTCGGTCCGCCAGAGCGCGTCCCGATCGATGAAACAATGCCCACTCGACCGATCAATCCTTATGGCGAATCCAAACTGGCCTTCGAAAAAATTCTCCGCTGGTACGGGGGGATCCACGCGCTGAAATTTATTTCTCTTCGCTATTTCAACGCCGCGGGCGCTTCGAAGAAATTTGGAGAAGACCATCGAGTCGAAACGCATTTGATCCCGAGCGTGCTCAAAGTCGCGCTCGGACAAAAACCGAACGTCGAAATTTTTGGGACCGATTACGAGACGCCGGATGGGACCTGCATTCGCGACTACATCCACATTATTGATCTTGCCCGCGCCCACATTCTCGCCCTCAACGCAGCCAAGAGCGATTATTACAATCTCGGCACTGGCGGCGGCGCGAGCGTCCGCGAGGTGATCGATTCCTGCCGCAAGATTACCGGACGCAAGATCGACATTGTGGAAAAGGCGCGCCGGCCGGGCGATCCGCCGCGGTTGATCGCGTCTTCGGAAAAAATTAAACGCGAGCTCGGCTGGAAACCTCAATTTCAATCGCTCGACGCCATTATTGAAAGCGCGTGGAACTGGCACCAGAAATTTCCTCACGGTTATGAGGATTAAAAAAAGCGCCCGCGAATTTCTCCGCGAGCGCTTTGAATCCTAATTAACTACCAACCGCTTCGATTACGGTCTTTCCGTGGTAGTCGTGGTTGTAGTCTCTTTCTTTTCGATCACGGCTGGTTTGCTTAGCACGATTTTGCGTACGATCATGCGATCGCCGTCGCGCATATAATAAACTGTGGCGGGCAGATCCGGGCGGACAGCCGACCAAGTCACGACCTGACCTTCCGGATCAAGGATGGTCGTGTCTTTGGTGTAATAGTACCGCACTGGTGCCGTGTCCGTGCTGGTGCGGAACGTGATGTAATCAGTTCCCGGCGTGTAGGTGCTGATTGTTCCCGTGGCGGTCGTCGTACTCGTCTCAGTTACGGCGGTCCCGGTCGCAGCATCTTTTGTCGTGACCGTTGTCGAGGTTTGAGCCACCGCTGTTACGAGGCCCAATCCGCAGGCCACGGCCAATATTTTCGCTAATGTAGTTTCTTTCATAGTTGTCCTTTGCTTTGGTTAACCAATGCTCTTTCTTGTGAAGACGTTTGACTCAACGCAGCGGCGATTTATTCGACCGCACAAATGGTTCGCGGCCAAAAGGCTGTCCGGTTTTTGAAATGATGCAATCACTCCCAGGTTTCCGAGATTTTCTGCCCGACGACTGCGCGGCGCGGAATTACATCTTCGCGCGCTGGCGCGAGGTCGCACGGCGCTATGGCTTTAACGAATGGGACGGCCCTGTGCTCGAGCCGACCGATCTCTATCGCAAAAAAAGCGGCGCCGAAATTATCGATCAACTTTTCAATTTCACTGACAAAGGCGAGCGCGAAGTCTCGATGCGGCCTGAGCTGACGCCGACATTGGCGCGCGTGGTCGCGGCCCACGAACGCGCGTTCAAGAAACCGCTCAAGTGGTTTTCCATCGGCCAATTCTTTCGTTACGAAAAACAACAGCGCGGTCGCTTGCGCGAACATTATCAACTCAACTGCGACATCATCGGCGAGAGCGATTTCGCTGCCGACATTGAGCTGATCGCTCTTTGTATCGACACCTTGCGCACATTCGGACTGACTGAAAAAGATTTCGTTGTCCGCATTAGTGATCGCGAGTTCTGGGCGGATTTTTTGCGGCAGCAAAAACTCCCGACCGAAAAATGGGAGGAAGTGTTGCAGACGATCGACAAATCAGGGCGTGAGCCGCGCGAGACAACGGAGGCGAAACTTGGCAAGCTCGCTGACCCGGTCTTCTCGATTTTCGACAAAGGCGGCGACAGCGGGAAGCTCGACCGACTGGTGGACGGACTTGGCGCGCGAGGCCTTGCCGGCTTTGTTGATGTCGATGTTCGGATCGTGCGTGGTCTGGCTTATTATACGGGGACCGTTTTCGAAGTCTTCGATCGCGCCGGAAAACTGCGAGCGATTGCCGGTGGCGGACGCTACGACAATTTGATCGGGCAACTCAGCGACGGCGCGGTCTCGATGCCTGCGCTCGGTTTCGCCATGGGCGACGTGGTTCTCGGCGAATTGCTTCGCAATCGTGCTGCGGCCCGCGAGAAATTGGACGCGGCCGTCAATGAGCAAAACAAGATCGACATCTATGTTGTCATTGCCAAGGAGCAACGCCGACCCGACGCGCTCGAACAAATCCAGGAGCTGCGCGACCGCGGTTACCGCGTCGATTACCCGCTCACGGCCGACAAAGTGGCAAAACAATTTCAAACTGCGGAGAATGTGGGCGCGCGCATCGCGCTTCTTTACGGCGACGAGTGGCCGCAGGTGAAAGTGAAGAATCTTGCCACGCGCGAGGAATCATTGATCGCCGGGGACGCGCTGCTGGACAGCGTCGCAAAATTCTTCAACGTCTCCGGTTCCGCCTGACCATGTATCGGACGCACAACTGCAATTCACTTCGCAAAGGCGACATCGGCAAGGAAGCAACGCTTGCCGGATGGGTTCACGTTTCCCGCGATCATGGCGGCGTAATTTTCATCGACTTGCGCGATCGAGAGGGTCTTACGCAGGTTGTGTTTCGACCGGAAGAAAACGCCGAGCTGGCAAAGCAAGCGCACAGTTTGCGGAGCGAAGACGTCATTCAAGTCTCGGGGAAAGTTGCGCCGCGCGTCCCCGGAACGGAAAATCCGAAACTCGCGACCGGCGACATCGAACTCATTCCACACCAATTGAAAATTCTGAATCGCGCGGACGATTTGCCATTCCCGATCGACGCCGAGATTCACAACGAAGATCTACGGTTGACGTATCGTTATTACGATCTGCGTCGGCCAGAATTGTCGCGTAATCTGCGCGTGCGCCATCGCGCGGCCAAGGCGACGCGCGATTATCTCGATTCGCAGGGCTACATCGAAATCGAAACGCCGATCTTGTCGAAGAGCACGCCGGAAGGGGCGCGCGATTTCCTGGTGCCGAGCCGATTAGTGCCGGGAAAATTTTACGCTCTTCCGCAAGCGCCGCAGCAATACAAGCAGCTTCTTCAGGTCGCCGGCGTCGAAAAATATTTTCAAATCGCGAAATGTTTCCGTGACGAAGATATGCGCGCCGATCGGCAACCGGAATTTACTCAGATCGACATCGAAGGCTCGTTCGTCACACCGGACGACGTCTTCGCGTTGACCGAAGGAATGTTGGCGGCGGTTTTTAAGGCGACCCGCAACATCGACATCAAGACGCCGTTCGATCGGCTCACTTATCGCGAAGCGGTTGGCCGATTCGGCAGCGACAAGCCCGATCGCCGATTCGGGGTCGAGCTGGTCGATGTCAGCGACGATTTTCGCGCGAGCGGCTTTAAAGTGTTTCGCGGCGCGCTCGACGCTGGCGGGGTGGTCAAAGCAATCAACGCGAAAGGTTTCGCCGAAATCACCACCGGACAGATCGAAGAGCTGACGGAAACCGCGAAGGTTTTCGGCGCGAAAGGTCTTGCTTTCATCAAGGTCGAGAACGGCGAATGGAAATCGCCGATCGTGAAATTCTTCAGCGAGGCCGAGAAGGCGGCTTTGAAATCAAAACTAAAGATTGAAGAAGGCGATCTGATTTTGTTTGGCGCCGATAAATGGGAGATCGCCTGCGAAGTCCTCGGAAGAATTCGGCTGCGAGTCGCCGAGATTCAAAAGCTCATTCCTGAAAAAGAAATCTGGGATTTCTTATGGGTGACTGATTTTCCGTTACTGCTGTGGAGCGCGGAAGAAAACAAATGGAACGCGATGCATCACCCGTTCACGCGGCCGAAGTCCGATGATGTTGCGTTGCTCGATGATAAGGCAAAGTTTCCCGAGATTCGCGCGGAGGCTTACGACGTGGTGCTCAACGGCGTAGAAATTGGCGGCGGCAGTATGCGAATCCATGAGCCCCAGTTGCAGGAAAAAATGTTCGAAGCGCTCGGCATCACCGCGCAAGATCGACAATCGATGTTCGGTCATTTGCTGCGGGCATTGCGTCTCGGCGCGCCGCCGCACGGCGGGATCGCGCTCGGACTCGATCGGCTCGTGATGTTGATTTGCGGCGCGGAAACGATTCGCGACGTAATGGCGTTCCCCAAAAACAATCGCGGGATGGATTTGATGACCCAATCACCGGCCGAGATCGATCCGCGCCAATTGCGCGATTTGTCGATCAAGCTGGCCGGTGAAAAGAAAAAACAGGATTAAGCCGACGTACGCGCGACGTGCGCCTCGGCAGCAGCTATCTGGCTCGCTGGTGTGCGAAACAGAACGGCGATCGAGAGAGTGACGACGCAGCCAACAAAAACGAACCACGGCCAGGAAATTTTCGGCCACCAATCCGGCATGAACCATCCGAAGTTCCATTGCGAAGCCACGAGTTTTCCTCGCAGCATCGCAAGAATATCAAAGGCCGGCATCGTGACCTTGCACAGAACGAGCACAGATATAATCCCGACTATCATGGCGACAACATTAGCGCCATCGGAGCCTCGGCGCCGCGTTAGCATCCCGAGAAGAAAGACTCCGACCAAGGCTCCGTAGGTGTAGCCGAGGATTCCGATCGCGATTGGAATGATGGTCAGCTTCGCATCTTGGAGCACCGCGTTCGCGGCCATCGTTGCAACAAGAATCATGAGAACGCCGAAAACGGCAGTGGCGATGCGCGCCGCGCGAATCGCCTGACGGTCGGTAGCGCCCGGCCGAATGTAGGGAAGATAAAAATCTTTTGTGAAACTAGTGGCGAGCGCGTTTAGCGCGGCCGAGGTCGAGCCCATCATTGTAGCAAAAATTCCGGCAATAATGAGCCCGCGAAAGACAACCGGCATTTGATGGACGATGTAATCGCCGAAGATCTCATTGTCGGCAGCGGGTAGCGTCGCACCGGGAACGACCGAATAGTAAACCGACAGCAGAATTCCCACGGTCAGAAATGCTCCGGCAATTGGCAGGTCCATGACGCCGCTAAGAATCAGAGACAGGCGGGATTTTCTATGATCAGGTGCGGTCAACATCCGTTGCACCATGTCTTGATCGGTTCCATGCGTCGCCATCGTTAACAAAGTCGAACCGATGAACGCCGCGAAAATCGTGTACGGTTCTTCCAGCATCGCTTTCAAAGCTGGCCCGAATGGCAATTCCGAATTCCATCCGGTTTGAAAAAGTTTTACGTTGCCGAGGCCTCCAAGGTTCGACTTCACGGTTTCGAGTCCGCCGGGAATGCTTCGGAGCAGCAGGAAAATCGCGAAGATAACCGAGCTAAACATGAGCACCGCCTGGATCAGGTCTGTCCAGACGACTGCTTTAATTCCGCCAACCGCCGTATAAATCGTCGTGATGACAGTGACGAAAATAATTCCCCAGATGTAGGTATTGAGATTCACCGGCAGCGACGGGAAAAGGTAGCGCCATATCACTACCATGATTGCGCCGCCGAGATATAGCCTGACGCCGATCCCGAGCACGCGCGTGAAGAGAAAGATGCCGCTGGCCATGTTTTTAGTCTTTGTGCCAAAGCGAACGGTCAGAAATTCGTACACGCTTTGAACGCGATAGTCGTAGTACGGCTTGATAAAAGTGAACGCGATGATGACCCGCGCGAGCACTGTGCCGATTGCTAATTGACCGTAAAAGTAACCTCTCGTTTTAAAACCCTCAGCCGGTGTCCCCAGAAAAGTAGCGGCGCTCGTTTCCGCGGCGATGATGGACGCAAGCACAGCCCACCACGGAATGGAGCGCGAACCGAGAGAGAATTCGTCCAGGTTTCGATTTCGTCGTCCGGCCCAAAGTCCCAGTGCGACGATGCCGACGAAATAGGCGAGTAGAACGACTGTGTCGATCGCGAGCCGCGCGTCCATGTCGATCTTAGGTGACAGAATTTTGGCGCAGCGCAAGATTTCCTGACGTGCAGCTCGCAAAAATTCCAGCTCCGGATTTCGATCTCGCGATGACGCTCGATTCCGGTCAGGTCTTTCATTGGGAGAAGGCTGGTGCTGGATTTGTTGGGGCGATCGGCGACTTGGCGGTTTATCTGGAGCAGCAGAAAGACATTTTGAAAGTGTCGGGCAGCGCGCTCAAACTCGACGGCTTTAAGCCGTCGAGTTTTCAAAGCGTCGTCTCGCACTACTTCGCGCTCGACCATCAGCTTGCCGAGATTTGCGCGTCGTTTCCGGACGATCCGGCGATGAATGCGGCGAAGCAATTTTGCCTCGGCTTGAGGATCATTCGCCAACCAAAATGGGAATGCCTGGCCACTTTTATTTGCTCGTCGATGAAACAAGTCGCGCACATCCGGCAGATCTCGCGAAACTTACGGGAGCGATTTGGCGAGATCCGCAAGATCGACAGCTATGTCGTGCACATATTCCCATCGGCGGAACGAATCGCGGCAACTTCGGCCGGAGAACTGCGCAAATGTGCGCTCGGTTATCGCGCGAAGAATTTACTCGCCACCGCTCGGCTGGTCGCGAGCGGAGATGTCGATCTTGGAAAGCTGGCCGCGCTTTCGGATATTGATCTTCGCGTGCGGCTATGCGAGTTGCCGGGCGTGGGCGCGAAGGTTGCTAATTGCGTGATGCTCTTTGCCTACGAGCGGCTCGGCGCGTTCCCGATCGACGTCTGGATCGAGCGGGTATTGCGCGAAAGGTATTTTCCGCGGGCGCTAAAATTGAACGCCAGGCGGCTCGAGGCGTTCACACAACAATACTTCGGCGGCCATGGCGGTTACGCACAGCAATATTTATTTCATCACGCAAGGAAAACTGGAGGGCGCCGCGCCGTCGGCGCAAGGAATGGGACAAGACAGAAACGGTGAGAGATTTCCTACTTCGGTCGAAATGACAAAGCCTGCGCCTGAGATAATGTTTTGGTTCTGAATTCATGACCACGGCGGAGTTTATCATTGGCCATTCGGCGGACGACGCGGCCGAACGAAAACAGGAGGCGCGCAAGATTCTGTGGGCGCTACTGGCCGCACTTGGTATTCATCTGCTGATCGGGTATACGCTCGCGGTTTTTGGCGGGCTGCTTTATTCGCCATTTTCGGTGATCGAAGAAGAGAAACCGGTGGAGCTCACGTTTGTCGATCTTGCCACGCCTGCGCCCGCGAAGAACGCGATGTTCATGCCGAATGACGAATCGAAGCAAACCGAGCAACCAAAAGACAAAACATTTGAATCGAACGCCAACTCAATCGCGGCGAGCGAAGTTCCTCCGACTGGCGGCTTGCCATTGCCGTCGCAGCAGGGAGTGGATCGCCCTGCAATTGACTTGGACTCGCATCGGGAATCCTTGCCGAACGAGGGCGCGCAGCCGCAGCCGAGTCCAGCGCCGCGACAATCGGCCACGCCGCAACCCACCGCTCAGCCCACCCCGATTTCGACGTCGGAAGAATTTGCAATGTTAACTACGAGCCCAACGCCGCGACCCAGTGTCGCGAGCACACCGCAAGCGCCTAAGTCTTCCTACCAACCATTTAAAGAGAGGACACGCCTAGCCGGGGCGATCACAAACAGGGGCACGTCTGCTGTGAATGCAGTCGGCACGCCGCTTGGCCGTTACCAAAAAATCTATATCGACGCGATTGGCTCGCACTGGTACGCCTACATGGAACAAAAAGCCGACCTCGTAAGCCTAGGGACTGCTCGCATCATGTTTGCAATTGATCGCAGCGGGCGCGTAAAGAATCTGAAGGTGATCAGCAACGATGCGAATGAAGCTTTTGCAAACGTCTGCTTGCAATCCATTCTTGATGCGAAACTACCGCCGATTCCGGAGGACGCAGCGAGCGCGCTGCCGCCGGAAGGGTTGGAGGCTGAAATTGCGTTTACCACGTTTAGTAACCGATGATTCTTAGTTAAATGTTCGACGTCTTCCAGACCATCGGTGGATTTTTTGCCAAGGGCGGCATTTTCATGTGGCCGTTGCTGGCGTGCTCAATCGTTTCGCTCACCGTGATTATCTTGCGGACACTGGCGTTACGGGAAAGAAATGTGTTGCCACTCACGATCGAGAGTGAAATGGAGCGGCTCGCTCCTGGCGCAAATCCGGAAAGACTCTTGCGCATCGTGCAACATGACGCGTCGTCGCTCGCGCGAATCGTGCGGGTGGCGCTGGCGCATTTACGCTGGCCGCGCTCGGAAAACGTGGAGGCGGTGCAAACGCGCGCGCGTCATGAGATGGTGCGCCTCGAAAAAGGCCTGGTCGTGCTGGAAGTGATCATCGGCATTGCGCCGTTGATCGGGCTGATCGGAACCGTCTCGGGTTTGGTGCACGTGTTCGCCAGTCTTGGCGTCAGCGCCAGCTCGGCCGATCCAAAACAGATTGCCCGGGGAATTTCCGAAGCGCTCAACTGTACCGTGTTCGGGTTGGGGATTGCCGTCCCGAGTTTGATCGGGTTCGTTTATTTTTCGAAAAAAGTGGAAGTCCTCTCCGTGGAAATGGAATCGCTGGTGACGGATCTGCTGTCGAAGTGCTATTACGGCAAGATCGCTGGTGCGCGAGGCAAGGCGCACGTGCCGGCGCAGACGGTCACGCCTGCCCAGCCCGCAACGCCGGAAATCGCGCCGATGGCGTAACGCAAAATCGACGTCTGTGAAATTTGCAGTCCGCAAACGGCGCGCGCCCTCCATCATCATCGTCTCGCTTGTCGATATTCTGACGATTCTCCTGATTTTCTTCGTGGTTTCGACCACGTTTAAAAAAGATCAGCCCGAAGTGCAGATAAATTTGCCGGAATCGAAAACCGCGACCAATACGCCAGCCGAGCTCGAGCATGCGATCGTCAGTGTCGATCAGAACGACGAAATCAAACTCGACGGGCGAACGATTGCGGTGGAAGAACTGGAAAGCGCGGTGAAAAATTTATCTGACACGCGCAGGGGCACACTCGCATTGCAAGCCGATAAGAAAGCGTCGTTCGGCACGATTGTGAAAGTGATGGACGCGTTGAAGCTGGCGGGGGTGAAGAATCTGCCTGCATTTACGCGTGGTGAACCATGAGATTGTCGATCTTACAGTACGGCGACCTGATTCTGCGGGCGAAAGGAAAACACATCGAGAAGATCGACAATCGTATTCGGGAGTTGGCGCAAAACATGATCGAGACGATGCACGCCGCGAACGGTGTCGGTCTAGCCGCGCCCCAAGTCGGCGAATCGCTTCAACTCACCGTGCTCGATGTTTCGCAGGTCGAAGATCGACCGAGCACGATGGAGTTAAATGGCGAGAATACCGATCCGCAAAGCGCGATGCCGCTGGTGTTAATCAATCCGGAGATTGACCTGGGCAGCGAAACCGAAATGGGAACGGAAGGATGTTTGAGCTTTCCGGAAATCACCGGCGAAATTGAGCGGGCAAAATCAGTCACGGTGCGGGCGCGGAATCTGGACGGCGAAGCGATCGAAATCGAAGCGACGGGATTCCTGGCGCGCGCTATTCAACACGAAGTCGATCATCTCAACGGCATTCTCTTTATCGATCGGATGAGCTCGGCGGCCAAAACAAGTTTATCGAGCAAGCTCAAGCGACTGCTGAAAGAAACGCAGCGCGGCGCGAAACATCGACAACACGCGGTAGCAGAAACCACGCTCTGATTTCCCTCACCTCAATCCTCCCCCTGCGGGAGAGGAGGCGAAACGTCGGACCTGTCGAATCAAGGGCGGATAAAGTGCCACAGGATTTTACCGATGAGCAATCCGCCCGCGGAGCAAGTAACAAGATAGGAAGATTGTTATGGGGTTATTAGGACCTCGCATGTTTTCGTCAGAGCGCTTTGTAATCGACCGAGATGGTGCGGAAGACGAGGGCGTCGTGCTGAGCAGAGAAATAAAAAAGCTCGAGCATGGTCGCGCCGATCGTCCATTGATAACCGACCAATGTTTGAATGACGTCGGAATCGGTGTCGCGCGTGCGTGACACTAATTTGCCGGTCCCATATTTCGTATCGAAGTAACGACGGATTTCGCCCATCCGTTCGTTGTAACGTTCGATCGACCAATCGGGATATTCGTATTGCAATTCGACGCCGAACAGCGCTCCGCCTTTAAAAGTAAAGAGCGTCCTTTTTAATCCGGGATGGACAAGACCTTCCACTGTCCAGATTTGGCGATTTTCTTTTTTCTCGCGCGAAACAATCGTCGCCTTCGCGCCTTTGAGCACTGCGTCGACGCGCGCCATCGTATCGTTCCAGCGAAATCCGAACGGCGGCAGCAATTCTTCCGCGCTGCGCGTCGTTGGGACGACGAAAATGAGAAAGGCAAATGCGATTAGAACGCGCGGCATGTTGAATCGGAGGCGCAAGAACACATTACCAGCGTGGTGAAGCAAAGAAATGGCGACGCGCGCAAAGGCGATGACCTGTCGCCGACAATGAGAAGATTTCACCGCTTGGGGACACGCTCGTTTTGGTTTTTCAGTCAAGATTTTTTTGACCGAAAAAGAAAAATAAAGTTCAGATTTTTTCTTGTCGATGTCGAACGCGATTTCTAATCTCAACCCCGCGGCAGGGGACGAAAGGGAGGGGCGTGTGAATAAGCTGTGAACATGTCTGATAGAAATTGATTCCTAAGAATGAGTGAGGCCTTAACTCTGGTAAATCGAGAATTCAAAGGAGATGTCGATTCTAGCTCGCGACGGTCGTTTACTCTGAAGCTGAACGCACATTTCCCCTCGTATTTTGGCGATTTTTGTAGTTTTAAGCGTTTTTTAGTGCTCGAGATGCCTGCGGCGTTCGCGAAGCGTCGCCTTCGTCCGAAGCGCGAAATTCCTCCTGCAGCCGCCTTTATGGCGATTGTGTAACACTGTTAACAAGTCCCTATGGACGAGAAATGTACCCAGCTTTGGCAGAAACTCTCCAGCGCTCTAAAACCTCAGGTCAGCGCGGACACGTTTAAGCGCTGGTTCTCGGCGGTCGAGTTAGTGGGCGCCACCGATAAGACGCTGAGCTTTCGGGTGCCGAACAACATCTACCAATACTGGATCGAGAGTAATCATATGGTGGCGTTACAGGCGGCCGTCCTGACCGCGTTCGGTGAGCCGCGCGAAATAAAATTCATTTCTTCCGAATCGCCGATTGAGATCAGCGAAGAAATCGGCGTCTCAAAACAGACTGATTCCGGACGTGAAATAAAATCGGCGAGCAGCAGTGCCCTCGGTCTCAATCCGCGCAATACATTCGAATCGTTCGTGGTTGGACCGAACAACGAAATTGCCCACGCCGCCAGTCTGGCTGTGGCGCAGGCGCCGGCGCGTACCTACAACCCGCTTTTTATTTACGGCGGGGTAGGTCTTGGCAAAACGCACCTGATGCAAGCGATCGGGCAGTACGTGGTCGCGAAAAAGAAACACATGAAGGTGATTTATCTTTCGAGTGAGCTTTTCATCAACGAATTCATCGACGCGATTCAACACAATAACCTGGTCAAATTCCGCAAGCGTTATCGCCAGGCCGATCTGC
>Ga0209471_1002028_pt1 | contig 11801 bp, 10 predicted proteins | sample GraSoiAngelo_128_FD_185885 | JGI IMG/M metagenome (GOLD analysis project Ga0209471, IMG submission 185885) | Grasslands soil microbial communities from the Angelo Coastal Reserve, California, USA - 14_0927_12_20cm (SPAdes) (version 2) | ecosystem: Environmental > Terrestrial > Soil > Grasslands ...
TCCCCAGCGAGCTGAGCAAGGAAGGCACGCCTTTCGAGGTGGAGATCCGCGGCAAGCCGGTGGCCGCGCAGGTGATCAAGACGCCCTTCGTCAAGAAAACGAACCCGTAGTCGCTCACGCGCAGTAGCTTCCCAAGAGGAGTCGCGATGGCCTCGTATCCGCAATCTCTCAAGTACGCCAAGGAGCACGAGTGGGCGCGCGTGAGCGGCAACACCGCCACCATCGGTATCACCGCCTTCGCCAAGGACCAGCTCGGCGATGTCGTCTACCTGGAGCTGCCCGAGCCGGGAGCGACGGTGAAGAAAGGCGAGCCCTTCGGGGTGGTGGAGAGCACCAAGGCAGTGAGCGAGCTGTTCGCCCCGTTGAGCGGCAAGGTCACCAAGGTGAACAAGCCCCTGATCGACGCGCCCGAGGGGATCAACGCCGACCCGCACGAGAAGGGTTGGATGATCGAGATCGAGATGTCGGCGCCGCAAGAGGCGAACGAGCTGCTCGATGCCAACCAGTACGAGGAGCTGGTCGCCGCGCAGCAGTGACGGCTTTACAATCTGCTGGTGGAGATTCTCGATCTGCGCGGCCTGCTCTGTCCGCTCACCTGGGCGCGGACCAAGTACGCGCTCTCGAAGCTGGCCGCCGGCGGCGAGCTGAAGGTGATCGTCGACCATCGCCCGGCGGTCCCCGACATCAAGCGCAACTGCGAGGAGCTGGGCCACGAGATTCTCTCCACCCGCGAGACCGCGGAGGGCGTTTGGGAAATGGTCCTGCGGCACGGCTGATGCTGCTCATGCTCGTCGCCTGCGCGGCGCCGCGGTCCGAAGATCGACCCGCTCCTGGTCGAGGTCCTTCGGCTGGGCAGTCAACGTCGCCACCGTCGCCCGCGACGAGAAGGACGGCTCGCTCCGGAGGACTTCTACTTCAAGGACGAGCCGCTCGTCTTCGACCCGCAGGCGAAGATGGTGCGGCGGCTGATGGACGCCTACACGCGCGTCACCGGAGAGCGGCCGCCGCCGGCCATCTCCGGCGGCGGCACCTACGCCAAGCGCATTCCCCGCGCCATCGCCTTCGGCATGTGGTTCCCGGGGAAGCCCTACCCCGGCCACGACGTCGACGAACGGATCTCCATCGCCGACCTGGAGCGCGGATACGACGTGCTCCTCGAAGCGGTGCGCGACATCGCCACCGGCCCGCCGCTGCGCGAGCCGTTTGCGCCGTAGTAATCTGCGCGGCCTATGCAGATCGCCCGAAGGCTGCGGGGGTTCACCCAGTCCGACATCCGCCGCATGACGCGCGAGTGCGAGCGCGTCTCGGGCATCAATCTCGGCCAGGGGATCTGCGACCTGCCCACGCCGTCGCTCGTGCGCGACGGAGCCATCGCCGCCATCCGCGAGAACCGCAGCACCTATTCCTTCGCCGAGGGCGCCATCGAGCTGCGCCAGGCCATCGCCCGCAAGCTGGCGCGGGACAACGGCCTCACCGCCGATCCGCTGACGGAGATCTGCGTGACCGTCGGAGCGAGCGGCGCGTTCGCCTGCGCCATCAACGCGCTGCTCGATCCCGGCGACGGCATCCTGCTCTTCGAGCCCTATTACGGATATCACCTCAATGCCGCTCTGGTGGCGGGGCTGACGCCGGAGTTTCTCGCTCTAGAGCCGCCCGACTTCGCGCTGCGCGAGGAGGATCTGGAGAAGGCGATCACTCCGCGCACGCGCGCCATCGTGGTCTGCACCCCCTCGAATCCGAGCGGCAAGATGTACACGCGCGCGGAGTTGGAGGCGCTGGCGCGCGTGGCGAAAAAGCGCGATCTGCTCGTCATCACCGACGAGATCTATGAATACATCCGCTACGACGGCCGCGAGCATATCTCCCCCGCGCTCTTCGCGCGCGACCGCACCATCACCATCATGGGCCTCTCCAAGACCTTCAGCATCACCGGCTGGCGGCTGGGCTACGCAGCCGCGCCGGAGGAAATGATCCACGCCATCACCCTGGTCAACGACCTCTATTACGTCTGCGCGCCGACCCCGCTGCAGCTCGGCGCCGCGGCCGGCTTCTCCGCGCCGCGCAGGTATTTCGACGAGCTGCAATCGGCTTATCAAAGGAAGCGCGACCTGATCTGCTCGGCGCTCGGGGCGGCGCACCTCGAGCCCATCGTCCCCGAGGGCGCCTACTACGTCCTCGCCGACTGCGCTTCCCTGGGCAAAGCCACCTCTCGCGAGGCGGCGATGCTCCTGCTGGAGAAGACGCGGGTCGCGTCCATTCCCGGGAGCGCCTTCTATCGCGGCAAGACCGGCGAGCGGCTGCTGCGCTTTTGCTTCGCCAAGGACGACGACGTCCTGGAAGAGGCCTGCCGGCGGCTGCGCGCGCTATGAGGAGCTCGCCGCTTCTCCCCATCTTCCTCATCGTCGCGGTCGACATCCTCGGCCTCACCATCATGCTGCCTCTGCTCCCTTTCTATGCGGAGCACTACGGGGCGAGCCCCAGCGTGGTCGGCTTGCTGGTCAGCACCTATGCCGTCTGCCAGCTCCTCGCCGGGCCGGCGCTGGGGCAGGTCTCCGATCACGTCGGCCGCAAGCCGGTCCTGCTCGTCAGCCAGGTCGGCACCTTCATCGGCTTCATCGTGCTCGCCTATGCGCCGAACCTCTTCTTCGTCTTTCTCGCGCGCGTCATCGACGGGCTCACCGCCGGCAATCTCTCGATCGCCCAGGCGTACATCGCCGACGTCACGGCGCCGAAGGAACGGGCGCGCGCATTTGCCGTGATCGGAATTGCCTTTGGGATCGGATTTCTCGTCGGACCCGGCGTCTCGGGATATCTATCGGCGCATTTCGGATATCACGTTCCGATCCTTTGCGCGGCGGCGCTCTCCTTCGCCAGCATTCTCGGAACTTCATTTCTCTTGCCCGCGCACCCGCCCCACTTTGCCGAGAGCGGCGGAGAAGAGGCTCCCGTCCCGCCCGGCGGCCTGCGCTTGCGCATTTTTGATTGGGGAAACTATTTCAATTACTTCCGCAAGCCCATCCTGGGCGGGCTGCTCATCGAGTTCTTTCTCTTCACCTTCGCTTTCGCCACTTTCACTGCGGGCTTCGCCCTCTTCGCCGAGAGGCGCTTCACCTGGAACGGCGTTCCTTTCGGACCCAAGCAAGTGGGCTACGTCTTCACCTATTCCGGCTTCCTCGGCATCCTCGTGCAGGGCGCCATGCGCCAGGGAGCGCTGGTGCGCCGGTTGGGCGAGGTCCGGATGGTCACGCTCGGCTTCTTCGCCGCCGCCGCGGGATATGCGCTGCTCGGCTTCAGCTTCGGCATCGCGCTGCTCCTGGTCGCGGCCTCCTTCGCCTCCTTCGGAAATGGCATCCTGCGGCCGGCCCTGACCAGTCTCATCACCCAGCAAGTCTCGCGCACGGAGCAGGGAGTCGTGCTGGGACTGAATCAATCGCTGCTCTCGATCGCGCAGATCATCGGCCCCGCCATCGCCGGCGCGATGATCGACCGCGGGCTGCTCACCGTCTGGGCGCTCTGGGCCGCGCTGATCATGGCCGTGGCGCTGGTGCTCAACCGCAAGGCTCGCGCCGCGCGCAACGAAGCCGAAGCGGCGGCAGCTTGACCGCAACGACAATCAAATAGCGTCGACGTTGACGTGGGCGTGATCGCTGTCGTTGAGGTCGACGGCGACGGCGACGGCGACGTGGCCATGAGCGGGTTGCCCAGAGCGATTCATCGTCGCCCACAGCCACGTTCACGTCGCCGTCGCCGTCAACCCTCACGTCAACGTGAACGTCAACGCCCAGGTCAACGTGCTGCTGTTCTAGGTCCGGCGCCAGAGCTCGAGCGTCACTTCGGCGACGATGAGCAGGAGGATGGCCACTTCCAGTATCCACATGCGCCGGTCGCGCGCGACGTCGAGCACCATCTCCAGCGCCTCCTGCACGCCGCGCAGCTTCTGTTCCAGCGCTCCGTAACGGTCGACCAGGTCGAACTCGGCGCGCAGGTCGTCGTAGATGCGATCCATCGCCGGGTCGTCCCAGGTGGCGTCGGGCTTGTCGAGCAGCGTGAGGACGATGATCACCTCGCTGCGCGTGGCCATGGCCTGGCCGATGAAGCGGTGCAGGCCGCGCGTCTGCAGCGGCACGCTGCCCCGTTTCTCCAGCCGCTCGACCAGCGCGGTGGTCCGCTGGAAGAGCTCGGTCACGATGCGCTCGTAGTACTCCATGGCCGCGCTCTGGGCGACGATGAGCGCCACCACCGCGGCGCGCTCCGTTCCGAAGTCATCGACGACCAGCGTGCCGTCGACGATGTCCACCCGCGCGCCCGGCTCCTCGCGCACGGTGAAGCTCTCGCGCACCACTTGCGTGGTGAGTCCAGGGCGCGCCCGATTCAGGCGCGCCAGCTCCACCTCGCGCCGGTCGGGGCCGACGTCGTGGAAGACGATGGCGCCGAAGGGATAGATGAAGATCTCGCCGCCGTCCTCGAGCGGCACGCGTATCTCGCGCAGGGTGAGCTTGGCACCGGGATAGAAGGGCACCAGCTCGCGCAGCGAGAGGTTCTCTTCGAAGGCCACCGCCGCGAACTGATGCGTGCGCATGGCGGGACACTACCGCCGCGGGAGAGCAAAAACAGGGGGTCGTGCACGTCCTCGTTTTCGTGCACGGCGTCGGGCTCGTGCGGGTGCCCGTGAAGGTGGTTCGTTTTCGGACCAACGGCATCACGCGGACGAGAACCAGCACCAGCACGAGTCCGGCCACCAAAACGAGGACGGGCACGAGCACGGCTTCAATCGAGAAGCATTGCGAGTTCGATGGCCGCCATGACTCGTCCGCCTTGGCGATGGAGTTTGGAGTTGTGAGATGCGCTCTAAAAACCGCGCGCTGCCGGCGAGCCGGGCAAGTACGCCGGCCCCATCTGCAGCCGCATTCCGCCCTGCGCCGCCAGGAGCGTGAAGGCGAAGGGGAGCACGACCGTCCCGCTGTCGGCGATCAGTCCCGGCGGCGGGTTGGGAAAGCGCTGGACGATCTTGAATGCCTCGACCGCGACGTTGTCGAGATAGGGCACGCCCGACGAGGCGGCCACCTTCACGTCGGTCACTTCGCCGTTGCGATCGAGGGTGAACTCCACCACCGTGCGCCGGTCCTTGTAGGAATAGAGCTGCCCGCTCGGGTCGCGCTTGCCCGCTTCATCCTGCACGCGCGTCACCCAGACGCGGCCCACCGTCTCCTTCACGCGGTTGAGGAAGCCGGCGTACTTGAAGCTGCGGCTGTTGAGCAGGGTCTCGTCGCCCTCGTCGATGCCGCGCAGATCGTCGGGCATCGGCCCGCCCGTCAGCGGCCCCGCCGCGCCGAGCGGCTGATCGAGAGTGAGCTTCAAAGGCGAATGCGCGCCGGGAGCGCCGGCACCGGCGCCGGGCGCGCCCGGCCCGATGCTCGAGGGACGCGCGTCGCTGCCCGGATCGGCCATTGCCATCTTCCTGCCGCTGCCGCGCATGGCTTCGGTGGCCTCGCGGCTGCGCAGCGTGCCGTCCTTGTTCTCGGCCACGCGCAGCGCCTCGCGCCGCGACTTGCTCGGCATCTCCTGCGCCTGCTTGGGGCGCTTCTGCTCGCTACCCCCGCCCGCGCCGTTGTCGCCCGGCTTCTGGGTCAGAGGCGGAGCGCCCTGCTCGCCTTTCTCCGTGCGCCCTTCCTTCTGCACCTTGGAGAGCGCGTTCTTGAAGAAAGCCGAAGTCTCTCGCGCGCGCGTCTCCTTGAGCACGCGGCTGTCGCGCTCGGAGAGATACTTGGTCGGCTTTTCCGGCGCGCGCTCGTCCTGCGGCGTGCCCAGCGAGACCACCTGGCCCGACAGCTTCTGCAGCTCCTCGGGGGGCTTCGCCGGCGGCAGCTTCGGCTCCTCCGCCAGCTGCTGCGCAGAATTGGTGCTCGGGCCGAAGGGGCCCTTGCGGGTGGCGAGCGCCGAGTGCGGCGTCGCCAGAAGCGAGACTGCCTGCCGCGCGATGTGCTTGGGGATGTGGAAGACGGCGTCCTGCGCGATGAACGGAAGGATCGCCGCGTGCGCCAACACCGAGATGGCGACCGCCGCCGCAAGCCGGCTACGGCGCCGCGCTGGCTTCTGAGGCAATGGCATCCCGACCCTATTGTAAACCCGCCCCGGACCCGCAGGCGAGGAGACGTTCGCCTGAGGCGTCGGAAGCGACGGTTGGGGGAGCACCGGAATTCAACATTGGCCGGTCAGTAAATCTTCACGGGCGCGGCGCCCGAATAGTACCAGTTGAGAATCTGACGGTAGGTTGCGCCCTTTTGCGCCCGGCCGATGGCGCCGGTCTGACACATTCCGCTACCGTGGCCCCAGCCGCCGCCGGTGAAGATCCACTCGCCGGCCGCTTTTTCGACGACGAACATGCCGCTGTTGAGGTTCTTGAACAGGCGCCTGATCGGCAACTCGCCGTAGACCCGGGCGGTCGCCTTGCTGCCCTGGATGCGCAAGGCGCGCGCGCGGCCGGAGATGCCGCGGCCCTCCACTGCGAGCGCGCGCACCGGGCCGACGCCGAGGGGCGCGCAGATTTCATCCACCTCGACGGCGCTGAAGACTCGCCGCCAGCGCACCTTGTCAGGCCGGGCGAAGCCCGAGGCCGCGCAGTAGGTCGGCACCGGCGCGAGGTGCACGAAGCGCGAGACCAGCGCCTCACCGATTCCGCGCAGGAAGGGCTGCATCTGCGGCATGGCCGGATCGAAATCCGGCCTGCCGCGCAGCGAAGGATCGGGCGGGCCGCCCCAGACGGCGTCGTTGTTCTCGGTGAAGCCGCCGCAGACGGCTGAGTAGACGGAGTCGACCAGCCGGCTCGTCCCGGCGCGCGCCGCGAAGAGGGCCTCGCCTCGAGTGGCGTCGACCGCTTTGCCGGGGAGCGGCTCCTCGGCGGAGACTCCCTTGTAGACCTGGCAGTGCTGTTCGGCGCAGAGCAGATAGGGGTCGCCGAGATGGCGCGCGCCGATCTTTGCCAGCACCTCGCCGCGGGCGGTGACCGCCTGCGCCTTCAGGGCTTCGATGTGCGCCTTGGGGAAGATCTCGCTCGGCACCACGCCCTTCACCAGCCGCTCCATCGGCAACGCCGCCACCAGCGCCAGACCCCCCGAGGCGTCGATGGTGGCAAAGAGCCGCGCCGGATAGAGGCGCGTCTCGAAGCCGTGGAAGGAGTAGCCGGCCCCGTACTCCACATCCGAGACGGACACGCCCTGCGGCGCGAAGAGCTCGATCGCGCTTTCGCCGATGGCGGCGCTGGCGCCGGAAGGGTCGCGCAGCTCGATGTGCCCGCGCGGCCGCACCGCCAGCTCGCGGTGGATCTGCAACCGGATGCCCAAGCGCTGCTCCAGCTCCTGCGCCTGCCTTCGTGCGCCGGTCTCGGTGGCGTCGCCTTCGGCGAGGACCGCGTACCGGCGCGTGTCGACGACGTGGCCGGCGATGCCGTAAGCCTCGCCGACGGTGGCGATGCGCACGGGCACGCCTTTGTCCGCCCATTCCTTCTGCGCGCGCTGCACACCTTGCTTGTCCTCGAAGCGCAGTTGCTCCAGCTCGGCCCAGGCGGCGCCGACGCCGGGCGAGGATTCCAGGAGCCGCAGTGTCCAGCGCCCCGGAGCGCCGTCGCTGACGGCGAGCGCGGTCTCGCCGTGCGCGGTGCGCGCGTGCGCCGTGAGCGGTCCGTGCGGCATCAGCTCGATCTGCTGGCGCCCCTCCGCGACGCGCACGGTGATGAGCGGCTGGCCTTCGTCGAAGGAGAGCCGGCGCGAGTAGAGCAGCTCCAGCGGATCATCGGGCGCCGGCACGCCGAGGAACAATTCCTCTCGTTGCGCCTCTGCCTTTCGCGCAAAGGCCGCCAGCGCGCCGCCGCCGAGCAGCGAGAGAAAACGCCTGCGGGGGGTCGTCATCGAGATTGAACGTAACGGCGGAAAGCCTCGCGCAGCCGCCGCGCCAGCGGGCCACTCTTGCCTCCGGCCACCAGCCGTTTCTGCTCTCCTGACTCGAGGAAGACGAGGCTCGTCACCGGCATCACCTCGCGCAGGGTGCTGGTGACGAAGACTTCGTCGGCGGCGGCGAGCGCCTCGGGACCGTGCGGCTCCTCGCGAACCAGGATGCCCTCGCGCCGCGCCACTTCGATGGCGACGTGGCGGGTCACACCTTCGAGCAGGCCCAGGCGCAGAGGCGGGGTGACGATCACGCCGCGCTGGACGAAGAAGATGTTGGAGGTGGTGGCCTCCGTCACGCGGCCAGCCAGGTCGAGGAGGATGGCGTCATCCGCTCCGGCATCGTGCGCCTCGCGAAGCGCGAGGATGTTGTTGAGGTAGTTGCCGGTCTTGAGGGCCGGGTCGAGCGCCTGCGGCGGATTGCGCCGCGTCCGCGCGATGGCCATGGAGAGGCCGCGCTCGTACATCTCCTGGGGAAATGGCTCGAGGGGCCGGACGATGAAGATGAGCCTGCTCTTGCCGTCGGCGTTGTGCATGCCGAGGCCGAACTTTCCTTCGCCGCGGGAGACGATGATGCGGGCGTAGGATTCGGGATTGCCCGACGCCTCCAGCGTCCGCTGCAGCTCCTTGACGATGTTCTCGCGCGGCGGCAGCGGGAGGGCGATCCGCTCCGCCGTGCGATCCATCCGCTCCAGATGGAGCTGCAGCTCGAAAGGCCGTCCGCCATAAGTGCGAACTACTTCGTAGACGGAGTCGCCGTAGAGGAACCCGCGGTCCAGCACCGGGACCACCGCCTGCTCGGGCGGCAGGAGGCGTCCGTCGACGTTGCAGAGAACGGGCATCACTGGTTCTGCTACCGCTGCTTCCCGCCCGACGCAACATCGTGCATGTGCGAAAGCGATCGAGTAGAACTGCGCCCGAGCCGCTAGCTCAGTTGGTAGAGCACCGGCCTTTTAAGCCGAGGGTCCTGGGTTCGATCCCCAGGCGGCTCACTCAGCAAAACGAGGTGTTTACCCGATCCGGCTCGGGCATTTCATCTAATCAAATTGCACGATTTCACCAAGGGCTTCCACCTGCCGGAATCTGAAAACTTGGTTTGGTCGTTGATTGCCCGGTCCGCTGGCAACTCCGAGGGAAGCGATGAAGCACATCGTGACTTCGGTCGTTCATTTGAACGTGTTGTGCCTGATGGTGCTGCTGTTTCCCTCCCCTGGCAATGCGCAGGCCAACGGAACCTGGACCGATGCGGGTACCTTGTCAGCAGCGCGCACGAAACACACGGCGACGCCGCTCGGGAATGGCACCGTGCTGGTGGCGGGCGGAGTCGGCATCGGGCAACTCCCGATCGCATCGGCCGAGATTTACGATCCCGGTGCCAATGGATGGACGACGATCGCGAGCATGGTCAGCGCGCGTTACCTGCATACCGCGACGCTCCTGGCGGACGGTCGCGTGCTGGTCGCCGGCGGGTCCGGCGGCGGTGGCGCCCTCGCAGAAGTCTACGATCCGACCACGGGACAGTGGACGGCGACTGGCACGCTCAACCGCGCTCGATACGCGCATACCGCTTCTCTGCTGCCGAACGGAATGGTGCTCGTCGCGGGCGGGTGTTGCGACGTCGACGGTCAGGCGTCCCTGACTTCGAGTGAGTTGTGGGATCCGGCGACCGGACAGTGGGCGATCACGGGCGACCTCGGCGCGCCGCACGCGTGGCACACCGCGACGCCGCTCAGCGACGGCACTGTCCTTGTCGCGGGCGGCACTTTCAGGGGAACGGCGGCCACCGCTTCGGCCGAGATCTACGACCCCACGACAGGATCGTGGACTGCAGTCGGGAACCTGTTATTCGCGCGATCGCTCCACACCGCGACTCTGCTCAACGGCGACAGCGTACTCCTCGCCGGCGGCAGTGGCGGCGGGTGCTGCAGCGGTCTCGTCTCCGCGGAGCTGTACGATCCCGCGAGCCAGACCTGGCAGCTCGTGCCATCGATGAGCGCGCCGCGGCGTGAGCACAGCGCCGCCGTCATCCAAGGCGGCGCCGCCGTGCTGATCTCCGGCGGCTACACGTGCTGCACCGATCCGGGGCCGGCGTTCGACAACGCCGAGGTTTTCGATCTCGCCAGCCAGACGTGGTCGCTCGCCGCAGGTATGTCACAGGGGCGTTACGACTATCCATTGACGACACTCGCAGATGGCACCGTGCTGGCGGCCGGGGGCACAGGCTTCAGCAGGTCGTCGGGCGTCCAGCGGGATCCGCTGGCATCTGCTGAACGCTTCAATCCCGCGGCGGCCGCGCCGCAGACGACACGGGTCACGATCTCATCGAACGCGGCAGAAGCGAGTTTCACGGCAAGTGGCACGAACTGCAATGCCGGGACATACGCGACGCCGGTGACGCTGACCTGGACGGTTGGGTCGATCTGCACGCTCACCATCCCGGTGCCGGGCGGATACGTGTTCAGCGGGTGGAGCGATGGCTCTCAAGCAAATCCGCGGAGCGTGACCGCACCGGCAGCCGCCACGACGTACAGTTTCGTGTTGACGAGCACCTCGTGGACCGCTGCGGGCACCATGTCAGACATCCGCGCGCGCCCCACGGCAACGCTGCTCGGGGATGGCACCGTGCTGGTCGCGGCCGGATACGGCATCTGGAACGTCCCCCAGGGATCGGCCGAGATTTACGATCCCGTTAGCAACGGATGGACAACAGCCGGGGGCATGTATGGGGGGCGTGTAACGCACACCGCGACGCGCCTTTTGGATGGCCGCGTACTGGTCGCCGGCGGGTACACCAGCGGTCCCCACTACTGGCCCGTCGCGGAAATTTACGATCCGTCCACCAGACAGTGGACGGCGAGTGGCACGCTCAACTTTCCACGGGCCGCGCATACTGCTTCTCTGCTGCCGAACGGAATGGTGCTCCTCGCGGGCGGATGTTGCGAGGCCGACGGTCAGACGGCCCTGACTTCGAGTGAGTTGTGGGATCCGGCGACCGGACAGTGGACGATCACCGGCAACCTCGGCACGCCGCGCGCGTCGCACACCGCGACGACGCTCAGCGACGGGACCGTCCTTGTCGCGGGCGGCGGTCCCAAGGGAACGGCGGTGACTGCCGCGGCCGAGCTCTACGACCCCAACACAGGATCGTGGACGGCAGTCGGGAACCTGGTAACGGCGCGAAAGGCCCACACTGCAAGCCTGCTCAACGGCGACCGCGTGCTCCTCACCGGAGGCAACGACGCCAGCGGGGCGCAGCTCGCCGCCGCGGAGCTGTACGATCCCGCGAGCCGGACCTGGCAGGCCGTGCAACCGATGAGCACGCCGCGAAGTGAACACGGCGCCGCCGTCATCAAAGGCGGCGCCGCTGCGTTGATCGCCGGAGGCTATTCGTGCTGCACTGGCTCGACGCCGACACTCGCCAGCGCGGAGGTGTTCGACCTCGCCAGCCAGACGTGGTCGCCCACCGGAAGCCTGGTACAGAGGCGCTACACCCACACCTTGACGACGCTCGCGGATGGCACCGTGCTGGCCGCGGGGGGCCAAGACGCGGGCCAGAAGCAGCCGATGGCATCGGCTGAACGCTTCCATCCCGCGCCGTAAACGACGCCATCATCCAGCCAGGCGACACGCCGGGCATGGTTCGTCGATCGGTTTCTCCGCGACGCTGACTTCGCCGCGGCTCTTGACGGGCGCGCGGCCTACGTCGTCACCGGTGATGCGGCGCGATGTCCGGGTCATTCCGGCGCGCGATCGAGCCATTCGCAGACGCGCTCGATCATCTCGGCGAAACCGGGGGCGACGAAGAGGACGCGCTGGTAGTCGGTCGGATCGTAGGGCGTCTCGGCGATGACGTCGGGGTCG
>Ga0209471_1002031_pt1 | contig 11795 bp, 10 predicted proteins | sample GraSoiAngelo_128_FD_185885 | JGI IMG/M metagenome (GOLD analysis project Ga0209471, IMG submission 185885) | Grasslands soil microbial communities from the Angelo Coastal Reserve, California, USA - 14_0927_12_20cm (SPAdes) (version 2) | ecosystem: Environmental > Terrestrial > Soil > Grasslands ...
TCGCCGTGAGCTCGCGGCGGTAATTACCGTCGATTATCCGCTCCGCCCGGTGGCGGCGCGTGCAGTCAATGAAAACGCGATCAGCGCCGCATCCTCGCCGGCGCCGGTCGCGACGACGATGAACTGCCCGGCGGCGGACCGATAGGTCATCGGCGTGCCGTTCGCGCGCCGGGCGAGGGCCTGGCGCCACAGCTCGGCGCCGGTCGACGAGTCGAGCGCATGCAGCGCGGCGTCGCCGCCGCCGGCGAACACGAGTCCGCCGGCCGTCGCCAGCACGCCGGGTGCGCCGGCGACGCCGAGCGACGCCGGCACGGCAACGTCGTTCAGCGCCGGATGGCGGCGCAGCGACGGCGTGTCACCGAATGGCACGCGCCACGCGATCGCGCCGCGATTGAGATCGATGGCGACGATGTGGCCGTACGGCGGTTTCAGCAGCGGGACGCCGTTCATGAACTCGGCGTTGGTGTCGCCGACGCGCACCAGATCGGCATCGACTTCGTCGGCGCGCGGGTTCGCGCTCGATCGATCGGGCTTGCCGACGCGGCCGATGTTTGCCTGGTTGGTCGTCTTCACGAACAGCAACCCCGACCGTGGATCGAACGCGGCGCCGCCCCAGTTCGCGCCGCCGATGATGCCCGGACGCTGCACGGTGCCTTGCAAACTTGGCGGCGTGAACAGCGGGCCGATGCGGTACTTCTGCAGTTCTTTCTGCGCCGCCGCCTTCAGCTCTGGCGTGAGGTCGAACGCGTCCTCGAGGGTGACCCCCTGCTCGGTGAAGGGCGGCGGCTTGGTCGGGAACGGCTGCGTCGGCCAGGCCTGTTCACCCGGCACGTCGCTCGCCGGTACCGGACGCTCTTCAATCGGCCAGACCGGCTTGCCGGTCACACGATCGAAAACGAAGGCAAAGCCCTGTTTGGTGAGCTGCACGACGGCGTCGATCGATCGACCGTCGACTTTGATCGATGCGAGACTCGGCGGCGACGGATTGTCGTAATCCCACAGCCCGTGATGGATCAGCTGGTAATGCCACTTGCGCTGGCCAGTCGCGGCGTCGAGACAAACGAGCGATTCGGCGAAGAGGTTTTGGCCCGGACGCCGGCCGCCGAAGAAATCGTTGCTCGGCGTGCTGACCGGCAGATACAGCAGGCCTCGCTTGTCGTCGAGCGTCATCGGCGCCCACACGTTGGTGTGGCCGGTGTACGCCCACGAGTCGTTCTTCCACGTGTCGTTGCCGAACTCGCCGGGCTGCGGGACCGTGTGAAAGGTCCAGACCTGCTTCCCCGTACGCGCGCTGAACGCGCGGACGTCGCCCGGCGGATCGTTCTTATAGGCGAGGCGATCGCCGACGCCGTTGCCGAGGATCACGAGATCCCTGTAGACGATCGGCGGCGACGTGTTCGTGTAATGCTTCTTGTTGATCTCCCAGACGAGGCCCCGGCTCAGATCGATGCTGCCGCCGTCGCCGAACGCCTGGACGGGTTTGCCGGTTGCCGCATCGAGGCAGATCAGACGATACCGGCTGTTGAGAAACAGACGCAGCCTGCCCTCGTCTCGCCATGCGGCGATGCCCCGATGCACGTACCCGGTGCCGTTGGGCGGCTGGCCATCGACGTACGCTTTCGGATCGTAGGACCAGATCTCTCGACCGCTGTCCGCGTCGAGCGCGACCACGCGGTTGTAGGGCGTGCTGAAATACAGCACGCCGTCGATCATCAGCGGCGTCACCTCGAACGATCCCGGGCGCGTGCCGTATTGCTCGAGGGCTCTTTCGCCGGTCGTCCATTCCCACGCGGGCGCGAGCTGCGACACGTTCGATCGGTTGACGTCGGCAAGCGTCGAATACTTGCCGCCGCCCTGATCGCCGCCGTAGTACGGCCACTCGACGATCGCCGCCGCGACCGCGAGCGCCGCAAGGAACTCTTTCGACATTTCAGTAGCGTTTCAGCTAGCGATCGGCGTCGCGTCCAACCGGAGGATTATAATGCGCGCCATGCGTGCAAAATCTGCAGTCGTTCTCACCGTGCTCGGGGCCGTCTTCGCGATTGCGTCGGCGACGGTTTCCTCACAAACGCAGACAATTCGACTTCGCGCCGCCACGGTGCTCGACGGAACGGGCAAGGTGCTGCGGAACGCGACGATCGTCGTGCAGGGATCCAAAATTACGGCGATCGAGACGAGCGGCTCAGGCGCCGCCACCTACGATCTCGGGCCGCTGACGGTCATACCCGGGATGATCGACGTGCACGCGCACGTCGGCTGGCACTTCGACAAGGACGGACGCTACGCCGCACGGCGCGGCGACCCGGCCGAAGAGATTCTTTACAGCGCCGAGAACGCTTACACGACCCTGCTCGCGGGCTTCACGACGATTCAAAGTCCGGGTCAGGCGAACGACGTCCAGCTGCGCGATGCGATCGCGCGCGGCATCTTTCCAGGTCCGCGCATTCTCACGTCGATCCGGCAGATCAACGAGGACAGCGGCACGCCGGATGAAATTCGCGAGAAGGTGCGCCAGCTGAAAAAGGACGGCGCGGACGTCGTGAAGATCTTCGCGTCGGCGAGCATCCGCGACGGCGGCAAGCAGACGATGACGGACGCGCAGATCCAGGCGGTGTGCGGCGAGGCGAAGGCGCAGGCGATGCGCACGATGGTCCACGCGCACAGCCCGGAATCGATCAAGGCGTCGGTCAACGCCGGCTGCGATCAGATCGAGCACGGCGTCTTCGCAACCGACGAAGTGTTGAAGCTGATGGCCGACAAGGGCGTCTACTTCGATCCGAACGTCGGCGTCGTCCTGCAGAACTACCTGCGGAACAAGGCGAAGTTCCTCGGCATCGGGAATTACAACGAGGAAGGCTTCGCCTACATGCAGAAGGGGCTGGCGCTGAACGAGGCGATGATCAAGAGGGCGGTCGCGACGCCGAATCTGAAAATGGTGCTCGGCACCGACGCGGTGGCGGGGGCGCACGGGCGCAACGCGGACGAGATCGTCGAGCGGGTGAAGCAGGGCGGCCAGAAGCCGATGGACGGGATCATCTCGGCGACGTCGATGGCAGCGAGGTCGATGCGGCTCGAGAAAACGATCGGCACGCTCGCGTCAGGCTACGAAGCGGACCTCGTCGCGCTCGACGGCGATCCGCTGCAGGACATCACCGCCGTCCGGCGCGTCGCGTTCGTGATGAGAGGCGGCAAGGTGTACAAGCACGTGTCGGCCGCCTCGCTGCACACCACTCACTAATTACTCCGCGTGGGTCCACCCCCACATCCCAAAGTGACCGTGATCGCAAATGACTTTGTGATGTAGGACATCTTACACACGTACGAGATGCCTGAGCTCGTCATCCTGATCGGGCTGCCGGGCGCGGGGAAGACGACGTTCTATCGCGAGCGCTTCGCGGCGACGCACGTGCACGTGAGCAAGGATCTGTGGCCGAATGCGGCGGGACGTGAAGCGCGTCAGCGGCGGGCGATAGACGAGGCGCTCGCCGCCGGATCGTCGGTCGTGGTGGATAACACGAACCCGAGCGCCGCGGACCGCGCGGCGCTCATGGAGCTGGCGCGCGCGCGAAACGCGCGGGTGATCGGCTACTTCTTCGACGTCTCGACGCGCGCGGCCGTCGCGCGCAACGCGGCACGATCGGGCCGGGAGAAAGTGCCGAACGTCGCGATCTTCACGGTCGCGAAGCGGCTGCAGCCGCCGACGATCGCCGAGGGCTACGACGAGCTGTTCCGCGTCGAGATCGGCGAAGATCGCGCGCTGAAGGTATCTCCGCTCAGTGCTTGAAGCGCTCGCGGCGCGCGATCATCTCGGTGACGCCGACTTCGAGCGCGTGGATGAGCGCGATCGCCTGCTTCTCCGGCGCGATCGTCTTCAGATAGTTCACGATCACCTGCCGCTCGATGCTCAGCTCCTCGATGCGCACGGCCGAGGACAACACCTGCACTGCGCGCACCGGCGCCGGATCGGACGGCGCCGCATCCGCAGCGGCGACCGGTTCCACCGCGTCGATCGGGCCGACGACATCCTGCGGGCTGCTAGACTCCACGGCTGCCTCCTTCGGGCGCTTTCGGTTTTGGGGCTGCCTCCCGTTTGTGGCAATCGCAGTGCCAGCTGATTTCGGCGCAGATCGGGGCGCAATCCCGCCCGCGCTGTACCGGAACGAATCACGCAATCACGATCTCCGCAGTTTTGCAATCAGCGTCACAAGATCGTCAGGCAGCGGCGCCTCGAAGCTCACGCGGCGACCGGTGATCGGATGATCGAGCGCGAGGCGCGCCGCGTGCAGCGCCTGACGCGGAAACGTAATGGTCCGCAGCGAGTCGGGACCATAGACGTACCGCTGTTCGCCGACGAGCATGTGTCCGCGAAGCCGCGCCTGCAGGCGGATCTGATTGCGCCGACCGGTGACGAGCGTCACTTCGACGAGCGACGCGTCCTTCAGCGTCTCGACGACGCGATAGCGGCTGATCGCCTGCTTCGCGCGCGGATCGCGCGGATGGGTTTCCTTCTGGATCAGCGCCTTCTGATCCCACACCAGGTGGTCGCGCCACGTGCCCGACGAGGGCTGCGGCTGGCCATACACGACCGCGAGATAGATTCGTTCGGGCAGGTGACGCGTGAACTGCGTCTTCAGCCGCGCGTGGACGAGCGCATTCTTCGCGAAGAGCACGAGCCCCGAGGTGTCGCGATCGATCCGATGGACGACGAGCGGGCGCGGTCGGCGGCGCTTGCGCAAGTACTCCTTCAAGTCCTCGAACACCGATCGCGCGTCGCCGCGCCGCTCGAGCGGCACGGCGAGCAGTCCCGCCGGCTTGTTCAACACGATCAGCGCCTCGTCTTCGTAGACGATCGGCAGATCGCGATCGTCGCCGAGCGACGTCTGGCGCTTCGCGCTGCCCGGCCGATCCATCCACACCCGGACCGTATCGCCGCGCGCCAGCCGCGCGCCGGCGTCGGCCGTCGTCGTTTCGCGATCGTTGACGAAGATCTTGCCGCGTTGAAGCGCCGCGGCCGCCCTGGCGCGCGATCCCAGCCGGGCAGGATCGGCGAGGAACTTGTCGAGCCTCAGGCCGGCATCGGACGGACCCGCCGTCCACGTTCGGTTCGCCATGCGGTGGTCAATCTACCGCGGACGGCATGCCAGAGGAGCAGCTCGGTCATGATGGCTGCCGCGTCGCCCCACGGCAGCGGCATCGCCTCGACGCGCACGCGGCCGGCGGCGATGGCGGCGCAGATCGCATCCGCATCGGGCGGCGCATCGATCAGCGAGTATGTCGTCCCGAGCTGCCGCAGACGATGCACGTCGCCGTTGCCGACGAGCGGCCTTCCATGCGCCCTGGCCCACTGAACGGCGCGGTCGTTGAAGTTCAGCGACGAGGTGAACATCGCGTTGTACTCGACGGCGTCGAACAAGTCGGCGTGCCGATCGAGCTGGCCGCGCAGGCAGCTGGAGGTCGGAAAGAACGGATGCGGGGCGATGACGAGGCCGCGCTCCCGCGCCTTCAGCCGCGCGAGGTCGGCGAACGTGCGGATGTCCTCGGCGCCGTGGCGAAAGTTGATCAGCAGCACGTGCTTGCGTTCAATCGTGCGCTCGACGCCCGGGATCAGCACGATGCCGCGCTCGCGCGCGTACGAGTCGAGGGCGGCGAGATCCAGCTGGCGTTCGTGCAGGGTGATGGCCAGCGCCTGATACCCGAGCGCGGCTGCGCGATCGATGACGTCCGTGGTCGTATGGGGAATGCGGTCGACGGGGTCGTCCGCGGTGTGAATGTGCAGGTCTGCCTTGAGCATCACGTCATCGCGTATCAGGTTTCATGCCAAATCCGGAGCGGGGCCGAGGGCCTTATTATTTGCGGCGGGCCCCACCCCCGCCGCTGTTGCTCGGCGCATATGCGCCTCGCAGCGGCTCAAGGCTGTCCCCGAACGATTCCGACGCTCCTCGCCGTCCATCCGGACGAAGGCACGCCGCGAGCAGACTTTTGTCGGCACCGGACAGAATCGCCCACATTCGCCGACAGATCGCTCCTGCCGCTCCTCATCAGACACGTCGAGATACCCGGCCGACGACCCGCAAACGCACACTGCCGGGCCGGGTCGAAGACATTTCCGAAAAACCGCAAACGTTTTCAGTTCCTGCGGAGCCCGGCATTCTTTACTCGCGCGGGGCCCCACTTCTATCTATCGCGGCGGGGACCACCCCCGCCGCTGTTGCTCGGCGCATGCGCGCCTCGCAACGGCTCAAGGCTGTCGCGCGCATATCTAGAAGAGAACGTCGCAGATCCTGTCCTGGCGATTACCGCGCCGTGCTCGGTCCTCGTCAACCGAGATGTTTCGACCTCACCGAGCGCCTGCTGGTCTTCAGCGGGAACGACTCCCGTAGAATCACACGATGAGCGTGGAGCTCCGCCGCACTCTGTCGCTGCGCGATCTGATCTTCATCACCGTCGGCACGGTCATCGGATCGGGGATCTTTCTCACGCCGGGCGGGGTGGTCCGCGACGCCGGTTCGGGCGGCATGGCGCTCGCCGCATGGATCGTCGGCGGCGTGCTGTCGCTGCTCGGCGCGCTCACGTTTGCGGAGCTCGGGGCGGCGAACCCCGATTCGGGCGGGCTGTATGCGTACTTGAAGGAAGCATTCGGACCGCTGCCGGCGTTTCTGTACGGCTGGACGATGTTCCTCGTCATCGGCAGCGGATCGCTCGCGACGCTCGCCGCGGCGTTTCCACGGTACGTCGCAGCGTTCGTTGCGCTGTCGCCGGCAACGTCGGCTGGAAGCTCGGTAGTGGTGATCGCGGCCGTCACCGCGATCAACGTGCGCGGCACGCGGCAAAGCGCCAACGTGCAGGCGGTCACCACCGCATTGAAAGTCGGCGTCATCGTGCTCATGGCAGCAATCCTCACGGCGTCCGGTGGCGGCGCAAGCCAACCTGGCGAGTGGTGGCCCGCGCGGGTCTCGCCCACGACGGTCATGAATGCGGGGACCGCGATGATCGGCGTGCTTTGGGCGTACGAGGGGTGGCAGTACGGGACGTTTTCGGCCGGCGAGACGATCGATCCGCAGCGCATCTTCGCGCGCGGACTGATCGCCGGGACGACGCTGCTCGTCGGCATCTACGTGTTCGCGAACGTCGGCTATCTGAGCGCGCTCGGCGTCGGCGGAGTGGCATCGAGCAATCGCGTCGCGTCGGACGCCGCGGCCGCGGCGCTCGGACCGGCTGCGGGAAAGCTCGTTGCGGTGGTGATCCTCGTCTCGAGCTTCAGCGCGGCGAACGGCACGATCCTGACGCTGCCGAGGCTGTTCTTCGCGATGGCGCGCGATGGCGTGTTCTTCTCCCGGCTGGCCGTGGTTCATCCGAGACTGGGCACGCCTGTCGCGGCGATTGTCTCGACGGCGCTCTGGTCCACCGTGCTCGTGCTGTCGGGGACGTTCGAGCAGCTCCTCACGTACGTCGTGTTCATGTCGTGGCTCTGGTTCGCGCTGGCCGCGGCCGCAATTTTCGTCCGGCGGCGGCGGGCGCCGAACGCGCACCGTCCGTTCCGCACGCCCGGCTATCCGCTGACGCCGATCGTGTTCGTGGCCGCCGCGCTCCTCATCGTCGTCAACACCATCGTCGTGAAGCCGGCGCAGTCGGCTATCGGCGTCGGCTTCGCGCTGCTCGGCATTCCGGCGTACCGGGTGTGGCGCGCCCGCTCTCGCTGATGGCATGTCCTCGCCATATCGGGACCGTCACCGAGGTTTTTCGGGTTGGGGGAGGTTTCGAATCAATAAAAATCGTGTGCGTCGAAGTCGACGTCGACGCCGCGCATGCCGCGCACTTCCTCGGCACGCACCGACGTGACGCCGTCCTGGTTCTGCAGCACGCCGTCGACGATCAGAAACGGCTCTTCGACGATCGTGAGACGATCGCGCGCGAAGAGGTCCGGGCGGACGATGATGTTGGCGATGCCGGTTTCGTCCTCGAGGGTGAGGAAGACGAATCCCTTCGCGGTACCGGGACGCTGGCGCGTGATGACCATCCCGGCGACGCGCACGCGGCGTCCCTGCCGCTCGTGCCGCAGATCGATCGCGCGCAGGATGCCGCGCATCGACAGTTCCTCGCGGCGCAGCGCCATCGGATGGCGACCGATGCTCAGGCCCATGCCGGCGAAATCGGCGACGAGCCGTTCCGATTCGGTCATTGGCTTCAATGGACAGGTGTCAGTGTCATCATTTTTTAATTCGCGTGGGGCCCCACCCCCACGCGCTGACGCCCTCGCGCCGTAGCGCTCGGGCGTATCTAGAACAGAACGTCGCAGATCAGGTTCCGTGTCTTCGGCTCCCGCCCATCCTGCCTCTCCCGCTGCCCATCCCGTGGCTGCTTCGTCAAACATCTCACCGCTCGGGCGTACGGCGCGCTCCGCTTGCCACAGCGCGGATCGGCGGTCGTAGCCGAACGAATTGAGCGCGCCGATATCGGCGAGCGTCACGACTTCGTCGCGGCGGAGACCGGTGCGCGCGATGAGATCGTCGAGGGAGCGGAAGCGCTGCGAGACCGACCCGGCGCGCCATTCGTGCGAGCACGTGTTGCAGAACCAGCGATGCGCATCGACCTGGGGGCTGGGGGCTGGGGACTGGGAACTGGGGGCTGGGGGCTGGGGATTCGAGGCTGGGAATTTAGACGTGCGCTCGCACACGCAATGGCTTTCCCGACTTCCTGTCGCAGGCCACTCACGTATCTCAGCCCAAGCCTGATGGCGCCGTCGGGTTCGACGCGGCAATCCCAGTCCGACAGCTGCACGTCGATTGGATGAAAGCGGACGCCGCGGCGCTGCGCGTCCTTGACGAGCGTGGCCGGGTGATAGAACCCCATCGGCTGATTGTTCAGGAGCGCGGTATAGAACGCCGCCGGGTAATGGACCTTGAGGTACGCGCTCGCGTATGCGAGCAGCGCGAAGCTCGCGGCGTGCGATTCGGGAAACCCGTAGAGCGCGAACGACGTGATCGATCGGATGATCTCCTCGGCCGCGTCGCCCGTAATCCCCTGGCGCGCCATCCCCTCGCGCAGCTGCACCTCCACCTGCTTCATCCGCCGCTCGGATCGCTTGAAGCCGAACGCGCGGCGCAGCTCCTCGGCCTGCCCGCCGGTGAAGCCGGCGGCGATCATCGCCATCCGCAGCAGCTGCTCCTGAAAGAGCGGCACGCCGAGCGTCCGCGCGAGGATCGGTTCGAGCGAAGGATGCGGATACTTCACCGGCTCGCGTCCCGCGCGGCGATTCAAGTACGGATGGACCATCTGTCCGACGATCGGTCCCGGACGGATGATCGCCACCTGCACGACGATGTCGTAGAAGCGGGCCGGTTTGAGGCGCGGCAGCGTCGCCATCTGCGCGCGCGATTCGACCTGGAAGACGCCGACCGTGTCGGCCTCGCAGAGTATCTTGTAGACCGCCGGATCTTCGGGAAGGTGCGCCAGATCGATTCTTAGAACAGAACGTCGCAGATTCTCTTCTTCGTCATTCCAGACCTCACCATTCACGAGCGCGAGCGAGTCCTGGATGACGGCCATCATGCCGAGACCGAGGAGATCCACTTTGACGATCCCCATGTCGGCGCAGTCGTCCTTGTCCCACTGCACGACGACGCGTCCGGGCATGCTCGCGTTTTCGAGCGGCACGACCGCGTCGAGCTGACCCTGGCAGATCACCATCCCGCCGGAGTGCTGGCCGAGATGCCGCGGCAGATCGAGCATCTGGTTCCAGATGCGCGCGAACGTGCGGACGCGATCGGAATTGAGATCGAGGCCGACCGCGGCGAGCTGCCGCGGCAGCGTGTCGGCCGGGTCGGCGAACTCGAACTGATTCATGATCTTCGCGAGCCGATCGACCTGCGCCGCGTCGAAGCCGAGCACCTTCCCCACTTCGCGCGCCGCGCTGCGGCCGCGATACGTGATCACGTTGGCGGTCATCGCCGCGCCGAGCCGCCCGTACTTCTCGTACACGTGCTGGATGACCTGCTCGCGCCGATCGCCGCTCGGCAGATCGAGATCGATGTCGGGCCACTCGCCGCGCTCTTCCGACAGGAACCGCTCGAACAGCAGATCCATGCCGACCGGATCGACCGCGGTAATCCCGAGGCTGTAGCAGACGGCGCTGTTGGCGGCGCTGCCGCGTCCCTGCACGAGGATGTCGTGCCGGCGGCAGAAATTGACGACGTCCCAGACGATGAGGAAGTAGCCGGCGAGCTCGAGCTTCTCGATGAGATCGAGCTCGCGCGCGATCTGTGCGCGGGCGCGATCGTGACACGGGCGGTAGCGTTCGCGCGCGCCGACGTCGGTAATCTTCCGCAGGAACGACGCCTGCGTCTCGCCGGGCGGCACCGGATAATCGGGAAAGCGATAGCCGAGATCCGCCATCGTGTACTGCAGGCGGTCGGCGAGCTCGCGCGTCCGCTCCACCGCGTCGCGGCGATCGCGAAACAGCTCCGCCATCTCGCCGGGCGGCTTCAGATACCGCTCGGCATTCGGCGTCAGCCGGCGGCCGGCCTCGGCGACGGTCGTGTGATGGTGAATGCACGTGAGGACGTCGAACAGCGGCCGCTCGACATGCGTCGCGAACCGCACGCCGTTGGTCGCGATCGCCGGAACGCCGAATGCCGACGCGAGGCTGACGAGCGCCTCCGTGTCGCGCTCCTCGTCGCGGCGCAGATGACGCTGCAGCTCGACGTACACGTTGGCGCGGCCGAACACGCCGACGAGGCGATCGAGCAGTCCGCCCACGCCGTGCCGGCGGACGTCGAGCGCGGCGCGGCCGGCCAGGGCGACGAGCCCGCGCGTGTGCCCGTCGAGCTCGTCGAGCGTCAGCGCGCCTTCGCCCTTGCCACCCCACCGCGCAGGCGCGCGCGGTGGGGACCCCGGGGCGTGCGCGCGCATCTTCATGCGCGTGATCAGCTTTGAAAGATTTTGGTATCCCTCGGCTGATTCGCACAGCACGGGCAACATGAAGGGCTGGACGGGCGGGATGGACTCTCCTGCGCTTCCCACCTCCCCTGTCCCTGCGATCGTCAGCTCCGCGCCGATGATTGGACGGATGCCGGCAGCGGTGGCGGCTTTGTGGAAACGCGGGGCGCCGTAGACGCCGTCGCGATCGAGCAGCGCGATGGCGGGATAGCCGAGCTCGGCGGCGCGATCGACGAGCGCTTCGGGAAGCGACGCGCCCTGGAGAAAACTGAACGCCGACGCGGTGTGGAGCTCGATGTACGACGACGACACGACAGCACGTCAATCGACAATGGCGTCAATGAACCAGGCGTCGGTGTCGCGATCCTGGAAGATGCGATAGACCGCGCCATCGCTGAGCGAGATGTCCCATTCGTCTCGATTAAATGCGCGGGGCACTCCATTTTTTACTTCGCGTGGGGCCCCACTTTTATTTATCGCGGCGGGGACCCCACCCCCGCCGCTGTTGCTCGGCGCATGCGCGCCTCGCAACGGCTCAAGGCTGTCACGCGCTGACGCCCTCGTATCATTTCTTAATGCTCGCGGGGCCCCACGCCCGCTCACCTCGCTCGCGCATTCGCACTCGCTCGAGCCGCGGGCGCTGCGCTCGGGCGTCGTCCCTCCCACCTCTCCTGCCGAGCCCGCCCACCAGTCGCCCGACGTCCGCCACGGACCGGCGCAGTGGACGACGACGCCGCCTGCGAAGCCGCGGCGATCGGTGGTGACGCGGATCGGCCGGCCATCGGCGATGGCGACGCGGGCGGGAACTGGTTGACGACAGCGGCGTAAGGCCGACATCAGCGGGGAGTGTGGGCTGGAGG
>Ga0209471_1002032_pt1 | contig 11782 bp, 8 predicted proteins | sample GraSoiAngelo_128_FD_185885 | JGI IMG/M metagenome (GOLD analysis project Ga0209471, IMG submission 185885) | Grasslands soil microbial communities from the Angelo Coastal Reserve, California, USA - 14_0927_12_20cm (SPAdes) (version 2) | ecosystem: Environmental > Terrestrial > Soil > Grasslands ...
CAAGGCGCTGTCGGACGAGGAGTTGCGGGGGCAGACGCCGAAGCTGCGTGGTCTCATCGCCGAGCGCACGGGAACGCTCGCCGCGGAGGTCGAGCGCTTGAAGCGGGAGAAGCACGACTGCCCGGACGCCGACCAGCGTGTGGAGTTGAGCCAGACGCTGTCCCTGGCCGAGGCCGCGTATGTGAAGGCGCTCCAGGAAGCGCTCAGCGAGGTGCTCCCGGAGGCCTTCGCCACGGTGCGCGAGGCGTGCCGCCGGCTGGTGGGCAGCGAGGTGGTCGTCACCGGCCACCCCCTCAAATGGGACATGGTGCCGTACGACGTGCAGCTGATCGGCGGCATCGTGCTGCATCAGGGGAAGATCGCCGAGATGGCGACGGGCGAGGGCAAGACGCTCGTGGCGACCCTCCCGCTGTACCTCAACGCGCTTGCGGGCCGGGGCGCTCATCTCGTCACTGTCAACAACTACCTCGCTCGCCGCGACTCGCAGTGGATGGGCCACCTCTTCACGTGGCTCGGCCTCACGGTCGGCTGCATCGACGATACGGAGCCGTCGACGCCGGAGCGCCGGGCGGCCTATCTGTGCGACATCACGTACGGCACGAACAACGAGTTCGGCTTCGACTACCTGCGCGACAACATGGTGTTCACGCTGGAGCAGCGCGTCCAGCGGGGGCACGCCTATGCGATGATCGACGAGGTCGACTCGATTCTGATCGACGAGGCCCGCACACCGCTCATCATCTCGGGCGCGGTCGGCAGCGAGTCGGACGAGAAATACGCGCAGTTCAACACCCAGGTCGTGCAGCTGGTGCGGAAGCAAACCGCCATCGTGAACGATCTCATCGCCCGGGCGGAGCCGCTGGTCGCGGAGGCGAAGACCGCATCCGAGGGCGCGGTCCTCCTGTATCAGGCGCAGCTCGGCATGCCCAAGAACAAGAAGCTCCTGAAGCTGCTGCAGGAGCCGGGCGTGAAGACCCAGGTGCAGCGGGTGGAGCTCGACGTGCTGGCCGACCGGAAGCTGCCCGCGCGCGAGCAGAAGATGCGCAACGTCGAGGAGGATCTCTACTTCGTGCTCGACGAGCGGGGGCACTCCGTGCACTTGACGGACAAGGGTGTCGAGACGATGTCGCCCGAGGACCCGAACCTGTTTGTGGTCCCGGATATCTCGCACGCCGTGCACGAGATCGAGCGCGACGAGAGCCTCGCACCCAAGGAGAAGATCGAGCGTCGTCGCCAGATCGAGGCGGACTACGCCATGAAGAGCGAGACGCTGCACATCATCCACAAGCTGCTCCAGGCCCACGCCCTGTACGAACGGGAGGTGGACTACGTGGTGCAGGACGGCAAGGTCCTGATCGTCGACGAGTTCACCGGACGCCTGATGCACGGGCGGCGCTGGTCGGAAGGTCTCCACCAGGCCGTGGAAGCAAAGGAAGGCGTGGCGGTCCAGGAGGAGAGCCAAACCCTGGCCACCATCACCATCCAGAACTACTTCCGGATGTACGACAAGCTCGCCGGCATGACCGGCACGGCGGAGACCGAAGAGACGGAGTTCTTCCAGATCTACGGGCTCGAAGTCGTGGTGATCCCGACCAACCGGCCGGTGCGGCGGGTCGATAAACACGACCTCATCTACAAGACGCGACGCGAGAAGTACAACGCGATCCTCGACGAGGTCGAGCGCCAGCACGAGCGCGGGCTGCCGGTCCTCGTGGGGACGGTGAACGTGGACGTCTCCGAAACGCTGTCGCGCATGCTGAAGCGACGCGGGTTCCGGCACGAGGTCTTGAACGCCAAGTATCACCAGCGCGAGGCGGAGATCGTGGCGCAGGCGGGGCAGCCGGGCGCCATCACGATCGCGACCAACATGGCCGGCCGGGGGACCGATATTAAACTCGGTCCCGGCGTGAAAAAGTGTCAGGTCTGCGGAATCACGGCGCACGAGGCCCCCTTCGGCCAGCAGATCGAGCGGCCCGACCTTTCCGCCGAAGAGCTCAAGCAGCTGGGTTGCAACGACGATCCCCCCTGCGGACTCGTGATCATCGGCACCGAGCGGCACGAAGCGCGGCGCATCGACCGGCAGCTGCGCGGCCGCTCCGGTCGTCAGGGCGATCCTGGCCAGAGCGTGTTCTTCCTGTCGCTCGAGGACGACCTGATGCGGCTGTTCGGGTCCGATCGCATCGCGCGCTGGATGGACCGCACCGGCGCCGAGGAGAACGAGGTCATCACCCACCCGTGGGTGACGAGCGCCATCGGGCAGGCCCAGAAGCGCGTCGAATTGCAGAACTTCCAGGCCCGCAAGAAGCTGCTCGAATACGACGACGTCATGAACCAGCAGCGGGAGGTGATCTACTCGCTGCGCCTGTTCGCGCTCGAAGGGGGGGAGGAGCTCAAGGCCGAGGCGCTGCGCATGGTCGAGCAGGCCGTCGCCGAGCTCGCCGATGAGCTGATCGGTGACACGAAGGATGCCTACCGCTGGGACCGCGCCCTGATGGAGACCGAGTTTCTGCTCAAGTTCCTCATCTCCATCCCGGGCCTCACCGACCCTCAGAAAATTCGCAGCCGCGACGAGCTGGTGCGGGTGGCGCAGCAGGCGGCACGCGAAGCCTTCCAGGCGAAGCTGGACCACTTCAAGGAGATCGAAGCCAAGGTCGGTGCGGTGAACATCGGTGCGCAGGCGCTGTCGCACGTCACGCTGACGGTGATCGACGAGAAATGGAAGGACCATCTCTACGACCTGGACCAGCTGAAGGCCGCGATTCACTACCGACAGTGGGGCCAGAAGGACCCGCTCATCGAATACAAGCGGGAAGGCTACGAAATGTTCGTCGGCCTGATGCACGACGTCCACGCGACCTTCGCCGAGCGCTGGCTCAAGCTGCAGATCGAGATCGGGCCGCCGCCCGCTCGCGGAGGATCCTTCACCGGGCCTGCCGGCGGCCGGCCGGGTCCGGCCCCGGGCCTCGGAGGAGGACTCGTGAGGGGGCCGTCGCCGCGCCGTCCCACGCCCATGGTGGCGAGCAAGCCGGCTGCCGATGGCCTCGTCGGAGCAGATCCGGCCGCGGTGTCTCAGCCGTCTCCGGTTGGAGCGGGCGTCGCGACGAATCCCTACGCCGGCGTCGGTCGCAACGACCCGTGTCCGTGTGGGAGCGGTAAGAAGTTCAAGAAATGCCACGGGGCGAGCGGGTGAAGTCCAACGTCGAGAGTCTCAGGGGTGACGCCCCTGAGGCCCTCGTGACGATATGCCTGCTCGGCTAGAGCAGGGGCAAGACGGTACAGTCGCTCTGCAGGACCGACGTCGGTGCGGGACTGTTTTCGATCACCCGAAACGTGACGTCGAACAACGGAAGCGGATTCCCGATTGCGAAAACGAAGTCTGCCGCGCCGCTTCCATCTCCGTCAGTGGTGAAGATGAGAGCTGGCGACCCATGCGCTTGGTCGGGGAACGTGCTAAAGGCCGGCGCCGCCGGCACGAGGGTGGACCACGGCGCAATGGCGAGGCCGCGCTGGCAGGACCCATCTGTGAGTGTAGCAACGTCGAAGCCGACCGGGGGGGCGCTTGGGGGAGAGAAGGCCTCTGGCGCGCGCTGTACTAGGTAGTTCGTATTCGGCTTCGCGTGGCGGATTCTGAGCTCAATGTGTACTGCAAAATTCCCCGGAGTCGTCGGATGTGGGACACGCGTAGCACGGATCCGACCCCTCCCTGGTCCGATAAAAGACACAAGGGACAAGAAATCCCCGTCGTCCTCGCCGTGCTCGCGCTCACGATCAAAGCTCGCGCTCCCTGTCAAGCGCGCGCTTCCCGCACTGTTCGGTCCGGTCGTGTTCGGCCGGTCGTTCGTGCAGGCAGCGGGAAGCAGCGCAGCGGTCGCGAACAGGAACATCGAGGGCATGAGCCGGGAGGTCTTCGCTCGGGCTAGCATAGGGCGCTCCTCTGCAAGAAAATCGAGGCGCAGCCGGCCGCGTGGCCACGTCGCAGATCCGCGCGGGTGAAACGCTCCGCGGCCCGCCCAAGGATGAGGAGAATGGAACCTGAGAGTCCGCACGCCGCTAGATCTCTCCCGTTTTTGTGGCTACCTCATGCGTTCCTCCGGTACGTCCTATTCCGTTGAGTGCCGCTAGGTTGGGTCCATGTCCCTCCGCCTGTCCGAGCGCCCGGAACGGGACCGTCCGCGCGAGCGCTTGTGGAGCGTCGGCCCCGCGGCGCTGACGGGGCAGGAGCTCCTGGCCATCCTCCTCGGCACGGGGTGCGCCGGACGGGACGCGCTCGCCGTCGCTGGTGAGGTGCTCGCCCGGGTAGACGGGTCGTTGCGCCGGCTCGCCGGGCGGCCCTCCGCGGACCTGGCGCGCGTGCCGGGCGTCGGCCGCGGGAAGGCCGCTCGCGTGGTCGCGGCGCTCGAGCTGGGGCGCCGGGTGGGGACCGAGACGGACCCGCCCCCGGAGCGCGTCCGGGGGCCCGCGGACGTGCAGCGCTTTTACGGGACCCGGCTGCGGGACCTCGCCGTGGAAGAGTTCCACGTGCTGGCCCTGGGCAGCCAGAGTCAGATCCTCGGCGACCTCTTGATTACGCGGGGGATCCTGAACAGCTCGCTGGTGCACCCGCGGGAGGTGTTCCGGGCGGCGATCGCCGAGGCGGCGGCCGGGATCATCGTGGTGCACAACCACCCGAGCGGCGACCCGACGCCCTCGGCGGACGACCGGGCCGTGACGCGGCAGCTCGTGGATGCAGGCCGGCTGCTCGACCTTCCGGTGTACGACCACGTGATCGTCGGAGGCGATGGCTACGTGAGCTTCGCAGAAGCGGGATTACTGTAGGACCCCGGTTCACGGCGCTCGCACGCCTGGGCCTCCCGCCCTGACGCGGGAGCGGCCTTCGACCCCCTGGGAGCGCTGGCGCCGCCTGACGTTTTGCCTGCCGCGTTGACGCGGCGACCGTACCTCGCCATCGTCCACAGGTGACCAGCACGGCCCCCCTCCTCGCCCCCGAGCTCGCGCGAGCGGTCGCGCTGCAGCGCGACCGCCTCGACCTCGACCTGCTGGGGCGGGCCTACCAGGTGAGCGCCCAGGCCCACCGGGGCCAGAAGCGTCAATCGGGGGACGACTACGTCTCGCACTCGGTGGCCGTCGCGACGATTCTCGCCGAGCAGCAGATGGATTCCGTCACTATCGCGGCCGCCCTGTTGCACGACGTGGTCGAGGACTCGGACGTCTCGGTCGAGGATATCCGACGCACCTTCGGTCCCGAGGTGGCGGAGCTGGTCGACGGGCTCACCAAGCTCTCCACCCTCACCTTCCGGTCGACCGTGGAGGAGCAGGCCGAGAACTACCGCAAGCTCCTGCTGTCGGTCGCGAAGGACGCCCGCGTCATCATCATCAAGCTCGCCGACCGGCTGCACAACATGCGGACGCTCGAGCACCTGGACCCGGAGAAGCGGCGTCGCATCGCGCTCGAGACCCGCGAGATCTACGCACCCCTGGCGCACCGCTTCGGCATGGCGGGCGTGAAGGCCGAGCTCGAGGACCTCGCCTGTAAGTTCCTCGAGCCCGAGGACTACCGCGCGCTGGCACGCAAGGTCAAGGCCAGAAAGAGCGAGCGTGAGGAGACCATCGAGCGGCTGCGGATCCCGCTTGCCGAAGAGCTGCGTGCGGCCGGACTCACCGGCTACGAGATCACCGGTCGTCCCAAGAACCTCTGGTCCATCTACAAGAAAATGAAGAAGCGCGACAAGCCGTTCGAGGAGATCTACGACCTCCTCGCGGTGCGCGTGCTGGTGAACGACATCCCCGAGTGCTACCACGTCCTGGGGGTGATCCACCACAAGTGGACGCCGCTGCAGGAGCGCATCAAGGACTACATCGCGAGCCCGAAGTCGAACGGCTATCAGTCGCTCCACACCACCGTGTTCGGACCCGGTGGCCAGCTGTACGAGATCCAGATCCGTACCCACGAGATGCACCACACCGCGGAGTACGGCATCGCGGCGCACTGGCTGTTCAAGGAGGGGCGCAAGAGCCCGGACGAGCTCGACCGCCACCTGGCGTGGTTCCGTCAGCTGCTCGAGCTGCAGCAGGACGCTCACACTCCCGAGGAGTTCCTCGAATTCCTGAAGGTCGACCTGTACCAGGACGAGATCTTCGTCTTCACGCCCCGTGGCGACGTGAAGCGCCTGCCGAAAGGCGCGACGCCGATCGACTTCGCGTTCGCGGTACACACGGAAGTGGGCCAGCACTGTCAGGGCGCGCGCATCAACGGCCGCATTGCGCCGCTGCACCGTCCACTCAAGAACGGCGACACAGTGGAGGTGATGACCAGCCCACAGGCCAAGCCGTCCCGCGACTGGCTCGCCCACGTGCAGACCGCGCGGGCCCGCCACAAGATCCGGCAATGGATCAGCCGGGAAGAGCAGGAGAAGAGCCTCGAGCTCGGGCAGGAGATCCTGGCGCGGGAGGTGCGGCGGCGCCGGCTGGAGCCGCCGGATGCCACGCGCCTCGAGCGCGCCGCGGTGGATCTCTCCGTCGGCACGGCGGAGCAGCTGCAGGCCGCGCTGGGGCGGGGTGACATCGCGCTCGGGACGATGATGCGAGCGCTGTACCCCGACCTCCCGGCGGAGGACCTGCAGGCACCGAAGCCGACCGCCTTCGGTCGCGTGATCGAGCGGTTGCGGCTCGGCCGCGGCATCAAGATCCAGGGCGTGGACGGGCTGATGGTGCGCTATGCCCAGTGCTGCCAGCCGGTGCCCGGGGACCTGGTGGTCGGATACGTCACCCAGGGCCGCGGCATCTCGATCCACCGCTCGGATTGTCCCAACCTCCTCCTCCTCTCGGCCGAGGCCGAGCGTCGTATCGAGATCGACTGGCAGGAATCCGAGGGGGAGACGTTCGTGGTGCGGCTGGCCGTGGGCGGGGAGGACCGGCGCGGCCTCTATGCCGATATCTGCACCGCCATCAGCGAGTCGGGCACCAATATTCGCTCGGCGGATATCGCGACGCGCGACGGCGCCGTGTTCGGCTCCGTGCTGGTGGAGGTAGAGAACCAGACCCACTTGAACAAGGTGATCCGGGCGATCCGGCGGGTGAAGGGCGTGATGGACGTGTCCCGTCGCGAGTCGGGCCCCCAGACGCAAGCCCCGGTCGGTTAAGTTTCTGGGATGCCGTACGACCTCGTGTCCCCGTTCGCGCCGGCGGGGGATCAGCCGCGCGCCATCCGGGAGCTGGCCGCAGGCCTGACTCGCGACGACCGCTACCAGACCCTGCTCGGCGTCACCGGCTCCGGCAAGACGATGACCATGGCGCATGTCATCGCCGGGTTCGGGCGCCCCACGCTCGTGCTGTCCCACAACAAGACCCTGGCTGCCCAGCTCTACGGCGAGCTCAAGTCGTTCTTCCCGAAGAGCGCGGTGGAGTTCTTCATCTCCTATTACGACTACTACCAGCCCGAGGCCTACGTCCCCCAGACCGATACGTACATCGCGAAGGACTCGTCGATCAACGACGACATCGATCGGCTGCGGCTGCGGGCCACGTCCAGCCTCATGGAGCGCGAGGACGTGGTCATCGTGGCGAGCGTGTCGGCCATCTACGGCCTGGGCGACCCGGAGCTGTACCGCCAGCGGCTCGTGACGGCCAGTGTCGGCGAGGCGCGCGGCCGCGACGCCCTGCTGGAGGCGCTGGTCGGGGTCCAGTACCAGCGCAACGACACGGCCTTCGAGCGCGGGACCTTCCGCGTGCGGGGCGATACGATCGAAGTGTTCCCGGCGTACGACGAGCAGGCGGTCCGCGTCGAGTTCTGGGGCGACACGGTGGAGCGCATCACGAAGATCGATCCCCTCACCGGGAACACCATCACCGAGCTCCCGCGGGCCGCGGTGTACCCAGCCACCCACTTCGTCACCGAGCGGCCGACGATCGAGCGTGCCGTCGGGGCGATCCGCGCCGAGCTCAGAGAGCGACTCACCGAGCTGCGGGTACAGAACAAGCTGCTCGAGGCACAGCGCCTGGAATCGCGCACCAATTTCGACATCGACATGCTGCTCGAAGTGGGTCGCTGCACCGGAATCGAGAACTATTCACGACCCCTGACCGGGCGCGCGCCGGGCGAGCGCCCTGCGTGCCTGCTCGACTACTTCCCCGACGACTACCTCTGCATCATCGACGAGTCGCACCAGACGCTGCCCCAGATCGGCGGCATGTTCGAAGGAGACCGCTCCCGCAAGCAGACGCTCGTCGACTACGGCTTCCGGCTGCCGTCGGCCCTCGATAACCGGCCGCTGCGGATCGATGAATTCATGAAGCTCGTGCCCCGGATCCTGTTCGTGTCCGCGACGCCGGGAGAGCAGGAGCTCAAGCTCTCGGGCGGCGTCGTGGTCGAGCAGATCATCCGGCCCACCGGCCTCGTCGACCCGGAGGTGGAGGTGCGCCCGGTAAAAGGGCAGGTGGACGACCTACTGCACGAGATCCGGCTGCGCGAGAAGCAGAGCGAGCGCGTGCTCGTCACCACCTTGACCAAGCGCATGGCGGAAGACCTCACCGATTACCTGCAACAGCACGGCGTCCGAGTCCGCTATCTGCACTCCGAGATCGACGCGATCGAGCGTGTCGAGATCATCCGCGGCTTGCGGTTGGGTGAGTTCGATGTGCTCGTGGGGATCAACCTGCTGCGCGAGGGCCTCGATCTCCCCGAAGTCTCGCTGGTGGCCATCCTGGATGCCGACCAGGAGGGGTTCCTCCGCTCGGATCGCTCCCTCATCCAGACGGTCGGCCGTGCGGCGCGGCACCTCCATGGGCGGGCGATCCTCTACGCCGACCGGGTCACGGGCTCGATGCAGCGCGCCCTCGACGAGATGACCCGTCGGCGGCAGACGCAGCTCGAATACAACGCGCAGCACCACATCACGCCGCGCTCGATCGTCAAGTCGGTGGACCAGGTGCGCTTCGCGACCCGCGTGGCGGACGCAAAAACCGCCAAGGCCGCTGAGGCGGGCTTCCACCGCCCGGCCGATGCCGACGAGCGCGAGGCGCTCATCAGGCTGCTCGAGAGCCAGATGCAGGCCGCCGCCGAAGAGCTCGACTTCGAGCTCGCCGCCGTGCTGCGCGATCAGATCCTCGACCTCCGGGCCGACGGCGACGCCGTACGTCCCCCCCATGCGCCTGTCCGCGGACGCGCTCAATCGGTTCGGTGAGGCGCTCGGCCGCGAGCTCGGGGCGCCCGCCGTGATCGGGCTCTCCGGAGAGCTCGGCACGGGCAAGACCACGTTCGTGCAGGCGATCTGCCGTGGCGTGGGAGCGCGAGGCCTCGCCACCAGTCCGACCTACGCGCTGGTCCACCAGTACCGCACGCCCCAAGGCCGCCTGGTCTATCACGTCGACTGCTACCGCCTGCGGTCTCCGGCCGAAGCCCAGGATCTGGGGTTCGACGACATGGTGCGCGATGAGGCCATCGTGCTGATCGAGTGGCCCGAGCGCGCGGGGGCGTGGGTGCCGCGGCTGGATCGGCACTTCCGGCTGAGTTACGGTGACGAGGCGGACACCCGGGAGCTGGAGGAGATCCGGTGACCCAAGTGCACGGGGAAGGGTGGGGTTGATGGGCGGGGTTTGGCTCGCCATCGACACCGCGACGGACATCGCCAGTGTCGCCGCCGGTCGGGCGCCGACGGCGCAGAGCGGGGCGCACGTGCAGGGAGCCCGCCGTCACGCCGCCGAGATCATTCGCCTCGTCGACTTCGCGCTCAGCCGGCTGGGCATTCGGCCCGGGGATCTCGAGGGCCTCGTAGTGGGTGACGGACCCGGGAGCTTCACCGGCCTCCGCATCGGGTGGGCGGCTGCGAAGGGGCTCGCGCATGAGGCCGGGCTCGAGCTTCGAGCCATTCCGTCGCTCATGGCCGCGGCCGCGGGCGCCGCCCCGAAGCTCGGGGCCGAGCCCGTGGCGGCGTGCTTCGATGCGCTGCGCGGACAGGTGTATGGAGCGGTGTACCTGTTCCACCCCGATCGCGTGGAGACGCTGGTCGCGCCTGCGGTGCTCACGGTGCCGGAGCTGGCGCGCGTCGCGCCGCGGCGGCCCCGGCTCGTCGTGGGCGATGGGGCGGTGCGTTACGCCGATGACGTCGCCCGCTGGATCGGTGGGCCTCCAGTACCGCTCGAGAGCCTGCCCCCGGGGGCCACGCAGCTCCTCGCCCTCTTGGAACGGGAGGGCGCGGGCCGCGTCATCGAGGGTTCGGCCACCGCGGAGCCCGTGTACGGACGTCCTGCGGAAGCGCAGGCCAGATGGGAGGCGAGCCACGGCCGCCCGTTGCCCGATTCGGCCCGCCCGGCCGGCTGACGTCGACGACGTCGGCGCGATCGAGCGGGCCGTGTTCTCCGATCCCTGGTCGGGGAACGACTTCAGGGAGTGTGTCAACTCGGGGGTACCGTTCCTCGTGGCCGAGCAGCGGGGCGTCGTCGCGGGCTACGTCGTGGCACACTACGCCGCCGACGAGGGCGAGATCCTGAACCTGGGGGTCGCGCCAGCCCACCGGCGCCAGGGGATCGGGCGTGCGCTGGTCGAGCGGGTGCTCCAGGCGCTCGCGCAGCGCGGCGTGGGCACCGTGTACCTCGAGGTGCGCGCGTCGAACGCAGCGGCCCGCCAGCTGTACCAGTCGCTCGGGTTTGGCGAGGTGGCGCGTCGGGCGCGCTATTACCGCCGGCCCATCGAAGATGCCGTGGTGCTCCGGGCTGCCATTCCCGCAGCGAGGGGGTCTGCAAAACTTTAGCACAAGTGGCGTATCTTTGATTGACAGAATAACTTGCGGGTCATATACTGTTGTCGCCCTTGGTCCAGACCCGCCCAGCGTCTGGAGGTCTGTTGTGAGCCGGAGTCTCAATAAAGTCATGCTAATCGGGAACTTGGGGGCCGATCCCGAGGTGCGGAGCACCAATAACGGCTCCCGCGTCGCCACGTTGTCGCTGGCGACTAGTCGGCAGTGGACGGGGCAGGGTGGGGAAAAGCAGGAAAAGACCGAATGGCATCGCGTGATCTGCTGGAACAATAAGGGCGCCCAGTTGGCGGACCTGGCGGAGAAGTACATGAAGAAGGGGGACCGGATCTACGTCGAGGGGCGCGTCGAGTACCGGACCTGGGAAGATCGCGAGAAGCAGACGCGGTACACCACCGAGATCATCGCGCGGGAAGTGATCCTCTTGTCGTCTCGGGGAGGCGGCGAAGGGTCCGGCGATTTCGCCCGGGCCAAGGCCGCCGCCAAGGTAGCGCCCGAGGGGGCGGGGAAAGCGGAATCGCTCGACGCGTTCCCGGAGGCCCTGGATGAGGAGGACGACGATCTGCCGTTCTGAACGAGCAGCCCTGCTCGCCCTTGTAGCAGGGCTGCTCGCGGGGCTGGCGCCCGCGCTTGCGGCGCAAGACACCACGCAGGCTCGACCGGATACCTCGACGCCGGCGCCGGACACATCTCAAGCTGCTCCGGCGCCGGCCCCCTTGGGCCAGTTGCCCGCCACACACACCGTGACGACGGGTGAGACCCTCTGGTCCATCGCTCAGCTGTACTACAGCGATCCGCTTCTCTGGCCTGAGATCTACCGGCTCAACACCTCGTTGATCGATGATCCCCACTGGATCTATCCAGGGGAGGAGTTGAGCTTGGCGGCGGGAGTGAGCGTGGCGCAGGCACCCGAGTCGGCGTCGGTTGCGCCCGCCCAGACCCCCGGGGATACTGTGCACGCCGTCCCCGCGCCGGACACCGTCGTGGCGGTGGCGCCGGATACGACTCCGCTGCTCGATACATCGCAAGTGGTG
>Ga0209471_1002034_pt1 | contig 11778 bp, 7 predicted proteins | sample GraSoiAngelo_128_FD_185885 | JGI IMG/M metagenome (GOLD analysis project Ga0209471, IMG submission 185885) | Grasslands soil microbial communities from the Angelo Coastal Reserve, California, USA - 14_0927_12_20cm (SPAdes) (version 2) | ecosystem: Environmental > Terrestrial > Soil > Grasslands ...
GTCTTCAAAAGGTAGTCGGCCGCTTCAGCCAATCTACGATAAGCATCGGCACGACTGCTGATCGGGCCGGTTGACCAGATCTCGATGTCCGCCCGCCCTTCGGCGGCGGCGGTTTCAAATTCTTCTTCGGCCTCGATGGTTGTCGGGCTCTCCTGCCGCGCACGCAGGCTCTGAGACATCAATTCCTTGATCGCGCTGAGCAGCTCTTGAAATTGATACAAGCTCGGCGCGTCCCGACCGCATTTTTCGTCTAACAGTTTTTGCAACCCGTTACACGCATCGACGGCGCAGATCAGATCTTTGACGACGCCGCCATGAAACGAAGCATCGGTCAGCGCAATCGCCGTCTGAAACGTGCCCACCGTTGGATCGATGTTCGCCAGCGCCTCCTGCAACGCGCTGGGATCTTTGCGCGCAAGATTTTCAAAGTGACAAGCGCTCTCCCAGTCGGCGTACGAATAACTGCGGCCGCCCGGTTCGTGCGGTAAGGTCAACGGGATTTGTTTCAGGCTGAAAGACAACTTTCGATTGATCCATTCGATCGGAGCCATGCGAGCTTCAGGGTCGTCTCTTTCCAAATTCGGATGTAGATCGTCCCAGAAGTTCTCGCACAGCCCGGTCAACAATCTGAGACCGCTCTCCACGCCGCGAAAGCCACGCAGGTGCAGCCAGGCTTCCAGCAACCATCCGGCGATTTGCAGATCCTTGGTGCGTTTCTCCAGGGCCTCCAGGCAAATTGCTTCATCGGCTTCCCAATCGGCTCGCTTGGAACGTGTCTTGTAAATTCCCTGGCTTAATCTTTGGTCGTCTTCGCGGCGGGCTTCCTGGATTCGATCATAGGTTCCGTCGTAGCGCAGCGATTCACCGGTCGGCCGGGGTGGGCTGATCGGTTGAAGCAAAAAGTCGAGCTCGAGATGCGATGAGAATTTGAGATCGTTCATTTCTAATTGTCCTTGTTCGCTGCCGTTCTGATTGCCGCGGGATGTAACGAGGGAACCGGCGGCGCCTTGATCGGAAGACAGGGAAGCATGATTGGCTCAGGCTTGTTGGCGCCGAGCATCGTGATCCGCAAGAACACTCCGGCCAGCGGTGAATTCAAGGCCTGCGGCTGTCCGAACTGGGCCGCCGGATCAGGAGCCGTCTTGACGATGAATCCCAGGGTGTAGGGATCGGCATCGTAACCCTGATCGCATTCGGCCGAGGCTCCGGCGCGCTTTAGCTGCAGCCCATGTCGCAGCAGCAGCGTAAATAGCGACCAGCGATCGTTGTATTCAAAGATCGCGGATCGTTCCTTGACAGTGACCAACATCGGCTCGACCCCGGCCATTGGATGGTTCGGCGAGTCGTTGGCCCATCGGAGCGTTAGGCGCACCGGCTCGCCGTAAATCCAGTGACCGGTGAGATCGTCGCTCGTGTAGGTAAACTTCTTCTTTCCAACTTCCAGTTTCCAATCGATGATCTGGTTTGCGGCAATCTCCTGCTCGCGGTTGACGCGAAATTGCACTCGGAAATCAAAGGACGGACCTTGATTCTTTTCGATGAACGGGGCGAAAAATTCGCGCGCGCGGTTCATCTGATCGAGGAAGTCGATCGCCGGTTGCGGGTGGGCGCCAAATTCTGCGCTTCGATCCAACGCCTCGCGAGCGGCCTTCTCTTTGTCCTTGAAGACCTTGAAGAATTTCAGCATCGCCCAGGGATCGAGCTGCGGAGCATTGACTTGCGCAAAAGGAAACGCGCCGGCCAGATTATCGTTGAAGGATTTTTCAATCTCGCCGTAGTTCTTGAGTTCATCAATCGTATCGTCGATCGCTTTAGCGTGCGCGAGCAGCTTGCAACGCTCATAGAATCTGACCCGCAGCGAGTTGCGAATACTCAGGAAATAATCCGTCGATCGCTGCTCGTCGATCTGAGCCAGCCCGTAACAACTGTCGAGGCTCACCTTGTCCATGTCCGTGCGAACAAATGTTTCCAATGCCCCGATCGGATTTCCCGGCGTCTTGTTGTCATATGCATCCAGGTCGGCGAGAACCGTGTCCCAATCAACCTGAGCATCGCTGCGCGGCAAATAGATGTTTTGAGTAGCAAAAAACGTCTGCACGGGAACCACAACATCCCTGGCGAGGAACGCGATACTCTTTCGTTGCACGTTCAAGTAACCGACGAGATCTTCTTTGCTGCCCAACTCGTAAACGCGATAAGAAACCGGCCTGGTGCCGTCCCACCACTCAAAATCGGTTACGAATGGGCCGCCGAGCGATAGATCATTCTTCCGCGTCACATAGAATTGCTCGGCCACAAACACTCGCTGCGCGCCGCGCAGCAAGTACGAGCCCTGTTCGGCGAGCGTCACGCGCAGTTCGTTGTCCACGCCTAAACGCGACGAGATCTCCAACACTCGCGACAGAATTGGTTGCGCGTTTTGTAGATACTGCACCTCGGTGATCAGCGCCGTTTTTAGCGCCAACCCCTCGGTTGACGGTGTTAGTGGTTGAACCTTCCGTGCGCGCCTGATGAGGTTTCTTATCTTTAGCCTGACCCGAGCGCGCGCCGTCTCTCTGGCCGCATTATCAAGTTGCTCAGAAGGCTCGTAGGATTTTGTGCTGATAAAGTTTTCATACTGGTCGTTTACGGTAATCACCTCGCGCAGCGTCTCCTGATCCCAGACCAGCACGCCCCGCGATCGATGTTGATAACGCACCACGTCCTCAGGCAGATCGCGTGTCATAAATGGCTGATGCTTCAGATCGACGATCGCCTGTTTGAGATCGATCAGCGCTGACGATATCGTCATTTCGTGAAACGGCGAGCGGGGATCGCATATGGTGGTCGACAACCACGTGTACTCTGGCCGTCGCAGCAGTTCTTCACTCTCAGTTATTTCCTTCAGGTAGTTGTAGGTGAACCCTTTGCGATTGAACGAGCCTTCGTACATGTCCCCGATCCTGTCGACGACGAGGCCAGCCCCGGCTTTGAACAACAGTTCGGTCCTGATCGGATTGCCTTCTGTTTCTCGCAAGGCGTGTTTGTAGAGTTCATTCTCCTGATCGAAGTTGGTGGGAAGCGGCTGGTGACCCAGATAGCGGACCAGTTGGTTTAGATCGTCAAGCTTGCCCGAGTCCTTCTTGATGAGCTGGTCATAGCGCTCCAGATTCAACCGCAGCTCGCCTAACTCCTCGATATAGACAGGCAATTGAAAAGTTAAATCGAAATTTGCGCGTAACGATGCGGCCGTGTCATTCGCGGCGCCGTCTTTCTTGTCGAAACCGGAATTGAAGCTTGGCAGCGGTGTCGGGCCGCGATCGACGAGTTCATTCGCACGACGTTCGAGGTCCATGCGCAGCGCTTCAAAAACCAGCCACTTAAAAGCCGTCTTGATTGAACTCTGAAGTGTCTCGTCAATCGAGCTGAACCAAGAGCTGGGAATGAACACAGAATAAAACTTGGTCGCATTCATTCCGGCCATGAACTCAAGCAGTCTGGCTTCGCTGGCATGCAACTTCTGCTCTTCCTTGTCCGCCAGGCTGACTTCCGGGCTCCCGGTCGGCACCCCAGGGGCGGTGTCGTTGAAGGGAACCTGATACGCGATGTTCCGCCGATAGGAATCCGACCCGGCGTCCTGGACCGCGTTGTCAATCGATGATTGATAAGCGGTGTCGGTCTTCTGCTGGCTGCGTTTCAACCGCTCCAGGCGCGTCAGACTGTCCTCCTCATCAACGAGGAATCGGTATAGCTTGGTTTGTTCCTGAGACAATCGGTAGCGCGCCACGGCAAGCCCCACGCCGCCGACGACGACAATAAGCAGCGACAGGATCTGCGCCGCCAACACCGTGCGATTGCGCGACAACGCCACCCGGTTTATTGGTTGGGCCAGGAAATCCTCGGCAAAGATTTTTTCCTTGAACAGGTCATGAACAAAGATTGGCGCTCTCTCGGACGGTTGTATTTTCTCCGGCAGTGAAACCTCGAACCGCTCAAACGCTTTGGTCCAATCAGGTTCACTGCTGACCGGCGCAGGCGCGCTAATCGACAAATCCGCGGGGCTCTCGCCACAAAAATAAAGGCCGCGAAAGAAAAAGGACTCGTGATAGGCACTCTGCTTAAACAGGGCGTCCAGATAAACTTGCAGCGGCGCGCGCATCGTTTGCGCAACTGCCGGGAACAGGAAAAGGTCATCGGCGTCCTGTATCTCATCCTGTTCCGCGTAGATTTCGAATTGCAGATAAGAGAGATCCCGGTAGAGACTTTCAAACGCTTCGCTCAACAGCCTGGGATCGTAAACTGTGTCCAGGGTGAGAGGATTCGACCAGCCGAACATTTGCGTCTGAAGTTTTTCAGGGAGCTGGTTGCAAAAACTAGTGAACCCGGTTATCTCGTCGCATTTGGTCACCAATACATAAACCGGCATACGCATTCCCAGGATTCTTTGCGACTGCCAAAATTTTCGATATAAGCAGGTGGCCTTTTGTTCCAGCTCAAACCGGCGTTGATTGCTCAACTCATTGGTTCCGATCAGGTCCTTGCAGGAGATAGTCAGCACGATTCCATCCAAAGGCCGCCGCGGCCGGTGCTTCTGCAACAAACGCGAGATCGTGTTCCACCCTTGATGGTTGGCAGTCCCGTCTGTCCGCAAAACAAAGTCTCCGGCTACATCGATCACGACGCCTTCGTTAAAGAAATACCAGTTGACTGGATCATCGTGGCCTGATCCGTTCGCTGACAGGTTGACGCCATTAGCGTCGAGGATCGTCGTCTTGCCGGATTCCGATTCGCCGGTCATCAAAAACCAGGGCACGCGATATCGATAATCCCTGCCCGTAACATAGGATTTGAGCAGTCGCAGCGAGCGTTTGAAAGAAGTCCGTAGTTCGAGACCGGAAGCGTAGTTGAGAAATTCAGACGGCGCTGGATTCTTGGGATCGGGTTGAGTTTTTATAGCCGGGTCAGCCGTGAACGAGATCCTGCGCGCGCTCTTAAGCCTCCAGTAAATAAATACTGCGGCGCCCAACGCCAGCAGGAAAACCAGAATCAGTATTAGCAGCCAAATGGATGACATGGTTCTTCTTCGACACTCAGCGCTTAACGGAAAGCGCTTCCAGTCGCTTCTCAATCGTGACGATGTCCTGGTTAACTTTCTTTTCCAGCGGCTCTTTAAGCGTGATCCAGACAAGGTGCGAGATAACCAGGTAACCGACCACCACCAGACACAGCACACCGACCCATAACCTCGGGTTCGTCAGCTTTCTCTTCGGCTCTCGCGCAAGCTTTTGGCCGTATGCATCCGGGAACGCAACCTTTGAGGCCAGTTTCAGATCACTCGGGTGTTGAAAGACAAAAGCAAACAACTGCCGTCGATAGTCGTTGAGCGGACCAAGATCGGCGCTCCCGTAATATTTTCCGCGGAAGCCCAACGACAGAACATTCAAGTAGAGAGCGGCCAAGCCTCGCTTCCCCGGATCGCGCTCGGCCAATAACCGATCAAGCTTTTCAAAAACCAGCTCACCCGCGACATGCGATTGAAACAGCGCTGTCTCCAGCAAATGCGAAGTCCACATCCGGCTTCCCGCCCACTGCAAATGGATGAAAACCTCGTCGGCAAAAGCCGCCATCAGGTACTGCGCCTCGCGATAAGTTTCCGTGGCCACGCCGTTAAGGCGCATTACCTGGCTCAGGTTGCGCTCGAACAAAGCACGAAGGCTTTGCCAAACCATCAGCGTTAGTTTTATTTCATCAGAGGATGGCGGTTGATACGCATAATCCGGAAGCGAACGGCTCGGAGAAGTGTCGCGCACAACCAGAGCATGTCCGGCTGGTTCTGGCGAACCGACGGCAGCTTGTCCGTCGAATTCCGGGAAATAAACCCAGGTGCCGGCTTCGAGTGTGCTGCGTCTCCCGTTTCCGTTACCGGCAGCTTCAGGTGAGCACACCCAGCCCTCGTCCTTAACGCGGCGCTTGAGCTCTATTACTTCCGTGTAGAATTCGCGAAACTGTGAAAGGAGAAACGATTCGTTGTTCTGCTCTATGTTCATGGCGCTACCAAAATCTATCGGGCAAGTAATAGTTCCCGGAGCGATCCCGTCCCAGCCAAATCAAGATTTCATTTCCGTCGGCACTTTTGAACCGTGTCGGTGAATGTCCGGCGCCGGATCCAATACGTGCAAGACGATTTCTGCCGGCCGGCTTCCATCGTTAAATATCTGAAGCATTTCATCCGGCTTGATAAAATCCTCATCCGCGGTAAGCGAAAAAAGAGCGACCCCTTTGCCGGGCACGACGTCGCCCATACGCTCAACATGCTTGCGCACAGCACCGCGGATTCGGTTCTCGCGAATCGCTTCGAGCCTGCCTTGCGAAGCAATTAAGCAACTCTCGCCCCACTTGATCAGGTAGTCGTCAGACATTCCGTGCGGCCGCCTGATGCCGAGTGCGAGGCGCTTGTTCGTCCATGACCCATCGAAATGCAGATGAAACACACCTTCTTCAAAGACGAATGGAAATGATTTGTAAGAGAGCGGCACTCCCTCATCGAGGCTCCTTCGAATAAAATCCAACAGCGGTTTGAAGGTCGCATAGAGATCGTTATGGTCGTAGGCATTGAAACTGGGTGGAAGCATCTCTTTGCCAAGCACTGTCAGTTGACCGGCCACTGCGCACAGTGCCAGGTAAACCGCGAGTGGATGCGCGACGCCAATCTTTAGCATGGCCTCGAACGCAGGCAGACCGGCAACCAGACTGAGCATGACTCTGGACGTCACATCGCTTCGCGAGGTGGTGCCCTGCGCCGCCGTCCGCTCTTCGTCGGCGAGATACATGGCTCGTTTGCGAATCTTTTTCGCCATCGCTGAGCACATCTCGGCCAGGCGCGCAGCCGCGACGACATCAGCCTCGCCGGCTGTAGACTGGATTGGAATTGCGACCAAAGGCGGAATGAATTTCTCGTCAAGCGAAAACGATTCTTTGTGGCTTACCCTCGCCAAAGGAAAGCCGATGTACTTCTTGGGCACGTCCTTTACCAACAAACTGAGTCGCGGCCTGAGGCGATAGATATCGCGCCCGTTACCTCCCGAGGCATCGTCTCTTTTTCGTTTGAAGGGTTCGTACTTGTTCAACTCGTCGTTTGAACTGCCGTTTTGATCAGCGACTACGGCCAGATAAACCGTCACGGGCTGATCGATCATTTTTTCAGCGTATTTAGTGAGGTCGACTTCCAAAGAAGTCGCAGCCTGCGAATCGTGCCATACCAGTAAGCCGTCAGGCATTACCGCCTCGAGCTCCTGCACCACGAACTTCCCGGCCGGGAGAGAAATCGCATCATGTTTGAAGCGACGCAGGCCCCAACAAAACGGCGTAGATAAAGACGTGCTGTACTGCACCAGCGATTCGTGCCGCAACGTCAGCTGCTGGAAGTGTTGTGGTGTTAACAGCAATCCCTCATGCCATTGGATTGCATCCGGTATGTTATTGGCTTTCATACAATTTCGGTAGCGTCACTTTTCGTCATTTTTTCCTACCGGGTTGGCTACCGGATTCTTTGAAACCGGACACGGCTTAGTGATTTCTTTCGCCAGTTGCACACACAGATCGTCCTCGCCCAGAGTTAGCAAAATCGCTTTGCGCGGATTTATCGCCGCGCGATGCGGCCCCTCATTTATGTAGTTCGCAAAAACAAGACCGCCCATAATTTCGACTGTCACTGGCAAACGATCCAATTTGACGGCTTGTCCCGGAACCCATTCCCAGCTTCCGGCAACCAGGTCTGTCTCTTTGGGGTAATCGAGCTGTACCTGATGCTTCTGTTGGAACCAGTCCCTGGCCGACATCTTCATCAGCTCTTTAAGAAGCTTTTTATCTGAGACAAGCACGAGGTCGACTGCCACCGGATTGTTCCGGTTCGCGGTCGGCGAGATGTGCACCATTACGTCAAGCTTCGTTTGGCCGGACGCCCCGGGGATGGTGGAGCGCACGGCTTTGGGAACCTTTACTTTTGGGCACGCCGTGAGCGATATCAGGAAGGCAAAGCCGACTGAATACAATAACCAACGACAGAAAGATTGCCGCTTCCCCATGTTCGTCTTTGAGACCTCGGGTGCTATCCGGTTTTGGCAACCGGCATCGATTATGGAACGCTGAGCGGACTGAGAGAGAAACGCTCCCGTCTCGGTTAGAACCAAGACAAACGAATCGAATTTTCACAAAGCTGGGAACGGAGCGGTTCGTCTCTTATTAATCGGGATAACTACTTTAGTGGCCGGTCAGCTTAATTAACGACTACTAGAGGGCGCGGAGTCTACTCCGAGGATCGTGGTCTGTCAAGATGTTTATTACGGTTAACTTTCAACTACTTGTTAAAGAAATTGCTTAGGTATGCAACCGAGACATAGCGATCTCGTGACGGTTAAGGGCCAAAACTCACACGGGCATCACACTCCTACCGTTGCGAGATAGAGATTGCCACACTGATCGATCAAGGACGCGAGAAGAATTTGCTAAGTAGAGTTTATTGAATCACGACAACGCGCGTCGTCCGAAGTTGGCGTCTTTCGCTTATTTCTCGCGGGGTGAAGTGGCAAGGGACGAGAGTACGGGACCCAACTTGAATCATCCTTTGGTCAGCAAGTGATGCGAAGTTGTTTGGATCGGGGTGTGGCCCAACAATGGCTGAATCCGCCGTAAACTTTTAGCTTTGTGAAACCTGCCGCTCTGGCGCCTTTGATAAAACTCGCGCATCAGCGACGGGTCGAAACGCTTTTCTTGAAAAGAATTGGCAGGGACTCTGAAGCAATACGACAGAGAGGCACTGAACTTAATTTGCACAACCTACAAATCATAGAAGTGCAGATCGTGTGCGGTCAGTAGCTTCGTAAGCAAAATTATCTGCCCGGTGTGCATCGAGAAATGTTCGACCACATGCAGGATCGCTTCGAGTACTGAGACGTCCAACCCCTGAATCGTTCTCATCTCCAGCAGCTTGGCGGGATCGAATTGCGCCAATGTCGTATCAACTTCGCGCAGCGTTTGCTTCAAGAGCGATCGCAACTCTTCGCGCGGAATCATTTCGCGCTGCGCAAACTCTGAGTCGCGATCGCGCGCATCAGCGACGCCGCCAACCCCACAGACGATCCACTGACGCGCGTTCCCGCTCAGATGCAGCAACAGATTTCCAATACTGTTCGATTCAGAATTTGGCCGCCACCAAATCTGCTGGTCCGTCAGCAGACTTAGACAACGTTCGATCTTTGGAAGAAAGTCCTCGCTGAGATGATAGCGAGAACGCGCGATAAACGTTTGGCCGATGTCGCTCACGATCGCTGCTCAGTCTTCCTCTTCAAGTTCCAATCTTTCAGGGCGTTTATGTTTGGCTTTTCGTCCGGCAGGGCGCGCCTTTTCGTCGGGTTTGGCTTGGGCCAACGGATGACCCGGAGGCGCAAGCGGACGTCGAATTGAACTGATGATCGACGGCTTTCGCTTCCGGCGCTTCGACCGTGAAGATTTCATCGCTTTGTATCAGGGCGATTCCAGCGCGATGCTATCGCCGCGCTTGAACGCTGTCAATCGATTTTGTCTGACGGAAGACGACAACGATTATTGTTGAGCGCCGCTTTTGGTTGCCTGCTTCAGTTGCTTCTTGATCGCATCGGGTAATGCGCCCGTGTGCTCCCAGGCTGTGGTAACTTGACGAAATCTGATTATTCCTTCGGCATCGATCAATATGTAAGTCGGATACACATTGACGTCGAAAGCCCGCACCACGTGTCGGTCCTTATCGAGATACTGAGCCCAGGTCATCTGGTTTTTCCCGATAAAGTCGCTCCATTTTGCCTGGTCGCCGTCGTTGCTCACGCTGATCAGTTTGAACAGAGGCTCTTTGGCAAATCGCTTCTGTAAATCGCGCAGCGCCGGCACCGACTCAACACAGGGCGGACACCAGGTGCCCCAAAAATCCAGCAGCACCACCTTGCCTTTTAGATCGTCGAGCGAAATGTATTCACCGTCAGCCGTGGTGATCGAAAAATCAGGGGCGTAAGCTTCGCGCGCGCGCCGTGGATTTTCGATCAATTTCCCGCCGTCCTCGGCTTTGGATCCGTTCGGATCAAGCTCGAGATATTTTTTCAGTTCCGCAGTTCCATCAACGTCCCGACCAAGTTCCATCATTGTGTAACCGAGATTGAAATGAACTATCGGCAGCGTCACGTTCAGGGCCAGCGCCTTGCGGAAAGCTGCTTCGGCATCCTGCAACTTCTTCTGATCCTTAACCGCAGCCTGCGTCTGTAGCGCAATGCCTTCGAGGTTATAAGCCTGAGCCTGAAGCTGAACGTCGCTGCCCGCGAATTCGATCGCGTGCTCGCAACTTTCAACGACATTCTTGTAAGCCTCTAATCCCTGAAACGCCTGGGCCATCCCATAAAAGCTTTCGGCCGATTTCTTGTCGCGCAAGTCGTTCGCGCGCTTAAAACTCTTCAGCGCATCTTCGTAGCGCCGGCGACGGAGGAAGTCGCTTCCCTTCGCCATCTCAGCTTGAAACGCGTCGTCACTTTGCGCGCGGACTTGGTTCACGGCGATCGAAGCGTTAACTAAGACCACCAGCCCGAGCAACAACCCGACGCAGATACACTTCCGAAAAGAGTTCGATTGAGATGTTGAATTCACGAGGCACTGCTCCTTGCGCGCGGAATAATAGCACCGCACACAACTCTTTACGGAATTGTGGCAAGTTGCGTTAGCGAGCAGGACAGGAATTCAGCTGCTGTAGCTGGCGGACTAAGCCTCGTTCGGCTGTTGGCGGCGTGAGCGGATGAGATTCTCGATAGCTTTTGCAGTATCAGCGTGCTGTCGTTGTTGGAATTCGCTGACCCAGTTGGTCACGGTGTTCACCATGTCGCTCGGTGATTTCCGGGCCGACTTGGATTTGCTTGGCTTGCGATTCACGCGCTCGGCGCGCTTCACGATTTTTACTTTTTTCTCTGACATAAAATTTAGGAGAGCAGGTTAATTATCGGAATAAACGAAATTTATTTTCAGAAAGTTCCGACCTGGTTTGGCCTGATCTCTTGGGAAAGCAATTCTTAGACGCCGGAGGCAGCGGTTTAGTTGCAGAAAGAGTGTACAAAAATATGCGGCGTTAGTCTATTCGCGAACCGATTCCTCGGCTTCAGCCTTCGCTTGCATATCAATTTGCCAGAGCTTCCGCTGAGCGATGTAGGCCAGGATTGACAGGGTAATAACGCCTCCGAAAGCAACCCAGGGCAGGGCGCCGTTCAAACCACGCGTGCCAAATTTGACGAGCAAAGCGTTAATGACAAGAAGCGCGATGCGCAACTCAGTCGGACCAAAGCGCGAAAAGCTGACCTTGAATTCATCGGTAGCCGCCAGCATCAGGAAGGTGTGAAACATGAAGGCGCTCATGACGCACAGCACCAGCAACATGCTGAAGATCGACTTCTGCGGAATCAGAAACGAATAGCCGATCAGGATCGAACAGAGGAACCCGTAGTCAAACAAGTGATCCATGTAAAAGCCCCACTTGCGCAAACCAGTATTCCGGTACTTGCCGAGCTTTCCATCGAAGTGGTCCGTAAAGTAATGAAGCACGATCATCACGTTCGTCATCCAAAGCCAATGCAAGTTGCTGGCGGCGAGATAACCGAAGAATGCGATACCGATCGACCAGACCGGAGTGAGAAGCGTGAGGTGATAAGTCTCGAGCCAACGCGGCATACGCGGCAAGATAAATTTCGCAAGCTTGCGCTCAAGCGGCACCAGGAATCCGGTGTTCGTCTTCCC
>Ga0209471_1002035_pt1 | contig 11777 bp, 11 predicted proteins | sample GraSoiAngelo_128_FD_185885 | JGI IMG/M metagenome (GOLD analysis project Ga0209471, IMG submission 185885) | Grasslands soil microbial communities from the Angelo Coastal Reserve, California, USA - 14_0927_12_20cm (SPAdes) (version 2) | ecosystem: Environmental > Terrestrial > Soil > Grasslands ...
CTTCAGCGCGGTCTTGTCGATCGCGCGACCGACGCCGTTGAATCCGATGAATCCGAACTTGACGCCTCGCACGTCGATGACGGCGACCGGGCCGAGGCCGGTGGTCAGCATGCCGTGTTCGTTCAAGAGCTTGTCAGTGGCGGCGACGCCAGCGGGTCCGTAGTTCGTGAGGTGGTTGTTGGCAAGGTTCACGACCTTGGCGCCCATCAGGGTCAAACCGTTGACGAAGCGCGGGTCGCCACAGAAAGTGAAGCTCTCGGCTGGGCTCACCGGGCAGCCTGAGAACAGCGGCGCCTCGAGATTGACATAGGTGATGTCCGCGTTCTTCGTGTATTCGGCGGTCGGCCGGAACGGCCACAGGTAGTCGTGCCGTACCGCCGCGAAATACGCCACGCCGCGCGCGGGAATTATGTCGCCGGTAACGAGCAGCGTGCGCACCTTGGATGGATCAATCGGAAGGTTGTACGTCGGGTGGAATAGCTCCTGAAGGCTAAGGACCGGTGGCTGGCCGGTTCGATACGTGAAGGAAGGCTGATCGCCGCGCTCGAGCGCCGGCCCGATGATCGGGGCCGCCGCAACCGGCGTCGTCCCGGCAACCGGCTGAGCGGCGTTCGAGCATGCTGCGGCAAGAAGGCCGGCCGCCAGGAAAGCGGCAGCGCCCCTCACGTGTCCACGGGGAGGCTGACCAGGACGTCTTCGAGGGCTATCAATCGAGCGACGTACGAGCGTACTGGATCGCCCAGCTCTCCGCCGGCTAAAAAGAGCTCGCGATTGCCTTCGGCCCGCCGGATCTTGAGCATGTCCGCGTGCGCGGCGTCGAGCCCGCCATGCCGTAGGGCGACCTCGACCATGCTGCCGAGCCATGCGGCGTAGAGTGCGACCTCCTGGGATCGCGGATCGTCGCTGGTTTCAGGGAAGGGCCGGTGGATATGCTCATCCCAGAGGCGGCGCAAGCGCCTCAGGTCGTCGCTTTCCTCACGCACCTGCTTTCAGTTGGGCCACCACCGCGTCCGCGACCTGGCTCGTGCCCACCGACGTTGGGTCGTCACGCTTTTCTTTCAGGTCGTACGTGACGTTCTTGCCCAGGGCGATCACATCGGCGATCGCCGTCTCCAGGGCATCCGCCGCGACCACCTCGTCGAGGTGACGAAGCATCAAGACGCCCGAGAGCATGACCGCCATCGGGTTGACCTTGTTGAGGCCGGCGTACTTCGGAGCGCTGCCGTGGGTCGCCTCGAAGACGGCGCCGTTGGTGCCGATGTTCGCGCCCGGCGCCAGGCCAAGGCCGCCGATCATCCCTGCCCCGAGATCCGAGATGATGTCGCCATAGAGGTTCGGGCAACACAGTACGTCGTACTCCCTGGGACGCAGCACCAGCTGCATGCACATGTTGTCGACGATCCGGTCCTCGAAGTCGATGTCGCCGTTGCGTTCGGCCACCATGCGCGCCACCGAAAGGAACAGCCCGTCGGTGTGCTTCATGATGTTCGCCTTGTGCACCGCGGTGACTTTGCGCCGATTGTTCTTGCGCGCGTAGTCGAACGCGAACTGCACGATCCGCTCTGACCCGGTGATCGAGATGGGCTTGATCGAAAGCCCGCTGTCGGGGCGGATCTTCTTCTTGGCGAGCCCCGAGATCTCGTCGATCAGGTGTTTGACGTCGGCCGTGCCCTGCTCGAACTCGATGCCCGCATAGATGTCCTCGGTGTTCTCGCGCACGATCACGAAATCGAGGTCGTCGCGGAGGTTGCGAGCGCCTTTGTAGGCCTTGACCGGCCGCACCAGGGCGTAGAGGTCGAGCTCCTGGCGGAGGGCCACGTTAACGCTGCGAAACCCAGAACCGATCGGCGTCGTGATCGGCCCTTTCAGTGCGACCTTGTTCTTGCGGATCGACGCGAGCACAGGCTCCGGAAGGGGAGTCCCGAACTCTTTGATGGCCGCCTCGCCTGCCTGGAGGACCTCCCAGTCGAACTCCACCCCCGTGGCCTCGATCACGCGCACGGCGGCGTCGCAGATTTCGGGGCCCACCCCGTCACCAGGAACGAGGGTGACCGAGTGCCTCGCCAACCCTTAAGAGTGGCCTACGAGATTACTGACGATTCTTGAAGTAGTCGGCGTTGATCTTGATGTACTCGCGCCACTGCTCGGGAACTTCGTCCTCGGGAAAGATGGCGTCGACGGGGCACGGATCAACGCAGGCTCCGCAGTCGATGCACTCATCGGGGTCGATGAAATACATGGTCGCGGCGTCATCGGTGTGAATACAGTCGACGGGGCAAACCTCGACGCACGAGGCATCTTTGACCCCTACACAAGGCTGAACAATGACATAAGCCATGTGCCGCAAGGTTACCATGCACCCGTTATGCCGGAGAGCGAGCCCAAGCCGAAGCTGATCGAACTCGTAGCTCCTGGAGCGGGCCAGGGCTGGAAGGCCGTCCTGAAAAACGGCAAGGCCGTCGTGGTCCACGAGATCAGCGCGCCGGCTGCGGAAGCCGCCGCTGCGGTGCCCCGCATCCAGAGGCTGGCCGAGCACCGCCATCCCTCGCTCGCGCCTGTCCTCGCCTGGGGCACCGACCCCAACGGACTCTGGGTGGCGGTCGAGCCGAACGAGGGGACGCCCTTGGGCACGATCCTCTCCCGCGGACCCCTGACGCCGCCCGCGGCAGCCGCCCTCGGGGCAGCGGTGCTTTCCGGCGTGGCCGCCCTGCACGAGGCAGGTATCGCGATGGGCGGATTCGGAGCCGCGGCGATTCGGGTCACCGGCAACGGCGAGGTACGGCTGAGCGGCCATCCCGCGGCTGCCGTGCGCGGCGCCCCATCACAGAGCGACCTGCGAGCCGACGTCCGGTCCTGCGGCATGGCGATCTGCGCTGCGTTCGGCGTCGACCCGGCAGGCGCGCCCGCTCCGCCCACCATCCCTCCGGGGCTCGTGGTGACGATGCGCTCGATGGCGAGCGGCGCCATGGGGCCGGCCGCGGATCGCGCCCAGGGCGCGCTTCGAGAGATGGCGTCTGCGCTGCTGGCTCCCGACCGCATGACCGCCGCGCAGTCGGAGCTGGCGCTGCGGGCGGGCGGCCGCGAGATGCCCTCGATCACGCCATACCTGCCCAAGGACACCTTCCCGCCTGAGCCCGCGCCGAGGCCGTCGGCGCCCCTGCAGACGCAGGCGCACGCGACCTACACGCCACCGCCGCCCGATGAAGCCCCCAAGCGCCCTTCGGCGTCATATGAACCGCCAGCGCGCTCGACGGAGACCTACCCGCCGCCCCCCGGGCCGCCGGTGCCGCCTCCGTTCGTGCCTCCACCGCGTAACGAGCCGCCGCCGTCCGCGCCGGCCCCCTACGAGCCACCTCCACGCGCTGCAGAGACTTTCCCTCCGGTCGCGGCGCCGCCAGTTGCCGCACCTGTGCCGACATGGGACTCGAAGCCTGCAACTCCGGCGGCGCAGCCGGGCGAGGAGACCTGGGACACGGTGCCCTCTCCCCCCTCCGCCGCGACGCCGCCGACCGCGCCGGTGGCTCCCGCGGCGCCCAAGCCTTCGCCCAGCTCAACGTGGGATACGTTCCCGCCTGCCCCTGCGCGAAGCGAGCCGACAGCGCCGACGCCCGCAGCTCCGATCCCGACGCCGCCAACCCCTGAGCCTGCCCCGGAAGCCAAGCCCACGTGGACCTCAATCCCGACCCCGGTGTGGACGCCCGCGGCCGACAGCGTGCCGGCCCAGGCTCCGGCTGCTCCGACGTCCGCCACGCCTTCTACGCCGGCGCCGCCCCCCGCAGCACCCTCATATGCGCCCCAGGCAGCCCCGACATACACGCCTCCTGCCGCGCCGTCCTACACGGCTCCGGCGGCTGCACCTTCATATGTGGCTCCGAGCCCTTCCTCCACCACGGCAACGAGTGCGCCTGCTCCCGTCACCGCCCCTCCTCCCACGCCTGCCCGCAAACCACCGACTCCGCGCCGGCCAACGCACGACGAGACCTCCGATCGGCCACCGTGGCTGGTGCCGGCGATCATCGCCATCGTTGTGGTCTTGCTCCTTGGGAGCGTCGGGGCGATCGTCCTCGCCAACCGCGGATCCTCGAACAATCCCGTCGCCACCACATCGCCCAAGACCTCCCCGAAGGCGTCACCGAAAACCAGCGCCAGCCCATCGGCAGGAGGGCTGCAGCCGGTGCCCACTTACGCGCCGTCGACGAATCCGCCGGTGACCAGCGTGGAGTTCCTGCCAGACGCCACCTGCACGCTCACGAGTTGCAGGGTCGACGTGGAGATGAAGTACTCGCCCGCCCAAGGAGGCGAGCTGGGCTATACCCTCAAGTTCTTCGACCGCTGTACCGGGACCACCACCGACCTGCCCGGGCGCCACTTCACGCCACCGACGGCCTTCGTTCGCGCCGATCCCGGTTTCCAGAACGTGACCCTGCCACCGGCGAAGTCCGCGGCTCTCGTGGCGGTGAGCACGACGCCAACCGTCGCCGCATCCGCACCCATCCTCCTCGGCGCCGAATCGTGCTCGTGACCTAAAGTCAGCAGATAACCACCAGCATCACGAAGAACAACCTCACTCGTGAGGAGGCGCGGACGCGGGCCGCGCTGGTGTCGGCGCCACGCTACGTTGTGCGGCTGGACCTCGATCGCGGCCCGGAGACATTCGGCTCCCACACCAGCGCTAGCTTCGACGCTCGACCGGGCGCCTCCACCTTCATCGAATTCATCGGTCCGGCAATCGAACACATGGTGCTCAACGGGAAGCCGATTCCTTCAGGCGCTTTCGACGGCGGCCGCATCGTCGTCGACGACCTCGAGGAGCACAACGTCCTCGAGGTGTCGGCGGTCGCGAAGTACATGCGTGACGGCACCGGCCTGCACCGCTTCGAGGATCCGCTGGACGGTCGTACCTACCTGCACAGCCACTTCGAGAGCAACGACGCGCATCGGGTGTTCGCGTGTTTCGACCAGCCCGACATCAAGGGCACCGTCGCACTCGAGGTGACGGCGCCCGCCGACTGGACCGTGGCGTCGAATACTTCCGGGGTCAAGAAAGACGGAGGGCTCTGGAAGTTCCCGACCACGAATGCGATCTCGACATACCTCGCGGCGCTGGTCGCCGGCCACTACCACTCGGTGCACCAGGAGCATCGCAGCCTCCCGCTTGGCATCTACTGCCGGCAGTCGCTCGCGCGCTACTTGGACCCGGACGAGATGTTCGAGATCACCAGTGCCGGCCTCGATTATTTCGAAGCTCGGTACGGAATCCCCTACATGTTCGGGAAGTACGACCAGCTCTTCGTGCCCGAGTTCTCCGCCGGCGCTATGGAGAACCCGGGTTGCGTGACCTTCAACGAGCGTTACCTCTTCCGGTCGCGGGTGTCTCAGGCTGCGCGCCAGAAGCGGGCCGACACGATCCTCCACGAGATGGCGCATATGTGGTTCGGCGACCTGGTCACGATGAAATGGTTCGACGACCTGTGGCTCAACGAGAGCTTCGCGACCTATATGGGCAGCCTCGCGAGCGCCGAGGCGACGCGCTTCAAGCATGCTTGGACGTGGTTCGCGGCCGAGGTCAAGGTCGCGGCGAGGGCTCACGACGAGCTTCCCACCACCCACCCCATCGTCGCCGACATCCCCGACATCGACTCCGTGCATTTGAACTTCGACGCGATCACCTACAACAAGGGCGGCGCCGTTCTGAAGCAGCTCGCCGCGTGGTTGGGAGATGAGACGTTTTTCAGGGGCGTGCACGCCTATCTCGAGCGCCACGCCTACGCGAACGCCGCGCTCGCCGACTTTCTCGCGGCGCTGGAGGATGCGTCGGGGCGCGACCTCAAGCAGTGGGCCCGGGTCTGGCTCGAAGAGGCCGGCCTGAACACGCTTGCCGCTGAGCTTGACGTCGAGGATGGGCATATCAAGTCCGCCGCCATCGTGCAGACCGCGCCGGAGACACACCCGGTCCTGAGGCCCCACCGGCTCCGCGTGGGCCTCTTCGACCTCAACGGCGAAGGACTCCAGCGACGTCATGCGGAGGAGCTCGATATCGAAGGCGAACGCACCTTCATCCCGCAACTGGCGGGTCAGAAGGTGCCAGACCTCGTGCTGGTCAACGATGGTGACCTCGCGTACGCCAAGGTCAAGCTCGACGAGCGCTCGCTCGTGGCCCTGAAGCGGAGCCGCATGGCCCTCAGCGACGACCTGGCCCGTGCTCTTCTGTGGGGTGACCTTTGGGACATGGTTCGCAACGGGGAGCTGCGGGCGACCGACTACGTCGATACATCGCTGCTGGGCATCGACGTGGAGGCCGATCCCGCTGTTTTCCAGCCCCTGATGCTTCGGGTCTTTGCCGCACTCGAGAAATACGCCGATCCGTCGCACCGCGCCTCGCTGCGTGAGTCGCTCGCCCGAGCGGCGTTCGAAAGGCTGTCGCGGATCGCTCCGGGTGATGATCTCCAGCTGCACTGGACGCTTGCGTTCATCGACGCTGCCCGTAAGCCCGCCGACCTGGCGTGGGTGGCGGGCCTCCTCGACGGCGCTACCAAGCCGGAGGGCCTGACCGTCGATTTCGCCATTCGATGGGCGGCGGTGAACACGCTGGCGACGATCGGGGTCGCGGGGCCGGAGGTGATCGCCGACGAGCTGGAGCGCGATCCGACCGACATCGGAAAGCGCGAGGCCGCGGCGGCCAGCGCGGCGCGCCCAGTCAAGGAGGCCAAGGAGCAGGCCTGGGAGGCTGTGACGGCCGACGACCGCCTATCGCTGGCGACCAAGCGGGCCATCGCCGCCGGCTTCCATCGGCCTGACCAGGAGCTGCTCCTCGGTGACTATGTGCAGCCGTACTTCGGCACGCTGCTACCGTTCTGGGAGTCGCACGACATCGACGAAGCGCTGATGTTCGTGAGGTCGATGTATCCGATGACCATCATCACGCCCGAAGTCGTACAGCTCGTCGACCAGTACCTCCAGCGCGACCTACCGGGCCCCATGCGGCGCGCGCTGCTCGAAGCCCAGGACGGCACCAAGCGAGCCCTTCGGGCGCGAGCCCTCGATGGTCAGGTGGCCGGCAAGGCGTAGCGCAGGAACAGAAAGTCTGACTGCCGCCGGACGCTGAGGAGCCGGCTCCACACCGGCATCGACGGCAGCAGCTCCGCACCCTCCACCATCCCGAGCCGGCGCGCATTGCCACGCCCGGCGACCACTGGGGAGAGCGTCAAAAACGCTTCGTCCAGCACCTGGCCGGCGATCAGTTGGCCGACCAGATGGGGCCCGCCTTCGGTGAGGATGACCTGGAATCCCCTCTCGTGCAGCTCGTCGAATGCGCGCTTGACCTTGAACCGCTTCCCGCGGCCGAGAATGACCACGTCGCAAGTAGCCGGCTGCCTGCCCCCCATTCGCTCCGCTCCTTGGTGCGTAGTCAGAATGGTGGCGCCTTTCTGCAGTGCCGGATGATTGACGTCCAGGTCCCCCGCCGCGGTGAGCACCACCAGGCGCGGTTGGGGTGCGCGCCCGAGCGTTTCTCTCAAAGCCGAAAACGACGAGGCCAGGTCGGGATACACATGAGCCGGCGTCCAGAGATGGCCAGGCGTCGCCCGCATGGTGCTCGCACCGATGACGACCGCATCCGCACACGCCCGCAATAAAGCCATCAGGAATCGATCGCCCTCGAACTTGCCGCTGATCACGGAACCGGCTGAGAAGCTGGTGCCGAGCGCCACCACTCCGTCCAGGGAGGACACAAAGTTCGAATACACCACGCGGTCGGCGAATCCAAGCCGTCCATAGAGCCGGCCCAGCTCCTCGGGCAGCTGGTAGGCGGGCAGCTCCGTCTCGAAGAGGACCTCGAAGGGCGCCAGCACTCCGGTCAGTGGTTGTTGTCGACGGTCGCGGCCTGGAGGAACTCTGTCCTGAGCTGAGGATCGGTTTCGTAGTTGCCACGCCAGTTCGACGTCCACGTTCGTGAGTGGCCTTCCCTCACGCCTCGCATCTGCGTGCACAGGTGCATGGCGTTCAGGTGCACCGCGACGCCGTGGGGCTGCAGAACGCGCACCAGCTCATCGGCGATCTCGACCCCGACGCGCTCCTGGACGGTGAAGCGCCGCGCGAAGACTCGCACCAATCGAGTCAGCTTGGAGATCCCGATGATCTCCTCGTGCGCGATGTAGCCAATGTACGCGTGCCCGTGAAACGGCAGCGCGTGGTGCTCACAAAGCGAGAAGAACTCGATCGGCCCTTCGATCACCTGCGCGATGCTGCAGTCGGGGCCACCCCGACACTCGGTCGGAAATGCCGTAAGCAGCTTGGGGTCGCCCTCGTAACCGTTGGTCGCCTCGAACAACGCCCGAAGGAAACGGGTCGGCGTTTCCTTGGTGCCCGGCGTGTTGAGGTCCATGCCCAGCGCGGAGAAGATCTCGGTCGCATAGCCCTCGAACTGCTTCCATTTCTCGGGCGAGATGGTCCGTGGGTGGGTCTTCTCCCAGTGCGTGGTCTCTTCGGGATCGAAGGCGAGGCTCGACATTGCGGACTCCTTGAACGGTTCGGTCGGTCCGCACAAATGTAGCGAGGCGGCGACGCAGGGCGCTTTACTGCTGGATGTAGATCACCAGCCGGGTCGGGTTGGTCAGGAAGGTGTAGGCGTAACACCCGGGGTGCGCAAGCCCGAGCGCCCACTGCACCGTGCCTTCGAAGTCCTGCACCTGCCGCATCTCCTTGAGCTCCGGATAGTTGGTATTGAAGTCGGTTGGCCCGCTGTACTGGGTGTGGCCGTCGGCGCCCTTGATCGTGATGAGGATTCCGTCCTGACCCGCGAGCGTTATGGCCTGGCCTTTGGGTGACTCCATAAAAGTCGCGGTCGACTGTGGGTCGAAGTTCACGTCGCTCGGCTGGCCGTTGCTGAACTGGATCGTCACCTGGTCGTAGCCCGCGTGCGTACCGGTGCGCACGGCGTTGACGAACGCCGACAGCGGCGGGTTCGTGGCGCTGGCGGCCGAGTTGCCGCAGGCATAGCGCCCCGCCGGCGAGGTCGGTGAAGCCTGCGCGGACGGGGTCGCGTTCGGTCTCGCGGAAACAACGGGGCTCGAGCTTGGGCTCGGGATGGTCCCGGGGACGATGCCGGTCTGGTGACGGTTGAGGTTCGACGCCACCAGGACGCCAACGATGATCAGGGCAATCATGGCGGCGGCAACGCCTGCCATCCACACAGGTGGTCCTATCCGTGCCGGCCGGTTCTCTGTCAGTGCCGCGCGCACGCGGGCGGACAGCGCCGGGCTCGGCGAGCCGCTCAACGCGTCGAACTCTCGATTGATGTCGCGGCGGAAACTCTCGCGGGTCATTTCAGGACACCTCCTCGAGGGTCAGGTCGGAACGTAGACGCTGGGCGGCCCGATAGATTCGCGACTTGGCGGCCGCGGGCGAAACGCGCAGGGTGCGCGCCACTTCGTCGAGGGGTAGGTCGAGATAGAAATAGAGGACCAGCGGCAAGCGCTCGTCCGGGCTGAGCCGTGCGATGGCGCGGCGCAGATCGGTGGTCGCCTCCTGACTCAAACCGGCACGCCCTCGGTCCGGTTCGACGTCGGCCAGCTTCACGACGGACCACCAGCGGCGGCGGCGTGTCATGCGGCATTCGTTCGCGACGATGGACAGGAACCAGGCGCGCAGTGAGCTTTCGTCTCCTCGCAACTGGCCGAGATTGCGCCATGCCTTGACGGCGGCCTCCTGGACGGCGTCCTCGGCCGCCATCCGATCCGAGAGCATCACCGCCGCCAGCCTGTAAGCGGGATTGAGAAGCGGATCCAACACCATCGCGAACGCATCCGCATCACCCTGGGTGGCACGCTGCATCGCTGTCGGCCGCTGCTCCGTCACTGCGGACATCATCTTGGTGCCTGTTCGCTCCCCGGCGCCGCTAGCTGCCCTGCACGGGCTCGATGAAATGAAACGTGAGCGTGGACGGGCCGGCGCTCACGTTGGCGCACGCGGGGGCGCTCACGCCGGCTCCGAAGTTGACGACGCCCTCGAAATCGCCCGTCGCAGCCGCTTCGAGAAGCAAAGGTCCGGTCGACTTGAGCCGGGCAGCTCCGCTGTAGTTGCTCATGTCGCCGCGAAAGCCGCGGAACACGATTCCGACTCCTGAAGTCCCGGCGAGGCTCACGGGCCTACCGCTGGGATCAGCGGCGAACTGAGCGCTGTCTACGGGGACGACCTCGAACTGAGGTGTGCCGGCGATGAACGTGAAAGTGAGCGTGTCCCCGTCGGCTACGGCTGAAGCGATGGCAGGCGCGGTGGTTGGATATGTCGACGTCCACGATGGCGATGCCGCCCCGGACGGCGTGCAGGCCAGGACGGCCGGGCTCGACGTGACCTGGGCGTTCGAACCGCCAGTCCCGGTGGCGGCACCGCATCCGCAAAGAAGAACGACTGCGAGTGTGAGGGTAGTTCGACGCATCGCTTGCTTCCTTCCTTCCTTTCTCCGACGTGGGGTAACGTCTCTGTCTGTTCGATGCGGCGGACCAGCGTTTGGTTGCAAAACCGGCCGGTCCTGCTATGTGTTGACCCCTGGGTTCTCTCGCCTTAGATCAAACGGTCCCGGTCCCCGAGTCATCCCTGACGTCGAAGCAGTAGTCGCTCAGCTCCGCTGTGAAGTCGCCGCTTGACCATGTGAGCTTCGCCGTCCAGTCTCCCCGGAACTTGTAGACCCTCGCATTGATGGTGATCGTCGACGCGCACGAGCCGATCGCGGTCACGATGCCAGGCTGGGTCGTGACCTTCAGGATCATGCCGACTGTTGGATCCCCAACGAGTGCGTACCGGTATGTCGTGCCTTCCACGTGGCCGTACCCCGGGAGCTCCCATGACCAGGAGTAGCCGGGCCTCGCGCTATATGTGTGTTCCAGGCATGTGTCGTCAGCTGATCCGCACGCACTGAAGGCAAGCGTCACAGCTTTCGACGCGTGGTAGGCCGCGATCGAGCCCACCGTGGATTGGAACGACGCCATCCCCGGGTAGCCCACCGCATCGATCAGTCGCGTGCTCGTGTCATACGCGAAATTGGCGATCATGGTGACCTCGTGGTAGCCCTGGATGACCTGGACCGAGTCAGGGTCAGGGGAGGCGGTGTTGATGTTGTCCACGGCCATTGCGCCAGGCTGGTTGGGTAGGGCGAGCTGGACCGTCGCGAAGGGTATGTCAACCCGCCATGAGTGGTAGATGAGCTCATGAACGCGCGAATTGTCCGTGCGCACCGTATAGGCCTGGCGGCGAGGAGTGCCGGCCCAAGTCATCGAAACGTTGACCGTCTCCGTCGAATAGTCGATCGACTGAGTCGAGATGATGTGGACGTCCTTCAGATCACGGTTTTGTGGCACCGCCATCATGGCCGCGACCGCCGAGCTGCTGAAGAACGCCGGGTCGGAACCTGGCAAGAAGGTGGCGTTGGCCATCATTCCACCCACCGAGCCTCTGCTTTGCGCAGCGAAGTAATCGGTGACGGCGCGTCCTGGGTTGTAGAGGCTGGACAGGGCGGCGTTGGCGGCGATGCCCGCCCCATCGACAGCGAGGAGCGCCAGCAGGACGCCGATCGCGATCAGCAGCCAGCGGTTCGGCCGGCGCCCTTTGGGAATGCGATCGACCACTGGATCGGTGGCGCCTGGAAAGTCGGTGCGGAGCAGCTCACGAGGCTCAGAGGCTGGAGGCAGCAGATCGATCTCGGAGTCGGCACCCGCGGAGCCGACCTCGTCCGAGGCCACGGTTGGCCCAGTATCTTCCCGCTCCGCGCGCACCACCTACCC
>Ga0209471_1002036_pt1 | contig 11777 bp, 12 predicted proteins | sample GraSoiAngelo_128_FD_185885 | JGI IMG/M metagenome (GOLD analysis project Ga0209471, IMG submission 185885) | Grasslands soil microbial communities from the Angelo Coastal Reserve, California, USA - 14_0927_12_20cm (SPAdes) (version 2) | ecosystem: Environmental > Terrestrial > Soil > Grasslands ...
CGCTCGCGGGGAGCGCACTCTCGGGGGCCATGCGCGGACTCTACCCTAGCCGAGACCGTGTGCTATTCGCTTCCCTCCCATGCCGCTGCAGACTGTCACCTTGCGCGGGCAGTTCGCGCTGCTCGAGCCGCTCGCCGCGCGGCACATCGAGCCGATGAAGAAGCTCGCCGCAGGTCCGCGCGAGACGTTTCGCTGGGCGATGGTGCCGGAGCCGGACGAAGTGGAGGAGTACGTCAAGAAGGCGCTGGCGCAGACGGCGCTTCCCTTCGCCATCTGCACACCGGCCGGCGACCTGGTCGGCTGCACGCGGCTCTTCGATCTGCAGCGCTGGGAGTGGCCGAAGGGCAAGGACCCGCGCCCCGGCGAAGACGTCTTCGACGCGGCGGAGATCGGCTACACCTGGCTGGCGGAAAGCGCGCAGCGCACCCGCATCAACACCGAAGCGAAGCTCCTTCTCCTGCGCCACGCCTTCGAGACCTGGCGCTGCTTCCGCGTCACGCTCAAGACCGACGAGCGCAACGAGCGCTCGCGCCGCGCCATCGAGCGGCTGGGCGCGCGCCTCGACGGCATCCTCCGCGCCTTCCAGCCCGCCGCCGACGGGAAGCCGCGCAACACCGCCTACTACACAATCCTCGCCGCCGAATGGCCGCAGGTGAGAGCCGGGCTGGAAGCGAGGCTGCGGAGATGAGCGGCATGCCTCGCGTCTTCTGGTGGCTGTGGAGCGGCGCGCTCATCTCCTCTTTGGCGACGTTCGTCTTTCCCTTCCTCGCCCTCTACCTGACGGCGCGCGGCTTCGATGCGCAGCAGACCGGGCTGCTCGTCTCGCTGCTCGGGGTCGGCTCCATCGCCGCCGGGCCGTTGGCGGGAACCATCGCCGATCGATTCGGACGCAGACCGGCGGTGCTCAGCGCGCTCGTCGGCTCGGCTCTGGCGGCGGCGTTTCTCGGATTCGTGCGGCAACCGCTTCTCATCGCGCCCGGCGTGTTCGTCTTCGGCGTCTCCGCGGCGATGATGTATCCAGCCGTCAACGCGACCGTCGCGGACGTCCTCCCCGCCGCCGACGTACAGCGGGGTTACGGCCTTCTCTATTGGGCCAACAACCTGGGCATCGGCATCTCGGCGTTGGTGGGCGGCTTCTTCGCTTCCAGGAGTTGGCTGGGCCTCTTCCTCTGCGACGCGGCCACCACGCTGCTCTTCGCCGCCGTCGTCTGGCGGCGCGTCCCCGAGTCCCGGCCTGCGCCCTCACCGCATCTGGCGCAGCGCGGCTGGCGCACGCTCATCTCCGACCGCGCGCTGGTGGGATTTCTCGCTGCACAGTTCGCCTTCATGCTGGTCTTCTGGCAGTTCCAGTTCGCGCTGCCCATCGCGATGGCCCGCGACGGGCTCGGCGCCGCTGCTTACGGCCGTCTGGTGGCGGTGAACTGCGTGCTCATCCTGGTCGTGCAGCCGTTCGCCACGCGCTTCGTGCAGCGATTCGAGGAGGGCCATGCGCTCGCCGCCGCGTCGATCTTTCTCGGCGCAGGCTACGGCGCGTACGCCTTCTGCACCACTGCCACGCAATATTTTCTCGCCACGATGGTCTGGAGCGTGGGCGAAGTGACCGGCCTGCCGGCGGCCTCTGCGCTGGTGGCGAGACTCGCTCCGGAAGATCTGCGCGGCCGCTACCAGGGCGCCTTCAGCTTCTGCATGTCGGTTGCGATGACAGTCGCCCCGATCGCCAGCGGCGCCATCATCGATCGCGCCGGGATGCGCGCCTTGTGGGCCGTCTGCCTCGGCTTGGGGCTGACGGCGTCGCTCTCCCATCTCGCGCTCGCCGTCTCCCGGCGCGCGAGAGCAGCGGCGCAGGCGTGAAGCGCTACTCTTCGTCCGCCTCCTGCTCCTGCAGCTTGGCCCGCAGCAGATCGCCGAGCGTGCCGAAGCCCTTCCCGGGCGGCATCTTCCGGTTCATCTCCCGCTGGTACTGCCGGTAATCGGACTGGTCGCTGGCGCGCTCGCCGGCCACTTTCGACAACCGATAGCGGCCGCGCTCGTCGATCTCGATGATCTGCGCTTTGAACTTCGTGCCGGGCGGCAGGGTCTTCTTGTTGTCGCTGCCGCGCGGCGTGCCCAGCTCGGAATTCGGGATCAGCCCCTTGCCGCCTTCCCAGCGGACGAAGACGCCGAAGGCCTCGCACTTGTCGACGGTGACCTCGACGCTGTCGCCCACTCGAGGCCGCCCGCCCGGCGCGGCCGGCCTCTCCTTCTCCGCCGGCGCCTCGCCCTCGGCGATGCGGCGCAGGGCGATGCGCTTCTGCGCGTCGTCGATCGACTCCACCTGCACCTCGATGGTCTCGCCCTCTTTCACCACCTCGCGCGGATGCTGGATGTGGCGATCGGCCAGCGCCGAGACGTGGACCAGGCCGTCCACGCCGGGAAAGAGCTCGACGAATGCGCCGAAGGGTTGCAGCCGCGCCACCTTGCCGTGCAGCCGCGCGCCCACTTTCAGCTGGGACCGCGCCGCCTCCCAGGGATCCTGCTCGAGCGCGCGCAGCGAGAGAGCGATGCGCTCGGTCCCCTTCTCGTCCTTCTCGATGCGCAGCACCTGCACGCGAATCTTTTGGCCCGCCTTGACCACGTCCTGGGCGTGGGCCACCCGCTGGTGCGACAGCTCGCTGACGTGGACGAGACCCTCCAGCCCTCCCAGATCGACGAAGGCGCCGAAGTCGCGCACGCCGGTGACGGTGCCTTCGAGCTGCGCGCCGACCTCGAGCTGCGAGCGCAGCCCGGCCGCCTTCTCCGCGCGCTCCTCCTCGAGCAGCGCGCGGCGGGAAAGGATGGCATTGCCGCCGCGCAGCTCGGTGACGCGGAACTTGTGTCGCTGCCCGACGTACTGCGCCGGGTCCTCGACGAAGCGCACGTCGATCTGCGAGGTCGGCACGAACCCGCGCAGGCCCCCCAGATCGACCTCGAGGCCGCCCTTGTTGTGGCCGGTGACCAGGCCCTCGATGGGAATCTTGCTCTCCATCGCCTGCAGCACGACCTCGCGGCCCGCGCCCTTCGGGACCGAGCGGGTCACGACGGCGTTGCCCTCGCTCACCGAGAGCACGTAGCCCTCCAGCGCCTCGCCGACGTTGGCGAGCAGGTCGCCCTTGTCGTTGCGCAGCTCGCGCAGATCGATGATGCCCTCGCCCTTCCCGCCCAGATCGAGGAAGGCCACCTCCGCGCCGAGATGCGCGATGCGCGCGGTGATCTTATGTCCGGGCTTGAGGCGGCCGGGCTTCTCCTGCGGCGATTCGAGAAGGAGCGCGCCAAAATCCGCCGACTCGTCCGCGCCGGGCTGCGCGAAGACGGACTCGGTCGCCAGCGCCGGCGCCGGCGCGCTCTCGGCCGACGGCGGCGGCAACGACTCGCCCAGCGCCGGCTTGCGCACCACGATGGGCATCTTGCGCGGCTCGCCCTGGCGAGGGGGCCGCGACTTTCTCTCTTGCGCGGCGACGGGCGGCCGGGAAGGCTCGGAAGGCCGCGCCTTGCCGAGGATCTCCTCGAAGGTCGGCTGGGCGCTCCGCCGGGGTCTTTCCACAGGCGGCGGCTGCGACTGCTTCTGCTCCACCGACTGCATCACCTCGTCGAACGAGAGCGGCCGCTTGGGCGCGGCGGGCGCCTCTTCCTTCTCGGGCTCGGCTTTGTCGCTCATCGGGGCGCGCTCATACCACAAAATGTAGTCGCCTTAGGCCGGCTAGCGGCAGTGTTGATCAATTACCGTGGTCGTTCTCGTTCTCGCCTTCGTGCTCGATGTCGAGCTCGTGCTCGTGCTCCTTTTCGTGCCCGATGTCGAGCTCGTGCCCGTTCTGATTCGGGTGACTTGTTTGGGCGCGCGAACAAGCCCCGAGCGCCGAACAAGAACGAGACCCGAGCGCCAAAACGAGCAGGAGCACCAGCTCGGCAGGGCAACGGGCGTCATCTGACAGGCATTGCAGCTAGCGGCCGTTGTTGTGCTCCGGCCGCGGCCGCCGGCGACCGGCGCCGTCCGACTCGGCGACCAGCTCGCGCAGGCTGCCCAACAGGCGCGCTTCGGCCGGCAGCGACGCTCGCTCCATCCCCGGCCCGCCGACGACCAGCACTGCGCCGGTCTGCCGCGCAGCCGCCGCCGCCAGGTGCAGCTGCTCCTCGATGGCGCGCAGGTCGGCCGGAGCGGTGCTGCAAAGCGCGACGAGCGAGGCCCGCGAGCGCAGGAGCAGCTCCGCCAGATCGCGCGCCGGTGTCTGCGCCAAGGGAGCGAGCACCTCGAACCCGCGCGCGCGGAGCAGGCAAGCGGCCATGCGGGCAGCGATGTCGTGCTGCTCGCCCCCCGCTGCGGCGACGACGGCGACGCCGCGGTCGGGTCGCACCGGCTCGCCGGGCGGCTCGGCCAGAGGCTGCGCGCGGGCGATGGCGTCGATCACCGCCTGCGAGGCGACGTGCTCCTCGGCCACCGAGAGCGTGCTGCCCGCCCATCGATCGCCGATGCGGCGCAGAGCCGGCGCCGCCACTTCATCGAAAAGCTCGGCCAGCTCGTACCCGCGCAGCCGCATGGCAGCGAGCTGCGCCACCAGGGCCGCGGTGTCGCCGCGCAAGGCCGCGCTCTCGAAATGCTCGACGGCTGCCTCGCCGGCCTCGTCGGCGCCAGGCGGCAGCGGCGCGGGCAGCGGGCCAGCAACGTCGTAATCGCGCACCTGCACGAAGGCGGTCAGGTCGCGGAGGCGGAACTTGCGATGCCCGCCGGGCGTGCGAAAGCAGTCGATCTCGCCGGCGTCGGCCCAGCGCTTGATGGTCGCCTCGCCCACGCCGAGGAGCTGTGCCACCTGCCGGGTCGAGAGAACGTCAGTCTTCATGCTAGGCATTTGGACGATGGAGTCGACGGGACGATTCGCGCCCAGCCCGACCGGAGAGTTGCACCTGGGCAACGCGCGCACCGCGCTCCTCTCCTGGCTGTGGGCGCGGAGCGAGGGCGGCAGGTATCTTTTGCGCGTCGAAGACATCGACCGGCCGCGCGTCCGCCCCGGGATGGCCGAGCAGCAGCTCTCGGAGCTGCGCTGGCTGGGCCTCGACTGGGACGGCGAGCCAGTCTACCAGTCGCAGCGGACCGGGCTGTACGAGGATGCGCTGCGCAAGCTCGGCGAGAATGTGTACGAATGTTTCTGCTCGCGCGCCGAGATTGCCGTGGTCGCCAGCGCCCCGCAGGGCGACGAGGGTCCGCGCTATCCCGGCACCTGCGCGAGCTTGAGCCGCGAGGAGCGCGAGCGGCGGCGGCGCGAGCGGGCGCCCTCCTTGCGGCTGAGAGTGCCGCCGGGCAGTCTGAAATTTCACGATCAGATCCTGGGCGACCACGAATTCGATACGCAGGCGACGGTCGGCGATTTCGTCCTCCGTCGCGCGGACGGCATCTTTGCCTATCAGCTCGCGGTCGTGGTCGATGACGGCGCCATGGGCGTCACGCAAGTGTTGCGCGGCGCAGATCTGCTCTTCTCGACGGCGCGCCAGATCCTGCTCCATCGCCTGCTCGGCCAGCGCGAGCCGCGCTGGGCGCACGCCCCCCTCGTACTGGGGCCCGGCGGAGAGCGGCTCTCCAAGCGCGACCGCTCGCTGTCGCTGTCCGCGCTGCGGGCGCGGGGTGTCGACCCCCGCCGGGTGATCGCGCATCTCGCGCAAATCTCCGGATTGGAGCGCGCCGACCCATCCGTTTTCTCGTTATCGAAAATCTCTCGAAAACCGGCTTTGCTCTCCCCTTTGCCGTATTGATTTCAACGAAGCCGATCCTCCGCGGCATCGTTACATTTGCCGTCGGGTCGCGGCGTGTGCTACTTGCCACGCCCTATTTCCGGAGCGTTCATGGCTGAGAATCAAGTCGGCTCCATCCGCGTGGGAAAGGCGAACTGGAACCGGAACACGGCCATCCTTTTCGAGGAGGCCGTACGGCGCGGCGAAGGCCGGGTGGCGCAGGGCGGATCGCTCCTGGTCGCGACCGGCAAGCACACCGGGCGCGCCGCCAGCGACAAGTTCATCGTCAAGAACGCCGCCAGCGAGAGCCGCGTCTGGTGGGGCAAGGTCAACAAGCCCTTCCCCCAGGAGAAGTTCGACCAGGTCTTCGAAAGGATGAAGAAGTATCTGGCCGACAAGGAAGTCTACGTGCTCGACGCTTTCGTCGGCGCCCACCCCGACCACCGCCTGCCGGTGCGGGTGATCACCCAGCACGCCTGGCACAACCTCTTCATCCGCACCATGCTCTTGCCCGCCAAGCCGGGCGAGTACACCGAGCGGACCGAGCCGTACACCATCATCGACCTGCCGGGATTCAGGACCGACAAGGACTCCGACGGCACCAACGGCCCCACCTCCATCCTCGTCGACTTCCAGAAGAAGCTGGTGCTCATTGCCAGCACCGAGTACGGCGGCGAGATGAAGAAAAGCGCCTTCTCCATCATGAACTTCGTCTTGCCGCAGCAGGGGACGCTGCCGATGCACGCGTCGGCCAACATCGGCCCCAAGGGAGACACCGCGATCTTCTTCGGCCTCTCCGGCACCGGCAAGACGACGCTCAGCGCCGACCCGCGCCGCACGCTGATCGGCGACGACGAGCACGGCTGGGGCGAAGGCGGCGTCTTCAACTTCGAGGGCGGCTGCTACGCCAAGACCATCCGGCTCTCCAAGGAGGCCGAGCCCGAGATCTGGGCCACGACCCGCATGTTCGCCACCGTGCTCGAGAACGTGGTGATGAATCCCGAGACGCGCGAGCTCGATTTCGACGACGCCAGCCTGACCGAGAACACGCGCGCCTGCTATCCGCTCAGCTACATCCCCAACTCCTCCAAGAATGGGATGGGCGGCCAGGCGAAGAACGTGGTGATGCTCACCTACGATGCCTTCGGCGTGCTGCCCCCGATCTCGCGGCTGACTCCGGCCCAGGCCGCTTATTACTTCTTGTCCGGGTACACCGCGAAAGTGGCCGGCACCGAGGTCGGGCTGGGAAAGGAGCCGCAGGCGACGTTCTCGACCTGCTTCGGCGCGCCCTTCATGCCGCTGCACCCGACCGTATACAGCAAGCTCCTCGGCGAGAACATCGCCAAGAACGGCGCGAAGGTGTGGCTGATGAACACCGGCTTCACCGGCGGACCTTACGGCGTGGGAAAGCGGATGTCGATCCAGCACACCCGCACGCTCTTGAATGCGGCGCTCGACGGGGCGCTCGAGAACGTGCCCTTCTGGACCGATCCCGTCTTCCGCGTGCAGGTGCCGAGCGATTGCCCGGGCGTTCCCTCCGGCATCCTGCGGCCGCGCGACACCTGGAAGAATCCGGCGGAGTACGACGCGAAGGCGCAACAGTTGGCCAAGCTCTTTGCGGAGAACTTCAAGCAGTTCGCCGACCAGGCCTCGGCGGAGGTGTTGGCGGCCGGGCCGAAGGTGAGCTAGAAGAGCGCGTTCCAAGGAGCGCTGAGTGTCGGAGAAGGAAGCTGGCATCGAAGTCGAGGGCACGGTCCGCGAGGAGCTGGCCGGTGGGAACTATCGCGTCGAGCTGGACAACAAGCACTCGGTGCTGGCCTACGCGAGCGGCAAGATGCGCAAGTTCCGCATCCGCATCTTGCCCGGCGATCGCGTGAAGCTGGAGCTGTCGCCCTACGATCTGACGCGCGGCCGCATCACCTATCGGCAAAAGTGATGTTCCGGCGGGCCTTCTCCGGCGCGCCTTGGGAATCTCGCATCGGCTACTGCCGCGCCTTGCGCGCCGGCGATCACGTCTACGTCACCGGAACCACCGCGGTGGGCGCGCTCGAGCAGGGCGCCTACGGACAGGCGCGGCGCTGCCTCGAGATCATCGAGAAAGCGCTCCGCGAGCTGGGAGCGTCGATGGCCGACGTCGTCCGGACGCGGATGTTCGTGACCGACATCTCGAAATGGGAAGAGTTCGGCCGCGCGCACGGCGAAGTCTTCGCCGCGCATCCGCCGGCGACCACGATGGTCGAGGTGAAGGCGCTCATCGATCCGAAGATGTTGATCGAAATCGAAGCCGACGCCGTCGTCAATCCTTGATATTGGATCTCCGTGACGCCGCCGCTCACCGCGGGGGCCCCGGCTCGCCAGGGCGTCGCCGCGGACTCGGAGTCTTGTGCTGCGCAGCGAAGCCTCCCGAGGCGGCTCCTGATCTGGCTCGCCGAAACCCCCGCGGCTGTCGCGTCGGCTGTCTTGTGGATCGAGTCCCGCATTGGACCATCGCGGTACTCGAATGCGCGATGGCGGAAAAGGGCCGGAGACGTTTGCTCTCTACCGATGCCAGCCCTCCGTCGCACAGATCGTGGTCCAGATTTGCTCGTCTGAGAGGCGACCTCCGTCAGTATGAAGCGTTCGCAGATGGCGTTCACCGTAGACGCGTTGAACGACAGGGTGCCACAGCTGGTTGGCCGCTGAGTGGGCATCGAAGTTGGCTTGAATGCCCTGGGCAATGCTCTTCATCGCGCCCTTGGCACGATGCCTGAATGACTCGTGCGCGGCCTGTGGATCCGCATCTAGCCACCAGACTGCGATACCGGCGTTCTGCAGTGCAACAACGAGCCGAAGAGCGTCGGGCGGGTTGTAAGGCCAGTCAAGAGCAACGTCGCTCGATCGACCTTGAAGCTCATCTCTGAACGCGGCACCGTCACCCTCTTCCACCTTGGTCCAAGTAGCACGCAGGTTGTGAGTGTCGATCCCGCCGTGGTCGGCGTCGATGTGGGCGAAGCCGCGTTCCTTCGCCAACCATTCACATAGCGACGTCTTTCCAGCGTTCGACCAGCCGTTCACGACCAAGATTCGAGCGGGCACCGACCCTGTATAGCGCTGGCGAGCGCATCGTGAGCCGCCTGGGGAATTCGGATGGGGACTACCAGCGCTCCGAGACAGGTCGTGGCAGCGATCTTCCTGCACGCGAACCAGCGCGGTACTCGAGTCCACGATAGCCGACGCGATAGCCGCGGGGGTTTCGGCGAGCCACATCGGAGCCGCCACGGGAAACCTTGCCGAGCGGTATGAAACTTCGGGTGCGCGGCGACGCCGTGGCGAGCCGGGGCCCCCGCGGTGAGCGGCGGCGTCAGTGAGATCCAATATCAGGCGCTGAAAGCCGGCACGACGACCGAAGCTAGGCGAGCTCATGGGCGCGGAGGAATTTCTCCAGCGAGAGTGCGAGCAGCTCGGGCTGCTCGACCATCGCCGCGTGGCTCCCCTGCCGCAGCACCAACAGCTCCGCCCCGGGGATGCGCGCGGCCATCTCTTGCGATCGCTCGAGCGGCGCGAAGAGATCGCGCTCGCCCGCCACCACCAGGACCGGCACGCGCACATCCGGCAAGAGCTCGCTGGCGTCGTGCGAGAGCAGGTCGCGCGCCAGCGCGAAATAGCCGCGCAGATCGAGCTGCGAGAGATGCTCGAAGTAAGGCTCGAAGTCCTCCCGCGGGCAGAGATCGGGATGAACGATGCCGAGCGCCTTCACCGCCTCCCAGACGCCGGGCCACTTGATCACCGCACGCAGCGCCCGCTCCGCCAGCTGCGCATTCGCCGAGCCGACCTCGATGAGCAGCCGGAAGATCGGCTCCAGCCCCCCGAAGCTGTTGAACACTTGCCCCGCCGCGCCCAGCATCGGGACCAGCGCCTGCACGCGCGCCGATTCCTCGCGATAGGCCTCGAGAATGACCTGAGCGCCCATCGAGTGGCCGAGCAGCACCGCGCGCTCCGCGCCGACCGCATTGGCCACGGTCCGGAGATCGCGCGCGCAGAGCGCGACCGTCATGTTCTCCGGATGCTCCGGCACCGGGCTCTGCCCATGGCCGCGGTAGTCCCAGGTGACGAAGGTGTGCGTCGGCGAGAAGTGCTGCGCCAGCCTGCGCCAGAAAAAGGTCGCGACGCCGATGCCGTTGCAGGCGATGAGCTTGACCGGCCCTTCGCCGTCCGCCCGCCAGTGCAGGAGCGCGCCGTCGGCCGTCTCGGCCGTGCCGACGCGCACCACTGCGCTCACTTGTTTTCCACGATGCGGAACTCGACGCGGCGGTTGGCGGCCTTTCCCGCCCGGGTTGTGTTGGAAGCGATCGGCCGCGTCGGCCCGTAGCCCTCGGAGATGAGCTGCTTGCGGTTGACGCCCTGGCGGACGAGGAAGGTCTTCACCGCGTCGGCGCGGTTCTGCGAGAGCTTGATGTTCTTGTCCAGCTTGCCGACGTTGTCGGTGTGACCCTCGACGCGGACCCTGACGGCGGGTCCCGCGTCCTTGATCACCTGCGCCACCTGCCGGAGCAATTCATAGCTGGAAGGAAGGATGACGCTCTTGGCGGCGCGGAAATGGATCTGGTGCTTGATCTCGATCCGGTCGCGCCGCACCACCACCAGCGTGTACTTGCGCGGGCAGCCATGGTTGTCGGGCGGTCCCGGCTCGTCGGGGCATTGGTCGTCCTTGTCGGGGACGCCGTCATGGTCGCGGTCGGGCCAGGGGCAGCCGAAGTTCTCCTTGGGGCCGGGGACGTCGGGGCAACGGTCGATGTCGTCGGGCACGCCGTCGCCGTCGCGGTCGGCAAAGACGGGGCAGCCGTGATTCTCGGGCGGACCGGGGACGTCGGGGCAGAGGTCCTCGATGTCGGGGACGCCGTCGCCGTCGCGGTCGGCGAGCACCACTTTCGGCGCGGCGACCGGCGCCTCCTTCTCGCGGATGAGCACCGTGACCTTGCCGCACTCCTTCGAGGAAGCGACTGCGTTCCGCGCGGCCGGCTGGGCGAGGGCGAGGTGCTCCTCGGCGCGGAAGGAGTCGCCCTGGTCCAGCTCCAACTCGGCGAAGCGCAGGTTGGCTTCGGCGACGGCGAGCTCGCGGCCGGCGCAAGTGTCGGCGTTCTGATCGTGGGCGAGCTTGACGTCGGAGGCGACGGCGCGGGCGCGCTCGCGCATCGCCGCGCCGGTGACGCAGGCGGGGAGCGCGAAGAGGAGGAGGAGTCGCTTCACGGCTTCTTCGCTGGAGGCGGAGGCTGCGCAGGCGCCGGGGCCGGCGCTGCGGGCGTCTCGGGGCGCTGGATGTTCGCCGTCGGCGCAGGCGATGGAGCCGTGCCGGCCCGGCTCTCGGCGGCCTTTTTCGTCGCGGCGCTGGCGAACTTGACCGCGTCGGCCGCCAGCTGGCTGGCCTCCGTATAGTGGGCGTGCCCCTGCTCTTCTCTCGCCTTGACCAGATAGAGATCGGCCAGCGTGGTCTCGTAAGGGGCGTACTTCTCGCTCTCGGCGGCGTGGGCGCGGGCGAGCGCCACCTCGGCGTCGCCGATGACGGAAGTGGCCGAGATCGGCCCGCAGGCGAGCGCAGCAAGGGCGAACGGCAGGGCGCGGGCGACGGCCAAGTTGATCCTCGCTAACCCGCACTCGTAGGGCCTGTCAAACTATTGCCCGCGGTCGGAGCTGCCCCTACCATCCTCGACACGATGGTTTCCTTTCTTCTCGCCGCGCTTCTCGCCACGGGTCCGGTCGCGCAGGTGTCGGAAAAAGAGCTGGACGCGCGGATCGCCGCGGCCCATCGGCTCCTCCTTCCCCAGCGCATCGATCGGCTGAGCGCGATGTTCCTCGGCACCAGCTACGGCGAATTGCCGCTCGGCGACGACAGCGGCCCCGAGCCCGGACCGCGCTGGCGGGTAGACACAGTCGACTGCCAGACCTTCGTCGAGACGGTGCTGGCGATGGCGAACGCGCGCAACCTCGAGCAAGCGAAATCGATTCTCGACGACATCCGTTACGCGAAGCAGCCGCCCAGCTTCGACCACCGCAATCACTTCACC
>Ga0209471_1002037_pt1 | contig 11776 bp, 7 predicted proteins | sample GraSoiAngelo_128_FD_185885 | JGI IMG/M metagenome (GOLD analysis project Ga0209471, IMG submission 185885) | Grasslands soil microbial communities from the Angelo Coastal Reserve, California, USA - 14_0927_12_20cm (SPAdes) (version 2) | ecosystem: Environmental > Terrestrial > Soil > Grasslands ...
GGGTTCCAGCGTGGCACACCCAGCAATCAAGGCCAGACAACAGAAGATGACAGTTCTCATGACTACCGGACCTTGTCCCAACCAACCGGCAGCGCCGCGAGCCCCTGCAACGCTTGCGCCGGGGCCTCTGTCGCCAGCTGCTGCAACGACACGAGCACGGCCTGCGCGGGCTCGAGCGGCGCGACAGCCTGCGTTTGTGGTCCACACTTCGGGCAGTTCATGCGTAAAGTTTCATACGGCGCTCGCCGCTGGAGACTTGCGGCCAGTCGCAATTTCACGACGAGCGCGGCGACGGCCGCAGCGTTCTGTGAGCGCTCTCTATTCAATAATGAACGCCGGCACCGGTCTGCCGAAGTTCTGTGAACTGCATCAAATCGGCAGATAGAGATCGCAGTCACAACTCAACGCGTACCGGTCACGGTTTTCACGCGGCAACGCGAGCGCTAACAAAGGGCCGGCGCGCAAACACAATTGCGGCGTCGTGTTTAATCCGAGTGATCTCACCGGTTTTGTGCGCCATCCGCGTGCCGGGGCAATCCGGCCGGATGGCATCATTGAGGGTCTGCCGCGCGAGGATGTCCTGCCTGGCCCGCAGCATATTGGCAAGCCTAACCGTGAATGATTAGTGCGCTGTCAGCTACGAGTACGTAATCGCCCCCACAGCAGCAGCTCCGCCGACAATGCACGCGCATCGTTGGCCTCGCGAGGCTTGTCCTAGATGCGACCACGGACTGCCGTGAAGGTGAGTACTATTCCGGCAGAGACAGCCAGAACGTCGGATCGATTCGCGTAACGCGTGTCACGACAAGCTGAAACAATTCCTCGAGTCAGTCAGGCGGTTGCCGGGCTGACCCCTAACTTCGCCGCCGCCTCTCGGGCGTTGGCGATCTGCTCCGGGCACGCGTCCGCCTACTGGTCCATCGTGAACGCGACGCTGTGGTGGCCCATGAGCGTCTGCACCGTTTTCGCGTTCTCGCCCGACTGAATGAGCGCGGTCGCTTGACGGGCAGTCAATCATCAGGCGCTGGCCGCAGCGCCGTCTCATAGTCCCTGCCGCCGTAGAACACACCGATGATGTGATACCTGGTCGGCGTCGACCGCGAAGGCAATCACGGTTCGCCGCCTATAACTCGTAATTCGCAGGCCCGGGCGAATGTCGTCGCGGCGGGTCCCTCGATGCGGAACGCTTCGCATGCCCTCGCAGAATGTGATTACTGCACCCGTATAGCGCTCCGCGATCTCGGGCGAGGCATTGTCCGCGATGTAACGGTAGAGCTCGGCGAGCTGCTCTTCGGCTTCTGGGGTGAAGACGACGCTGTACGACTTCACGTCTTCGCGCGGGTCTTCTTCATGTGTTCCGTGGCGAGCCGCGCGCGAACCTGCTTGACGCTGACGGCCCGTGACGGATCAGCCTTGAGGGCGTCATAGGCTGGGCCTACTTGATGGCGCAGCCAATGCTCCACCACCCGATCTCGCGCCATCAGGACACGCAATCCATCGCGGATGACTTCGCTTTCAGTGGCGTACTCGCCCGAAGCGACCTTGGCTTTCACCGCTGCAGCCATTTCGTTGGACAATGTGATGCTCAATTGTCGCGTCGTTCTCATCCTGGCCTCCATGGAATAGGATTAAATCCTATCATCGACCGCAGCAAAGGCACAGCGTTCGGTGAGTCTTCGTGCGCTACTGTGCTGCTTTGAGAGAGGCGGGCCGGTTAAGCGGTTGAAAAATAAGACCTGCTCAAGTCATGATGGCGCCTACGAACCAGCGGGTCGGGAGTTCGACAACCGGGCGAGTCTGCGAGCCCGGTTGGACGCCCGTGCGTCTGCGCGGGCGATCCCGAGCGTGAGTGAGGGACGAACGGGCGCAGCCCGCGAACAATCTCTCCGGGCGCGCCAATCAACCTAGTGTCTATTCCACGCCTTTGGTGATCGGTCTCTTGAGTCATCGGAGAGTTACCACGTCTGCGTCAGCGTTGGCCCCAAGCGCATGAGCGACTGAGCGACTCGATAAACAGCAACTCGTCGCGCTGACTGCATGCGATGCTCGTCGCACTGTCGCTCTTGCGCGCTCCCTAGTCCGGCCGAGCTATTGCGACACAGTCGACGTCGGAAATAACCTCCGCGCCGGTCGGAAATTTAATTACATACCAGTCGTCGTTGAGCGACAGCAACGGCGATGTGTCGCGATCGCGTGACACGGGGGGGTCGGATGCAATTGTTGCGCGTCACCGCGCTCGCGGTGTCGATTTGCGTGTTGGCGCCGCCGCCGCCGGCCAGCGCCCAGATCTCGCCCAACGCGGTGTGGTCGTGCGAGTTCACCAACTCGGCCACCGCTTGCGGTTTCTACCTGCAGGCGGCCGCGTCGAATCGCGCCGCAGTCGTTGGTCCCGGGCGTGACGGTTCCACTGCAATCGAGCTGACCACGCAGCTGGGGGACATCAACATCGCTGGCAGCGACTCGAACGAGCGCGCCGATCTGGCGCTCTCACCGTCCTCGAGGTACTGCAACCAGGGACAGGAGGAGTGGTGGGCGCACTCGCTCATGTTCCCCCCGGGCTATGTGCCCCCACGGGTCGCTGCGGTCTGGAACTGGGGCGCGCTCTTCGACTTTCACAACTCGGCCGCTGGCGGCGGACAGCCCAACTTCATGGTGTACGCCACGCCCACGGGCCTCGAGCTCCATATGGCGGGCGGCGCCAACACCGTCAACCGGCCGAGCGATCCTGGCTACTACAGCATCGCGATCGGCCCGATCACCAAGAACGTCTGGTACGACTTCGTGTATCACGTGAAGTGGTCGTCCGGCTCGGACGGCCTCTTCCAGGCGTGGCTCAACGGCCGGCAGGTCATGAACTACAGCGGCCCCAACCTCTATGTCGGCCAGAGCTGCTATCTGAAGCTCGCCAACTACCATACCCCGCTCGGGGTGCCCGTATCGGTCATTCACTCCCGCGTGGTTAGAGGCGCCACCCAGGCCGACGTGCAGATCGGGTCCGGCGGCACGCCGCCTCCCACGGTCCCGGTGCCGAATGTCGTTGGCCAGACGCAAGCGGCGGCCACGAGCGCCCTCACCAGCGCGGGCCTCACCGCCGGTACGGTCACGATGCAGTCGAGCACTACGGTGGCCTCCGGCAGCGTGATCAGCGAGAGCCCGGCTGCCGGCACGAGCGTGGCGAAGGGTTCGGCCGTCAACCTCGTCGTCTCGAGCGGTGCGCCCGCTCCCACTCCAGTCGCGGTGCCGAATGTCGTCGGCGAGACGCAAGCGGCGGCCACGAGCGCCATCAGCGCTGCAGCCCTCACCGTGGGTGCGGTCACGCAGCAGTCGAGCACTACGGTGGCCTCCGGCAGCGTGATCAGCGAGAGCCCGGCTGCCGGCACGAGCGTGGCGAGTGGTGCGGCCGTCAGCCTCGTCGTCTCGAGCGGTGCGCCCGCTCCCGGTCAGGTCGCGGTGCCGAATGTCGTCGGCGAGACGGAAGCGGCGGCCACGAGCGCCATCAGCGCTGCAGCCCTCACCGTGGGTGCGGTCACGCAGCAGTCGAGCACTACGGTGGCCTCCGGCAACGTGATCAGCGAGAGCCCGGCTGCCGGCACGAGCGTGGCGAGTGGTGCGGCCATCAGCCTCGTCGTCTCGAGCGGTGCGCCCGCTCCCACTCCAGTCGCGGTGCCGAATGTCGTCGGCGAGACGGAAGCGGCGGCCACGAGCGCCATCAGCGCTGCAACCCTCACCGTGGGTGCGGTCACGCAGCAGTCGAGCACTACGGTGGCTTCCGGGAGCGTGATCAGCCAGAACCCCGCGGCGGGCGCCAACTCGGCGAGCGGCTCCGCGGTTGACCTGGTCGTCTCCACCGGCGGCGGCGCCAGCAGTGGCGCCGGCGGCAGTGGCGCCGGCGGCGGTGGCGCCTTCGGCGGTGGCGGCGCCTTCGACTCCTTCACACTTTCTGCACTTCTCAGCTCACTGATTGGTGGGTTGTGGAGAGCTCGCAGGATCCGGAATTTTCAACAGTGTCTGCATCGCATTCGCCTCGTGTGAGGAGTTAGGTTGCGCGCGTTGTGTGTACGACGCGGTCGGCCTCGGCTCGGGCGTGAGAGGCGATGCGCGCGCCTCACCTGGAGGAGCCGCTGTACGTCTGGGAGCAGCTCCGTCGGGAAACGTGAGGGACCTGGGCGCCGCGGGTCCGTACTTTCCACGACTGCGCAGATCGGCTCGCTGTGCTTTCATGGTTTGTTCCGGCATGGCCGCGGGGGTGCGTCGACGGTGAAAAAGTCGCTGCCGGAGCCCCCCTTCAAGCCGGCGGCGTTCTAGCGATAGGCCGGCATGGCAATCGCGAGACTCGCTCGAGTTTCGCGTGCACGACCAGTAACAGAAAGACCAGTAACAGAAACCCATCTTCTTCATCACGGGGGGTTCCATGAATTCATTGCGCGCAATTGCGGGCGCGGTGGCGATTTGCGTGTTGGCATCGCCGCAGCCAGCCCACGCCCAGATCTCGCCCAACGCGGTGTGGTCGTGCGAGTTCACCAACTCGCCGACCGACTGCGGCTTGTACTTAGAGGCGGCGGCGTCCACTCGCGCCACGCTCGTGGGTCCCGGGCGCGACGGTCCCACGGCGGTCCAGCTGACGACGCAGCCGGGTGACATCAATATCGCCGGCAGCGGCTCGAACGAGCGCGCCGATCTGGTGCTCGCACGATCCTCGACCTACTGCAACCAGGGACAGGACGAGTGGTGGGCGCACTCGCTCATGTTCCCCCCGGGCTATGTGCCCCCACCGGTCGCTTCGGTCTGGAACTGGGGCGCGCTCTTCGACTTTCACAACTCGTCCCCTGGCGGCGGACAGCCCAACTTCATGGTCTACGCCACGCCCACGGGCCTCGAGCTCCATATGGCGGGCGGCGCCAACACCGTCAACCGCCCGAGCGATCCCGGCTACTACAGCATCGCGATCGGCCCGATCACCAAGAACGTCTGGTACGACTTCGTGTATCACGTGAAGTGGTCGTCCGGCTCGGACGGCCTCTTCCAGGCGTGGCTCAACGGCAAGCAGGTCATGAACTACAGCGGCCCCAACCTCTATGTGAGCCAGAGCTGTTATCTCAAGATCGCCAACTACCATACCGCGCTCGGCGTGCCCGTCAGCGCCGTGCACTCGCGCGTCGTGATGGCCCACACCCAGGCCGACGTGCAGATCGGGTCCGGCGGTGCGCCACCCCCCACTCAAGTCGCGGTGCCGAATGTGGTTGGCCAGACACAAGCGGCGGCCACGAGCGCCCTCACCAGCGCGGGCCTCACCGCCGGTACGGTCACGCAGCAGTCGAGCACTACGGTGGCCTCCGGCAACGTGATCAGCGAGAGCCCGGCTGCCGGCACGAGCGTGGCGAGTGCTTCGGCCGTCAACCTCGTCGTCTCGAGCGGTGCGCCACCCCCCACTCAAGTCGCGGTGCCGAATGTGGTTGGCCAGACACAAGCGGCGGCCACGAGCGCCCTCACCAGCGCGGGCCTCACCGCCGGTACGGTCACGCAGCAGTCGAGCACTACGGTGGCCTCCGGCAACGTGATCAGCGAGAGCCCGGCTGCCGGCACGAGCGTGGCGAGTGCTTCGGCCGTCAACCTCGTCGTCTCGAGCGGTGCGACGCCACCACCACCACCGCCGCCGCCGCCTGTCGTGACGAAGAACCCCGTCTACGACTTCAGCGGCAGTGGCAAGTCCGACATCCTGTGGCGTAACAGCTCGACGGGCCAGAACGTGCTCTGGCTCATGAACGGAGCGACGGTCGCGAGCGCGCCCGCGCTCCCCACGGTGGCGAATCTCAACTGGATCATCGCCGGCGCCGGCGACTTCAACGGTGACGGCAAGGCCGACATCCTGTGGCACAACCAGAGCACCGGTCAGAGCCAGATCTGGTTCATGAATGGCGGTACTCTCAGCAGCGCCGCGGACACCTACACGGTGTCCGACACGCACTGGGCGATCGTCGGGGTCGGTGATTTCGACGGCGACGGGAAGGCCGACATCCTGTGGCGCAACAAGAGCACCGGTCAGAACGCGATCTGGTTCATGAACGGCGGCTCGATCAAGAGTACCGCGAACATCACGACGGTCACCGACCAGAACTGGACCGTCGCTGGCGTGGGCGACTTCAGCGGCGACGGCAAGGCCGACATCCTCTGGCACGACACGGTCACCGGCCAGAACCAGGTCTGGCTCATGAACGGCGGCACCGTCGCGAGCAGCGCCGCGATCCTGACGGTCTCGGACCTGAACTGGCACGTCGTCGGTGTGGGTGACTTCGACGGTGACGGCAAGGTCGACATCCTGCTGCGCAACGGCTCGACCGGACAGAACGCGATCTGGTTCATGAACGGCGCCACCATAGTCAGCAGCACGAGCATCCAGTCAGTAACGGACCTCAACTGGAAGATCGTGAGCGTCGGGGACTACAACGGCGACGGCCAGGCCGACATCCTGTGGCGCAACGGCTCGACCGGCCAGAACGCCATCTTCTTCATGAATGGCGGGACGGTCGCGTCCACGTTGTATCCGCCGAGCCAGCCGGTCGCCGGCTGGACCGTCGCTCTGCACTGAGAGACTGCCCGCCGGGGGTTGAATCGCACGCCAGGAACTCAGGGAGGACCTGGCGTGCGATCCGTTTCGGGACTCCCGAGCCTCATGATGCGCGCCACCTCGGCCGCCGCCAGGCGGTGTCCCGCGGCGTTCCAGTGCCAATCGCTGGGTGAATAGTCCAGCCGTCCGCCGGTCGCCTTGAAGTAGGCCGCAAAGACCGGTCCCATGTCGATCACGTGCTCGCCACGACGCGCGGCGGCGGCGGCGAGCGCGTTGCGTGCAACGCTGTCCCGAGTTGCGCAGCTGCTCGACGTGCTCATCCCGTGGCTGCGGTAAAGCTCGGCACGATCCGCGTCGAAAACGAGAATCACGCGCTCGGGCGGCACGCCATATGCGGCCGGGAGGCGGTCGGCGTACGCCGCGAGCAGATCCGCGTCACCCGCTTGCAAGCCCTCGGGCACACAGGGCCGAGGGGCCCCCTTGGCGCTCGTGTGCAGGAAGTGTCGCAGGTCGAATCTCAAGTTGCCTCTCGTGTAACGGACGATCGCGAGCCACCTGACGAGCTTCGCGGTGCAGGTGAGAAGCGGTGCGGCGCCGGTGCAAACGGGCTGCGGACGGAGTTGGACCGGCGGCGTGTTCCCGGCATTCCAGCCGAAGTATCCCGGCGCTGGGGCAAATCCACCGACGAAATCTCCTGCCACCACCACGACCACGGCCCAGCGCACGCGAAAACGGCGGCTGATCATCGGGCCGACGCCGATATAGTCCGCCAACGACGCGCCCGAGACACCGAAGTTCAGCATCGCGGGGGCATCGGGCAGCAGCCGCGCCAGCTGCCCCTGCAGCGTTTCCTCGTATCGATTCATCAGCCCTTCGATGAAGCTGTTGCCAACGACCGCGATCCCATCGCTCCCCGGGCGGTATGGAAACGGCGCCACGTACCCCATGTTGTTGGTGACGCCGCGATGCACGTTGCGCAGGTCCCAGGCGTCCGAAAAAGTGTAGTGCACGTTGGGCCTGAGACGATGGGTCGGCCAGTCCGGGGTCGGATCAGCCCCGGCCAACCCGTTCTGAACCGGCAACAGGTGCAGCGCGGCCTCGAGAACCATCAGCAGCAGTGTCGCCCCGAGAGCGGCCGCCAGAAGGGTGGTGAGGGTCCGGGACACGAGCACTCAGAAGTTGAAGTAGATGAACTCGGTCGTGCTGCGTGAAGCCGAGATCAGCGCCAGCATCGCGATCGCGGTCAGCTCAGCGCCGACGACGGCCCCAAGAGCGACGACGCGCCAACCACCGGCGGCGATGCGCCGCACGGCGGCGGCCATCGAGCCATCGATTATTTGCTGAGAGTTCCTCGCCATGGTCGCCAGCGCGAACCCGGCCGCGAGCGCTAGAACGGTCGGCAGCGCGATGACCTGTTCCGGCGCCGGCCCGCTGGCTCTAGCCGCGAACATGGTGCCGAGAATGTGCCACGCCTCCCGGCCGCTGTGCGCGCGGAAAAATACCCACGCGATCACCACCGCGAACAGCGTGAGCGTCATGGCCAGCGACCGACCGATCAGGCGCAGGGCTGCGGACGCTCCCGCGGCCGCGAGCCCCGCAACCCTGTCTCGCAGGAAGCGCCAGGCGTGATTAATCGCGAGATAGATTCCATGCAGCCCGCCCCAGACCACGAATGTCCATGACGCGCCGTGCCAAAGGCCGCCGAGCAGCATGGTGATCATCAGATTCACGTAACGCCGCACGGAGCCGCGACGATTTCCGCCCAGGGGGAAGTAAAGATAGTCGCGCAGGAATCGGGACAGCGTCATGTGCCAGCGACGCCAGAAGTCGATGATGCTGGTCGCCTGGTACGGGGAATTGAAGTTGAACGGCAACCGGACTCCGATGAGCAGTGAGAGTCCGATCGCCATGTCCGAGTATCCGGAAAAGTCGAAGTAGATCTGCAGCGTATAGGCCAGAACTCCGCGCCACGCCTCGCCCGCATGGACCGCAGCACTCACGGGCGAGTCGAACAGGTCGTCCGCGAGCGGTGCCCAGCTGTCGGCCAGCAGCACCTTCTTTGCAAGCCCGATCAGAAGGAACGCGAGTCCAATGGCGAAGTTCTCCAGTCGCGGCCGGTAGATCCGGGGCAGCGCGAACTGCGGCATCATTTCCGCGTGATGCAACACCGGGCCGGCGATCAGGTGGGGGAAGTAGCTTACAAACAGCGCGTAGTGCAGCGGATTGCGCTCCCGCACCTTGCCGGCATGGACGTCCGCGAGATAGGCAATCTGCGTAAATGTGAAGAACGAAATTCCGATCGGCAGGATCACGTTGAGCGCGCCGAGCGGCCGGCCGCTCAGCTCCGCTACGGTGCCCAGAAAGAAATTCGCGTACTTGAAGTACCCGAGAACGAGCAAATCAACCCCGACTGCGAAGCACAGCCATCCCAGGCGCAGCCGGCGTCGATCCACGGGGCACGCCAAAATCCGGTTTCCGAGCGTGTAGTTGAACACGACAGAAGCGGCCAGCAAGCCCGTGTAGAGCGGCAGCCAGTACGCATAGAAGACGAAGGATGCGAGCACGAGCCAGGCGGCCGCGGCGGCGTTGCCGACATAACGCGCAATCAGGAAGAACAGAAGCAGGGTGAGCGGCAGGTAGACGAACAGGAACTCACCGGAGGTGAACAGCATGCCGCATTAGACGGCTTCAGAAGGCGAATCGCGCGTTCAGCCAGGCGACGTTCGCAGCGTAGTCGCCGAAGGCGGCGTTCGATGAGCGCGTCTCGTGCAGCAGGCTGGCCTGCACGCCGATCCTCGCAATGGGGTGATAGGCGATGAGCGCGCTCACCGAGCGCACCCGGTCATCCCGCTGACCGGTGAGGCCGAGCGCCTGCGCGGGGTCGGCAACATAGCTTCGGGTGACCGCCTCCAGGTCAGCCGACAGGTCGATCTTCGGGGTGACGTGCCACCCCGGGCGCAACCCGAACCCTTTCAGCAGTACCAGGCTCGATCGGGTGTACTCGTAGGGACTGATGTCGCGCTGGACGATCGCGGTCAGGGTCATCTTCCCGGTCGGCGTCCAGGTGAGCTCGATGCGGCCGGTCTGTCCGGTGAAGTCTCGCTGCGGCAGCTGATCGTAGCGCCGACTGACCTGATCGGCGCGGGCCACGAGGTGGGAGATGCCCGTGACTGTCCAGTCGAGCGTGAGACCCGCCGCGTACTGCCGGTAAGCGTTGTCGATCAGCATGGCGGAGAGCGGCGTGGTGAACGGCTCGGGCGTCGGAAATTTCCCCCTCTCGAGGCGCGTGCTGAAGCCGATGGAGTTTCCGGCCTTGCTGACACGGCTGAGCGCTGCCTCGACGCCATCGATCGTGACGTCGTTGAAGAGCGTTGCCGGGGCGCTGTTGCGCTGCTCGAGCTGGTCCCCTGCCGCACGCAGCCGCCAGTAGGGCGTGACCATCCAGGTGCCGTTCACAAACTCCTGACGCACCTGAAGCCGATCCAGCGTGGGGCTCAGCAGCTGCGCGAACGACGCCAGCGAAACGGTATCGGCGTAGCCCAGCTCCCCGTGCAGGACCCTGCCCGCCTGCCACAGCCAGCTTCCCCGCAGATCGTGTCCATCGGAGTCGAATCTGGAGAAGCGCTGGTAGCGGGTGCTGTTGAATGTCAGGTTGGCGACGAAGCGCTGCAGGCTGAGGGGCATCTCGGCATTGAGGCCGAAGGCCGTGGTGTGATAGGTATCGGCTCGTGAGGACGATCCGATCACCGTGGCCGGATCGAGGGCCTTCGATATCCGAAAGACGTTGTCGTCCGTGGTGAGGGTCTCCTCGACGAACGGCGTCAGCTTGGCGGGATCCTGACCCTCGGCGCGCACGGCCGGCGACAGCAGCAAGCCGGCGGCGAGGCAGTAGGTCAGGTGTGCACCTCCGCCCGCCGCGTGCGTCGCGCGATCCCGCGCCGGGTGCAGCTGGACGACGTCGGCCGGCCGGGCTAGGTCGCCAATCGCCGGGGCATCGTCCGCGCGCGGAGCGTCCCCGAGCTGTGAAGCGTCGGCGATCCGCGCAACATCGGTGGGGGGGAACACGACGAGCGAGCGATGCCTCGTGAACGACACGCGTCGTCGTGCAATGGCCCCCGCGCCAATCAGGCCCGCGAGCGCGAGTGCCCAGTTGCCGGGTCGCCGCGGCGGTGCGGGCACGCCGTGCACGATCTCAACGAGGATCCGGTCCAGCGCGCCGCGATCTCCGCCATGATCTCCGACGGGGTGCGTCCAGCGGGCGGGGCGCGCGTCCCGACCGGCCGCCTGCGGCGCCGCCACGGCGGCCCCATGCACCAGCATCGCCGCCAGCCAGGTCGCCAGGATTCTCCCTCCACGGTATCTCAAGCTGACCGCTCCCTGTCTCAAGGCCGTCAGACGTCGAGGATGCGCAGCTCGAGGGCCCTGCCGACCGCGTGCGTGCGGTTCTGAACGTTGAGCTTGCGCAGGATTTTCTGCACGTGATTCTTCACCGTCAGCGGGCTGATGCCGAGGATGGTTCCGATCTCGAAGTTGCTCTTGCCGAGATGGATCCAGCGCAGGATCTCCTTCTCGCGCGCAGTGAGCGGGTCGACGCTCTGCGCCGTCGTGCCGCTCTCCTCGAGAGGGCCGCCGAGCTGCGAACGCATCCACGCAAGGTGCAGGAACGGGGCGATCAGCTCGAGCGGAAACGCCTGCTCGCGATCGAAGTCGCCCGGCATGGTAGCCAGCACGAACAGGCTCACGGGCTTGCCGAGCGCGTCGTAGGTACCGTGCGCCAGAACGCCCTCCATCCCGAGACGTTGCAGCTCCGCGGCGAAGGGGCCGCGCGCGAGCGGCTCAGCGCCTCCGGCCGCGAAGACCACCGGATGGAATTCCGACTCGGTCCACTGGGTGGCGAGGTGCGTCACGAAGGCCGTGTCCCGCCGGAATACGTCGCCGACCTTCTCCGGGTCGATCCAGGGACTCGCAAAGCAATCGACCTGATAGGCCGTGGGGCGGGCCCCGCGCACTGCGCACACCAGCAGCTCGTGCTTGATCAGGCTCTGGAGCATTCCCTGAGTCCAGCCAAACAGCTGATGACGCGAATGCACCCGGAGCGATGCGTCGATGTTGAGCAGCAGCGACTCGAGCTCCTGCGGGTGCAGTAACGCCGCGCCGCCGCTCTCGCTGCGTCGGGGCTCTGACGTTCCTGACCTCGAACCCTGCTCGGTC
>Ga0209471_1002043_pt1 | contig 11761 bp, 7 predicted proteins | sample GraSoiAngelo_128_FD_185885 | JGI IMG/M metagenome (GOLD analysis project Ga0209471, IMG submission 185885) | Grasslands soil microbial communities from the Angelo Coastal Reserve, California, USA - 14_0927_12_20cm (SPAdes) (version 2) | ecosystem: Environmental > Terrestrial > Soil > Grasslands ...
TGATCGTTCCGATCTATGGCAAGGACGGCGAGAAGGATCGCGTACTCGAAGCTGCGCATCGCATCGCAAAAGAGGTTGGGGCAAAGGTGGACGACCGCGAAGGCCAGACTCCTGGCGCGAAGTTCTTCCATTGGGAGCGTCGTGGCGTGCCGGTTGTACTCGAATTCGGACCACGCGATCTGGCATCAGGCAGTATCGTACTCAAGCGGCGCGACACCGGTGGCAAGCAGCCGATGGCACAAGCCGAACTCGCGGAGAAACTGCCTGCGCTTCTAGGTGAAATGCAAAAGAACGTGTTTGACGCCGCGAAGCAGCGATTAAGAACGAATACGGTGCTGGCCAACTCGATCGGCGAAGTGGAGTCGATCCTCAATGATGTCACGGCCGAAAAAGGTGGCGGCAAGTTCGTCATGGCGCATGTGAAGGATGATCCGCGCTGCGACCTGCGCGTGAAAGAGTTCAAAGCCACGATCCGCTGTATTCCTCTGGTGGATGAATGTGACGGTCCGGGCAAGTGCATCGTCACCGGTGAACAGGTCGACCGGCGTGCGGTGATCGCGAAGGCGTATTAACGACAAACGATACGGCAGTTTAGGACTTTGCTCCGGGCGTATAGTCGGCAACCCTTACCTTACCGGATTACGGAAGGGTTGCCCGTCACCCAGAACCGTGGGCCAGAATTCATGGAACTTCCCGCGCCAATAGTCGACGAACAGTAGGCGACGTGAAATGACTCTTCCCGGCCACCGGCAGGCTACTTCGGCTTCTCGCACTCCGCTTCGGCTTCCTTCAGGATGGGGATGTCGGGAATTGTACTTGTGGCAATCCGATCCGGCGCAAAAGATCAGCGAAGCGAGGATCGGAGCGGAGGTGGTCGAACCTCGGGTCAATATTGATATCGACGACTACCCGTTTCGCAAACCCCTTCTCCAGAGCAGCAAATGCTGTATCCTTTTCGTTCAGCATCGCGTAATTACCGGCCGAAAGGTCGTAGTCGCCTTCAGCGCTGCCATCTTTAGCAGTTCTCCTGAGGTATCCCGTATATCCTTCTTTCTTGAAGATTCCCATGAGTTCATTGGCACGCGCTTCGTGACCCCGCAAACGTTCGATTTTGACCCACTGCTCCATTGCCGTTTTGTAGTTCCCCAGTTGCTCATGGCTGTGGCCGAGAACTGCTAGAGATTGAGGATTGTTTGGATCGATCTCCAGTGTCTTGTTAGCTTGTTCGATGGCATGGGTGTACTCACGTGCTAAGAAATATTCATCCGCGAGGGCAAAGTTGTTCAGCGGTGAAAGTGGATCAAGTTCGACGGCCCTGCGACACTCAGCTAGTCCCTGCTGAGTGCGACCCCTGCTGGTTTGAATCCAGCAATGCACTTCGTGGGCATAAGCAGAATTGGGATCAAGGGTCAGAGCTTTCCGAATCTCTTCCTCTGCTTCCGGGAAATTCCAGAAATAATTGAAATCGAGATTGGCTAACGCAGCGTGAGCCTCTGGATTATTGTTATCGAGTTCCAATGCTCGGCGTGCCGCGGACCGCGCTTTGTCCATCAGCTCCGTGCCAGAGACATAGCCCTCGTAACCCTGAATCGCGTAAACGTCTACCAATCCAGCATACGCAGCCGCGTAGCCGGGGTCTTTGGCAACCGCCTGGTCGAAGAATTCTGCTGCTGCCTTCAAATCTTCCAGTGTCCATCTTTGGTAGCGATACCGTCCCTTCAGGTACAACCGATATGCATCAGCGTCTTTCGTCCCGACTTGTGCTACGTGCTCCCGTTCACTCCCGGTTAGCTGCGGCCGCAGTTGGCTGGCAATGTCACGGGTTATGGCGGCTTGCAGCAACGAGGCATCATTGGCGCTGCGTGTGTATCGTTCGCCCCACAGTTGCACCCCGGTTACAACGTTGACCAACTCGGTTTCGACATTGATTTCATTGCCATGAATTACCACGCGCCCCGTCATTACCGCATCGACATGCAGGTCACTGCCTACTCCCTGGGGATCATCCTGTCGGGTCCTATAGTGAGCCACCGTGCTACGAGCCATCACTTGGAGATTCGGAAGCCGAGAGAGTGAATTAGTGATCTCCTCGGAGATACCTTCCCCGAGGTAGTCCATTTCGGAATCGTTACTTCCATTCGCAAACGGAAGCACGGCTATCGAGTGGATCGGCGTCGCATCAGAAGCGCGGGAGTGCAGGGAGCGCCATACGAGGGATGCAACGCCGACCAGTACGACTGCTGCCACGCTGGCGACTACTCCCCAGAGCCTTCGGCGTGAATGTACCTGCGTCCCGCCCGATGTTGCAGTAGCCGTGCCCTTTCCGCTCTCCGTGTCGCGTTTGAGCCGCTTAAGGTCAGCCCTGATGTCGGATGCGTGCTGATACCGAACATCACGATCTTTCTCTAATGCCTTGTTGATGATCTCTTCCAGCTTCGGCGCGGTGTCAGGGTTTATTCGAACTGGCGAAACAGGTGCTCGATTCAAGATCGAATCAAACGTCGCGCCTGTCGTGTCGCCCCGGAATGGAAGCATTCCTGTACACATCTCATACAGAACCGCACCGAACGAGAACAGGTCTGTACGACTATCGAGTTCTTTGCCACGCACTTGCTCCGGCGACATATAGGCGACGGTTCCCAGTGCACTGCCGGGGCTGGTGAGGTGCTCTTCGGAATCGATGGTCGGGGCGCTCATCGCCACGTTTTTCGGCGTGAGAGGAACCTTCGCCAGCCCAAAATCGAGAATCTTCGCCTGACCTCGATTCGTTACGAAGATGTTTGCTGGCTTGATGTCGCGGTGGATGATGCCCTTCGAGTGTGCGGCGTCGAGAGCGTCGGCGATCTGCATGCCCAGGTTGAGCACCCTCTCGATCTCCAGCGGCCTGCCATTTATCACGTGCCGGAGCGTCTGGCCCTCCATCAGCTCCATAGCGATGAAGGCTCGCTCCTGAACCTCATCAATCTCGTAAATCGTACAGATGTTCGGGTGGTTTAGAGAAGATGCAGCTTTGGCTTCCCGCTGGAAACGGCCGAGGGCTTGCAGATCGTTGGCGAGTTCCTCGGGAAGAAATTTGAGGGCGACGTGACGCCCCAGCTTCAGGTCTTCGGCCTCGTAGACCACACCCATGCCCCCACGGCCGATTCTGCTGAGGATGCGGTAGTGCGAAATAGTCTGTCCCACAGGTTCGGAGGTAGTAGCCACTGGCTAGACATGTTAGGTGGGGCATTGAGCGAAGGTCAATCGAAACGCGGCGGCGCGAATCCCGACGCGGCCACGCGATCGACAGATCGCCTTGGTGTCAGTGCCCATCGGGTCCGTCGGGATCGTACGGGCGGATCGATCGGAGGCGGTTACAGTCTGCAGTGATTCGATCCATAAGGCGATAATTCCCGGATGGTCGGCAAACCTTACCTTGGGATTACTTCAGGGTAGCTCGTGACTCGGGCGCAATCGCCCACCGAGACTGAACTGCCGTACGAAGGTGAAGATGTACTCGAATGGACCTCTCGGTCGTGCGTCAGGGAAGCGCAGTCTTGCGCTCCGTTGGTTAGCGCCTTCGTCTGAGTAAAGCGGGACCGCAATGCGAGCCTTGCACTTGCTCCGGCGCAAACCAGTGCTTTTGGCGAAAAGCGTTCATTCCGAATTGCCCTGTTTCCGGTGCTCCAAAAAGCGCTGCTGGCACGCAATACCTAATGAGCGTATTTCGGCAAACGCTGTCGTGCCGCGAACTTTGGCCAACAGAGGATCTATCTCCATCTGCGGATAAGCACAGTAGTTTTGTGAGATGGCCCGGCGCAAGGCGGGGTAGGCAAGATCAGGTTGACCGCAAAGCGAGTACCATCCCGCGAGATAGTATGTTGAAAACGCGTCGTGCCCTGCCATCAATCCCGAACCCAACTGTTGCGCCGCAACGGCTTCTCCTGCTGTGGGCGTACGGTGCGCTAGGCAGGGCTCCAGCAGTTGCCGGCCGTACAGGTAAACTGTTCCCGAGAGCGACTTCAGGTTCTCAAGTGCCGCATCGTACTTGCCTTCGCGGAGAAGGATGTCGACTTCGCCGTTTGTTTGGTATTCCGTGCCCGATTGTAGCAGCAGGTAATCGCGGGCGCGGTCATATTTATTCAAGGCCATAAAGACATAGGCGCACGAGGCCAAGTCCTTAGTCCCTGCATCGAGGGACCGAGTCTTCTCGCATTCGTTGGCAGCCTCGTCCAGAAGACCCGCATACCAGAGCACATAGGAGTGCACCAGATGAACTGCTCCGCTATCGGGACGTTGGTGAAGAAGCTTGGTAATGTCATCGTAGGCTCTGTTCAGCTCGCCTTCTTCACTTTCGATATTGATCAGGTCGCTGGCGGCGTCAATGCGGCCGGGGTCGAGCGCTACAGCTCGTTGAAGTGACGCCTTGGCGCGCAACCTCGCGGCTTCTCCACCACCCCCAAAGCCGCTCTCGTAGTAATAAAGGTGACCCAACGCCGCCAACGCTGACGCGTAGCCGGGATCGAGAGCTACGGAGCGTTGGAGCAGGCGGATCGCATTCTTGTTATCGGAAGAGACGGAAGAGTTCTGCGAATTCGCGGAATCGTCTTCTGATACAGCTCGCAGATATAGCTCATACGCTTCTGCATTATGCGATGCATTCGCAGAAGTGCTGGAGCCACCGTTCACCCCAAGTGCGGCGATCAGCCCATGCTGGACGCGGGCAGCTATTTGCTGCTGTATTCCGGTCAGGTCTCGAGCCTTGCCTCGAAGGCTGTCTCGCCAGAGCACTCGGTTGTTCGCCGTATCGACGGCTTCAAGCGTAACTTCAACATCTTCGCCTGTGACAACAAAATGACCGGTGATTATGTTCGCCACACGCATTTCCTGGGCAGCTTTCTGTAAATCGACCTCGGGTCCGGCATATTTACTGGTTGTGGCGAACGGGCGGATCGATAGAGCAGGGAAATAACTTAGAGTCGTGGCAATTTCATCCGCCAGTCCGAGTCGAAGAAAATCGAGATCCTTCGCGGCACTTGTGTTCTGCAGAGGCAAGATTGCAAGAGGTAAAACCGCCGTTGACTTGCTAACGCCGCCGGAAGTGTCGCGTTGTGTTTTGCCACGCATGAAGTGGAGCGCGGCTAAAACTGTAATCAGTAAAATCGACCCCATCGTCAGGCCGACTCTCGCGATACGTTTCCGTCCCCAACGTTCGACACCGGCCGACGGGGTGCCAATCGGGGTGGACTTGCTGGACTCCGTGTCCCGCTTCAGCCGCGCCAGATCGCTCCTCATCTCAGAGGCGTGCTGGTAGCGCAGATTCCTGTCCTTCTCCAAGGCTTTCTCGATGATTTGTTCCAATTGCAGCGACACGGCAGGGTTCATGCGAACAGCGGGTGTTGGCTCCCCGTCCAGAATGGCTTTGAACATCACGCCCGGCGTGTCCCCCCGAAAAGGAAGTGTCCCGGTACACATCTCGTACAGCACCACGCCGAACGAGAACAAGTCGGTGCGAGCATCGAGTTCCTTTCCTCGAACTTGCTCGGGAGACATATATGCTACCGTGCCCAGAGTTGAACCGGGGTCGGTGAGGTGCTCCTCCACCTCGATGGTGGGAGCGTTCGTGGCGGCAACGCTGTCCGCCTTAAAGACCACTTTCGCGAGGCCGAAGTCAAGAATCTTCGCCTGCCCGCGAGTTGTCACAAAGATGTTCGCAGGCTTGATGTCACGGTGGATGATGCCCTTCGAGTGTGCGACATCGAGAGCATCGGCGATGTGTATGCCCAGATCGAGCACCGCCTCGATCTCTATTGCCTTGCCGCTGATCCGGTGCCGCAGTGTGTGCCCGTCAAGCAGTTCCATTGCTATGAAGACTCGTCCATCAACCTCGTTGATTTCGTAGATGGTGCAAATGTTTGGGTGGTTCAAAGAGGACGCAGCTTTGGCTTCTCGCTGAAAACGGCTGAGAGCTTGTCCAACGTTGGCGAGTTCTTCGGGGAGGAACTTCAGGGCGACGTGGCGACCGAGCTTGAGGTCTTCGGCCTCGTACACAACGCCCATGCCCCCACCGCCGATCCTGCTGAGGATGCGGTAATGGGAAACGGACTGCCCCACGGGTTGGGAGGGCATGGACACTGACGGAATGGTAGGTTCGCGTCAGAGGAAGGTCAATAGGCGTAGCCACGCCTTGCGTGACCGGAGAATTTGCGCGAGTTCGCCTTTCATCGGTACAGCGCGACGATTCTGGACGAGTGGTCGCCAAACAGGAATGTATGGTCCGCCGCTTTGTCGCAAGCGAAAACGAAAATGACAGGGTGGTCTGCGCAAATGTATTCGGCCTTCGTTGGAGCACAAAGCTCCTGGCCTTGATGGAATGCGCTGCGCGCTCGTCCTATTTAGTAATGCAGCCTTGGAGGGCTTTTCCTGTTTACAGGTTTCGAGAGCGCCGGGTTCGACCGTTGTGTCATCTCATTGCTGTACTGATTGTCGCTTACCCTCTCCATCCAATCGACAACGGAACTCTCGCGCTTCGCTCTGCGTATAATCATGCACACAACTTTGTCGGGTTCCGTGGAGGAACGGAATGACGACCGGCACCATAAACGAGTCGCAACGCAAAGCTGCACGAGTCGCGGGATTCTTCTACCTGCTCACCTTCGCGATCGTGGTCGCGGTGAACTTTGGTATCAACGAGCGCCTGATGGTCGCCGGTGATGCAACGCAGACTGCCCGCAACGTCTTGGCGCACGAGCGGCTCTTCCGCATCGGAATCGCCAGCAACCTGGTGTACGAGGCAGGGCTGTTGGTCCTACTTAGCGCGCTTTACGTGACCCTCAGCCCCGCCGGTCGCACCTTGGCGTTGCTGGCCGGGTTCTCGAGGCTCGTCTATGCCTCGATGTGGATCCTGATGTCGCTGAATCAGCTGACCGCTCTGCGGCTGTTGAACGGTGCCGATTACCTGCGCGTCCTCGGGACGGAACAAGCCCAGACGCTGGGGAGGCTGTATCTCTCCGGCTTTGACGCCTACTACGTCGGCCTGCTGTTCTATGGCTTGGCATCCACCGCTTGCAGCTACCTGTTTTTCAAGTCAGGCTACATCCCACGAGGACTCGCCGCCTTCGGCGTGATCGTCTCCGCGTGGGCCGCGGTGTGTACAATTGCCTTCATCATCTCCCCTGACTTCGCCAAGCTCGTGAACCTGTGGTGGTTCGATACCGGCCTCGGGCTCTTCGAACTGGCGACCGGCTTCTGGCTCGTGATCAAAGGACTGAGGTCGGAGATGATCACGGCTGCTCGGGCACCGGCCGGTGTCACCGTGTGAAAGCAGGCCCGTTTCAGGCCCACTGAAGAAAGAGAGGCCCGCCATGGACGCACTCGATCGGCAAGCCAGGACGGCGGGTTGGCTCTACCTGCTGCTCGTCATACCGGGACCGTTCGTGCTTATCTACCTACCCAGCAAGCTGATTGTGCGCGGGGACGCCGCCGCGACCGCTGCCAACCTCCTCGCCCACGAGACGCTTTTTCGCTTCGGCATGGTGGCCGATGTCGCCGGCTCTGTCTTCTTCGTCGTGCTCGCATTCGCGCTTTACCGCCTGCTCAGCCGGGTCGACCCGACGCGGGCCGCGTTCATGGTCGCGCTCGTCGTGGTCTCGTCGGCCATCGCCTGCGTGAACGTGCTGCCCAACGCCGCGGCGCTTGCACTCGCCCGCGGCGGCGAATCGCTCACTGTCCTTGACCAGATGCAGCGCGAGGCGCTTGCCATGCTCTTCCTTCGCCTGCACAGCATAGGAAACACGGTCAATGAGACCTTCTGGGGAGGGTGGCTGCTCCCCTTCGGCATGCTCGTCTACCGCTCCGGTTTCCTGCCGCGCTTCCTCGGCGCGTGGTTGGTGGTGAACGGCGCGGCTTACGTCGCCCTTAGCGGCATCGGCCTACTGCGGCCCGAGCTAAGCGGCAAGGCGTTCCTCTTTGCGCAGCCACTGCTCTTCGGCGAACTGGCCATCATGCTCTGGCTCATCATCAAGGGCGCGAACCAGAAGCCGCTGACCGCGACGGTCTGACGCCACCTTTCGCTCAGCGTCCGGTCAGTTGCTCCAGTCTTTCTGGGTACCGAGCCCCTTCCACGTAATCACCTAACGCTGAGCAAATTGGCCGTGTGGTCGGCAAACCGGACATAATCCGATAGCCCGAAAGAAGCCCGGAGCTCGTTGTGTCAAGAAACAGCTTTGCGAGTTGAATGGCGGGAGCGACGGGACTCGAACCCGCGGCCTCCTGCGTGACAGGCAGGCGTTCTAACCAGCTGAACTACGCCCCCGCATGGGGCAGACCTTTGACCTTTATATTATTGTCCTTCCAATTCCGCGCGGTTCCCTCTCGTGTCCTCCCGTTCCCTGCCGTTCCATTTGGCCGTGCCGTGACAGAGGTTGAGTAAGAGGTAACTGATTGAAATCTAACGGCGCCGATCGCCTAGTTTGGCGCTCAAAGTAACCTTCAGGAAGTGTTATCGCACCCTAATTGCACCCAGATCTGACCGCTACTTTTACAAGGCAGAGGTCACAGCCTGCATTAGCAGTGAATTGTTCCAATTATGCAATGCCTTCCAGAAAAATACTTGGCGGTCACCCGTTCGGACCGTCACGAAACCTGTCACTTCCCGGTCTCAACAGAGAGCACGAAGGATGAGCCTTTATGAATCTGGGCTAATCCAATGGTGAGAACATCGGGGACCTAACGATGCCTGACAACAAAAACACTGTGGCTGAAATCAAACAGCGGATCGACTCTGATGTCTCGATCCGTCTCGCCACATTCGACCAGTACCGTAGTCTGCTCTTTTCAATTGCATACCGGATGCTGGGCAGCGTTGCGGATGCCGAAGACATGCTGCAGGAGGCTTTCATCCGCTGGCAGCAATCAAGAGAACAAGTCATTGATTCGCCACGAGCGTTCCTCGTCACAATTATCAGCCGTCTTTGCATCAACCACCTGCAGTCAGCGCGCGTGAAGCGTGAGGAATACGTTGGGCAATGGCTTCCGGAACCCATTGTGACCGACGCCGCAAGCGATCCGTTTGGCATCATCAAGGTAGATGAATCATTGTCTATGGCTTTTCTGGTGTTGCTGGAGCGACTAACGCCGATCGAGCGAGCTGTCTTTCTTCTTCGCGAAGTCTTTGAATACGAATATTCCGAAATCGCCGCTGTTCTTGCGCAGAGCGAAGTGAATTGTCGGCAGATACTGCGGCGAGCGCGCCAGCACGTCAGTGCAATGCGTCCGCGTTTCAAAGTGCCGGAACAAAAACGCGATGATCTATTGAAACTGTTCCTTGAAGCAACTGGAACGGGGGAGATGAGCGGTTTGATCGATTTGCTGGCTGACGATGTGGTTCTTCACTCAGATGGTGGAGGCAAGGCTATTGCCGTTCCCAATGAAGTTCATGGCGCTGGTAATGTGGCACGCGGAATCTTTGGGGGACTCAAGCGTCTTGTGCCTTCAACGCTTGTTAGGAAACTGGCCTACATCAATGGAGGGCCGGGTCTTGTCAATTATCTTGATGGCAAGCCCCACTCCGTACTCACCATCGATGTTGCCAATGGGCGCATCTGCGCGATTTACATTGTTACGAATCCCGAGAAACTGGCTCACTTGCCTCCTCTGCAGATGAATTAGCGCGCTGAGCGGATGCGTCACATTTCAGGTCCGTATCCGGTCTTCCGAGCAGAGACATCGGCTACAGCTATTGCTCGTTGTTTGCCGATGGATTCTGTTATGGAGGCAATGATGAGAGGAAAAACAATCACCTATTGGATATCGACGATATTCGTCGTTTGCATCATGGCCGTTTCCGGCGGGCTTGCGATCTTACATGCCTCGCCCTTTATGAGAGCTCTTGCCCATCTCGGTTATCCTCCGTACTTTTCAAATCTGCTCGGAGTCGGAAAGCTTGTAGGAATATTTGTGCTCCTGTTGCCAGGACTGCCCCGAATGAAAGAATGGGCCTATGTAGCCTTCGCCATCACAGTGCTCAGTGCCTGCTACTCGCATTTCTCTTCAGGCGACGGCCTATTGGCACTCGACCCGTTAGTCACATTCGGTGCTCTGGTGGCCTCCTACAATCTACGACCTGCAGATCGCAGATTGTCGGATCCATCACGAATTTGAAATCGAGCGCCAGGGAGCGTTGACTGTACAAGGGGTATGGATCATTTTGAACGATCCCAAAAAGCCTTCAGGTACTCAGAGAAAAGGATCGAGGAGGCCGGGCAGAGGCATAGCACATGCAGCAAACGCACCCAGACACAATACGGTTACCCTTGCGGATTGCCAATATGGTAATCGCCGCAACGTTTATGGTCGCCGCAATGCTTGCCGCTTATCGGTATATCGGATGGCCACCGGTAATCATCGTTGGCGGCTCGGGTATCGCAGGTTTTGTTTTGTGGAGCTTCACATATCTTCGGCGTCCCCTGCCGCCGGAGGTTGTCCTTCCGCCGTTCCTGCTTACGGTCGCCGCACTGGAGGCCCATATGATCGAGGAATACCTCACCGGCTTCGGTCCAGCCATGAGCCGCCTATTCAACATCAGTTGGAGCGAGCGCTCTTTCCTCATGATTTTTGCCTTCATCGGCCCGGTCCTCTATGCTCTGACGGCGCTCGGACTTTTCCGGCGCATCCCGCTCGCCGGCTTTCTCATGTGCTTCATCCTGATCGGTCCTGGCGTGGCGGAGTTTGTGCATTTCATATTGCCGTCCCTTCAGCCAGCAGTGCAGCCCACAGTCGCCGCTCCGGTTCAGGCCATCGTTGGGCGGGGTCTGCTGATGCAAAACCTTCCGAACTTCTGGGTGCACGTTACTAGGTGTTACTACTTTCCCGGCATGTACACGGCGATTCTGCCGATGATCCCTGGCATCTACGGTATCCGTAGGCTGCTGACCGCAACAAAATAGGGAAAACGAACGAATCGCAGGCCTCGCAAATGCAGCATTCAGGCATGTTCGACCGCTCTCGATGTGCTTGCTGGTACGCCCAGCTATTCAGGCCAGTTGCACTGTCACAGAGTGCGCGTCTGATCTGTCTTCTCTGCAGAAGGAAATATCCCGAATGAAATTGGTAATACTGGGTGCCACAGGTGGTACTGGACTGGAGATTGTTGGCCGCTCGATCGAGCGCGGTCATTGCGTAACGACATTTGTTCGATCGCCAGAGCGCCTCAAGCGATTTCAAGATCGCATCACGATTCAACAAGGAGATGTGCTGAATGCTGACGTGCTTGGACGAGTGATCCAAGATCACGATGCGGTTGTGTCAGGATTCGGTCCGCGAGTACCCATATCGAAGCAAGATGCGAACCTGCTACAACGATTCGGCGGAACTCTGAGGAAACCGATTTGGTGCGAGCGCGAAGCGCCTGGAGGGAACCACACGATGTCACGAGCACAGTTGACGAGGGGATTTCTCTGGTTTTCGGTACTCGGTTGGGGTATTGGCCTGGGCGCTAAATTATTCGACCTTATCGTCGTGGCGGGAGCGTGGGGCGCTGCGCCGCCAACCTCGCTTGGGCTGATGCCTTATGGCCCACGTTATCCGATAAACCCAGGGGATTTCTTCCAGCCGTTGAGCGCGCTGATGGTGGTAGGGATACTCGGAGCGCTCATCAGTGGATGGAAGACGCGACTTGAGTATCGGATTTGGTTGTGGGTGCCAGTCATCAGCTTTCTCATCATCTGGATTCTTACCCCCACCGTGTTTTGGCCGATGATCCATGAACTCTATGGGGCTGGCT
>Ga0209471_1002046_pt1 | contig 11755 bp, 8 predicted proteins | sample GraSoiAngelo_128_FD_185885 | JGI IMG/M metagenome (GOLD analysis project Ga0209471, IMG submission 185885) | Grasslands soil microbial communities from the Angelo Coastal Reserve, California, USA - 14_0927_12_20cm (SPAdes) (version 2) | ecosystem: Environmental > Terrestrial > Soil > Grasslands ...
CGATCGATTCGGTAATCAATTGCTCAGTCGCAGGTAAGCCATCGATCGCGCAGGCTTCCAATGAACTTTGCTCAGGATAGTTACCTTTGAAGTGGCTCGTATCGACCAAAGCGCCGCGAATGACTCCTGGCAAACCGAGACGGATGATGCACCAATCGAATCCCGGCGTGCGCCGCCGCCGCGACTCCCAACCGTCCATCCATTTGCCGCGATCGGTGTATTTGCCTTCGATGAAAACCGGCGCGGCAGATTTCAGAAGGTTTTCCTTGGGCGCAAAGAAATCATCGTTGGCGAAAAGCACCGCGCCGCCGAGACGTTCCTGTGCGAGATCGATTAGTTCAGTGAAGTCCATAGGAATTTATAGCCGCAAAAAGGCACAAAAAGCACAAAAGGAAATAGATCAATCATTTCGGGCCGGAGTAGATTTTCGATGAGCCGACTTCGATCGTTAGCCTCTTGCATTTTCTTTTGTGCTTTTTGTGCCTTTTTGCGGCTATTGCTGACGCAATACAATCCGCCCCAATGGATAACCACAAAATTCGCCGCCATCATAAACCATCTGCCCGCGAAGGAAGGTTTTTTCTACGACCCCGCGCAAAGACTCGCCGGCGTAAGGCGTCAGCTTGTGCCGGTGATGAAGCATCGACGGACTAATAGTGAATTCGCGTTCGGGATTCCAGATCACGACGTCTGCGTCGCGGCCTACCTCGATCGTTCCTTTCAACTTAAATCCAACCTGGCGCGCCGGCGCAGCGCAAAGCCATTCGACGAGCTGTGGCAGATCGAAGCCGCGCCCGTTTGCTTCTGTCCACATCACCGGCAGTCGTAGTTGCAAAGAAGAAATTCCGCCCCAGGCCTTCATGAAATCGCCCTGCTCGCGCAGCTTCATTTCTGGTGGACACGGTGAATGATCCGAAACGACCATGTCGATCGTGCCGTCGCGCAGTGCGTCCCAAAGTTGTTCGCGATTCTCACGTTCCCGAATCGGCGGACAGCACTTGAATTCAGTAACGCCATCCGGGATTTCTTCGGCGGCAAAGTGCAAGTAATGCGGGCAAGTCTCGACGGTAAGCGGCAGACCGAATGACTTTGCTTTTTTTAGCAGGGGCAGAGCGTCTGCCGACGAGTGATGAACGATATGAATGCGGCAACCGGTATCGCGCGACAGCCTAATCATCATTTGAACGGCTTCGTTTTCAGCTTCGCGTGGCCGCGATCGCAAGAACGTTTCGTATGACGTTGCTGTTTCGCCTTCAATCGATTGACAACACGCGGCTTCAACCGGGCCCGGAACTTCAGCGTGAACGATGAGTGGCGCGCCCAGTCTCGCCAACTCCGGCATCGCGTCGCGCAAATCATTCTCAGTCACATTCGGAAATTCATCGACGCCGGAATGAATCAGGAAACATTTGAAGCCGACGACGCCTGCTTCCCAAAGCTTCGCCAGTTCGCCGGTGTTGCCCGGCACGACGCCGCCCCAGAAGCCAACATCGACTGACAGCTGGTCGCGCGCAGCTTCTAATTTCGCGTTGAAGGCATCGAGAGTTGTAGTTGCCGGAATTGAATTCAGCGGCATGTCGACGATTGTCGTGACCCCGCCGGCTGCGGCTGCGCGCGTCGCCGTCTCGAATCCTTCCCAGTCAGTTCGGCCAGGCTCGTTCACGTGCACGTGCGTGTCCACCAGGCCCGGCATCACCACGGAATCAGGATCAGCTTCAATCAATTCGCAGCCGTCCGGAACGTCTTCGAAGATCGAAATCGAAGAGATGTAGCCGCGCGTTATGTGCAGCGACGCCGGGCGGATCGAATCACCAATCACTACCCGGCGTCCGCGGATGACGAGTTCAGCAGGATGCATTCAGTTAAGCCCAGCTCGCGGGTGGCGGCGGTGGAACTAGAAAATTTTCCGTAGTTTCGGGGAAGACGCGACGATAAGCGACGGCGTGCGACGCAAACGAAATTGGCAGAACGAAGTAAGCACCAACAAAGCAGCAAAGGACTCCGACAAAGCTCAACAGCGCATTCAAAAGTAGTAACCCGAGCATGCCGCCAAAGTTTGCCTTGCCGGCCTTGAAGCTCAGCTTGACGGCATCGAGCCCTGACAGGTTTCGATCTGCCACCAGCGGAAAGGCAAACATGAAAAAGATTTCGACGGAAATGCTCACCACCATTATGATCACAAAAAAGATCATCTCAAAACCAAACATCGAGTACACCAACTGCTGCAGCTCTGGCTGGCTGGGTTGGCCGCCGCTCCTTATCAGGAGAGGCATCATTGTCGCAAACCAAATTATGAGATAAGGCACCATCACCAGAAATATAGGAATCGCTTTGAGCAAGGCGACTATCAGACCCGGGACGAAATGATCGAATCCCTTGAACAACAGCCCGAACTCAACCGGCTGATTCCGTTGCCGTTGAAAAAGGCAGAGAAAAATCCCCGCCATCATCGGGCCAATCAACACAATGGGGACCGCGCCGCCAATCAGAATTCCGACTATCGAGATGCCGAAAAAGAGCCAGTACTGATCTTTTATCAGCGCCCAGCCTTCTTTAATGCATTCGACGGGCTGGATCACGCCCACACGAAAATCAGTTTGTTCGGCTGTCATCGGATCGTCCTCCGCTTTTGGCGGCGAGATTTATCACGTGTCTCTCAAAACATGCAACGAAGATTTTTTAGGGAGTGACGGGCGTCGCGACTTTCGTCGAATCTTTCAACCACCCGTCGCTCATCAGCTTTCGCAATAGCCGGCCCACGGCGTCAGCATACATCGCGGCGCCTTTTCGATTCGGGTGACCGACGGCCGCAAGACGACAACGCATCAAACGATCTTCTCTAACTGCCTTGTCGCTGGATGTCTCGGTCTTAGTGCCTTTGAACAGTTCTTCGCAGATCTTGCTGCGCTGATTTCGGCGCTCATCGTTCGTTCTCAACTGCACCTTTCCGAGAGTCAAGATAACCAACATTTTTCGGAGCCATGAAGCGTCGAACCCCCAGAGCCGCGACTGGCTTGCCGCAAACGAGTTCTCAGGCGCGAACGAGAGATCGGCGAATAGCACGCGCTGGCGGGATCCTTTCGCGAGAAGTTGCGAGTCAATCTTTTGCGCGGCGGCAGCCAGCATCTGATCGGAGGTCTGATACCACTCGTGCGAAATCGCGATTAGCCGGGCGCGCAAAGTTTTGTCGTTCATCTTCGGCGCCCCCGCTTCGGGCGTGTAGAAGCGCTTGGCCAGCGCGCGCATGAAAAGATCGTTCGCGGACTTTTCGGAAAGAATCGGATAGTAACCGGTGACGATGACGTGCGCGTCCGTAAATATGGTCGAGACGCGCGCCAACAGGGCTTCCATCGGCAGCCCACATTTTTCCTGCGCCAGGTCGCGAATTTTGTCCGGCGTGTTCGCGGCATTCAGCAACCGGCGCGAATCGAGATCGTTGATGCAGCCATTGACTAAAACGAGATCGACTTGGGATGGATCACCGAATGCCTTGAGGGCGTTGTTAATCTGACCATTAACGGTTGGATAAGCGCGACTCAATTCGCCGTCGAGCTGACGTGATGACTCGCCATTCGGATCGTCAGCCGAACCAATCAGCGCTCCGGAGTGCGCTTCGACTGTCTCGCGCACTTCGCGGCCCGTGGCTTGTTCCAACCAGCTTTTGATCAGATGCCAGGCCTTGTGCTCGTCCTTCAATCCTTGTCCCCACGAGATTGAATCCCCGAGCACGAGCAGATTCAACGGACGTTCTGTTTTCGAATTGGTCGCCGGTTGAGGCGTTTGCCCGCGCGCACCGGAGGAAAGCAGGACCAGGGCCGCGGCTATCGCGGCAAGCGCGAAACGTTTCGCTAGGGGCGCGACAAGCGTCATGAAGTTGAGTTCGGATTGTAACTCAGGTGGAGATACGCAGCCACTTGGAGCATCGTTCACGAGTCTAAATTCCGCAGAAAATCCTGAAGCAGATTGAGCGAAACTTGCAGACGATAGTCTCGCGTCGAGCGAATGTCATCGATTGGTGCAATCTCAGCCGCCAAAGAACCGGCTGCGTTGCCAATCGTTTGATCGTTGACCGTTTGGTTGAGAAGAACTGCTTCAGTTTGCTGACAGCGAATCGGGATCGGCGCGACGCTGCCCAGTGCAATGCGAATGTGCGAGATCCGATTGTCCGTGACCTGACCAACGGCTGCGAAACAAACTTTCGAGATCGCCTGCGCCTTGCGCGTGCCGACTTTGTGGTAGTAATGCGTCAGCGGTTTCGGCATTCGCGGCAAACGAATCGCGCGCAACAGCTCATCCGGGCGAATGTCCATCTGCTTGTAGCCGCGGTGGAAATTCGCATATGGAATTCGCCGTTCGCCGGTCTGCGAAATCAATTCAAGCTCGGCATCGTAAGCAAGCAATGCCGGCGGTGAATCAGCCGCCGGCGATGCGTTAACGACATTGCCGCCGAGCGTCCCGCGATTTTGGATTGCGATGCCGCCGGTCTCTCCCGCCGCCTGACAAAGCATCGGAAACTCGTCCCGAAGGACTGGATGTTCCTGGACCTCGGTGTAAGTCGTCAGCGCGCCGAGCGTCACGTAATTATCCGCGACTTCGATCCCGCGCAGCTCTTTCAAATTCCAGATGTTGACGTAATTCTTGTGCGTCAACTTGCCGGCTTCGAGCAAGACCATCAGGTCGGTGCCGCCGGCGAAGGGTTTCCAGACGCCGAGGTTCTGTGCCAGCACATCGAGAACTTCGCTGAGACTCACGGTTGAGATTAGTTCGTAGGAAGGAACGTAGGCTCTCATTTAGATTGCTTGCCAGTCTCTTGCGCTTGTAGCCATAGCTGCACCCGTCTCATTTTCATCCCTCACACGCCCGCACGACCGATTCAAAAATCTTCATGTATCCAGTGCAACGACAAAGATTTCCCGCCAAGCCATTGCGAATCTCTGCTTCCGTGGGATTCGGATTCTTTTCCAGAAGATCGACTGCGGCGATCACCATTCCGGGCGTGCAGATGCCGCATTGCGCCCCGCCGCATTCGATGAATGCTTGCTGCACCGCATGCAATTGAGTCTCGCTGATTGCGATGCCTTCGATTGTCTTAATCTCGCAACCCTCGACCTGCGCGACCGGCACCAGACAACTGTTCACGATGCGGCCATCGATCAATACCGTGCACGCGCCGCACTCGCCTTCGCCGCAGCCTTCCTTGGTTCCAGTCAGTCGCAGCTGCTCGCGCAAAACGTCGAGCAGGCGCTCCATCGGATAAGCTTGCAGCTTCCGAGGTTCGGCATTAATCGTGCAGTCGATCTGAATCTCTTCCGACAAGACAGTCTTTGATCGCGGCGAGAATGTCTTTCTCAAACGGAGTCATTCGATCTCGCGAAGTGCGAGGATATCACGTCCGCTGTTTAGGTTGGATTGAAAGACTAGGCTGAACGGGCGCGGCGGCACGTGGCGACTAAATTATTTTTGTGATCAAAGGCCTGAACCAACCAATTCTTCGCCGCGCTCACTGTTTCTAACTCGACCGTTGTGCGCGGGACCGCGCCATTCACAGCGTCAACCGTCTTATAAGGCCGGCCGTTCACGGAGATGTCCACGCGCGAGATCTTCTTTTGCCGGTCGCGTGGCGGGACCTGTGATGATGCTTTGATGCTTAAGACGTGCGTTTGACCCTTGACCGGCGTGACTGAAAGTGAATAGACGGGCTGAGGAGACAAAATGCGCGCCGCTCGCCCGACCAGATCCGCATTCCGCTTCATCAGATCGCGCTTGGTCATGTAGTGACGGTGGTCGGGAGTGATTCCTAACTCTTCAAGTGGCCGGCCGTCGCGTCGTCCGACGCGCACGCTGCGACGCATCGCCAACTGCAATTCAGACTTTCGTGGCAATGGCTTGAAGAAAGATCGAGCACCCTTGCCCAGCGCTGTTTTTAGATCTCCGTAGTACCACATGTTCGCGCCACCGGCGCCGGTGTTGTCGCTGGTGCCGAGGATTTCGCCGACCTCATTATCCTGAAAACCTGCGGCAAAGATATCAGTCGTGCTGTAGGACAGCGCGTCTGTGATCAGGATTACTGGTCCGTAGTAGACCTGTCCCAGGTTGTTGCAGGACTCTTCCGATTGAAGCGGAAATCCGAGTGAGTAAGTCGCGCCGGTCACGACAGCTTCGGCGATCGAGTCGGCCCACCGCGCAAGGTTCCAATCCTTCGGCGCGCGCCGGCAAATCTCGAGGTTGAGCGGGGAATTGATGAACTCAAACGGTTCCGGCTTTATCCGGCCCGGAGTAAAGAGTTGCAGCAATCGCTCGCCCAGACGGATCCTTCCGCCCGCGTTTCCGCGCACATCGATAATCAGACCTTGCTGAGGGAAATTCACATCGGTAATCACGCGTCGCACTTCGTTGACAAATCGATCGATCACTTCCTCATCAACTTCAAAACTGAACAGCCTGATGTATCCGAATTCGCGACCGCTGACTTGCCGCACTTCGGCATAAAAATTATTTTGAAAGGCCTTGCCAACGATGACGGGGTGCTGTTGTGCAAAGAACATTTTCTTGAACTCGTTGATTTTCTTTTTCTTGATATCGACGGCGGCCCGTTTCTTTCCTTTTGACCTAACGACCAGCTCGTGGGCCGAGTTGTAGACCAGCCATTCGAGTCTCAGCGTCAGAGCTTCTCCCGCCGCGGTTTCATAAGTAAGGTCTACCCACTTTTCGTCCGGCGGCAACGAAGTATCGAGCGGCCTGACCGTGAGATTGTCGAGTCCGCGCGCCAATCGCGCTTCCGGATTGCTGCCAGCCTGATTCTCGCCGTTCACTTCGATCACCCGACGAATCGGCACCCCGTTCCAATAAAGAGCTTCAACGCCCGGCTGAAAGAAAGCAACACTTGAGTCGGTCGCAGCACCTGTTTTAAGAAGGTCATCCAGGATCCGCGAAATAAGGAATTTTTCTACTCGGCCTTGTTTGCCGTCAGATTCGAAGTACTGTTCGATGAGAAATGGCAGGAATGCGATGCGATCGCGAAATGGCGTCGGCAGGAAATAAGACGTATGCACGTCACGCAGCGACGCGAATATTTCCAGCATTCGCTTGTGAAACTGCATTACCGGTTCCATCTCGCTGCCTTTTGTTTCGAGACGGAACTTCAGAAGTTTCAGTCGCTGGATCGGATTGATCGCATGCATCGCCTGTTTCAACGGCAGATGCACATAGTTCATCTCGAGCAGCAGCAGCGCCTGATCGATGATGCGCAGCCGCTCATGGCGTAACAAGCAACTCTTTCGTTCGGCGCCTTTGAGAAACTTTGCCAGCGGCGTCATGCTGCCGGCGCGGCCGATATCTTGCAAGGTAGCCTTTGAGCCTGTTTCTGTCTCAGACATCATTATGAAGTGAGATAAGAGAGCCTGGGCGGAGATGCCGGCGGCACTGTGCGCATCGTTATTCGAAACGCACAGCGCCATCGGCTATGGTTGAGTTGCTACTTCTTGGCCGCCGGTTTTTTCTTGGCAGCTTTCTTGGTTGGTCGCTTGCGTCCACCACTGCCGCCGCCCGGATCACCCGAGCCACTTCCGAACAAAACTGTCGATGGGAATGTCATGATCGTTTTCTCCTTTGTTGAGCTGAGTTTCGGTTTACTTTCCATTCGTCAATTGGACGAGCTGTTTGCGGTACATCTGAATGTCCGGCCGGCGCAGATAGACTTGATAAGCATCCGCGCCCCACTTCTGCTGAAGTTCCTTGCACGCGACGTCGGCGCGCGACGCGTAACTCTGCGCTGAGACTTTGTCGCCCGACATGTCACTTGCGCGGGCAGCGATCAGAAGCGCGCGCCATTCTGAATCTTTCTGTCCGGATTGTCCAAATATTTTTTCGAGGTCCAGAGCATTCTGCAAAGCTGCCGCGGCGTTACGCTCGGCGAGCAAAGCTTCAGCCAGCGCGAGTTGCGCACTCGTGATGAGCGATCGCGACTTCAACGTTTGGGCCGTCGCCAAAGCTTCATCACAAAGCTTCCGGCCTGCTTGCGCCGAACCTGCGAAGGCTGTTGCCAGACCGATGGTGCACTTCGCTTGAAGCGCAGCGTCTGGAAACTTCTCACTTGTATCCAACGCAAGTTGCGCCTCCATCTTTGCTTCCGCGTACTGTGTTTTGCTCAGTGCCATTCGCGACCTCACCACGTGCACCCAGGCCAGTACGGGCTTTAGTTGAGCTTCTTTCTTATTCGCTAGATTAAAGGCCGCGTCGAGTGCGGCGCGCGCCTCGTCATAACGTCCCAACTGCCAAAGAAAATTGCCGCGATTCATTTGGTCAGAAGCCATGCCGCGTTCCGAGTGATGCCCCTCATCAATTTTGAGCTTCTCATCAAGGTGTGCGAGCGCTTCCGGGTACTTCTCCTGGTTGAATCCCACCAGCATGGCCAGACTCATGTGCGAATCACCGATGCCCGATTCGTCCCCCGCCTGCTTCACTAACTCGCTTTGCTCCTGGAAAAGCTTCAGGGCAGTGTCGTCCTCACCCTTGTCCTGGTAGGCACGCCCCAGCAGCGTCAATGCAAGCGAAGTCTCGTGGTGATAACCGGCGGCTTTATAGAAGTTGAGGGCCGTCTGAAGCTCGTTGATGGCCGTCTCGTTATCACTCTTCTGAAAGTTCAAACGGCCCAGCGACAGGTGCGCTCTCATTTCAATCGCCTGCGATTTATCTCGCCGGGCGAGATCGAGCGCCTGCTGAAAATAACTTCCCGCTTCATCAAAATTGCCGCTGCTCATGAAGGCCAACCCCAAATCGATCAACCCATTCGTCGCTACGTTTTTGATGTCGCTGCTTTGCGCTACCTTGATCGCATCGGCCGCTAGCTCCTTGGCATGCTCGACGTTGCCTTCATCTCTATAGACGAGACTCAACTCAAGTTCGGTCCTCGTGAGCTGATAGTTGTTCTCCTGACTCTTCAGCATGTCCAGCACTTTTTCAAACTCAGCTTTCGCTTCGGCCAATTTGCCAGCGCCGAACATAAGTGCACCGCGCTGGAAAACTACTTCGACCAGTCCCTCATGGTTTGTCAGTATCTGATAGATCTCTTCGGCCCGCTTAAATGACTTCTCAGCATCGTCCACATCGCGTTTGCGGCTGTAAGCGATGCCTAAATGCAGAAAGGCGCCGGCAGATTGCGCATCCTGTGTAGCGGCTTTCATGTAGTTCTCGATCGCTTTGTCCAACTGATCGCTTCTTTCGTACACGCGTCCCAGGTCAACGTAAGCGTTGGCCTTATCAGTTGCTGTCGCCTGATCGACAATCTTTTGATACGAAGCAATTGCGTTCGGAAAGTCGCGTCGCGCAGTCGCATCAATCGCATCAAGGTGCAGCTTGTCAGTCGTCGCCATGCTGCGTTTGTCGGCTAACGAATTGGCAGCCAGCAGTTCGTCTTTTGCTTGCTCGGTGTTGCTTATTTCCAGGTACGCTTCAGCGAACCGGGCGTGCGCCGGCGCGTATTGAGGATCTAAATCGATCGACTGCTTCAAGAGTTTGCTGGCCTGAAAGTAAGTGCCCGCATGGATGGCGTCTACCCCTTTGTCGTAATAAGGCTTGGCCGCAGCGTTTGGTTGATACGGCGACCCGCGCCACAAACGCAGAGCAATAAACCCTCCGACAATTACTACTGCAATCGTTGCGAGAACGATCTGAACCCGTCTTGATCGCAGCGCATCGAAGGCGGCTCCGGCAATCGTCGGCGAAGAAGGATGGCGCGTGACACTCGGAAGCAATTCAGTCGCGCCGGAAAGCGACGTGCGCAGCCGCCGAAGATCTTCCAGCATCTCGCCAGAGGTTTGATAACGCGCATCGGCGTCCTTCGCCATGGCCCTGAGGATAATGTTCTCGAGCGTCGGAGGAATGCCGGGATTCACTTGAGTCGGCTTGCGTGGATCGACTTGCAGGACTTTTGAAGAGATATCGATCTTGCTGGTGCCGGTGAACGGCGGTTTCCCGGTCGCGCATTCATAAAGCGTCACGCCCAGCGAGAACAGATCGCTTCGCGTATCGATCGGCTGACCTTTTAGTTGCTCGGGCGACATGTAGGCAACCGTGCCGACGATGTAGCCTTCTTCGGTCAACTGCGTCTCAGTTTTCGCGTCCGGATCAGTCGATTGCTCGCTGGCAGCAGCCAGCCGCGCCAAACCAAAATCGAGGACCTTCACCTGGCCGCGCGGTGTAATGATGATGTTCTGCGGCTTGATGTCGCGATGGACCACGCCGCGGGAATGCGCTTCGGCCAGCGCCTCGGCGATCTGCACTCCCACATCGATAACTTCTTCCGGCCTGAGCGGAGATTCCAGCAGCCTGCTCGCAAGGGTTTGCCCTTCGACGTACTGCATGACGATGAAAGGGCAATCACCTTCTTCGTTTACTTCGTGGATAGCGCAGATGTTTGGATGATCGAGCGTGGCTGCGGCTTTGGCTTCGCGTAGCAGCCGCTTGCGCGCGAGCGCATCATCGATCGATTTCGGCGGCAGCATCTTGATCGCGACCTTGCGCCCAAGCTTTAGATCCTCCGCGAGAAATACTTCGCCCATACCGCCCATGCCGAGCTTTTCAATAATTCGGTAGTGAGAAATTTGTTGGGAAGCCAATCCAGACTTACCTCAGGACGCGAGTTGGTTCACGGATGGATGAAACTCATTAGGAATCTCGTGACAATAACATCAAAGGCCTAGTGGAATATCCGACACGTTTATCTGTTGCTTCTACTCTGAAGCACATTCATTGTCAACGAATGTTTTGTCGAGGATGCAAACGCCGACCTTTCCTCGTGGTCGATCGATTTCGCGCAAATTTCATCAGTCGTTTGTATCTTCTACCGGATGAGTCAAAGCCTGGTGGGCTGCCATACGAAGTGTCGATGGGCCGGGAGCCTGAATCATGCGGTAGTTAGCACCTTTTTCATCAAAGCTTCGGGAGTAAGAGGAACCCGATCGAAGCTTATGCCGGTCGCGTTTTCGATCGCGTTGAGAATCGCCGGCGCTGGTCCATCCATCGGCAACTCGCCGATCCCTTTCGCGCCTGCTGGACCAAAAGCGTAAGGATTTTCTTCAAAGTAAACGCGAATAGGCGGCAGGTCAGCTGCGGTCGGCATAATGTAGTTGGTCATCTGGCCGTTCGCCATGCGGGCGTTTTGCCAGACGACGTTTTCGTAGAGCGTCATGCCGATCGCTTGCGCGACGCCGCCTTCGATTTGTCCGGCAGCCAGCACGGGATTGATCACGCGCCCGACTTCCTGCAATGCCACGAAATCATCGACGTGAGCTTCATAGGTCCGCGGATCGTAAGAAACTTCTGCGACATAAACCGCCCAGGCGAACGCGCCATACGCGTCGCCCTGATATTTTTCATCGTCCCAGTGAACATTCGGCGGCGTCTGATATTGGCTAAAGGATTTAAGTGGGCCAAACTTCGTGATGTAATCCGCGCAAGCGTTTTGAAATTTCGCTTGAGTAAATCGATCCTGCAACAAACTGCTGCCGATCAAAGTCTGCTTCAATCCGAACACCGCCGACTCGACCAGCTTGCCGACGATCATGCAGGTGCGCGACGCGACCGTCGGGCCGCTGTTGGGAACGTTCGCTGTGTCGGGCTGAACAACTTCGATCAGATCGTAATCGATCCCGAGCGCCTCAGCAGCGATCTGCGCGAAGATCGTGTTTGTCCCCTGGCCAATCTCAGTACTGGCGGCCAGAATTTTCACGCGACCTTACGGCGTTGCTTCCGCGCC
>Ga0209471_1002048_pt1 | contig 11746 bp, 8 predicted proteins | sample GraSoiAngelo_128_FD_185885 | JGI IMG/M metagenome (GOLD analysis project Ga0209471, IMG submission 185885) | Grasslands soil microbial communities from the Angelo Coastal Reserve, California, USA - 14_0927_12_20cm (SPAdes) (version 2) | ecosystem: Environmental > Terrestrial > Soil > Grasslands ...
CACCGCCAGGCCGCCGGCCCGGCGGCTGCGACGCCGCGGTCTCCGTCGTCGTCACCCGCGGGAGATCGACGGAGACGGGACCGGCGCCGACGCCTCGCACACGCATCCGCACGCTGCGGACGGCGGGGTAGGAGAGGGCGCGCTTCGGATCGCGGCTTCCGATCGCTTTGAACTGATTGAGCGCGACCTGCGACTTGATGACGTCGCCGCCGTTCGCCATCTGGAGATCGATCACGATGCGCTCGACCGCGTCGGTGTTCGGACGCACGACGATCGACGACGCGACGGCCGACGCGGGAGCGATGCCTTTCGTGTTGAGGAGCTCTTTGACCTCTTCGGCAATCTTCTCCGTCGTCGGGCTTTTCTGGTCCCATACGTGCGGCAGACGGCCCGCGAGCATCACCGCCGCGGCCGCCAATCCGTCGTCGTCGCCGCCGAGTACCGCCACGGCCGGCTTATCGTCGACTGTGAACGCCGACACGACACCGTCGCCGGCCTTCAGTCCCGATGCGCCGAGCGAGTCGAGCGAGACGCCGCGCGGCAGCGACCCGGCTCCGATGAACACGGTTGGCAGCGCGAGGCTTTCAGCCGAGCGGCTCTCGATTGTCGTGTCGGGTTCGCTCGCCTGAAAGGCTCGCGCTACAGGCAAGGCTCGCGCTGCAGGCAAGGCTCGCACGACTGGCAGATTCATCGCGGACGTTTCGAAGCCGAGGCGCGCCGCGACGTCCGCGGCAGCCGCGAGCTCACCCGCCGTCGGATGGTCCGCGAGCGCGATGCGCGCGTCGACGAAATCGACGGCGCCGTCGCCGTTGCGATCCTGAAACACGATGCCCGGCTTGAAGAAGTCGCCGAGCGACGGCGGCGCGGTGTCGGTGCGACCGACGCGGCCGGCGCTCAGCGCGAGCAGAACAACCAGAACAACCCGTTTCATGGGATCAGAATTGGAACCTGACGGCGAATTCCGCCTGCCGTGACGGCGCGTTGATGTTCGGCAGCAGCGAGGTCACGGCTCCGAACAACGGCCGGCCGGTCGTCGCGTCGTTGCCGGCGCCGATATTGTTTCCCGGCACGTTGAAGTTCGCGCGGTCGAAGATGTTGAACAGCTGGGCGATCAGCTCCGCTCGCGAGCCGCCGATGCGGAAGAACTTCGAGAAACGGAGATCGACGTTCGCGAACCCGGGGCAGTCGACCTGCGTGACCGGCGTCAGACTACGCGACGTCCGGAACGCGTTGATGGCGTCCAAATTCAGCGCGCGGCAACCGGACACCGGCAGGACGCCTGCCGGCAGGTCCGAGTTCGCCGGCGCAGACACCGATGTTCCCGACAGCGTGTCGTTGTTGAGATCGAGACCGGACGTGATCGGCCCGAAGGGAAGACTGGAGCGGAAGTCGCCGATCGCCGACAGCTGCATGTCGTAGGGGAGCGCGACGATACCGCTGGCGACGAGACGGTGACGGCGATCGGCCACGCCTGGGCGTCGGACCTTCGTGTAGCCGTAATGGTCTGAGAGCGCGGACGTCAAGGTGTCGTCCTCCGCCTTGCTGAGCGTGTACGACAGCAGCGCCTGATAATGGCGCGACATCCGCTTCTCGACTTTCAGCAGCAGCGCCTTGTAGTAGTTGTCCGCCGTCGGCTGCCAGAAGTTGACGCGCACGAACTGCGGATACGGGCGCTGACGCGTCACCTGATCCGGAATGTTGATCTCTGGCGCGTCGCGGTCGCCGTAACGCGATACCGTCGTGAAATCGGCCGTCACCGCCAGGTCCGGTCGCAGGAGCCGATTCACGCCGACGTTGAACTGATGCGCGTAGGGATTGATCTGCGCGTTGCTGCCGACGGTGATCGTCGGCGGCGTGGCGCTCAGAAACGCTTCACGCGTGCGGCCGCCGAATGGGTCGGGGTACGAGGGATTCTGGATCGTAATCGGCTTGGCCTGCGGCCACGTCAGCTCGTTGAAGTTCGTCAGCGTGCGCACGTTGTCGTAGAACAGGCCGTATGCCGCGTGCACATTGGTGATGCCGTTGTTCGCCGGATCCCACGCGAGGCCGACGCGCGGACCAAAGTTGTTGTGGTCGCCGCGGCCCGCCGTCGGCTGGGCGAAGACCGACACGTCGTACGGGAACGTTCCGTCGCGCCCCAGCTTGTCCTGAATCTTCGCCAGCAGCCCCGGCACGTCCTCGTTGAACGAGCCGACTTGAACGTCGTAGCGAATGCCGAGGTTGAGCGTGAGGCCGTTGGCCGCCTGCCAGTCATCCTGCAGATACGTGCCATAGATCTTCACGGGAATGTTCGCGTAGGTCGGCAGGTTGTTCGTGTACAGCGTCGGCCAGGTGGATCGATCGTTGACGTCGTAGAGCGTATCCTTCGGGAACGTCCAGCTGCCGAGCGGCGAACCGGTGTTGTCGCCCTCGAACGGCACGTAGCTGAAATCGAAGCCCGTCTTCCATTGATGCGTGCCGCCCCACCGGCGCATCAAGTACGAGAAGTCGTCTTTCAATTCCCAGCGTCCTTCCGGCCCCATCTGCGCGTTGCCGCAGCCGCCGACCTGAATCGACGGATAGCTCAAAACGGCGGTGCAGAACGGCAGCCGCGCCGTGAAGTCGCCCGGCGCCCAGTCGCCGTGGCTGTATGGCGGCGCCACTTCGTACTTCGCGTAGGCGTACTGGAAACGGGCATCGTTCAGCGCTCGATCGCTCAACACCGCCGAGTGGCCGACGACCGCCGATCGTCTCGGCACGGCGAAGTCGAAGCTGGCGCTCGGCGTCGTCCGGCCGCCGGTCGTGATGATCGGCCGGTACTCGTCCTCCGCACCGTAGCGGACGAAGAGATTCTGGCCGGTCGACAGCTGGTGATCGACTTTCGCGTTGTAGGTCCAGCGCTCCTGCGCGCTCTTGAACGTGCCTTCGTACTGCGGCCAGAGCCCTCGCGCGTTCACCGTGAAGAACTGGTTCTCGTTCGTGCCCTCGTAGGCGAAGAAGTAGTGCGTCCTGTCCTTCGTGATTGGTCCGCCGACGGTCCCGCCGTACTGATAGCGCCGGTAATCGGGCTTCGTCGTCTGAAAGAATTCCTTGGCGGTGATCGACGCGTCGCGAAAGAACAGGAGGCCCGAGCCATGAAGTTGATTGGTGCCGGACTTGGTGACCACCGAGAGGACGCCGCCGGTCGCGAGCCCGTATTCGGCCTTGTAGGTCGACGTCGAGACCTTGAACTCCTGGATGGCGTCCATCGCGAAGTTCTGGCGCGGCTCGCCCATCTCGGCCCAGGTGTTGTTCACGCCGTCGACGACGAAGGCGTTGGAGTATTCGCGCGTGCCGGCGCCGAGGTTGACGTTGCCGCGATAGAAGAACCCGCGGATGTTGTCCTGCGACGTGCCGGGCGTGAGCATCGCGAGATCGATCCAGCGGCGCGACGCGACCGGCAGATCCTGGATCTGCTGCGTCGAGACCGCGGTCGAGACGTCGGATCGCGTGACGTCGACGATCGGCGACTCGCCGGTCACCGTCACCGTTTCCGCGAGCGCCGCGGTCTTCAGGGTGAAGTTGATGATCGCGGTCTGCTCGATGATCAGCACGATGTCGGGCCGCGTCTCGGTGCTGAAACCCGTCAGCTCGGTCGTCACCGAGTAGCGGCCCGGCGGCAGCGACGGCAGACGATACTCGCCATTGGCTTCGGTGACGGCAGATCGCGCGAAGCCAGTGTCGCCGTTTTTCGCCGTCACCGTCGCGCCGGGCACGACGCCGCCGGTCGCATCTTTCACCGTCCCGACAATCTGCGCGTTCTGCGCGTAGGCGGGCGCAGCGAGCGCGAGAAGCAATCCGATCAGCAGGAAGCAGGTACGCATGAGGGCTCTCCTCTCGCGGGCCCGAGCCCGCACTACTTTCCGCCCGTGGAACTCGTCGTCGCGTGCGCCGCCGGCGCGGTCTTGCCGGGCAGCACCGGCCGCACGCGAATCGTCGTCAGCGACACCGCGTCGCGCGTCGCATCTTCCTCGATGCGATGAACGGAGTATTGACCGTCGCGCAGGTACTTCACGTTGGCCATCAGGTATGAGAAGCCCGCCTTCGCCACGAGGTTGAGCCACTCGCCCGTGTCGTACCCGAGACGCGCCGCGAGGTTCGTGGCCGCCTCGATGTCGGCCAGCGCCGGCGCCGACGGCACGATGACGCGCGCCGCGACGCTGTCGGGAAGGCCGTCGCCGTTGGTGTCGCGGGTGAGAGCGTTTCGGCCGACGAGCGCGGTCAGAGACGGCGGCCGGCGAACGTCAGCGCGGACCGGGGTATGGATGGCAGGCGCAAGACACGTCAGCGCGGCCGCGGTCTCGAGGAGCAGCAGGCGCGGCTTCATGGGCCGGGATTGTATCGCGGCCCTAAAAGGGCCGCGCCACATGCCCCGGCGTCGGTGCGGCGCGGGCCTTTCAGATGTGGGGCGGGCCTTCAGATGCGGCGGGGGCCTTCAGATGTGGCGCGGGCCCTTCAGGCAGCCGTACAAACAAAAGGGCATCGCGGAATTGCGGTGCCCCTCTGCTCCATCGGTCTGGCTCCCCCAGCATTCACGGCGCCCTGCCGTAATCAGACCGACGATATGCTCCATAGAAGGGCAAGTGGCATGCCCTTCAGATTTCTTTGAAAAATAGACAGATCTGAGGGATGGTCAGCGGCCATCCGCCAACGAGTTTGTGCGCGAACTTACAGTTTTGGCAGCCGGTCCATCACGGCAGCCAGCGTGGGGTTCTGTTGATCGCGCGGCGAGAGGATCGGATCGCGCACCGGCCAGCCGATGGCGAGGTCGGGATCGTTCCAGGCGATGCCGATCTCGCCGACAGAGTCGTAAAGATCCGTGCACTTGTACTCGACCTGGGCGACGGGTGTGACGACGCAGAAGCCGTGCGCGAAACCCTGAGGCACGTAACACTGTTTGAAATTGCCGGCCGAGAGCTTCACGCTGACCCAGCGGCCGAAGGTCGGGGAGCCGCGGCGGACGTCGACCGCCACGTCGAACACTTCGCCTTCGACAACTCGAATCAGCTTGCCCTGCGGGCGCGCCAGCTGCAGGTGCAGCCCTCGCAGCGTCCCGCCCGTCGACCGCGAATGGTTGTCCTGTACGAAGGGACCGTGGATGCCGTGTTCGCGATACCGATCGGCGTGGTAGGTCTCGACGAAAAACCCGCGGCCATCGTGATGCACATCCGGCTCGATGACGAGGACGCCGGGCAAAGCCGTCGCGACGACCCGCACCTCAGAGCTCGTGATCGAGAATGCGAAACAGATACTGGCCGTAGGAGCTCGATTCCATCGCGCGCGCGAGCCGCTGCAGATCCGCGGCGCCGATGTAGCCCATGCGGTAGGCAATTTCCTCGAGGCAGGCCACCATCAGCCCCTGGCGCTCTTCGATCGCCTGAATGTAATTCGACGCCTGGACCAGCGACTCGTGCGTACCGGTATCGAGCCATGCGATGCCGCGCGCGAGCTTCTCCACGTGGAGCTGTCCGCGCTCCAGGTACGTGCGGTTCACGTCGGTGATTTCGAGCTCGCCTCGCGCCGAGGGCTTCAGCGCCGCCGCGATGTCGACGACCTGGTTGTCGTAGAAATAGAGACCGGTGACGGCGTACGACGACTTCGGCTTCTTGGGCTTCTCTTCCAGATTGACCGCTCGCCCGGCCGCGTCGAACTCGACGACGCCGTAGCGCTCCGGATCTTTCACCTGATAGCCGAACACCGTCGCTCCGGCTTCCCGTCCCGCTGCGCTGCGCAGATAGTCCGAGAAGTGCGCGCCGTAAAAAATGTTGTCGCCGAGCGCGAGCGCCACGCGATCGTGTCCGATGAACGCGCGTCCGATGATGAAAGCCTGGGCCAGACCGTCGGGACTCGGCTGCGCGCCGTAGGAAATCCTGAGACCGATCTCGGTTCCATCCCCGAGCAGACGCCTGAAGCCCTCCTGATCGTGCGGCGTCGTGATGACGAGGATGTCGCGGATGCCCGACAACATCAGCGTCGACAGCGGGTAGTACACCATCGGCTTGTTGTAGATGGGCACGAGCTGTTTGCTGACGGCGCGCGTGAGCGGATGCAATCGCGATCCGGAGCCGCCGGCGAGAATGATCCCCTTCAGCACGGCATCCAAATCCAGCGACGAGAAGCAATGCAACCAGTTTTCGTGGCTGTCTTGATCATCCGAGACCAAGCCGTTGTCTATCGTACCGCCCGGCCTGCACCTGCTCGCACCAGTCGCGATGCTCGAGGTACCAGCGCACGGTCTCTCGCAGGCCGCTCTCGAACGTGTGGCGCGGCGTCCATCCGAGCTCGCGGCGAATCTTCGCCGCGTCGATCGCGTACCGGCGATCGTGGCCGGGACGATCGGGCACGAACGTCTTCAGCCGGCGGCGGCTTTCTGGCTCCGGCTTCAGCTCGTCGACGACATCGCAGATGCGATCGACGACGTCGAGGTTCGTTCGTTCGTTGCCGCCGCCGACATTATACTTTTCGCCCACGCGGCCCCTGCCGAGGACGATCAGCAGTCCTGCGCAGTGATCCTCGACGTGCAGCCAGTCGCGCACGTTGCCGCCGTCGCCGTAGATCGGCAGCGGCCGACCGTCGATCGCGTTGAGGATCATCAGCGGCATCAGTTTTTCGGGAAACTGGTACGGACCGTAGTTGTTCGAGCAGTTGGTGATCAACACCGGCAGCCGATAGGTGTGAAAGTACGCGCGGACGAAATGATCGGCCGATGCCTTGCTCGCCGCGTAGGGCGAGTTGGGCGCGTAAGATGTCTCTTCGCTGAATAGTCCGGACGCGCCAAGCGTTCCGTAGACTTCGTCTGTCGACACGTGCAGAAAACGAAACGACGCCCGCGCGGGCGCATCAAGCGCGTCGAGGTACTGCCGCGCGGCGTCGAGCAGCACGAGCGTGCCGACAACGTTCGTGTCTGCGAAGGACATCGGGCTGTCGATCGATCGATCGACGTGCGTCTCGGCCGCGAGATTCAGCACCGCTGCCGGTCGATGCTCCGCGAACGCGCGCGCCATCGCGCCGCGATCGGCGATGTCGGCGTGAACGAATGCGACGCGCGGATCCTTGAGCGGCCGCTCGAGGTTCAGCAGACTTCCGGCGTAGGTCAGCTTGTCGACGATGACGAGGCGATCGGAGGTGTGGTCGAGCGCGTAGTGAACGAGGTTGGAGCCGATGAAGCCGGCGCCGCCGGTGATCAGGAGCGTTGCCATCAGCACCAGCCAACCACGAAACACACGAAATCACGAAACACACGAAAAATGAATTGGCGTTCGTGTGTTTCGTGGTTTCGTGGCTTTCGCGGATTAAACGGCTGCTCCCTCAGGATACTGCAACGCCAGACGCAACTCTTTGGCCAGCGAGTCGACCGTCGTGCCGCTCCGCTTCCACGCGCCCTCCGTCTCGAAACGGAGATCGCCGATGCGCCGCCCCCACGGGGCGATGACGCGGCCGATGGCCCGGAAATCGCCGCGATCCGCGTGCTCCTGATCGAGTCGCCGGATCACGTCGGGGGCGACGCGAACGAACGCGCGCAGCGCCGCGGCGGAGCGGATGCTGTACTTGCGTCCGTTCCACGCGGCGCCGAAGACCAGCGCGATCTGCTTGAAGTAGTTCACGAAAAACTTCTTCGCCTCTTCGTGCACGTCGCCCGCGCGGCGCGTGATGAACACGCCGTCGGGACCGAACAGCTTCTTCAGCTCCTGCGCGAGCGGCGCCTGCGCCACGCGGCCGCGGCCGACGCCGAGCATCTTGATCTCGTCGTAGAGCGGCGAGTCCTCGCGGTCGTTGAGCGCGCGCACGATGTCGTGGCCCGTCGCGAGCGCTTCGTCTCGGTAGAGCTGCCGGCCCGACAGGCTGACCAGGTGCGAGGCGTTCAGTCGCGTGTGCTTCGCATTGATCGTGACGAACATCTGCACGACGTGATCTTCGGGCAGGCGGTCGAAGATGATGGCGGGTACTGCGAATTCTTCGCCTTCGAACCGGTCGATGTCGGCGTGCAGCGCGAGGAGCCGGTGCTGGCCGTCGATCGCGCGGAGAATGCCTTCGCGCTCCGGCACCTTCAGGATGCCGACGCGGCCGTCGCCATCGGCCGACTGAAACGACAGCTTCTCGTCGCACGAGATGATCACCGCGCCGGGAATCGACGGCAGGTCGCGCGCCTGACGGCACTGCTCGTAGTACTGGACCAGCTCGTCAATTTTCTTGCGGATGATCTGCCGCTGATACGCCTTTTCGCTCGAAGCGATGCGGCGCTCCAGAAAATCCCAATTCACCTTCGACGCGGTGGCGCCGGGCGGCATCTTCTTGCCGCCCCGCACCGGTGGCTGCGCGTTCTCCCCATAGCTCAAAACCTCGAAACGCACGAGTTTGTCGATGTCGCTGGCCGTGAGGGAAGCTTGGTAGAATTGCACCCCGAACTGCTGCATCCGAATGGCGGCAACATTGATCATAGGTTTCCACAACTGTCGGGTGGGACCGGATTCACCTGACCTGTCTGACCACCCACGCCATACAAAGAGGCGAATTGTATCGACCGTTCGGTGACCATCTCAACGATTTTTTCCCTGTCCCGAAGTATCTCTTAATCAAGGAGTTCTGTCATGCCCCACGGGCGGCGCCTTGCGCGTCTTCTCACCCTCGTCTCTTTCGTGGTCCTCGCGTGGGGCGCGGCCACCTCCAGTCAGCAGTCCGACGACCCCGAGTTTGCGCGCCTCGTCAAGGAATGGACGACCCGTCCTGAGTTCATCAGCCCGCTGGTCGATCATCTGCCCAAAATGCCCGGCGTGCCTACCCCGAAGGACGTACTCGGGCACTATGTCGGCGCCGAAAAGACTGACGTATTACACCGACATCCTGAAGTATTACAACGCATTATCCGCAGCGTCGCCTAGAGTCAAGGTCCTGTCGATCGGCAAGAGCAACGAGGGACGCGACCTCCTCGTCGTCTTCGTCGGATCCGAGGAGTCAATCAGGAACCTCGACACCTACCGCGGTTACCTCGCACAGCTCGCGGACCCGCGAAAAATCACAGAAGCGCAGGCGAAAGAGGTCATCGCCAAAGCCAAACCGCTCTATCACCTCTCGGGCGGTTTGCACAGCGGCGAAGTCGGACCGTCCGAGATGCTCATGGAGCTCGCCTACCGCGTCGCCACTGAAGATTCGCCACTCGTCAAACAGATTCGCGACAACGTCATTGTCTCGATCACGCCGGTGGCCGATCCCGACGGACGCGATCGCAACGTCGATTGGTACTACAAGTACGGCGTCAACGAAACCGAGGGGCAGCCGACCGGCGCGGGCGTTCCCTACTGGGGCAAATACGTCTTCCACGACGACAATCGCGACATCAACTACTCGCAGGTCGAGATGCGCGCGCTCCTCGACTGGTATCTGCAGTGGCACCCGCCGATCATGCACGACCTCCATCAGGCGCAGACGCTGCTGTACACCTTCAGCGGTCAGGCGCCGCAGAATCCGAATCTCGATCCTATTCTGTACGGCGAGCTGCCGATGATGGCGAACTTCGAGATGTCTCAGATGGCGAAGTACGGCATGCCGGGCGTGTGGACGCACGGATACGTCGACATGTGGTCGCCCGGCTATCTCGCGTTCATGTCGTCGAACCACAACGGCATGATCCGCATGTACGAGATTCAGGGATTCAGCGGCGCGAACACTCAGAAACTCCGATTGGGTAACGGCGGCCGTGGCGCTCCGCAACCGGACGCGGCGGCGATCACCGCGGGACGCAGCAATCAGAGTCAGCGCGAGTGGTTCCGTCCGTGGCCCGCGACCGGCGACTTCGACTGGTCGCTTCGCAACAACACCAACTACGGCGAAACGGGCGTGCTGACGGCGCTTCAGTACACCTCGCAGTTCTCGAAGGTGATCCTCGAAAACTTCTACGTGAAGTCGCGCAACTCGGTCGAGACGGGCCGCAGGGAAACGGTGGCGGGATACCTCATTCCCGCCGGCCAGCGCGACATGACGCGCGTCGCGGTCGTGGTCAACCTTCTGAGGATGCAGGGCATCGAAGTCGGCAAGGCCGCATCGGAGGTGAAGCTGAAAGAAGGCACGTTCCCGGCCGGCTCCTTCGTCGTCAAGCGCGATCAGCCGTACGCGCGGCTCGCCAAGATTCTGCTCGAGAAGCAGGTGTTCCCCGATCCGAATCTTCGCACCTACGACGACGCGTCGTGGACGATAGGGTTGATGGGTCACACAGACGTGAGGGAGATCACGGACAAGGCGCTGCTCGACGTGCCCGTCGATGCCGTGACCGTGTTGACGGTCGCGGGCACGGTATCCGGCGCCGGATCGACGTTCGCGGTGGCGCACTACGGATCGAACAACATGATCACGCTGCGCTATCGCCTGAAAGATCTGAAAGTGCAGGCAGCCGAAAAAGAGTTCAAGCAGGGAGACACGATGTTCCCCGCCGGGTCGTTCGTCATCACCGGCGACAGCGCCCGCCTGCGGTCGACCGTCGAACCGCTCGGTCTCACCGCGGTCGCCATGAGCGGCGCGCCGCAGGTGCCGATGCACGATGTCGATCTGCCGCGTCTCGCCGTCTACAGCACGTGGGGCAGCACACAGGACGTCGGCTGGGTGCGGTATGCGTTCGACAAGTTCGAGGTGCCGTTCGATCTGATCTACAAGGATCGCGTCCGCCAGGGAAACCTCAGATCCTCGTACGACGTCATCGTCGTTCCGAATCAGGCGGGCACTGCGAAGCGGCTCGTCTTCGACATCGATTCGCGAGGGACGCCCATCGCGTACAAGAAAAGCGATCGGTTCAGGAATCTCGGGATGTACGGCGAATCGGACGACATCACTGGCGGCATGGGCCTCGACGGCGTCGCCGAAATCGACAAGTTCGTGAAGAGCGGCGGCGTACTCGTGACGCTCGGCGTGGCGAGCTTCTTTCCCGCGGAGTTCGGCGTCGCGCCGAACGTCGACGCCACGCGGACGTCTGCGCAGTTCTATTCTCCCGGCGCGATCGTCGACGCCGAGATCCTGCAGCCGAATCACCCGATTTTCTACGGTTACGATACGAAGACCATTCCCGTCCGGTACGCGAACGGTCCGCTGTTGTCGCTGCAGACCGGTCAGAATCCGTTCGACGCTCCTTCTGTCGCACAGCCAGTGACTCCTGCGGGTGTCCTCATGCGTTATCCCGGCGGCGACGACCACGTGTTGAGCGGGTTGATGCGAGGCGCGAACGAGATTCGTAATCGTCCCGCGATCATCGATCGGCCGTCGGGCCGCGGACGCGTGATTTTGTTTGCGATAAACCCGTGCTACCGGTGGCAGAATTTCGGCGAATTCAACCTGCTGTTCAACATCGTCCTCAACTTCAACGATTTCAAAAGCGAGACGAAGACGTCGCAGGATTCAAGTTTTTGAACAGTCGGTCAAAAAATGCCGTAACGAAGAGCTTCTTCACCGCCCGTGGATGGAATTGCGGCGCCTAGAATCGATTGTTTGATTCAAACGGAGAATTGCACATGAGACGACTCACGATTTTTCTACTGCTGGGCCTGATGATCGGCGGTTGGCAGGCCACGGCCTTTGCGCAGGGCGTGCAGACCGGGACCATTCGAGGAACTGTCCACGACGAGCAAGGACTTGCCGTTCCGGGCGTCACTGTGACGGCAACGTCGCCGGCGCTCCAAGGTCCGCGCACGGCCGTGAGCGACAACACGGGCGGGTATACCTTTCCGAATCTTTCGCCCGGTCTCTA
>Ga0209471_1002050_pt1 | contig 11736 bp, 9 predicted proteins | sample GraSoiAngelo_128_FD_185885 | JGI IMG/M metagenome (GOLD analysis project Ga0209471, IMG submission 185885) | Grasslands soil microbial communities from the Angelo Coastal Reserve, California, USA - 14_0927_12_20cm (SPAdes) (version 2) | ecosystem: Environmental > Terrestrial > Soil > Grasslands ...
CGCTTGACGTCGCGGTTGACGACGATCTGCCAGCTGGATGCGCCGGGGATCGCGTACAGTGTGTACGACCCCGGCTCCACCCGCACGCCGGCGATCTCGGCCGGGACGGGTACGTTGATGCTGGTGGCCTCGTTAGCGCCGAGCCGCCAGGGCTGATCGAACGGGACCAGCCCGCCCATGATCTTCCGCCCGCGCGCCGACGGTCGGCCGTAGCACAGTTTCAGCGTCCCGCTACCGAGGTGAACCGCGATGGAGTCGAGCGGACTTGCCCGCTCGGCCAGTTTATCGGCCGCTCCACGGATCCAGCAGGTGAACGGGGCTGCCTGGGTGCTGGCTCCCTGCGCCTGAGCCAACGTCAGGCCCGCGATCAGCAGAATGCTCCGCATGTCCTCACTCCCGAAATTGTTCGGACAGAGAAGATACCCTGTTCTTTCCCACTCTGAAGAGCGGGCCCAGCTCTTCTTCTCCTCATCATTCTCCCTCTTCTACCGCCGCCGCTCGGCGTTGTCATCCTGATCCTTCGCGCCTGCGGCGCTCAGGATGACAGGCCCGCTCGCTTCGCGAAATGGAAGAAGGAAGCTACAGCCTTCGCTCCGCCGCCCGCGCATGCGCTTCGAGCCCTTCCGCGCGGCCAAGCCAGATCGCGTCCTCGATGAGCGGCCGCGCGGCGGCGCGGTCGTCGATGCGCAGCCAGGTCCGCACGCGCAGGAACGTGTAGACTGAGAGCCCGCCGGTTGAGCGCGCCGTCCCGCCGGTCGGCAACACATGGTTCGGGCCCGCGCCGTAATCGCCCAGGACCTCCGCGGCTCCCGCGCCCACGAACAGCGCGCCGTAATGGGCGAGCCGGGGCGCCAGTGCAGCCGCGTCGCGCAGATCTAGCTGCAGGTGCTCGGGTGCGATGGCGTCGCACGCCGCCACGCCCTCCTCCACGCTCGTCACTAGGATCACGCCGCCGTTCGCGAGCGCCGCCCGCGCCGTCACGGCCGTAGGCAGGTCGCCGAGCTGACGGGTGAGCTCCGCCTCCACGCGATCCGGCAGGGTAGGATCGAGGCTCACGAGGACCGGCACGGCTTCGGGATCGTGCTCGGCCTGCGCCAGCAGGTCCGCCGCGACGCGGCCCGGGTCAGCAGTGTCGTCCGCGAATACCGTCAGCTCAGACGGGCCCGCCAGCAGGTCGATCGCGACCGCGCCGGAGACCAGCTGCTTCGCCGCCGTCACGAAACGGTTCCCCGGCCCCACGATCACGTCGCGGGGGGCGATCGGCCCCGCGCCGTAGGCGAGCGCCGCGATCGCGTGTGCACCGCCCGCCGCGACGAGCCCGTCCGCGCCCGCAATTGCGGCGGCGGCGAGACTTAAGACGTGCGGCTTAGGGCTCGCTACCCATACGTCTCGCACGCCCGCGACCCGGGCCGTGAGCGCGGTCATCAAGACCGACGAGGGCAAGGGATAGCGCCCGCCGGGAGCGTAGCAGCCGGCGCGCTCGACCGGCGCTATTCGATGCTCCGCGATACCCCCGGGCACGGGGACCGAGGCCGGGCACAAGGCACGGTACTGAGCTTCCGCGAACCGGCGGATCCGCTCCGTGACCCGTTCGAGCCGCCCGCGATCGCCTGCCGGGAGGAGGCGGAGGGCGCGATCGAGCGCGGACCGATCGTGAAACAGCCCCTCTCCCGGCCGCACGTCACCGAACCGCTCGGCGTACTCGCGCAGCGCCGCTTCACCCCCGGCCCGCACGGCGTCCACGATCGGCGCGGCCTCCGCGAGGGCTTGGGTGGACACGGCGTCCCGCCGGCCGCGCGCCAGGTCCGCGAGCGAGCGCCGGGGCAGCAGGCGCTCACTCATCGGGTCTCTTGCGCCTTCGCGGCCATCGGCCGGCGGGTGACCGCACCGCGCCGGCGGGAGAGCTCGGCCACCACGTCCGCGAGCGTGCCGCCCCCGCGGACGACTGCGACCAGCGCGAGGTACAGCAGGTCGGCGGCTTCGTGCACCACTTCGGCGCGTCCGCTGGCCCGGCCCAGCTCCTCGGCCTCCTCCTGCAGCTTGGCCGCGAGCAACGTGGCGTCCGCGAGCAGCTTCGCCGTTCCCGACCCCGGCTCGGGGCGGGCGGCGCGCTCCGCGATAGTGCGCGCGAGGTCGTCAAGATCGAACCCCGATGGCCAGCACGACCGCCGGTCGAGGTGACAGAACCCGGCGCCGCGCTGCCGCACGGTGAAGCGCAGGGCGTCACGGTCGCAGTCCAGATCCACGCGCACGAGCTGCTGCGCGTTCCCTGACGTCGCGCCTTTGACCCAGAGTGACTGGCGCGAGCGAGACCAATAGATCCCGCGCCGCTCGGCCACGGCTCGCGCCAGCGATTCCCGCGTGCTCCAGACGAGTCCGAGTGTGCGGCCCGCTTCATCGCACACCACGGTCGGCCAGACGTCGCCCGGCACCGGCTTCGCAAGCGGTGCCGCCACTGCGTCGCCCAGCGGCAGTCGCCCGGTGTACAGCGCCATGCCCACCTGCGCGTCCGCCCCGATGCGGTCCAGCTCGGCGATCTCCGCCGCCGTTGTGATCCCTCCGGCCGCCGTGAGACGCGCGTCGCCCGCGGCGCGCACCGCGGCGGCCACCGCCGCGAGATCGAACCCGCCCATCGCGCCTTCGTTCTCCACCTGCGTGAACAGGAACCCTCCGGCCACCGGTGCCAGCGCGCGGATCCGGTCCACCACGGAGGTGCCGGCGGCGGTCCGCCAGCCCTCCACGACCACCTGGCCGCGCTCCGCGTCCACCGCCGCGATCACGCGCTCGCGCGGGAGGGCGCCGCAGAAGTCCGGGCTCGCCGCAGTACCGATCATGATCCGCGTCGCGCCGGCATCGAGCCAGGCACGCGCCGTGTCGAGGTCGCGAATGCCACCCCCGACGCGGCATGGCGCCCGGCGCACCATCTCGCGGATCAGCCCTGCGTTCGAGCCCCCCCCCTGGTCGAGCGCGGCGTCGAGGTCGACGACCGCCACCTCCCCGGCCACCGCGAACTCCTCGAGCCGGGCCATCGGGTCGCCGCCGTCCAGCACGAACTCCCGGCCCCGGCGCAGCTGGACCGCGCGCCCTTGCATCAGGTCGATGCTGGGAACGATCATCGCCGCACCCGGATCCCGCGGAGGGAGAGATCGGCCTTGATGCCGTCGACGGTGTCGTCGCCGTCGTGGAACACCGACGCCGCGATCGCCGATGCCGCCCGAGGCGATCACGGGCACGCGCACGGTTCCCGCTACCGCTCGCAACAACGGCAGATCCGGACCCAACCGGGTGCCGTCGCGGTCCCAGCTCGTGAGCAGGATTTCCCCGGCACCCAAACACGCGCCCTCCCGCGCCCAGGCCACCGCATCGGGTCGCCCTGGCTCGCGGCCGCCGAACGCGAGCGCTTCCCACCGATCTTCGCCCTCCGTGCGACGCGCATCGATGGCGAGCACGACGCATTGACTCCCGAACTCGGCCGCGAGCTCGGCGAGGAGGGCGGGGCGCTGCACCGCGGCGGTATTCACGCTCACCTTGTCCGCCCCCGCCGCGAGCAGCCGGCGCGCGTCATCCACGCTCCGGACCCCGCCACCGACGGTGAGGGGAATGCGGATCGCCGCGCGCACTCGCTCCACCGTCTCGATCTGCGTGGCCCGCGCTTCGGGCGACGCAGCCACGTCGAGGACCACGATCTCGTCAGCGCCTTGGGACTCGTACAGCGCCCCCTGTGCCGCCGGATCGCCCGCGTCGCGCAAGTGCTGGAACCGGACCCCCTTCACCACGCGCCCGTCCCTCACGTCCAGGCAGGGCACCACGCGTGGCAAGAGCCCCGGCTCCGGGCCCTCGCCCACCGGCGCGGACCGGGCGACTCTTGCCCCGGAGAGCCAGCGCTCAAGCAGCGCCGCGCCGTAGGCCCCGGACAGCTCCGGGTGGAATTGGCACGCGAGGATGCGGTCCCGCTCCAGTGCCGCTATGAACCGCACGCCGTGCGTCGTCCATGCTGGGGTCCAACCCGGTGGTGCTGCGAGCAGGGCATAGGAGTTCGCAAACGCGGCGACACCCGAGTCGACAAGTCCGACCTGCGATACGGCCGTCACGGCGTTCCAGCCGAGGTGCGGCACGCGCACGTCGTCGGGGAGGCGGCGGCACCCGCCCGCGATCACGCCGAGGCCAGCCACACCGGGGGTCTCCTCGCTTCCCTCGCATAGCATCTGCATGCCCAGACACACGCCGAGCAGCGGCGTGTTACGCGCCACCGCGTCCGCGACTGCGCGGTCGAGACCCCGCGCGCGCAGCGCTGCCAGGCCCGCTCCGAACGCCCCCACGCCCGGCAAGACGACGCGGCGCGCCGCTGCCACGACGGCCGCGTCGTCCGTCACGACCACGCCCGCGCCGAGCCGGCGGAACGCGCTGGTGATCGACGCGAGATTGGCGACGCCGGAATTCACAATGACGACGTCAGGCATCGAGCGTCCCCTTGGTGGACGGCACGTCGTCGAAGCCCGAGCAGGCCACCGCCTGCTTGAGCGCGAGGGCGGTCGCCTTGAAGGCGGCTTCGGCCCGGTGGTGGTCGTTCTCGCCCTTCAGCACGTCGACGTGCAGTGTGAATCGTCCCGCCGCCGCGAGCGAGCGCAGGATGTGCGGGATGTTCTCGCACGCCAGACCACCGATCGCCTCCCGGCGCAATCCCAGCGTCACGTCCGCGTACGACCGCCCCGACAGATCCACCACGGCGCGCGCCAGCGCCTCGTCGAGCGGAGCATAGGCCCAGCCGAACCGGTTGACGCCCCGCCGCTCGCCCAACGCCCGATCGACCGCCTGACCGAACGCGAGCGCGCAGTCCTCGGCGGTGTGGTGGTCGTCGACGTGGAGGTCGCCCTTGCAGGCGAGCGTTACATCGAATCGGGCGTGACGGCTCAACGCCTCGAGCAGATGATCGAGGAAGCCGAGTCCTGTCTTCACGTCGGCCTGCCCCGCGCCCTCGAGTGTGAGCGTGACCGTGATCGATGTCTCGCGCGTGGCGCGCGTGACGGTTGCGGTGCGCGCGGTCATGGCTCGAGGCCCTCGGATTGGAGCGTCAGCTCGAGGGCCTGGCTCAGCCGATCGAAGTCGGGAGCGCTCCCCGGCAGCGTGACGCGCAGTGCCGTCTCAAGACCCCGGCGGCTGGGGAAGTCGCGGACCACCACGCCGTGGGTGGCGAGACCGGCGCAGAGCGCACGGGCCCGTGGCCCGCATTCGACGAGCACGAAGTTCGCCTGCGACGGCCGGGGCGCGAGGCCGGCAGCGGCAAGCCGCCCGCCGAGCAGACGCCGCTCCTCGCGGACCCGCGCGACGTGGGCGCGGAGCGGCTCGGCGCCGCGCTCGAGCTGGGCCAGGGCGAGCGCGATCGAGGGCGCCGCCACCGTGTACGGGCCGCCCGCGGCGCGCAGCACGGCGATCACGTATGGGCTCCCGATCGCGTAGCCAACACGACACCCCGCGAGGCCCCAAGCTTTGGACAGGGTGCGCAGTACCAGGACGTTGGCCAGATCGAGCACCCCGGGCGTGAGATCCTCGTCCGCGTACTCGACGTACACGTGATCGAGGACGACGAGGGCGTGCGGCGCCGCCGCGGCGAGGCTTCGCACATCGGCCAGCGTCGCCACACTCCCCGTCGGGTTGTTGGGCGACACGACCGCGACGACGGCGGTGCGCGCATCGAGCCGTCCGAGGAACGCGTCGATGGGGAAGGCGTCGTCTCGCCACGGTACCCGGAAGAGCTCGCCGCCGGCGAGCGCGGCGCTGCAGTCGAACATGTCGAAGCTGGGGTCCGGCAGCACGAGGGCACGGCCGGGCTCGAGGAACGCCCGGCACGCGCGATCGATCGCCTCGTCCGCGCCGGCGGTGACCAGCACCCGGTCCGGCGCGACGCCGACACGTGCCGCGAGTGCGGCTTCGAGCGCGCAGACGTCCGGATAACGACGCAACAGCTCCGGGTCGGCGTTGGCGAGATCGCCGAGCAGGGCACGCGAAGGCAGAACGCCCTCGTTCGAGTCGAGGCGAAGCATGCCGGGACCGATCGCGGGGCGGCGGTAGGCGGTGGCCGGGTCGATCCGCGACACGGGGCCGGTCAGGGGAGCCGATGTGGTGGCCGTCATGGGACGATCTGCGAGAAGGTAGACACGACGAGATCGGTGCCCCCGGCTGCCTTCACGGCGGGGATCACCTGTGGGAGTGCGTCGCGCGGCACCGCGGCCTTCACCGCGTAGCCGCCGTTGCCGAACAGTGGAGCCACCGTGGCCTGGCGCATGGACGGCAGCACCGCGACCACGGCCTCGAGGCACTCCGCCGAGGCGTTCACCTCGAGCATGACCCGACGCCGTGCTACAAGCACGGAGTCGAGTAGCATCACGAGATCGTCGATGCGTCGGCGCCGCGCGCGATCCTCGAGGGCGGAGGGATTGGCATACAGGCGCGTCGAGGAGCGCATCAACTCGTCCACGACCACGAGACCGTTCGCCTCGAGCGTCGCCCCGGTAGCGGTATTGTCCACGATGACGTCCGCATCCTCCGGCGGGAACACTTCGGTCGCCCCGTAGGAGCGGACACATTCGGCGGAGAGGCAGCGCGTTGTGACCCAGCGCTGCGCCAGGCGCACGTACTCTGACGCCACCACCAAGTGGCCGGAGGGCAGGTGACCGTCGACGAGCATGGCCTTGGGTGCTGCCGCGACTACCTGCACGGGGTCGAGCCCGGTGTCGAGCAGCTCGACAACGTTCGCCTCGAGCTCCGCCACCCAGTCCGCACCGGCGAACCCCACGTCTCGGCTACCGAGTGCCAGCATCTCGACGATGTTCTGGGGCTTGAGGATCTTTGCTTCGGTGTCTTGCAGGGACACGTCGGGGCGATAGCCCCTGGCGCCCGGGCGAATCCGGATGCCGGCGTCGCCGAGGAGGGTCAGCACTCCCTGCTCCATCCGGCCTTTCGGCAGGCCGAGCCGCAGGGGTGTCGAGGAACCGGATTGTCGGGACATCGTGTCGCGCTCCGTTCGTTGGCCGAACCGAAGCCCCGGAGCTCGGACGTCCCTAAAAGCACGACGCCGGCCCCAGGGGGGTCGGCGTCGGCGATGGACTCAAGGCTCTACAGGTCTACTCGGTACCTTGCGTACGCCTCCGGCTCCCCCCGATCGACGGGTGGTGATGGTGGTGCCGGTGATGCAAACGGGTACGCTCCATGACCCGTAACTAAGCCGCGGGCGTGATCCTTGTCAACCACCCCTGGTCGCCGGACGCCCCCGCCCGAACGTGTGATTGACATCGCGGCACCTGCCGGGTAAATAACAAAATCATGATCGCGCACCACACGACCCACTGTTGTCCGGCCTGTCGGATGTGTCCTTGCCCCTCGGGGAGCGGACGCGGTTGTGGCGCTGTGGTTGCCGGCATCGGATGATGCTCGACTAGCTTGTAAACGGCACGCGCGACGCAGATCGGGCCCGCTTCCCACGGAAGCGGGCCCGTTTCGCTTTTACCTCACGCCCTGTCCCCCTCTCCCCGGTGTGGAGAGGGGGAACGAAAGGGAAGGTCGGAAAGAGATGCCTCAACCGGAGCTAATAGCGGACGACCGTATCACGCAGGCGCACGGCTTCACGCTGTGGTTCACCGGCCTGTCCGGGTCGGGCAAGTCCACGCTGGCCGCGGCGGTGAGCGCGGAGCTGCGTGGTCGGGGCGTGCCGGTCGAAGTGCTCGACGGGGACGAAGTGCGTCAGAATCTCTCCAAGGGTCTCGGGTTCTCGCGGGAGGACCGCGACACCAACATCCGCCGCATCGGCTATGTGGCGAAGCTCCTCACGCGGAATGGGGTGGCGGTCATCTCCGCCGCGATCTCTCCCTATCGCGCGATCCGGGACGAGGTACGCGAGGACATCGGCGCGTTTATGGAAGTGTACGTGAAGGCCTCGCTCGACGAGTGCATCCGCCGTGATACCAAAGGGTTGTATCGCCGGGCGCTGGCCGGGGAGATCCCCCAGTTCACCGGTGTGTCGGATCCCTACGAGGAGCCGGTGTCCCCGGAGCTCGTGATCGACACGGAGCGCGAGCAGGTCGCCGAGAGCGCTGCCCGGGTGATCGACCGTCTGCTCGAGCTCGGCCACCTCCGGAGTCCGGGCGATGCTTAACGCCGCGCAGGTTCGCGAGCAGGCCGCGGCTCTCACGGGTGCCGATCCCGAGACGACCCTCACGTGGGCGGTGGATACGTTCCCGGATAAGGTCACCCTGACCGTGAGCTTCGGCGGGGGCGGCGTCGTGCTCGCGCACCTTCTCAGCCGGATCGACCGGACGGTGCCGGTGCTCTTTCTCGACACCGCCTTCCATTTTCCCGAGACATACGCATTCAAGGAGCGGTTCGCCAAGCGCTACGGCCTCAAAGTCGTCGACTTGAAGCCTCAGACCGACCCGGGTCCGCTGTACCAGACGGACCCGGACCGCTGCTGCTTCATTCGCAAGGTCGAGCCGCTCGAGCGGGCCCTCGTCGGGTTCGACGCCTGGATCAGCGCGGTGCGACAGGATCAGTCCGCCACGCGCTCGTCGACGGAGCTCGTCGAGCTGCACGAGGTCGGCGGCCGGCCGATCGTGAAGGTGTTTCCGCTGGCTCACTGGAGTCGGGCGGATGTGTGGCGTTACCTCCGGGAAAACGGCGTGCCGTATCACCCGCTGCTCGACCAGGGCTACTCGAGCATCGGTTGCTGGCCCTGCACCCGCCCCACGGCGCCCGGCGAGGCCGAGCGCGCGGGGCGGTGGAGCGGCACCGGCAAGACCGAGTGCGGCCTACACACCTTCACTGTGAAGCAGGAGGCCTAAAGCCGTGAGCTTTGAAACGACGCCGATCGCAGCGCACGGTGGGACGCTGGTGAGCCGAGTGATCGCGGGCGAGGAGCACCCGGCGGCGCTCGAGCTGGCGGCCGCGCTGCCGTCTCTGACGGTCGACCCGCGGGCGGTCGCGGATCTCGAGCTCATCGCGACCGGCGCCTACAGCCCGCTCAGCGGCTTCATGGGCCTGGCCGACTACCAGCGCGTCCTGCACGAGATGCGTTTAGCCAACGGTCTTCCGTGGTCGCTGCCGATCACCTTGCGAGTCGCGGACCCGAGGAGAGTCCGCGAGACCGTGGCACTGCAGGCATCGGACGGCCGTACCGTCGCCCTGCTCGAAGTCCGAGAGGTGTTCACGCATTCGAAAGAGGAGGAGGCGCACCTCGCGTACGGAACCACCGACCCGAAGCACCCCGGTGTGGCGCAGCTGTACAGCCAGGGGGACTTCCTGGTGGGCGGCGACATCCGTCTGCTCGGGCGCACCACGCCGCCCTTTCCGGAGCTGGCGCTCGATCCTGCGGACACCCGGCGCGCGTTTGCCGAGCGCGGCTGGCGCACCGTGGTCGGCTTCCAGACGCGGAATCCGGTGCACCGCGCGCACGAGTACATCCAGAAGGCGGCGCTCGAGACGGTGGACGGACTGCTGCTGCATCCGCTGCTCGGGCCCACCAAGGACGACGATGTCCCGGCTGCTGTACGCGTCAAGAGCTACCGCGTGCTGCTCGAGCGCTACTACCCACAAGATCGAGTGCTCCTCGCTGGCTTCCCGGCCGCGATGCGGTACGCCGGTCCGCGGGAGGCGGTGTTCCACGCGCTGGTCCGCAAGAACTACGGGTGCACTCATTTCATCGTGGGCCGCGATCACGCGGGGGTCGGGAACTACTACGGCACGTACGATGCGCAGCGCATCTTCGAGCGCTTCGCGCCGGGCGAGCTCGGCATTCAGACCATCTGCTTCGAGCACACGTTCTACTGCCAGCGCTGCGGCGGCATGGCGTCACCCAAGACCTGCCCGCACGACGCCGAGTCCCATGTGACGCTCTCCGGCACCAAAGTACGGGAGCTGCTGCGCAGCGGCACGCTGCCGCCGCCCGAGTTCAGCCGGCCGGAGGTCGGCCAGGTGCTCGCCGATGGCCTGCGGGAGGTGGTGGTCGCATGACCGACAAGCCGCTGAGCGCGGTCGAGAAGGTGAAAGAGGAGAGCCGCGGCCTGCGCGGTGATCTGGGCGAGCAGCTCGTTTCCGGCTCTGACCATTTCTCCGACACGGGCGCTCAACTCCTCAAGTTCCACGGGACCTACCAGCAGGAGGATCGCGACCAGCGCCGCGAGCGTCGTGGCACGGACAGCGAGCCGGATCACCAGTTCATGGTCCGCTGCAAGATCCCGGGCGGCGTGCTCACCGGCGAGCAGTACCTCGTGATCGACGAGCTGGCGGACCGCTACGGCAACGGCACGCTGCGCGTGACGACGCGTCAAGGCAACCAGTTCCATGGCGTCTTGAAGGGCGATCTCAAGGCGACAATACGCGCCGTGAACGACGCGCTCGTCACGACGCTCGGCGCCTGCGGCGACGTGGTCCGCAACGTGGTGTCGTGCCCCGCGCCCGTGGCCGGTGGCCTGCGAGAGCAGGTGCTCTCCGTCACCCGGCGCCTGTCGGATCATCTGTTGCCCCGAACGCACGCCTATCACGAGATCTGGCTCGACGGCGAGCAGGTGGCGGGCGGCCCCCCGGTGGGGGAGGCCGAGCCGATCTACGGGCCCGGCTACCTGCCGCGCAAGTTCAAGGTCGCGTTCGCATTCCCGGACGACAATTGCTGCGACGTCCACTCGAACGACCTGGGCTTCCTGGTGGTCGCGGAACGGGGTCACCTCGTCGGCTTCAACGTCCTCGTGGGTGGCGGGATGGGGAAGACCCACGGCAAGGAAGACACGTATCGACGGCTTGCAGACGCGTTGGGCTTCGCCAGGACGGGGGAGGTCGTGGAGGTGGCGGAGGCGGTGGTCAAGGTCCAGCGCGATCACGGCAACCGCGGCGACCGCCGCCACGCGCGCTTGAAGTACCTGATCGACGCACAGGGGCTCGACCGGTTCCGGGACGAGGTAGAGCGCTACCTCGGTCGTCACCTCGCTCCGCCCCTGCCGGTCGAGGTCTCGGGCATCGAGGATCATCTCGGCTGGCACACACAGGATGACGGCCGCTCGTTCCTCGGCCTCTTCATCGAGAACGGCCGCGTGCAGGATGGCGACGGTCACAAGCTGCGGAGCGCGCTGCGCCGCATCGTGGAGACCGTGCACGCCGGCGTCCGTTTCACGCCGCAGCAGAACCTCTTGCTGACCGACATCCCCGACCGACGACAGGGCCTCGTGGAGCGGATCCTGGCCGACCATGGTGTCGCCCGGCCGGGTGCCGACGCGGTGTCGACTGTACGGCGCTGGTCCATGGCGTGTCCGGCGCTGCCGACGTGTGGGCTCGCGTTGGCCGAAGCGGAGCGGGTTCTGCCCGATGTCATCGCCGAGCTCGAGCGCGAACTCCAGACGCTGGACCTCGCCGACGCGACGCTCACGGTTCGCATGACGGGCTGTCCCAACGGCTGCGCCCGGCCGTACACGGCCGACCTCGCGTTCGTGGGCCGATCACTCAACAAGTACGCCGTCTTCGTCGGCGGCAGCATGCTCGGCACGCGGCTCGCCACGCAATACGCCGATCTGGTTCATCGCGACCGGCTCGTGACCACAGTGCGACCGCTGTTCGAGCGCTATCGCGACGAGCGGCTCGCGGACGAGCGATTCGGGGATTTCTGCGACCGGGTCGGGGTCGAGGCGCTGCGCTCTCTCCGCGGTGCGGAGAGGGGGAGCGAGGCGGTGAGGTAGGTTTGCAATGACCGCGTTCTATCCG
>Ga0209471_1002051_pt1 | contig 11735 bp, 9 predicted proteins | sample GraSoiAngelo_128_FD_185885 | JGI IMG/M metagenome (GOLD analysis project Ga0209471, IMG submission 185885) | Grasslands soil microbial communities from the Angelo Coastal Reserve, California, USA - 14_0927_12_20cm (SPAdes) (version 2) | ecosystem: Environmental > Terrestrial > Soil > Grasslands ...
GCTGCTGGTGTTCGGCGAACGACTGCACTGGTTTCCGGTGGGGGGCCCGCGCGACCTGGTGCGCTGCCCCCGCGTGGATTCGCTCCTGTGCTTCGGCGACTTTCTCTGGCACCTCACGCTCCCCGCCGTGACGCTCGGCCTGGTGGGCGCGGCGGCCACGGCGCGCTACCAGCGCGCCGCCCTCCTCGAGGTGATCCGGCAGGACTACGTCCGTACCGCGCGCGCCAAGGGACTGCCGGAGCGACGCGTGCTCATGGTGCACGCCCTCCGCAACGCCCTGCTCCCGCTCGTCACGCTGTTCGGACTGTCGTTCCCCTTCCTGCTCACCGGCGCGGTGCTGGTCGAGACGGTGTTCGCGTGGCCGGGCATGGGACGCCTGGCCGTGACCGCGATTCTGCAGCGCGATTACCCCATCGTCACCGCGGCGGCGCTCGTCGCCAGCGTGATGGTCGTGCTCGGCAATCTCCTGGCCGACGCGCTGTACGGCGTGGCCGATCCGCGCATCCGCGTGCGCGCGTCGTGACCGTCTGGAACTGGCTCGCGGTCGGCGGCGCAGCCGTACTGGCCCTGGTCCTGGTCGCCGAGATCCGGCGTCGAGCGGCGACTGGTCCCACGGGTCGGCGCTTCTTCCGACACCCGACCGCCGCCCCGGCGCTGTTCGTGCTCGCCTTCTTCGTGACCGTGGCGCTCGCCGCGCCGCTCGTCACACCCTACCGGCCGTACTTCCAGATCGACATCACCCGGCTCGCCAACCACGCGCCATCGGAGCAAAACCCGCTCGGCACCGACCCGTTCGGGCGGGACGTGTGGAGCCGGCTCGTCTATGGGGCGCGCATTTCGCTCGGCATCGGAGCGCTCGCGATGCTCGTCGCGGTGACCACCGGAGTCGTCGTGGGCGGCGTGGCGGGCTACTTCCGCCGCTGGGTGGACGCGACGCTGATGCGGCTCGTGGACGTCGGGCTCGCCATGCCGCGGATGTTCATGCTGCTGATGGTCGTGGCCCTGTGGGAGCACGTGCCGCTGGCGGTGCTGGTGCTGCTCATCGGGCTGACCGGGTGGTTCGGCACCAGCCGACTGGTGCGCGCCGAAGTGTTGAGCGTCCGGGAGCGTGAGTTCGTCGCGGCCGCGCGGGCGCTGGGGGCCGAGCCGGCGCGCGTGATCTTCCGTCACGTCCTGCCCAACGCCGCAGCCCCGATCATCGTGTCCGCGGCGCTCGGCATCGGCAACGTGATGCTGCTCGAGGCCGGGCTGTCGTTTCTCGGCATGGGCGTCCCCTCCCCCGCACCCAGCTGGGGCAACATGATTGCCGACTGCTGGCAGAAGATGGCCGTGGCGCCGTGGTGCGCCACCTTCCCGGGGCTCGCCATCTCGCTCGTCGTCATGGCCTTGAACGCGGTGGGCGACGCGCTGCGCGACGCGCTCGATCCCCGCAAGGAGGTCGTGTGACCGAGCCGCTGCTCCGCGTGCGGGACCTGAAGACCTACTTCGTCACCGAACACGGGAGCGGCACGGCGCGCGCCGTCGACGGCGTCTCGTTCGATCTCTACCCGGGCGAGACCCTCGGCCTCGTGGGGGAGTCGGGGTGCGGGAAGACCGTCACCTCCCTGTCGGTGTTGCGGCTCATCCCCGAGCCCCCGGGGCACATCCGGCCCGGGAGCTTCATCGAGTTCGCGGGACGCAACCTGCTCACGCTCGCTCCTCGTGAGCTGCGCGCCATTCGCGGCAATCAGATCGCCATGATCTTCCAGGAGCCGATGACGTCGCTCAACCCGGTGTTCACGGTGGGCGACCAGATCGCCGAGGCGGCGATCGTGCACCAGCGCCTGTCGCGCCGCGCGGCGCGCGCCCGCGCGATCGAGATGCTCAAGCTCGTGGGCATTCCCGACCCGGCGCAGCGAGTCGATCACTATCCCCACCAGATGAGCGGCGGCATGCGGCAGCGCGTGATGATCGCGATGGCCCTCGTGTGCCACCCCAAGGTGCTCATTGCCGACGAGCCGACCACCGCGCTCGACGTCACGATTCAGGCGCAGATCCTCGAGCTGCTGGAGCGGCTGCAGGCTGAGCTCGGCATGGCGGTCATGCTCATTACCCACGACCTCGGCGTGGTGGCGGGGAGCGCGGACCGGGTCGTGGTGATGTACGCCGGCCAGGTGGTGGAGCAGGCTCCCACGCCGGACCTGTTCGCACGCCCGCTCCATCCGTATACCGACGGCCTGCTGGCGTCGGTGCCCCGGCTCGACGCATCCCCGGCGCGCGCCCGCGGTCGGCTGCACGCCATTCCGGGTCAGGTGCCCGCCGCCAGCGACTGGCCCGGCGGCTGCCGCTTTCACCCGCGCTGCCCGTACGCCTGGGATCGCTGCCGCGACGAGGAGCCGCCGCTGCTCGATGCGAGTACCGGCGAGCCCGGCATCCACTCGGTGCGCTGCTGGCTCCTCACGGAGCCGCAACGCCGCACGGCGCGCCCGGTTCCGTGACGTCGTCCGCCACCGCGCTCGTCGACGTGCAGGGGCTGGTCAAGCACTTCCCCGGCGAGCGCGGCTACTTCGGGATGGGACGCCCGCGCGCCGCGGTCCGAGCCGTGGACGACGTCTCGTTCGCGATCATGTCCGGCCAGACGCTCGGCCTGGTGGGTGAATCGGGTTGCGGAAAATCCACGGTGGGACGGAGCATCCTCCGGTTGATCGAGCCCGACGCGGGCCGGGTGGTGATCGACGGCCTGAACGTGCTGACGCTCGGGGGGCGCGAGCTGCGCGCGCTGCGGCGGCGCATGCAGATCGTGTTTCAGGATCCCTACGGGTCGCTCAATCCGCGCCTGACGGTGCGCCAGACCCTGGCGGAGCCGCTCGCGATCCACCGCCTCGCCACCGGAGCCGACGCCGAGCGCCGCATCGCCGCGCTGCTCCAGGAAGTCGGGCTCGACCCGGGCTTCGCCAGGAGCTATGCGCACGAGCTGTCGGGGGGGCAGCGCCAGCGTGTGGGCATCGCCCGCGCCCTCTCGGTCGAGCCGCAGTTCCTGGTGCTCGACGAGCCCGTGAGTGCCCTCGACGTGTCGGTCCAGGCCCAGGTCCTGAACCTGCTCGCCGACCTGCAGCAGCGACGGCGCCTCACGTATCTCTTCATCGCCCACGACCTCGCGGTGGTGAAGCACGTCGCCGATCACGTGGCGGTGATGTATCTGGGCAAGATCGTGGAACGGGCTCCCGCTGCGGCCCTGTACGCCGCGCCCCGCCACCCCTACACCGCGTCGCTCCTCTCCGCCGTGCCCGTGCCCGATCCGAAAGCGCAACGACCGCGGATCGTCCTCACCGGCGAAGTGCCCTCGCCGGCACACCCGCCGGCGGGATGCCCGTTTCACCCTCGCTGCCCGCACCCCAAGAAGGACGGGCGCTGTCGCACGGAGCCGCCCGCCCTGCGCGAGGTCGCGCCCGGCCAGCTCGCCGCCTGCCACTACGCCGAGGAGCCGCTATGACCGGTCGCTTCGCCGTCATGCTGCGCGACGCTCAGTTCTGGGTGCCGGTCGCCGTGCTGTTCGGCGGCCTGCTGGTACTCATATGGATCCGGTAGCCCCCGCCGCCCTCGACCCGGCGCGCCTGCGCGGCCTGCAGCTCGCCGGCGTGGCCAGCGGCTTCACCGCCGGCGCCTGGCTCGGCGCCGCCGAAGCGCCCACCAAGATGGTGGTGCTCGGTCTCTCGCCCGTCGTGATCTCGCTCGCGATGGTAGTGGGCGTGTTCCTGGCGCGCTGGAGTCTCCCGGCGCTGCTGCGGGGCACGACCGCGATCGGGGCCGATGTGCGGCAGGCGCCGCATCTCGTGGTCTGGGCCGTGCTCGCCGGCTGCCTGTGGGCCGTCGCCAACACGCTCACCATTTACGCGATCAAGGACATCGGCTTGAGCGTCGCGTTTCCGCTGTGGAACGCCAACAGCCTGCTCGGCATCCTCTGGGGCGCCGTGTTCTTCAACGAGCTGCGGGAAGCGGGCTGGTCCCGCGTGGTGGCCGTGCTGGGCGGCGCGGCGGTGATGTGTGCCGGCGCCACCCTGCTCGCGGTCGCGTCGGCGGCGCAGGCGCCCGCCGGACACGCCGCGCGGGGCGTTGCGGCGGCCCTCGCGGCGGGGGCGTTGTGGGGCACCATGTACATCCCCTACCGCAAGGCATACCTCACGGGCATGAATCCGCTCGCGTTCGTCACGTTCTTCACGGTCGGCGAGCTCGCTATGATGTCGGCGCTCGCGCTCGCCGATCGCGGCGGCCTGGCCCCACTCGTCGCCGAGCTGAGCGGCGCCCGCGACGTGCTGTTCTGGCTGCTGCTGGGCGGCTTCGTGTGGGTCGTGGGGGACCTGTTCCAGCAGTACGCCGCCAAGTACGTGGGTATCAGCCGGGGCATCCCGCTGTCGAATACGAACCAGCTGTGGGGGCTGGTGTGGGGCCTGCTCGTGTTCGGGGAGCTGCACGGCGGCGCGCGGGCCACGTATGCACAGGTGATCGGCGGCTCGCTCCTGATGGCGCTCGGCGCCGCGCTCATCGCGCTCGCCTCCGCCACCGGTCCCGAGCACCGGCGCTGGCAGGAGGCCGCGGCGCGCGAGGGGCAGCGCTACGGCATCGACCCCGCCGTGGTGCGCGCCGGGCTGGCGGGTGAGAGCACCGGCGGTCCGGCGCGGCGGCGGACCTGGCTCGACTGGGCGCTCGTGACCGGTGCCACGGCCGTGTTCGTCGCACTGGGACTCGTCGCCCGTGTTCCCGACCTGCGGCTCGGCTGGGCCTGGGTCGCAGGCCTCACGCTCGCGATGCTCGCCCTGCTCGGCGGCACCGGGATCCTGTTGTGGCGGACCACGCGATTCAACTGACGATCGGTGTCTCGAGACGACCGGGCTCACGCAACGGAACGTTTCCTCTCGCAGCATTTCGGTGCCGCTGATCGGCAGCTCATCGGCAACTTGATCCCCACCTGATCAGCAACTTATCCGCCTCCCGTGAACCCCGGGCTTGCGCCCGGGGTCAGGTAGCAGCCGGCTCCTCTTGTCCCCTGAATCCCTGGCTTGCGCCCGGGGTCACTACAAACGGGGCCGATATGGTCCTTGAATCCCCGGGCTTGCGCCCGGGGTCAGTTACCCGCCGGCTGCTCTTGTTCCCTGAATCCCCGGGCTTGCGCCCGGGGTCAGTCAAAAGGCGATGTCCAACCACCACGCCGATCAGATGTATGCTCACATCACCTGGCACACGTGGAAGCGAGTCGGGTGCCTCGATGCGGCTGCCGCGAGCGATGTCGAGAGTGCGGTAACGAGCGCGTGCCAGGCCAGCGGCGTGCGGGTACTCCGGAGCGCCGTCTTGGCGGATCACGTACACGTCGTGGTCAGCTTCCGACCCGACATCCGCCTGAGTGACTTCGACCGTCTCGGGAAATCAGTGGCCGCGACCCGCGCCAATCGGCGGGTCCCCGGTGCCGTCCGCTGGGCGCGGGGTTACTTCGTGACCACGATTCACAAGCGCGACCTTCCTGGGGTGACCCGATACGTCGCCGATCAATTCCAACGCCACCCGGACCTAATCCCTAAGAAGTCGGGGCATAACCGAATGCTTTAACTGACCCCGGGCGCAAGCCCGGGGTTTACGAGAAGGAGAGTGTCTCCGAGGGTGGGGGCTTTAACTCACCCCGGGCGCGAGCCCGGGGTTCACGGAGAAGGGTGGTCGCCCCGGGGAGAGATCCCCACTGACCCCGGGCGCAAGCCCGGGATATCGAAGGCGCGAGACTCTGTCCCGACCCCGGGCAAGCCCGCGGAAATCGGGAGGAGTCTCTACTGGCCCCGGGCGCAAGCCCGGGGTGAATGATACCTCTCGCCATGACCAATCTTACCCGTCGTCTCGGCCTCACCGCTCTCATCGTTCTCGCTCCGGCCGCCCTCGCCGCGCAGCAGGCGTCGTTCACCCTCGATCAAGTGATGAGCCCGCCGTTCCCCGACGAGCTCGTCGCCGCGCCTCGCGGCGGCGCGGTCGCCTGGGTGTTCAATGCGCGCGGGGCGCGCAACATCTGGGTGGCGGCGCCGCCCGACTACCGGGGGAAGGCGGTCACGAGCTACGCGGAGGACGACGGTCAGGAGCTCACCGACCTGCGCTGGGCCCCCGATGGTCGCGCGATCGTGTACGTGCGGGGCGGCGGGCCAAACGGCAAGGGCGAATACCCGAACCCGCATAGCCTCGTCACTGGCGTCGAGCAGGCGGTGTGGCTCGTGGCGGCGACCGGCGGGACGCCACGACGCCTGAGCGAGGGACACGCGCCGGCGGTATCGCCCAAGGGCGACCGCGTGGCGTTCGTGCGCCACGGCCAGGTGTGGTGGACCTCGCTCGGCGACACGTCGGGGCAGGGCGAACAGCTGATCCACGCGCGCGGGTCGGCACGCTCGCTCCGCTGGTCGCCCGACGGCGCGACGCTCGCGTTCGTGAGCGACCGGGACGACCACGCGTTCATCGCGGTGTACGACGTGGCGACCAAGTCGCTGCGCTTTCTCGACGCGAGCGTCGACGCGGACGGGGAGCCCGCCTGGTCGCCCGACGGCCGGCGCATCGCGTTCCTGCGTATTCCGGCGGGTGCGGACGGCCTACCGTTCACGCCCCGGCGCGCCGGCCAGCCGTGGTCGATCCGCGTGGCGGACCTCGCGAGCGGCGCGGGCCGACAGGTGTGGGTCGCCGACACCGGCCGGGGCAGCGTGTTCCGGGAGATCGTCGCCCAGAATCAGATCGTGTGGGGAGGCGCTGACCGCCTCGTGTTCCCGTGGGAGAAGGACGGTTGGACGCACCTGTACGCGGTTCCGGTGAGCGGCGGTCGGGCCACGCCGCTCACGCCGGGCGCGTTCGAGGTCGAGCACGTGGTCGTGAGCCCGGACGGCGCGACAGTCGTGTTCAGCTCGAATCAGGATGACATCGAGCGGCGCCACATCTGGAAGGTGGCGGTGACGGGAGGCCCGCCGGTCGCGTTGACCCGCGGTACCGATCTCGAGTGGACGCCGGTCGTGACGGCGGACGGACAGGCGGTCGCCTTCATCCGGGCAGGTACCCGGACGCCGCCGCGGCCCGTACTGGTCGGCATGAGCGGGGGCGCGCCTCGCGATCTCGCCCCGGGCGCGATCCCGCCGCAGTTTCCCGAGGCCGCCCTGGTGGACCCGCAGCCGGTGCTCTTCCCCGCCGCCGACGGCATGACGATCCACGCCCAGCTGTTCCTGCCGCGCGGGGTCAAGCCCGGGGAGGGGGAGCGCCGCCCCGCCGTGGTGTTCTTCCACGGAGGCTCACGGCGCCAGATGCTGCTCGGCTGGCACTACTTCTATTACTATCGCAATGCCTACGCCCTGAATCAGTACCTCGCGAGCCGGGGCTACGTGGTGCTGTCCGTCAACTACCGCAGTGGCATCGCCTACGGGATGGAGTTCCGGGAAGCGCTACACTACGGCGCTCAGGGGGCGAGCGAGTTCAACGACGTGCTCGGCGCGGGATTGTACCTGCGCGGCCGGCCGGACGTGGACCCCAAGCGGATCGGTCTGTGGGGCGGCTCGTACGGCGGGTTTCTCACGGCGCTGGGGCTGGCGCGCGCGTCCGACCTGTTCGCCGCAGGCGTCGACCTGCACGGCGTGCACGACTGGAACATCGAAATCCAGAACTGGGTCCCGAGCTACGACCCGATCAAGCAGGCCGAAGCGGCCAAGCTCGCCTACGAGTCTTCGCCGATCGCGTATGTGAAGGATTGGCGCTCGCCGGTCCTGCTGATTCACGGCGACGACGACCGCAACGTGCAATTCAGCCAGACCGTACAGCTCACCGCGGCGCTGCGCCCGCAGGGTGTGGATGTGGAGCAGCTGATCTTCCCGGACGACATCCACGATTTCTTGACGCACGCGCATTGGGTCGCAGCCTACGAGGCGGCGGCGGATTTTTTCCAGCGGCGCCTCGGGGTCGGAACAAGCGCGACCAGTCGCCGGTAGGCCGACTGACCCCGGGCGCAAGCCCGGGGTTCACGGAAGGGGTGCCTCCTGAATTGCTAGCGCACCCCGCCCATCAAGCGCCGCACCGGCTTGATGAGCAGGAACATGACGGCCGCCGCGCCCAACGTGACGGCGGCGGTCACGCCGAACAGCCTCGGCAGTGGCGTCGTGCTGATGAATCCCGCCGACCAGCCGGCCAGCTTGTTGCCCAGGGCGTTCGAGAGGAAGAACACGCCCATCATGAGCCCGACCACCTGTTTCGGCGCGAGCTTGGTGACGACGGACAGCCCGACCGGACTGAGACACAGCTCGCCCAGCTCCTCGATGAAATAGACGGCGACGAGCCACAGCGGGCTGATCCGCACGCCGCCTTGCGCGATCGCGCCCGCCGGCATGAGCAGGACGAAGGCCAGTCCCACGAACAGCAGCGCGAGCGCGAATTTCGCGGGGGAGGACGGCTGGCGCGGCCCGAGCTTCACCCACAGCCAGGCGAAGGCGGGCGACAGCAGGATCACGAACGCCGCCTGGATGGACACGAACCACGACGCATACAGCTTGATGCCCAGCAGCTCGAGGTGGACGTAGCGGTCGGCGAACAGATTGAGCGTGGACCCTGCCTGCTCATACGCCCCCCAAAAGAGCGACGCGAATGCGAAGAACACCACCACCGCCGTCATCCGCTTCCAGTCCGCGGCCGTGAAGCCGCCGTGACTGACCCCGGGCGCAAGCCCGGGGCTCACGGCAGCCGGCCCCGGTCGGGCCGCCAGACGCTCGATCGCCGGCGCGAGCCGCCGGCGTCCGAGGACATATTGCGCCAGCCCCAGCGTCATGCCGACGCCGGCGCAGGCGAATCCGAGATGCCAGTCCACACCCTCGGCGAGCTTCCCGGCGACCAGAGGCCCGAGCAGCGCCCCGAGGTTGATCCCCATGTAGAAAACCGAGAACCCGGCGTCGCGCCGCTCGTCGCCCTGCTCGTACAGCGCGCCGACCAGCGTCGAGACGTTGGGCTTGAGCAGTCCCGTCCCGAGGACGATCAACGAGAGGCCGGCGTAGAAGAACGGCAAAGCATGCAGCGCGAGGGTGAAGTGACCCAGGGCAATGATGGTCCCGCCGAGCAGCACGCTGCGGTAGTGACCCAGCCAGCGGTCGGCGATGACCCCGCCGAAGATCGCGGCGAGCCACACGCTGCCGACGTAATTACCGTATACGGCGCCGGCGTGCGGGTCCGTGAAGCCGAGCGCTTTGGTCATGTACAGGATGAGGAAGCCCCGCATCCCGTAGTAGCTGAAGCGCTCCCACATCTCCGTGAAAAAGAGCGTGGACAGGCCGCGGGGATGGCCGAACCAGCCGGCGTCGGCCATCAGTCGAACAGCTCGTTCTGCTCGATCGGGGTGGGTGTCTGAGGTGCGCGCAGCAGCTCCCCCACCCGCTGCTCCCATTGCTCGACGTCGAAGTGATGCTCGTTCTGGAGGGCGCGGCGCAGCACGGGGGAAAACTCGTGGAAGGCTGCGAGCAGCTCGGTGACGGCCTCTCGCAGGGCCTGCGCCTGGAAGCCGCCCTCGCTCGCCCCCATGTCCTCGAGAATGCTCTGCTCGGTGCGCGACGCGATGATCGGGTCGGCGCGGCCCTCCACGAACACGTTGGTCCGCCGCTTCGGCCCGCGCTCCTCCTCGATCGGCATCAGCCCGATGATGGCGTCCGAGCGCCAGTACTTGCCGTACCCGAGAAACACCATGCGGTCGCGCTTGATATCCATCGTGCCTCCCGTGCGCCGCCCGTCGGCGGTCCGTGGCCCCGGACCGAACGCCACGCGGAACCACTGCCACATCCGGCGGACCACGCCCATGGCCGACGTCGCTACTCTTTCTTCATTTTTTTCTTGAGCTCCCGTAGCTGGCGGTCGGCCGCCGCTTCCCGGCCGGCGCGATCGAGGCGCGACTTGAGCAGCTCCTCCTCCGGATCCACCCCGGGGCGCGCGCCGCCCGCCGCCTGTAGGTCGCGCCACGCGCGCTCGGCGGAGCGCTCCGCTTCCGTGAGCGGACGATCCTGTTCGGCGCGCGCCAGCTGCGCCTGCATGTCCGAGAGCTCCCGCTCGTACAGGGCGAGCTCGTCGCGTAGCGCCGCCAGCTTCTTGTCGAGCACGCCCGCGCGCTCGCGGTGCTTCGCCGCGAACCGCCCGGCCACCGCCACGGTCTCCGCGTCCTGGATCTCGGACGCGAGCCGGCCGCGCCGTTCCGCGTCGGCGAGCCGCTGACGCTCCTGCGCCAACTCCCGCTCCGTCCGCGCGACCGCGTCGCGCGTCTCCATCACCGCGACCTTCGCTTCGACCACGGCCTCCCGCATCTGCCCCGCCAGGTCACGCAGGTCGCCCGGCGGCGTGGCCGCGTCGAGGGCCGCACGCAGGGCATCCCGCAGGCGCTCGAACACGGCGGCTAGCTTTTCCGGACCGTTTTGGCGAAGAACGGCGAGAGCACCTGCTCCACCGCGTGCGACCCGCACTGCGGGCACGCGGGCGACGTGCGGCCGTGCTGTTCGATTTCCTCGTGCTGGCTGAAGCGCGCCTCGCACTTGGTGCAGCGGTACTCGTAGATCGGCATGGCGGACTTTACGTTATTCCCCGCGGAAACCGCGGTCAAGTTGACGCCCCTAGCGCCCGCTCCGATCATTGCAGACATGCCCAGGGCCGTGTTCCGAGCCGCACTCGCCGTCGTCGCCGCGCTCGCATGCAACGACGGGCTCCAGCCGACCCCCGCGCCCACGACCTGCCCCAAGGGCGGGTTCGTCGGCATCTGCGGGACGGTCACGCTGCGTGGCACGGCCCCGGGGAACACGGCCGCCGTCTACATCATCGCATACAACGTGTTCCCCCAGACCCGCAACGACCTCTTCAACTTCCAGCCGCCCTTCATGTCCCTCAACCCCCTGCCGCACGACCGGCAATCCGAGTTTTACACGGTGAAATTGCCCAGCGGCCGCTATGAGTGGGTGCTCGCGGCGTGGGTGGACACGGCGTTCACGCTCGCCGGCGCCGACACGACGCTCCAGGTGGCCGGCTTCTTTCGCGATGGCGCCGATACGACCGCTGCCGGCTCCGGCATCGTCGTGGTTTCCGGCGGCGGCACCGACTCGATCGACTTCGTGATCGATTTCGACACCATGCGGCGCGTGTGCGCCTACTTCCCGCCGTGCCCCTGACCCGCGTCGCCGCCCGGTCGCTGATCGCGCTGGCCTTCCTGCCGCTGCGGGGACAGGCGCAGATCCCGGGAGCGGTGTACGGGACCGTCTCGGACACGGCCGGAGCGCCGGTCGCCGACGTCCGCATCAGCACCGCGGGGGCGGCCGCCGCCTCCGATGCGGCCGGCCACTACCGGCTGACGGGGATCCGCCCGGGCCCCGCCGTGCTCCGCTTCGCCCGTCTGGGCTATCACGCCACGCAGGACACGGTCGCCGTTCCGGCCGGCGACTCGGTGCGCCTGGACGTCACGCTGCGATCGAATCGATTCGCGCTCGAGCCCGTGATCGTCACCGCGGCGAAGCGGTCCCAGCTGCTCGACCAGTCAGCCACGAGTGTGGCGCTCGTCAGCGACAGCGATCTCGTGCGGCGCGCCGTGAGCACGGTCGACGAGGCGGTGGACAAGGCCCCGGGAGTGTTGTTCCTCAACGGTCAGGTCAACATTCGCGGGTCGAGCGGCTTCGTCGAAGGCTTGGGATCGCGCGTGCTCCTGCTGGTGGACGGCGTACCCGCGAACGAGGCCGACCGGGGCGGCA
>Ga0209471_1002054_pt1 | contig 11730 bp, 12 predicted proteins | sample GraSoiAngelo_128_FD_185885 | JGI IMG/M metagenome (GOLD analysis project Ga0209471, IMG submission 185885) | Grasslands soil microbial communities from the Angelo Coastal Reserve, California, USA - 14_0927_12_20cm (SPAdes) (version 2) | ecosystem: Environmental > Terrestrial > Soil > Grasslands ...
GCGGCGCGCGCCCCAGGCGCGGGCAAGCTCAAGCCGATCGAGGACGCTCCCGGCCGCTACGCGATGATGCGAATTGCGGCCAAGGTCAAATAGCCGCGTCGCGCGGCTTGCGGGGCGCGCGCGAGGCGAACCGCTCGTACAGCCAGCCAGGCATCGCGCGCAGCAGCACCGAGGCGAGCGCCATCTGCCACGGAATGACCGCCAGCCGGCGCCGCGCCGCGATGGCGCGCGCGATGCGCGGCGCAGCTTCGTCGGCGCTGAGCAGGAACGGCATGCGAAAGCGGTTGACGCGGGTCATCGGCGTATCGATGTAGCCCGGGCAGATGCAGATCACGCACACCCCCGAGCCGTGGAGCTCGGCGCGCAGGCTTTCCATCCAGACTCTGGCAGCAGCCTTTGAGCCGCTGTAGGCGCCGCTGCCCGCGAGGCCGCGGAATCCGGCGACGCTGGCAACGCCGGCGAGCGTGCCGCGGCCGGCCTGGCGCATCGCGGGCGCAAAGGCGGCGAGCGTCGCGGCGAGCCCCACCGTGTTCACTTCCAGCACCCGCCTGAGCTTGGCGATGTCGTTGATGTCCTCGCCGCTCGTTCCGGTCGAGACCCCGGCGTTGGCGATGACCAGCTCAGGCGCCCCGAAGCGCGCAATGAAGTCCTTGGCTGCGGCGGCCAGAGCAAGCTCATCGGTCACATCGACCAGATAATGGGTGACGCTGCCCTTGAGAGCCTGGTTCCCGGGCCGTCGGGCAATCAGTCCCAGTACCGAATCCTCAGAGGCGTAATAGCGCGCCAGCGCCGCGCCGATGCCCGAGGAGGCGCCGGTAATGACGATGCGCATTACTTGGCTTTGCGGACCTGCTCCACCAGATAGTCGACCGTTTGCAGCATCCCCTCGCGCGAGCCGCCCTGTTCGGCGCTCACGCTATAGCGGCCCTGCACCGCCATCGCCGGCGTGCCGTCGATCTTGTAGGCGATGGATTGCTGCGTCGCGCGTCGCGTCCTGCTTTGCACGCCGAAGGACTTCAGCGTGTCGAAGAACTTCTTCGGGTCGACGCCCTGCTTCTGCAGCCACTCGGTGAGCTCCTGCGGGTTGGCGGTGTTCAGCCGTTCGCGATGAATGGCGTCGAAGAGCGGCCTGTGGAGCTTCTCGAGCACGCCGAGCGCCTCGAGGCTGTAGAAGATCGCGGCGTCCTGCGCCCAGCGCTCGTTGAACACCGCCGGCACGCGCCGGAACTGCACGTCGCCGGGCAGCTTCTTCTCCCAGTTTTCGATCAGCGGCTCGAGGTTGTAGCAGTGGATGCAGCCGTACCAGAAGAACTCGATCACCTCGATCTTGCCCGGGCTGTCTACCGGCTGCGGCGGCTTCAACTCGCTGTAGTTGAAGCGCGGCTGGCCGAACGAGGCAAGCGGCGCAAGGGCAATGGCTGCAACCAGGGCGCGGCGAATCGGATTCATCCTTACTGCGGCTCCTTGATCTTCACGAGGCTCGCGTCGATTCCGTTCTGCGCCAGCATCTGGCGCACGCGGTTGATCTCCTCCACCTGGGTGTACGGCCCCATGCGTACCCGGTACCAGGTGCCCTTGTCGGGCAGATTGGCCGGCTCGACGCTCGACTCGAAGCCGAGGATCGCGAGGCGCGCCTTCTGGTTGTCGGCCTCGGCCGGGTTCTGGAACGAGCCCGCCTGGATGAAATAACGCTCCTTCGCCCCGAGCAGTTGACCTTTCGCCGCGGCGCGGGCGCGCTCGCGCAGCTCCTTCTCGCTCACGGGCTCCTCCTGCCCGGGCAAGATCTTGTAGAAGTCGAACTTCGGCTTCTCGGGCGTGGCGGCGGGGGTGCCCTGCGGCAGCCCGGCGACCGGCCCCGACTTCGCTAGAGCGTCCTTTTCGGCCTGCTTGGGCCTGGCGGTGAGGAACGGCATCGGGCCCTTGTTCAGGTAGAAGGCGATGGCGAGCGAGATGGCGAGCCCGACCAGCACCCCGAAGAACATGCCGATCAGGAAGCCGCCTCCGGAGCGCCTGCGCGTTGCGGGGGGACTATGGGGTCTCTCCATTTACATCTTCTCCGGGGCACTGACGCCTAGAAGCGAAAGGCCGTTGGCGAGCGTTTGGCGCACCGCCGCGCTCAGCGCTAGCCTCGCTACCCGCAGCGTCTCGTCGTCGACGAGAATGCGCTCGGCATTATAGTAGCTGTGGAATTCGGCCGCGAGTTCGCGCAGGTAGAACGCGAGCGAGTGCGGCGCGCGCTCGCGCGCCGCCGTCAGGATCAATTCGGGGAACTCCGCCAGGCGCTGCGCGAGGACGAGCTCCCTTTCGCCTTTCAGAGGCTCGAGGCTCACCCTGGCGAGCGATTTCGGATCGCCGCCCCACTGCGAAAAGACGCTGCACACGCGCGCATGCGCGTACTGCACGTAGTACACCGGGTTGTCGCTCGATTCGCTCCTCGCGAGATCGAGGTCGAAGTCGAGGTGCTGGTCGCTTTTGCGCAGCACGTAGAAAAAGCGCGCCGCATCGTTGCCCACCTCCTCGCGCAGCTCGCGCAGCGTGACGAATTCGCCCGAGCGCTTGCCCATCGCCACTTTCTCGCCGTTGCGGTAGAGCACGGCGAACTGCACCAGCGCAATTTCGAGCTTGCCCGGATCCAGGCCGAAGGCCTCGAGCGCTCCCTTCACGCGCGCGACATAGCCGTGATGGTCGGCGCCCCAGATGTCGATCACGCGGTCGAAGCCGCGCTCGAACTTGTCGAGATGGTAGGCGATGTCGGAGGCGAAATACGTGTACTGGCCGTTCTCGCGCCTCACCACGCGATCCTTCTCGTCGCCGAACGCGCTCGAGCGAAACCACAGCGCGCCGCCCTGCTCGAACAGATGTCCGCGCGCCTGCAGGAGCGCGAGGGCTTTGTCGATCAGGCCTTTGTCGTGAAGCGCCTGCTCTGAAAACCAGTAGTCGAAGAAGACGCGGAACGCCGCCAGGTCCTCGCGCTGGTCGGCAAGCATCGCCTCGAGCGCGAAATCCTGCGCGAGCTTCCAGTCCTCGCCCAGCAGTTCCCTTGCATAGGCGATTTGCGCATCGAGTGCCGCATCGGGGTCTTCGGCTTGCGGAAGCACGACGCTCGCGCGTTCGAACCTCACGGCGTGCGCGTCGGCAAGCCGCGCCGCGATTTCTCGCACGTACTCGCCGCGGTAGCCCCCCTCGGGGAACGGCACGACCTCGCCGCGGGCCTCGAGATAGCGCAGCCAGACCGACACGACGAGGATGTCCATCTGCCGCCCGGCGTCGTTCACGTAGAACTCGCGCGTGACGCGCGCGCCGGCGAACTCGAGGAGCTTCGCGAGAGAGTCGCCGTAGGCGGCGCCGCGGCCATGGCCGACGTGGAGCGGCCCGGTCGGATTTGCCGAGACGAACTCGATCTGGATGGATTCGGGCTTCGACGCTCGGGCGCGCCCGTAGTCCGCGCCTTCGTCGAGCGCGCGCCGGATGACGCCGAGCTTGGCCTCGGGCTTGACCCGGATATTGAGAAAGCCGGCGCCCGCCACGGTGAGCGGCTCGAACAGGCCGGTGGCCGCCAGCGCCGGAGCGCTCGCCTTGGCGATCTCCTCGGCGATCTGCCGCGGGTTGCGCCGCAGGCCCTTGGAGAGCTGCAGCGCGATGTTGCTCGCGTAGTCGCCGTGCTCAGGGTTCGCCGGGCGCTCGATCGAGACGGCGACCTCTTCGGCTGAAAAGCGCAGCGCGCCTTCGCGCAGGATCTCGCGAAACTTCTCTTTAGGATCCATGGGGAAGGGGCGAAATTCTAATCGAATTCAATGGGGTCGACGTCCAGATGCCAGTGCACGGCGCGCGGGCTCTCGCCAAACAGCCGGCGGCTCAGCATGGCAAGAAAATCCTGCAGTGCCGGCCTGGACGGGGATTGCATCACGAGCTGCGCGCGCTCGAGCCCGGCGCGGCGCGTGATCAGGTGCGGCACCGGATCGAAGACGCGCACCTCGCGCGGCGGCTGCGCCCCTGCCGCCGCTTCGCGCAGGAAGCGCATCGCGGCCTCCAGCGTCTTCGCTTCGGCGCGCAGCGCCGCCTCGAACACGAACGGCGGGAAGCCGGCGCTCTTGCGCTCGGCGAGCTGCGACTCGGCAAAGCCGGAGAAGTCGTGGCGCGTGAGCGCGGCGAAAAGCGGGTGCTCGGGGTAGCGGGTCTGCACCAGCACCTCGCCTGGCTGCTCGCGGCGGCCGGCGCGGCCCGCCACTTGCGCAAGGACCGCGAACAGGCGCTCCGCCGCGCGGTAATCGGTCGACACGAGCGCTGCGTCGGCGTTCAGGACCCCGACCAGAGTGAGGCCGGGGAAATCGTGTCCCTTGGCGAGCAGCTGCGTGCCGACCAGAATATCGGCTTCGCCGCGCTCGATGCCCTGCAGCGTGCGCGAAAGCTCTGCGCGGCGCCGCGCACTGTCGCGATCGATGCGCACGATGCGCGCGCCGGGAAACGCCGCGGCGAGCGTCTCTTCGACGCGCTGCGTGCCGCGGCCGAGCGGCTTCAGGTCGACGTTGCCGCAGGTGGGGCACTCGCGCGGGATGGCGCTCTCTGCGCCGCAGTGATGGCAGCGCAGCACGCGGCCCACCGCATGCACCACCATGCGCGCGGTGCAGCGAGCGCAGCCCGCAGTCCAGCCGCAGGCCTCGCAGGCGAGCACCGGCGCGTAGCCGCGCCGATTGATGAACACCAGGCTCTGCTCGTTCTTTTTGAGTCGCGCTTCTATTGCGGCGAGGAGCGATGCCGCCAGACCTTGCTCGACAGAGGCCTGCCGCAGGTCGACCGTGCGAACCGCCGGCAATCGCGCGCCCGGCACGGCGCGCTCGGCGAGCTCGAGGCGCTCGTAGCGACCCGACTGCCAGTTGTGCCAGGTCTCAAGCGACGGCGTTGCGCTACCGAGGATCGCCGTGCAGCCGGCGAGCTTCGCGCGGTACACCGCGACGTCTCGCGCAGAGTAGCGCAGGCCCTCCTGCTGCTTGAACGAGCTGTCGTGCTCCTCGTCGACCACGACGAGCGCCAGTCTCGGCAGCGGCGCGAGCACCGCGAGGCGCGTGCCGAGCACGATGCCTGCGTCGCCGCGTGCGGCATCCAGCCAGGCGCTGGTGCGCGCCACGTCCTCCAGGCCGCTGTGCAAGAGCGCGATCCGCGTCTCGGGGAAGGCGTGGCGAAAGACCGCCTCGAGCTGGGGCGTGAGGCTGATTTCCGGTACCAGGACGAGCGCCTGGGCGCCTCGCGCAAGAGTTCGGGCAATGAGGTGCAGGTACACCTCGGTCTTTCCGCTGCCGGTCACCCCGTGCAGCAAGAACGCGCTGAAGCCGCGAACCACGCTCGCCATCCGATCCAGGGCGCGCGCCTGAGCCGCGTTGAGCGAATGGTTCGGAACGAAGCGCGCCGACGCAGGCGCCGTGGCGCACTGGAGCGCTTTGCGCGGCAGCGGCTTCACCGAGCGCAGGCGCGGCGGCAGCGCGCTGATCACCGTCTCGCCGAGCGGGCGCTGGTAATAGCCTGAAAGAAAGCGCGCGAGCTCGAGCCAGTCGGCCGGCAAGCGCGGCGCATCGTCGCGCAGCGCGGCGATCGGCTTCACGCGAGCCGCGGGAAGCTCGCTCGTGACGCCGGTTTCGATGACCACGCCAAGCCGCTGGCGAGCGCCGAAGGGAACGACGACGCGGTCGCCGATTTGCACCTGCATGCCTGCCGGAATCGAGTAGTCGAAGAGCTTCGCGAGCGGCACGTCGAGCGCGGCGCGAATGCAAAAAAAACTCCGCCCGGGCAAGGACTTAGACCTTGTGGATAAATCTGTGGGTAAGGCGTTCATCCTCGCGTAACATGCCTCTGCCCCACGGTGGTTGCTCTCTCACGGTCTCTTTGACTGGTGTTTTTGTCGTTTATTCTTAAGAGCTTGCGACGTCCCTACTAGGGATTTCGCGCAGCGACGGGAAATCCCCCGCAGTGGGCAAAACTTGTGAGTAAGTCAGGGGTTGGCGGCGATTCTGGAGCGTCGAGATCGGCTGTAAGTGCGTACTTCGTCTACCAGCGCTAAAACGGCATCGACCGGTGTTTGCGCAGCGATGCCGTGGCCGAGATTGAACACGTGTCCGGGCGCCGCGCCGAACGCATCGAGCACGCTTCGCGCCGCTTCACGCAGGCTCTTTTGCGGTGCGAATAGCGCCGACGGATCGAGGTTTCCTTGCAGCGCGATTTTCCCGGCCGCGAGGCGGCGCGCTTCGCGCGCATCGGCGGTCCAATCCAGGCCGAGCGCATCGCAGCCGCTCTTCATCATCGCGGCGAGCCACGGACTTGCGCCCTTGGTGAAGAGGATGCTCGGCACGCGCGAGCCTTCGCGCTGTTTCGAAAGCCTTTCAAAGATTCTTCTGCAGTACGAAAGAGAAAACTTCTCGTAATCCTCATAGGAAAGGATCCCGCCCCAGGTATCGAAGATCATCACCGCCTGAGCGCCGGCTTCGATCTGGGCGTTGAGAGTGTCGGTCACCGCGCGTGCATTCACTTCCAGGATCCGGTGCAGCAATTCCGGGCGCGCGTAGCGCATGGCCTTGAGCGTGCGCCAGTCGTCGCTGCCCGCGCCCTCGACCATGTAGCAGGCGAGCGTGAACGGGCTCCCCGCAAAGCCGATGAGCGGCACCCGTCCGGCGAGCGCGCGCCGCACTTCGCGCACCGCATCGAGCACATAGCCCAGTTCGGCCGAGGGGTCGGGCGCCGCAAGCTTGCGGATCGCCAGCTCGTCGCGCAGCGGCCGCTCGAAGCGCGGCCCTTCGCCTTCGCTGAAGGCGAGCCCGAGGCCCATGGCATCGGGCAGCAGGAGAATGTCGGAAAAAAGGATCGCTGCGTCGAGGGCAAAACGCTCGAGCGGCTGCAGCGTGACCTCGGCGGCGAGCGCCGGCGTCTTGGCGAGCCTGAGGAAGCTCCCGGCGCGCTCGCGCGCGGCGTTGTATTCGGGAAGATAGCGGCCCGCCTGGCGCATGAGCCACACCGGCGTGTACTCGGTGGGCTGGCAAGCGAGCGCCCGCAGCAGCGTGTCGTTCCTCAAACCAGCTTGCCGATGTAGGTCCATTCGCCTTCGGTGACCGGCGTGATCGAGAGCCGGTTTCCCGGCCGCAGCAGCACCATCTTCGCGAGCGGCTTGTGCTTGCGCAGCTCGGCAAGCGGCACCAGGCGCGTCTTCTTCAGCGCGCGCACGTCGACGTGGAACCAGCGCGGATCGTCTTTCTTCGCTTTCGGATCGTAGTAGGGGCTCGAGCGCTCGAACTGGGTCGGATCAGGATAGGCCGCCGAGGCGACTTCCGCCAGGCCGGCGATGCCGGGCTCCTCGCAGCTCGAGTGATAGAACAGCACGCCGTCGCCGATGCGCATCTGCTCGCGCATGAAATTGCGCGCCTGATAATTGCGCACGCCGGTCCACGGAGTGATGCGCCGCGGTGCGGCCAGCGCATCGTCGATGGAGCACTCGTCGGGCTCCGTTTTCATCAGCCAATAGCGCATTGGAAAAAAATTGGTTCTTGACGTTCTTCATCGAATTCCGGGGAATGCGGCCCGGATTCGGAGGAAGAAGCCGTCCTCTCGGCAACCGTAGGCCATGCGCTTGATCACTTTAAGGATTAGTGCCCAGGTAAAGTAGTCGCCATCGAAGTCCCTCCCCTTGTCAGGATAAACACCGAGAGAGTCGCGCTGAGATGCAGGCATTGATCTTGGGGGTCATTTTCGCGCCTTCATTCCCGATGTCCAAACATCGGCCTTCTCTGGACGCCAACAATCAGCGCCGAGAAGATATGCGGGCGACGACGCCGAGCTGAAAAACCTGCAAGGATTTCTCGCGCGAGCGTTCATCCCCTGAGGCGTTCAAAGTCTCGCGCGAGGTCTACCCAATGACTTGGCGCCTGGGCAACCTGGCGCATCCCTCAACCCTTGGCGATTCACTGCGCTTGGAAGTGGTGTCCGGACAGGCGATAACCCGGACAAATAATCTGTCCAGATTGATGGTAAAGCGGACAAAGCTGCTGTCCTAGTGTCCATAATAAGGACATCATAATTGTCCTAATTTAGCTTAAATGTGGACATTATTAATGTCCTTATTATAATATATTGAATATGAATATTAAATTGACAAATAAGGCGCTTCTAGAGGTCTTTGGACCCGCCGATCCTGCCAAGCCGCTAAAGCTCGCTCCTAGGGAGATCCAAGAGAAGCTCGTTGCCCAAGGCATCACCCACGACGCTCGCACGCTACGGCGCCGACTCGCCGAACTCGTCGCTCAAGGCGACCTCATATCCGAGGGAGCCGGGCCGGCGACCCGGTATTCCCTTCGCCCCCCCAGCATCAACAAGCTTCAGCTAAGCCCTGAGGGCGACGCGCTTTTCCAAAAGGTTTCGGCTCCCATCTCCGAGCGCCAGGCATCACGATTTGAAAAGGAATTCGTTACAGCTTACGAGCCTAACAAGACGTTCTTTCTGCCCGAGACTCTACGGGCACGCCTGCTTGATCGAGGCCGCTCCGCCAATGCCCAAATGCCAGCCGGTACCTACGCGCGGGATATCCTGGATAAGCTCGTCGTTGACCTCGCTTGGGCATCGTCCGCCTTGGAGGGCAATACCTACACCCTTGGTGACACCAAGAAGCTCATCGAACGCGGCCAGGCGGCCGAAGGCGCCGATCAAGCCGAAGCAATCATGATCCTGAACCACCGTGAAGCTCTGCGTTACTTGGTTGATCGGGCTGAAACGATTGAGTTCGATCATCCGACGCTCTTTGCTCTGCACTCGCTGTTGGCCGATGGATTGCTGCAAAGTGGAGCGGACGCTGGTCGGGTGCGCAGGCGTGCGGTCGCGATTGGTGAGTCGCGCTACGTACCGATTTCCTCCGAGGAGCGGATCAAACCCGTTCTGGATGAAATCGTAGCAAAAGGGCAAGCGATCAAGGAAGCGTACGAGCAGGCCTTTTTCGCCATGGTGATGATTCCCTATCTTCAGCCGTTCGTTGACGTCAATAAGCGCACGTCCAGGCTTGCCGCGAATATTGCGTTCATTAAGCAGAACCTCTGCCCGCTTTCCTTTATTGGCACGCCAAAGGATGCCTACATAAAAGGCCTCATCGCCGTGTACGAATATCGCGACACGGCGCTCCTGCGTGATGTCTTTGCACATGCGTATTTCGTTTCCTGCGACCGCTATCCCCTTGTTGCGGCATCACTCGACAAGCCAGACCCGATCCGGCTGCGCCACCGAGAGGCCATCAGGGCTACGGTATTGGCGCTCGTCTGCCGCGAAACGCCTCCGGAAAAGATTGATTCGGCATTGAGCGAATTGACTAGTGATATTCCGGCCGAAGACCGCGATGCCGTACACCGGTTCATTCTGGAGGAGCTCGCATCCCTGCATGAAGGAAACATCGCTCGTTCTCGGCTGTCATGGCACGATTTCTCCAAATGGGAAAAACTCTGGCCAGATGCAGACACGCGAGCTGCACGCCTGCGAGCGTTAGCTCAAGAGAGATCTGCTCCCAAACATAGCTAAGCGCTGTCTTGTCTTACCGATAATCACTTAAATGGATGACAACCGTTCGACCCTCAGGCAGTTTGGGTTTCTCCAGCCAACGCCCGACGCGACGCGCAGCGCGACGAGCAGGCGATCCTGCGCTGGAAGACCAGGATCAGGCGCTGGCCGCAGCTGAAAAAATTGGGGCCTGACACGTGTCAGACCCCGATTTTAGGGGGTGCCCCCCGCTCGTGCCGGTGGGCCCGGCTCCCGAACCCTGGCTAAATAGGGTGGTCGCTTACCGGTCACATCAGGTTCATCCAGCATGCGCGAGGCATGGGACGATCGCAACAGTGACGCTAGATCCGCAACCTAAGGAAGCTATCGGTTCGGAAATATTGAGCCCGGTCGTGCACAGCAGGGGACATAGACTGAAGCCGACTGCCGCTAAAAGAGCTTTTCCTGTTTCGCGAGCGCAGCATCGAGCCGCGACTCGATCGCAGAAATTCTACGCTTGGCATGCCCGATGTCAAAGCCCGCGCCGAGCTTGACACTGAGCAATTCGTGCGCGACGTTGAGCGCCGCCATCACCGCGATGCGCTCGGCGCCCATCACTTTGCCCGCATCGCGGATCTCGTTCATCTTGGCGTCGAGATACGCGACCGCCTGCGTGAGCGCCTCGCGCTCGTCGTCGTCGCAGGCGACGCGGTAGGTCCTTCCGAGCAGGTTGACTTCGACGGTCTTCGGGTCCTCAGCCATGCGCGGGCCTTCAGCCGGGCAAGCGCGAGAGCAGGCCTTCCAGGCGGGATCTCGCGCCGTCGATTCTCTCGTGCAGGCGCTTGGCGTCGGTGCGTGCGGCGGCGAGCTGCTGCTTCAGCTCAACGTTCTCGGCGCGCAGACGCTCGCACAGCGAGACAAACTGCGCCACCTTGGTCTCCAGCGAGTTGAACTCCGCCTCCACTCGGTCACTATGTTTCAAAATTCAAGCTACGTCAAGCAAGTAGGGCGGATTCTGCAAGTGATTCATTATCTTGGAGTCTGGATCTGCGGCACCACACCCCTAAAGACCGGCGACCTATAATGCTTGCGCCGAGTCGGTGCCCGGAGCGCTCTCCAGCGAGCCGGGTTAAACGGGAAACAGGAACCAGGGTCCTTCGGGCCGAGGCAACCTGTGCTGCCCCCGCAACGGTAAGCGCATTACGCCGCATCAGTACGCCACTGTGGAGTGCTTCGCTCCGCGGGAAGGCGATGCGGCACAAAGCGCCAGCCCGGATACCGGCCGACCGGTCGGCCTCGCAAGAGGCTGCGGTTGGACGATTGCGGGAGGCGATCGTCGGCGCCCGAGAGGGCAGCTGGCTTCTCCCTATTCGTCCGTAACGACGCATCCCGGCTTGCGGGGACGCAGCCCGGGTGAAAGGGAGACCATGTACCGGGTCATAGCGACCAACGCCGCGCTCGCGATCGCGGCGCTTCCTGCTTTGGTTTTAGCGCAATCCGCCCCCGCAGATGACGCTGTCGTCATCACCGCATCGCGCACCGAGCAGCCTTTGCGCGACGCGATCCCGCACACCACGATCCTTACCCGGAAAGACATCAGCGACTCGCAGGCAGTGGATCTGCCTTCGCTGCTGCAAAGGGAGGCCGGGTTCGAGTACACGCAGAACGGCGGTGTGGGTGCACTCACCGGCCTTTTCATGCGCGGCGGCCGCAGCGCCCAGACGCTGATTCTGGTCGACGGCGTGCGCATGGAGGACGCCGCGTTCGGCACCACGGCGATTCAGCACATCATGCTCGACGAAGTCGAGCGTATCGAGATTGTCCGCGGCAACGTTTCCAGCCTCTACGGTTCCGGCGGGATCGGCGGCGTGGTCCAGGTCTTCACCCGGCGCGGCCACGGCGCCCCGGCCGCGAGTGCGCAGATGACGGCGGGATCGCGCGGGACCTCGAAGCTGAGCGCCGCCTACGGCGGCGAGGTCGACGCTACGCGATTCAACGTCGCGGTGTCGCGCTTCGATACGCGCGGCTTTCCGGCGATCGACACGCGTCTCGCGCCGAACGCCAATCCGGCTGCCGATGGCTATCGCAACGAAAGCGTCTCGGGCAATTTGATCCAGCGCATCTCGGCGCTGCCGACTCCCGCCGTCTCGAGAAAGCCGAGCGCGGCGGCGATCCGCGACAGGAAGCACCCCTAGGCCCGCCCGCGGGACCCCCTCGTCGGCGCTCCCTCTGCGC
>Ga0209471_1002055_pt1 | contig 11728 bp, 13 predicted proteins | sample GraSoiAngelo_128_FD_185885 | JGI IMG/M metagenome (GOLD analysis project Ga0209471, IMG submission 185885) | Grasslands soil microbial communities from the Angelo Coastal Reserve, California, USA - 14_0927_12_20cm (SPAdes) (version 2) | ecosystem: Environmental > Terrestrial > Soil > Grasslands ...
CAAGTTGCTCACGTGTTACGCACCCATCTGCCACTGAACCGGAGTTGCCCCCGGTCCCGTTCGACTTGCATGTGTTAGGCACGCCGCCAGCGTTCGTCCTGAGCCAGGATCAAACTCTCCAATGATTGAAGAATCCGAACAGCTCATGCGAACGACTGCGTTTCGTATGTCGTCCGTTTCACGTCAGAGTCAAACCCTCGCGACGCGCGTCTGACCGCGCGCCGTTCAAACGGGTCCGCACTCCACACGCTCGACCATCAGTTCTCAAAGAGCCACGCGCAAAAAGTTCTTGCGGAGACGCCAATGCTAACCGGGGGTCCCGACCCGAGTCAAGGGGGCCTGCTGCCTGAAGATACGGCCCCTCTCCACCCCCCCATCCCCCACCCACCCAAATGGATTGCTAGCTGAAGCCTACGACCCGTGCCACATTGCCACGCATGGAGCTGTCGCACGCCGATCGTCGGCTCGCCACCGATCGCCGCGCGCCCACGGATCGCCGCCGCGTCGTGACGGTCGTCGTGGAAGAGCGGCGCTCCGGCATCGAGCGCCGCGCCCAACCCGAGCGCCGCTCCCCCGAAAGCGCCGGCGAGCACATCCGCAACGCCCTACAGCTACTCACCAACGTCGCCGAGTCGGGCACCCTCGACGAAGAGAGCCTGCGGGATTTGGATGCGGCGATGTTCCGACTGCGGTTTGCGCTGGACCGACTAGAAGCGCGCAGCTAAGACGAGCTTCATCAGGCTCACGCCGCGGGTCGCCCGCGCTTGTGCTTCACTCGATCCTTGACGTACACGGTCGTGCCCGGAGGCCCACCGCCCATCGCGGTCATGCCGAGCTTGGTGGCGATGGCGCGCGCCCCGTCATTCCCATCGCCGATGCAGGCGATCACGCGGTCGAGTTTCGCGGTGTCGAATGCCCATGCCATGGCGAGCTTGCAGGCTTCTTTCGCGAGGCCACGCCCCTGCGCCTCGGATCGCAAGGCACAGAGTAGCTCGAAATCGGTTCCGCCCAGCGCTTGCGATCGAACGAGGCCGGCGACTCCCACACTCGCCTGACCCTCGATGATCGCGAACAGGTGGTGAGGATTCTCTTCGTCGGGCAACGGCAGGGTGCCGACAAACTCCCACACGTCCTCTTGCTGCTCGAGCGAGCTGAGCAGCTCGTCGTCGGATGGGTTTAGCGGCCGAAGCTCCACGGGTCTAAGCTTGCGGGCGATTCGCGTGCCGGCGCAAGGGTGCGCCTGTCACATCCGGCCCTCATTCGGCGCGCCTCACGTGGGCCGCGATTGCCGCAGCAGGCGCCAGGCCCAGACCGACAGAGCGCCTGCACCGAGCGTGATCCCGACCCACAAAGGGCTTGTCAGGAGGTGCAGTCCTTCCGCGGCAATGCGCCACAGATGGGCCAGCGCGAGCAGTCCAAAGACGATGCCGGTGGTGAGAACGTAGGCTCTCATGGAATGGAGTCCTGGGGTTGGGACCTTTGCGCCGCGTCATTCGATGTCCAAAGTATACGCGCTCTCAGCGAACGCTCCACACCCATTGCGACGCGTGGCGCTCTTAGCAAATCCAAAAGCCGCCGGGTATTACCCATGCGAGCGCCACGGCGGGAACGTCAAGCACGTATGACCAGAAGGTGCCGAGCGTGGAGTCGATATAGCGCCGTCGGTCGGAGCGGGGATAGGACAGCACCAGCATCAGGAGCCACTCGAGTTGTCTGACCGGGAACAGGTTCACGTAGTACCAGACTTCCGACCTGTGGACCCCGAACCTGGCAAGAATCGTGGCGTAGGACACACCTGCGATGATGCCGAGCAATGTTCGCCCGGCGCCGAACGCGAGCGGGCGCGGCCGCGTGACGTGATTGGCGCGATTGAGGGTGCGCCCTGCGAGGGTATAACCTGCGAGCTTGACTACTGCGAAGGCAGCGATGCCAAGCGGCAGCGGACCAGCAGCCATCAGGGAACTCCCGTGGCCGGAGGCGGCCTAGCAGACAAAGTACGAGGACCCAGGCAGGCTGGTACTGTCTGTCGGCTGTGAATTCAGCGTCCGTACCCAGAATCCGCCTGCGTCGTAGAAATCCGCTTGCCACTCAAGCAGGGAGCGCCCCGGCGCGACGTGCAAGGTGGCGACGGCGCTGTCGACGACATTGGGACGAGAGTGAAGCGTCAGGAAGGTCGGGTTGGAAATCGTGACCACGCAGTAGGGTCCGGGAATCCCCGTTTGGGCCCCATCGACATATAGGACGTACCGCACCGGCGGCGGCGTGACATTCGTCGCTCCGTCGCTGCCACAGCCCCCGATCAACAGCGCCACCACCAACCAACGCTTCATGAGATCCTAGCTTCCCGCACAGATTTCGTAGCGTGTCGCGCTGGGAGCGCGAAAGCAAGTATCAAGAAAACCCACATGCGCCCGGGAGGATTCGAACCTCCGACCAACAGCTTAGAAGGCTGCTGCTCTATCCACCTGAGCTACGGGCGCCTGTCATTCGACAACAACTTAACACGCGGTGCCATACGAAGGGCGGCTCCTTGCTCGCCGTTCGGATATGGTGTCAATTCTCATGCAAGCCCACGCAACGCTCGTTCGGTCGTGTGATGGCGGACATTCCTCGTGCATCCGTCGATAAACCTGCTGCGGGTGGCTCATGGCGAAACGCACACTGCCTCTGCCGCTCCTCCTGCTGCTGCTCGCCACCTGCACAGAAACCCTGACGAACAATCGCCCGACGAATCCCCAGTCTGTGGCGGTGCTGACGCAGCACAACGACAACACCCGGTCCGGCTGGAACGACAAGGAAACCGCGTTGACCACCAGCAATGTCAACGTGCAGCAGTTTGGCGCGGTGTTCACGCTGCGCGTGGACGACCAGGTGTATGCGCAGCCGCTGGTCGTTGGCCATGTCTCCGTGGGCGGCGGCGACCGCAACGTCGTCTACATCGCCACCGTCAACAACACGCTGTATGCCTATGACGGAGACGACGGCACACTGTACTGGCAAAGAGGCGTTACCGCGCCGGGCATGCGGCCGCCGAGCAACACCGACATGACGGGGGCATGTGGTGGCTCCTACCAGGATTTCAGCGGCAATATCGGGATCGTAGGCACCCCGGTGATCGATGCAGCGAGAGGGACGATGTATTTCGTGGCGCGCAGCACCACGGGCAGCACGTTCGTGCAGTACCTGCACGCCGTGAACATCGTCGACGGTAATGAAATCGCCGGCAGCCCGACAGTAATCACCGCCACCTACAGCGGGAATGGAGACGGCAGCGTCAACGGCGTGATCGCATTTGATGCCCAGCGGCAGAACCAGCGTCAGGGGCTGACGCTGCTCAACGGGCTCGTGTACGTGACGTTTTCATCCCACTGCGATTGGGGGCCGTATCACGGCTGGATACTGGGATACGACGCCGCGACGTTGCAGCAACAGGTGGTCTACAATGCCACGCCCAACGGATACGCCGGAGGCATGTGGGAAAGCGGAACCGGCATGGCCGCTGATGCGCAGGGCAACCTGTATGTGGTGACGGGCAACGGAACGGTGGGGGATGCCGCTGATCCGACGAGCCCGACGAATCGCGCCGAAAGCGCCCTGAAACTCACACCGGCTGGGTCGACCCTGCAGGTGGCGAGCTACTTCACTCCGTACGATTACCAGTATCTCAACGACAATGACCTGGACTACGGAGGGATGGGTGGGTTCCTGATTCCCAATTCAGGCTATTACCTGACCGGGGCCAAGGACGGGACGTTGTATCTGTTGAATAAGGATGACATGGGCGGGTACCTGCCGTCCTCCAACCAGGTGCAGCAAGTCGTCCCGTTGGGCGCCAGTGCCAACATGCATTGTCAGACTGCGTACTATAAAGGAAGCTCGAAGGAATTCATCTACATTTGGTCCGAGAATGATCCGCTGCGTGCCATCCCGTTCGACCGGGCCAGCAACCTGTTGGACCCACAGAGCCAGGTTGTATTCAGTGGAGTCGGACCGACCGGGCAAAGCGGGGCGGTCTTGTCGGTTTCGTCCAACGGCTCCAAAGACGGGACGGGCATTCTGTGGGCGTCATACGCATTCAGCGGTGACGCGGAGCATAACGTGAGCCCTGGCATTCTGAGGGCGTTTGACGCGAATGACGTCACCACAGAGCTGTGGAACAATCGTCAGAATGTTTCGCGCGACGGAGCGGGCAATTACGCGAAGTTTTCAGCTCCGACGATAGCCAACGGACACGTGTACCTGCCGACGTTTTCCAACCGGGTGGTCGTCTACGGATTGCGGTAACATGGCGAAGCGACCACACCGAGCGTTCCACGGCGCGACGGTTTGGTCCCGGCGACCCAAAGCCTTAACGTAGGGCGTCAGCAGCCGTCGACCCGGTTCAGGAGGCCATCGTGATGCGCGCCATTCGCTCGCTCGGTTCCCTGCTGCTCCTCGCTGTGCTCCCCCCGTTCCAAGGTGGAGACCGGCCCGACCGGCCCGACAGGCCGGATCGGGATCCGCCGAGCCGTGTCGGCCGGCTGAGCTATCTGTCGGGATCGGTCTCGTTCCGCCCCGGCGACGTGGACGACTGGACCAACGCCACGATCAACTACCCGCTGCACAACGGCGACCATCTCTGGACCGACAGCGACGCGCGTGCTGAGATCACCGTCGGCTCGAGCGCCTTCCGCCTCGCCCCGCAGAGCGCCTTCGGCTTCCTCGCCCTCGACGATCGCACGGTCCAGGTGCGGCTGTCGCAGGGCTCCCTCAACGTGCGCGTGCGTGACCTCGCCGAGAGCGAGAGCCTGGAGATCGACACGCCGAGCGGCGCGGTCACGCTACTCCGCTCGGGGGTGTACCGCGTCGACGTCGATTCGACTGGCGACACGACCTCCGTCACCGTGCGGCGCGGTGAGGCCGAGGTGACCGCCTCAGGTTCGGCATTCCCGGTGCACCCGGAGCAGACGGCCATGGTCGTCGGCGGCGATTCCCCGACCTACGACGTCCGCGACGCGATCCGCTCGGACGACTGGGAGGACTGGTGCGCCAGCCGTGACCGCCGCTGGGACGACGCGCGCTCGTCGCGCTACGTGTCGCGCGACGTGATCGGTTACGAGGACCTGGACGACAACGGCGAGTGGCGTACGACGCCGGACTACGGTCCGGTGTGGGTGCCACGCACCGTGGCCACGGGCTGGGCGCCGTACCGCTACGGCCACTGGGCCTGGGTGGAGCCGTGGGGCTGGACGTGGATCGACGACGCGCCGTGGGGCTTCGCGCCGTTTCACTACGGTCGCTGGGTGTACGTGGGCAACGGGTGGGCCTGGGTGCCGGGCCGCGTGGTCGCTCGACCGGTGTACGCGCCGGCGCTGGTCGTGTTCGTGGGCGGGCGCAACTGGAGCGTGGCGATCGGCGCCGGCGGCGGTGGGGGCGTAGCCTGGTTCCCGCTCGCGCCGGAAGAGCCGTACTACCCCGCCTATCACGTGAGCAACACGTACGTCCGCAACGTGAACGTGACCAACGTCAACGTCACGAACATCAACGTGACGAACGTCAACGTCACCAACATCAACTACCGGAACCGCCGCGCCCCGGATGCGGTCACGGTGGTGTCGCACGATGCGTTCGTGCAGTCGCGCCCGGTGAACCGGAGCGTGATCGCGGTAGCGCGCGACCGGCTCGATCAGGCGCGCGTGGTGGGCTTCGCGGCTCGCGTCACCCCGACGCGGCAGAGCGTCCTGGCACAGCCAACGGTGGTCGAGGCGCGACGGCCGCCGGAGCGGGTCACGACCCGGGAAGTGATCGTTCGGCGGCAACCCGCCGCGGCGCCGGTCCCGTTCGCGGCGCGCGAGCAGGCCCTCGCGGCCCACCCCGGCCGCCCGCTCGACAACACGACCATGCGCGCCCTGCGCACGAGTACGCCGAACGCGAACGCGCGTCCGTTCGTGCGTCCGGCCATTCCGGAGCAACGCGGGCAAACGCCGGCTCCGGCGTTGCGCCCGGCGCGAGAAGGGCTCGTCGTCGCGCAGCCCGAGCGGCGCCAGCCGTCCGCCCCAGTCGCCACGCCTGTACGCCAGGCCGCTCCGCGGGGAGCGGACCAGCGCGGGAACCGGCCGGCGGCTCCATCGACGCGCCAAAAACGCGCCGACCGGCCGACCCCCTCTACCGCCCCCGCCCCAGCACCGGAGCGCCAGAAGGCCGAGCCGCAGCGCCAGCAACCGGAGTGGCGGCGGGCGGCCGAGCAGCCGGCCAAGGAACGGAAGGCCGAGCGCGACACGACGAAGTAGAAAAAGCCGTCGTAGATTACAGGCGGCCATGGAGACCAAGCGGCGGTACGAGCACCCGACACCGGCCGCCGGCGCTACACCGGCGGCGGTCTCGCCCGAGCGGGCGCTGCGGGTGTTCACCCAACCCGAGCGCAATCCGGGGATCCCCCTCGACCTGGATCTGGTGCGCGCGCTGCGCATCAACCGTAGCGCCGTGGAACGCCGTGCCGCCACGATCCCCACGCGACGCACCGTCAAGAAAGAATGGCAGGCGGCGTGGCTGCTGCGCGCTATCACGTGTATCGACCTGACCACGCTCCAGGGCGACGACACGCCGACCAACGTGCTGCGCCTGTGCGCCAAGGCGAAGAGTCCCGTGCGACCCGACCTGCTCGCGGCGCTCGGCGCCACCGATATCGGGATCACCGTGGGGGCGGTGTGCGTCTACCACGCCTTCGTCCCGCTCGCGGTCGAGGCTTTGCAAGGCTCGGCGATCCCAGTGGCGGCGGTGTCGACGGGATTCCCGGCGGGGTTGAATCCCCTGCCCCAGCGCATCGAGGAGATCAAGGCCTCGGTCGCCGCGGGAGCGCAGGAGATCGACGTGGTGATCACCCGGGCACACGCGCTCGCCGGAGCGTGGGAGGCGCTATACGACGAGGTGCGCGCCTTCCGCGAGGCCTGCGGCGACGCCCACATGAAGGTGATCCTCGGCACCGGCGACTTGGCGACCCTCGTGAACGTGGCGCGCGCCAGCCAGGTCGCCATGATGGCCGGGGCGGACTTCATCAAGACGTCCACCGGTAAAGAAACAGTGAACGCGACCCTCCCCGTCGGCGTAGTCATGACGCGGCAGATCCGCGACTATAACGAGCGAACTGGATGCGCCGTCGGGTTCAAGCCAGCGGGCGGGATCCGCAAGGCGAAACAGGCGCTCGACTGGCTCATCCTCATGAAGGAAGAGCTGGGCGAGCGCTGGCTGCGCGCCAATCTGTTCCGGCTCGGTGCCTCGGCGCTGCTCACCGACATCGAGCGTCAGCTCGAGCACTTCGTGACGGGACGGTACTCGGCCGCCCATAGGCACCCAATGGTATGACGACCGTCTCCGAGATATTCGAGACCATGGCCTACGGGCCGGCGCCCGAGAGCGATAAGCCGGCGCTCGAGTGGATCGCGCGGCACGATGGGGCGTTCGGATTATTCATCGGCGGGCGCTGGACCAAAGGAAAGAGCGACGCGGGGTTCGACGTCATCAACCCCGCCACGACTGCGCGACTGGCGCGCGTCACGCAGGCGGGCCAGCAGGATGTCGATAGCGCGGTCGCCGCGGCGCGCAAGGCGTTTCCCGCCTGGTCCACGCTGTCGGGCCACGCCCGTGCGCGTCACCTCTACGCGCTCGCGCGTGCGGTGCAGAAGCATTCCAGGCTGCTGGCGGTGCTCGAGAGCCTCGACAACGGCAAGTCGATTCGCGAGACGCGCGATCTCGACATCCCGCTCGTGGCCCGTCACCTGACCCATCACGCCGGCTGGGCGCAGCTCGCCGAGTCCGAGTTCGCGGGCTACGGACCCGTGGGCGTAGTGGGACAGATCGTCCCCTGGAACTTCCCGCTGCTGATGGTGGCGTGGAAAATCGCGCCGGCGCTCGCCGCCGGTAACACCGTCGTCTTGAAGCCCGCCGAGTTCACACCGCTTACGGCGCTGTGCCTCGCGGAGATCGCGGACGAGGCGGGGCTTCCGACGGGGGTGCTCAACGTGGTGACGGGAGACGGCCGCACGGGCGAGCTGATGGTGAACCACCCTGACATCGACAAGATCGCATTCACCGGCTCGACCGAGGTGGGCCGCATCATCCGTAAGGCGACGGCGGGATCGGGCAAAAGGCTGTCGCTCGAGCTGGGCGGGAAGAGCCCATTCATCGTGTTCGATGATGCCGATTTGGACAGTGTGGTCGAGGGCGTGGTGGACGCGATCTGGTTCAACCAGGGGCAGGTGTGCTGCGCGGGCTCACGGCTGCTGGTGCACGAGGGAATCGCGGAGCGGCTGGTCACGAAGCTCAGAGCGCGCATGGAAAAGCTGCGGGTCGGCCCGCCGCTCGATAAGGCGATCGACATGGGGGCGATCGTGGCGCCGGTGCAGCTCGAGCGCATCCGCTCGCTGGTGAACACCGGCGTAGAAGAGGGCGCGACCATGTGGCAGCCCTCGTGGGCCTGTCCCACGGACGGCTACTTCTATCCACCGACCCTGTTCACAAACGTGTCGCCCGCCGCCACCATCGCCCAGGTCGAGATATTCGGACCGGTGCTCGTTTCGATGACGTTCCGCACGCCGGCCGAGGCCGTCGAGCTCGCCAACAACACGCCGTACGGGCTCGCGGCAAGCGTGTGGACCGAGAACATCAACCTGGCGCTCGACGTGGCGCCCAAGATCAAAGCCGGCGTCGTGTGGATCAATTGCACCAATCTGTTCGATGCGGCGTCGGGGTTCGGGGGCTATCGGGAATCGGGGTTCGGGCGGGAGGGTGGGAAAGAGGGGATGTGGGAGTACCTGAAACCCGAAACGCGGCAGGCGGAAGTCGGAACGCGGAACAAGCGATCACGCCCTGTTCCGCGTTCCGCGCTCCGCGTTCCGCGTTCGCAGCCGCTCCCTCCCATCGACCGGACCTACAAGCTCTTCATCGGCGGCGCCCAGGTCCGCCCCGATCAGGGCTACAGCCGGAAGATCCTCGCGCCGTCAGGGGCGCTGCTCGCCGAGGTCGCCGAGGGGAACCGCAAGGACATCCGCAATGCGGTCGAGGCCGCGCATGCCGCGGACGGTTGGGCGAAGACGAGCGGCCACAATCGCGGCCAGGTCCTGTACTATCTCGCAGAGAACCTGGCGCAGCGGGCCGACGAATTCGCGGAGCGGATCGCCGGCATGACGGGTCGCCAGCTGGGCGACGCACGCCGCGAAGTGGACGCGAGCATCGCGCGCCTCTTCTCCTACGCCGCGTGGGCCGACAAGTACGACGGGGCCGTCCACCAGACCCCGATTCGGGGCGTGACGCTCGCCATGAACGAGCCCGTGGGCGTGATCGGCATCGCCTGCCCCGAAGCGGAGCCCCTGTTGGGGTTCGTGTCGCTCGTGGGTCCGGCCGTGGCGGTGGGCAACACGGTGATCGCGATCCCGTCGGAGGCGCATCCCCTGGCCGCGACGGAGCTGTACACGGTGCTCGATGCCTCGGACGTCCCCGCCGGCGTGATCAACATCGTCACCGGGGCCAAGGATGCGCTCGCCAAGGTACTCGCAGAGCACGACGACGTGGACGCCGTGTGGTACTTCGGCAATCACGCGGCCGGTGCCGAGGTCGAGCGGGCGTCAGCCGGTAACATGAAGCGAACGTGGGTCGAGTGGCATCCGCGGGACTGGCATGACGGCAGGCAGGGCGAAGGGCGGGAGTTCCTCAGGGAATCCACGCAGGTGAAGAACATTTGGATTCCCTACGGGGAATAAGGAGAGGCCAGGAGAACAGCTCCTGGCCCCTCTATATTCACGCCGCCAGACGTTTGCCGTCGGCGGGCGCCAATTTGACCTTCATCCGCTTCCAGCGATTGCAGATCGGACAGCCCATATAGGTCCGGCCGAGCCAATCGGTTTCGTATTGCTGCAGGTGCCGGCACGCACTCGGCGACCGGCGTTTGGTGACATCGCGTTGCTTGATTGTCATAGGCATCTCGCCACGTGGCCGTGACGGTGTATAAACCACCAATGCCGCTCGGAAGTTCCCGCGCGCTACCCCCCCCTCACCCCGCCGTCAAATACCGCTCATCCCAGGCGATTCCGAACTGGCCGTGGCACTTCGCGCACTGCATGTCGAGGGCGTAACCCGTGATGGGCGCGCGGGCGCGGCAGACGGGGCAGACCGCGTAGCGAGCGCGCCAATGGTCCGGCAGGTCCTGCGTGTGCTCGGAACGCAGCACGACGGTCCAGTGGCGCGGCCGGGAAAAGAGGGTCTGCAGGAAGCGCCGCGGCACGCGAACACGCTCGCGCCGCGGCACCTGGAGGACCGCGTCCTCCGGCGTCAGGCCCACGACGCGATACCAGGCGCCGCGCCGGAGGCCGCAGTTCACGTCCTGCTTGAGACGGGCCCAGGCCCCGGGCAGGGTGTCTCGCGTTGGCACCATGCGTGCAACCTGAGCGCGGCACTGGAGGCTGTCAATCCGGAAAGGACCTGGGTTTCAAGTCGGGGCGCCACTACTGCGCGGGGCCTTCTGGTCCAAACCCCTTGCGTCGGTGAGTGGCTGCCCCGCAGGTTAGGTCCACCGGTCGGGCCGCTCACACCCCATCGAATCGGGAGGAAGGACCATGTACCGCCTTCTCGCCGCCTCCCTGGTCGTCGCTCTCACCAACATGTCCTCAGCCGCAGCACAGGGTGACCTCAAGCAACCCATCGGTCGCTGCGCCACCCAGGATGGGGACCTGAAGAGGCTCGCCTGTTACGACTCGATCGCCAAGAGCCTCGGCTATTCCCGGACTCCGACCGCGGCGAATGTCACCGGATCCGGTGGCTGGCAGGTCTCAACACAGAAGAACCCGCTGGATGACACTCGCACCGTTTTCCTGTCACTCAGTGCAACGACGGGGCAGTCTCGATTCGGCGATGCGGTTTGGCTGGTCGTCCGCTGCCAGAGCGGCAAGATCAACGCGTTCATCAATTGGAACTCGTACCTTGGTCTCGAGCAGACGCCGGTCATAACTCGGCTGGGAGCTGGAGAAGCCAAGAATCAGAAGTGGCCGCTCTCCACAGATAACAAGGCCACGTTCTACCCGGGCGACGCCGCAGCCTTTCTCGAGCAGCTTTTGGCAGCCGACCGTTTCGTTGCCCAGACCACGCCCTATGGTGAGTCGCCGATTACCGCCGTTTTTGACCTGGCGGGTCTGCCTGCTGCTGTGAAGCCGCTGAGGGACTTTTGCCCCGCTAAGGGGCAATAAAAAGAGGAGAAACCGATGCGCAGCGCGATCCTCCTGGTGCTAGCGGGACTGATGGGCGGGCCACTGGCCGCTCAAGCCAATACGCGGTGGGAATACGGCACACTCACGCTCATCAGCATCGGCACGGTGGTGCCCGTGTGGAGCGCCGGCGATACCACCGCCGTCCTCGAGTGGCCGCGCGAGAAAGACGTGATCGGGGCGGACACTAAGCCCCGGACGATCCCTCAAGCCTCGTCCCACATTCGCGTGATGAACGCCCTCGGCGAGCAGGGCTGGGAGCTGGTGACACAGGAGTCGGGCGGTCGTACCACGGCGACGTACACGTTCAAGCGACGCAAGAGCTCGTAGGGTGCCGTGCGGCCACTCGTGTTGCTGGCGTTCGTAGGTCCCGCGGTTGCTTCCGTCGCCGCGGGGCAAGGGAAGAATCCGAAGTGCGGCGACGCTTATCACTATCGCTGGAAACAGAAGACCGACGCCAGCCTCGCCAACGAGCCTGCAACGTCCGCGACGCTCAC
>Ga0209471_1002057_pt1 | contig 11716 bp, 11 predicted proteins | sample GraSoiAngelo_128_FD_185885 | JGI IMG/M metagenome (GOLD analysis project Ga0209471, IMG submission 185885) | Grasslands soil microbial communities from the Angelo Coastal Reserve, California, USA - 14_0927_12_20cm (SPAdes) (version 2) | ecosystem: Environmental > Terrestrial > Soil > Grasslands ...
TGAGCATCAACCCGCTACCTCTTCCACTCGAGCTGGCCAAGCCCATGGTATTGGCAAGTGACCTCGACACCCAGGTTCGAAAGATGTTCGCTCACGACTACGACGCCACGATGCAGCTCGGTGGCATCGGCGGCTACGGCTTCCACACGTCGACGACAAGTGATGTCGAATGCAACGCGACGAGCGAGAGCAACCCCTCGGGCGAATTGAGTGTCGACGTCCAAACCGACTACGCCGAGGACTACACGACAGACGACGAAGACGCGGACACCATCGAATTCTAGGAGTACCCAGGCGAGGCTATGGATACGGGTAATCAGGCCGAGGTGGGCCTTGACGTGGCGCTGATGGCGTATCGGCGAGTCGAACGGGAGCAGGAGCTGCCGGTTCCCGCTCTCGTTCGATCTGCTGACCCGCGGAGGGCTGCGTGACGCCCTCCACTGTCCTCGTCATTACGAATGACCACGATACGCACGCGGACAGCGTCATCCGCGAGCTGCATCGACGAGGTGTTCCCGTCTTCCGCTTCCACCCGATGGACCTACCTCACGCCTGCAGCGTGTCGATCGAGATTCAGCATGGGCGCATCGAGGGTGAAATCAGGAACGCTTACCACCGGGTGGCCCTCAGCGACATATGCGGCGCCTGGTTCCGGAGGTCGCGGAACTCCTATTCGGGTCCCGTAAACGCGACTTCGGAAAAGCTGACCGACTACGTAAAAGCCCAGAACAACGCGACGTTGGATGCGCTGTTCCACGGTCTGCGAACCCTATGGGTCAGTCACCCGTACGTTTTGCGGCGTGCCGAGATCAAGGCGCTCCAGCTTGCGGCGGCCAGCAAGGCTGGGCTCACGACTCCGAATACGCTGATCTCCAACGATCCGGCGCGCGCACGCGCGTTTGTCGATGCGCTCGGCGACAAACAGTGTGCGATCAAGCCGCAGCTGGCACTGGGGGTAACCGACGAGCGGGGGTACCACCTGCCGCTGACGGCAATCCTGCCGCCGAGCTATCCCCTGGAGGCGTTGGCGGCGCAGGCGCACACGTGGTGATTGGCGAGAGGATCTTTACTGCCAGGATCAACTCGCAGGCCTATGAGAGCACTCGTATCGATTGGCGCGCGGCGGGACATCGCGAGCAGGACATCTTTTCTCTCCCCGATCAGGTGAAGGCATCGATCCACCGCCTGATGGACAGTTTCGAGATCAACTTCGCGTCGATCGACATGATCCTCACGCCTGATGGCGAGTTCGTCTTCTTGGAGCTGAATCCCAACGGGCAGTGGCTCTGGTTGGAGATCGAGCTTGGCCTTCCCCTTACCGCTGCGATGGCCGACCTCCTCACGACGAATTACGCACGCCGAGCGGAGCGAACCGAGGGCGCGGCTGCGGTGGACGCCACTCGCCAAGACAGCCAGAGCAAGGCTGCACATGTCTCGTGAGGACGCGCGGCCGGCGTACGTGCGAGCCATAGCAACTACGGAACGCATCCCGCGCGAGAGAATCTTTTCGCTCCGCGGCCTTGGCGTTTCTGTCGACCCGCAGTGGATGTTGGTGATCACGCGGAGTATGGTGACGAGCAGCACCGTGCACGTCTTCGTCCCGTATCCGACTCGCACGGCATGGTGACGCCAGCCGCGCCGAGACTCCTTGGCGCGTTCCTCCACAAGACGCCGAGCTGCCGAGCGCCCTGTTCGTAAGACGTGATTTTCGGGGGTCGCTTACCGGTCGAGGCGCCGGCCGAGCGGCGGCTGCTGCGGCGAGTACCCCGCGTCCTCGGATCGTCGATGCGGCTCGTCTGGGAGGCCTCGCCACGGCGCTTCCTCGTTTCGCTCGCGCCCCAGGCAGTGAGCGCGGTCGCGACTGGCGCTCAGCTTGTCATCGCGCGCGATCTAATCGCCGCAGTGCTCGCAGCCGGTTCTGGTGGGGCCCTCGGGCGCGTTTCGTACCTGCTCGCCGCGCTGATCGCCCTGAACCTCGTGGGCAGCGCAGCCGCGCTCGTCCAGAACCAGCAGCAGCAGCTCCTCGGGGTCATCGTTGAACGGCATACAAACTCGATCCTTCTCGACCGGATCCTCGCGATCGACCTCAAGCGCTTCGAGACGCCCGAGTTTCAGGACCTCCTGCGGCGCGCAATGAACGCCCTCGGTCGCATGATAGGCATCACCGCTTCGGCTATCGGTGTTGCCCGAAGCATCTTCCTCATCATCGGGGTTGGGGCAGCGCTCTACCTCCTCCAGCCGATCCTCTTGGCCCTCGCGATCGTCGGTTTCATTCCAATGTGGCTCGCGAACGCCGCGAGCAGCCGGCAGACATACCAGTTCTGGCGCTCCATGACTCCGAACGAACGGCAGCGCTCCTACGTGTTCGGGCTCTTCACAATGCGCGAGTACGCGAAGGAGCTGCGCGCGTTCGGCCTGGCTCCGTACCTGCGCGGGCTGTACGAGCGTCTTTCGAACGAACGCCTGAGGGAGCTTGCGACAAGTCTTCGCCGACGCGCTCGCTACTCGATCCTTAGTAGCGGCGTGTCGTCGATCGTCACCGCGATGACGTACGGCGCGCTGGCATACCTCGTCATCGACCACCGGATCGGTCTCGCCGAAGCCGGAGCCGCGGTCGCCGCGAGCCAGCAGCTTTCCTTGCAGCTCGGGAGTCTGTCCAGCAACCTGTCGCAGCTCTACGAGTCGAGTCTGTTTCTCGAGGACTGGGAGCGGTTCTCGTCGCTTGCGGCTGCTCGCCCGCCGCTCCAGGCCGTCCCCACGGCCCCGTTCGAGCGAATCGAGCTTGACCACGTCTCGTTCCGCTATCCGCCGTCAACCCCGACCGATGGCTCCCCGCCGGCGCCGTCGCGGCTTGCCCTCGACGACGTGTCGCTGGAGATCCGCGCCGGCGAGGTCGTCGCGCTTGTCGGCGAGAACGGATCCGGAAAGACAACACTCGCGAAGGTGCTGTCGGGCCTCTACAAGCCCGATTCGGGTCAGGTCCAGTGGGATGGTGTTGATGCGGCGACACGCGACCCGAGATGGGTCTACGAGCGCGTCGCCGTGCTCTTCCAGGATTTCGCGCGGTTCATGCTGACCGCACGGGAGAATATCGGCCTGGGCCGTGTCGAGCGGATCGATGACGCGGACGCCATCGTCAGGGCCGCCGAGCGCGCGGGCGCCGACTCATTCGTGAGCGCGTGGCCAGAGCGCTACGACACGATCCTCGGACCTTTCTTCATGGGCGGCAGGGACGTATCCATCGGCCAGTGGCAACGTATCGCGCTCGCGCGCGCGTTCTTCCGCGACGCTCCGCTCGTCATCCTCGACGAGCCGACGGCGGCGCTGGATGCGCGCGCGGAGCACGACCTCTTCACTCGGATGCGCGACCTCTTCGGCGGCCGCTCGGTGCTCCTTATCTCGCACCGTTTCTCGAGCGTTCGCTCGGCCGATCGCATCTATGTGTTGCATGAGGGGCGGGTCGTCGAGCACGGAAGCCACGACGAGCTGATGGAGCTCGGCGGTCTCTACGCGGAGCTCTTCGGCCTCCAGGCGTCCGCGTATCTACCGGGGCCCCGCGCCAAAACCGCCTAACCTGGGCCGACCGAACCCCCCCAACGCGGCGGCCTAACGCCAGTGATCCGCGAGAGCGGTGACGCGAAATTGACGCTCGCGCTGGGTGGGGATACACCAGCAACCCCAGGGGGTGGACCATGCGAAAGCTCATCGTCTTCGTCGCCGTTCTTGCGCTCGCAGCGTTTCTTGCTGATTCGCAGCCCGCGACCGCGGACCGCGGCGTCAGCCGCTTTGCGACATTACCGGCTGGCCAGCCGGGCCACCCGGAAGGCATCGCCGCCGACGCGGCGGGAAACATCTACGCGGCGTCGTTCGACTTCTCGGGCAACAACAACATCTACGTCTTCGGGTCGAATGGCGGCCTCAAGGACACGATCGCTCTCAACGGGCACGTCCCGCTCGGCATGCAGTTCGGCCCCGACGGCAAGCTGTACGTTGCCGACTTCGGCAACGGTGCGGTGCTCCAGCTCGCTCCGCCAGGCCACGCGATCACCCGCAGCTATCCCGTCTGCACCGGCGCGGGGACGACCTGCGGCCTGAACGCGATCACGTTCGACTCAGCAGGGCTCCTGTATGTGTCCGATTCGTTCGGCGGCAACGTCTACACCGTGAACACAACCACGGCAGCCGTCGGACTCTACGTGCACCACGAGCTCCTTACGCCGGGCAGCCATGGGTTCCCCGGATTCGGCGCGAACGGCCTCGCCTTCAAAGGCACAGACCTGTACGTCGCGAACACCGCGGACGATCGGATCTTGAAGGTGTCGGCGGCCAAGGCCGTGACAACATTCGTCGAGAGCATTAACGGCGCGGATGGCATCGCCTGGGACTCCGCCGGCCGGCTCTGGGTCTGCGCAAACCAGGAGAACGTGCTCTACGTGCTGAACGGCGCGGGCCGCGTGCTCGACATCATCGGCGGCTTCGAGGGCGTCCGCGACGGAGCTCCCGAGGGGCTGCTCTTCCCGGCGAGCGTCGTCCAGAGCCGCGGAAACATCTACGTCACGAACACGGCGCTCGACTTCCGCCACTTCTTCGCGGACGAAAGCCCGATCACCCGCTTCACCCTCTCGCGAGTCCGGCTCAACCCATCGCTCGGCGACGACTGATCTGACGAGAGCGGAGGGAGGCGGCTTGTTGCCGCCTCCCCCCTAACTTCGTAGATCGCTGACGAGCGGGAAGACCTCGGATGAGAAACGCTGCATCTCCTCGCGCTGCGGGCTGCACTGGAGGAGCAGGAGGTCGATGCCGATCCGCGCCAGACCGCGAACCTGCTCCGCGACCTGATCCGGAGTGCCGACCAGACCGGTTCGCAGTCCGCGGTTCGACACGCTGTAGTCCTCGAGCGACACCTTCGTCTCGAGCTGCGAGCCCTTTATGAAGTCCTGATAGCTGGCGTATCCCCGTGCGCTCGCGTTCACGTCGGTGATGCGGGCGATCTCCTTCTTCACCTCGGTGTCGCTGTTACGCACGATCGCGTATCCGGCGACACCGAATCGGAGGGGTGGAAGGTCGGGGTGCTTCGATCGGCGCGCGCGCATGTCCTCGATCTTCGGAGCGAGCGCCTCCGGCGCATCTCCGTGCATCAGGTACGCGTCGCACTCGCGCGCGATGAGGTCCTTCGCCGCGGGCGATTCGCCACCCGCGTAGAGCGTGGGCCAGGGCTTTTGCACGGGCTTCGGGGCAAGGTGCGCATTCTTGATCGTGTAGTACCGCCCGCCGAGCGAGTACTCGTCGCTCGTCCACATTCCCTTCAGCACCGCAAGGAATTCCTCGGTGCGCGCATAGCGCTCGTCGTGTTGCACCCACGCGCCACCGTACTCGTCGCTCTCCTCCTGCCACCACGCGCTCACCACATTGAGCGTGAAGCGGCCGTTCGAGATCTGATCGATGGTGGCCGCCTCCTTGGCGACGAGCGCGGGAAGCCGAAAGTTCGGGCGCACCGCTGCCATGAGCTCGAGTCGTTCGGTGAGTGGCGCGAGCGCCGCCGCCGTTGTCCATGCCTCCAGGCAATCGGCTTCGGGCCCCTTGATGTCGTTCAGGTTCAGCTCGGCGATGAGCGTGACGTCCCAACCGGTGCGGTCGGCCTGATGGGCGAGCTGGCGCTGGTACGCGAACGTCGCCGGCATGCCCTCGTCCTCGACGTTGCGCAGCCATCCGCCGAACACCGGCATCCAGAACCCGAAACGCATGGTTAACTCGTTCGCCGAGAGAGCAGCGGCTTCACGTCGGAATGAACTGCCGGAAGACGGACCAATCGGGATCGGCCTGCGCCATTACCTGAACCTCGTGCGTGGTAATCGCAGCGCGCATCTCCTCGTGAAAACTCCGGATCCATTCGCCCGACCCGGTGTATAGGACGAACTCGCGCATCCCGCCGGTCGTGATCACGCCCACCAGGAGCGCGCGCCCAGCCACTTTACCCAACAAAGTCTCCTCGATCGAGTTGATCTCATCGAATTCCTTCCCCTGCGGCAGACCTCTGCTGTCTGGCAGCCGCAGGGGGATCGCTACCCCGATCTGGATGCCGTAACGTGGGCTTCCAGCAAGGTGCTGGGCACCGGCATTGAACCGGGCGATGAGCGGCCGACCCGCGCGTTCACCCTGCACGATCTGCCACTTTTCTTTGACCGACTCGTCGCCGGGCCGCTTCTCGCGGTCACCCCGCGCGAAGAATCTCATCGCTAATCCCTCCAGGGCTAGCAGGCGCAGTAATACTGACCTGCCGGCCCCTCGTTCAGGATCAGCTGCGCGAACGGACCCGGATCGTCGGGGTCCCACACCGCGTTGACGACCTCGCCGGTCGCCGGAAAGAGAGGTCGCGACTGCGCGAGCAAAGCGTAGTCGCGTTCGTAGATCCAGCGGAGCCCGTCGCGCGGCTCGCCGGCGCGCGTCGGCTGGCCGATCGCCTCGCGATATGCGAGCCAGGGAAGATCGACGCCGCTCGCGATCGGCAGACCCACCCACTTCCAAACACGTGGGTTCACATCGAGGAGCAGATGCTCCTTTCGCGCTGGATCCCAGATGAACTCGACCTCGCTGATGCCGTGGTAACCAAACGCTTTCAGAATCGCCGTGCCGCGCTCGAGTATCTCGGGCACCTGCGCTCCAATGACCAGGCATCCGGTGCCGAAACCCTCGGGGTACTGCTCGAGCTTCCGCCCGACGAACGCGCCGCGGACCTCGCCATCCGGAGCCACGTACGAGCAGAACGAGTAGAAGCCGCCGGCCGGCACCTCGACGATCTCCTGCGCGACGCAAGCGAGGTCCGCGGCCTCGCGCGCGAAGCGCACGAGCTCGGCCGCGTTCTCGGCACGAAAGACCTTCACACCGAACCGGTCGTAGAAGCGCCTCTGCTCGGCCGGTTTGACGATCGCCGGGTAACGGATCTCGCGCGCCGTCGTCTTCGGATCGTTCAGCGTGAAGGTCTTGGGGATCGGGATGCCGAGATGGTGCGCGTCCGCGTATAGCCGACGCTTGTCGAGGACCGCATCGATTACGGCGAGCTCGCTGAAGGGGATGCGGTAGCAGGTCTCAAGCTGCGAGCGATACCGCGCAACGGCCATCACCCACTCGTCGTTCGTCGGAAAAAGGACCGCGCCCTCCCAGCGCTTCGCGTTCTCCAAGAGGTACTGCACGAACCCGCGTTCGTCCGCGAGTGGATTCGGGCAGCTGTGACGCTGCGTCACGGCGCGGGACGCCTGTCCCAGACCCCGCGGATCGGGATCGAGCGCGATGACCTCGACCCCGTGTGCCGCGAGCGAGCGCGCGACCGCCAATCCGGTGATGTGGCAGTTGAAGACGAGGGCGCGTGGTAGCGGCTTAGACCCGGTCAAGGGCGCGGTCGATGTCGGCGAGGATGTCACTGGGGTCCTCGATTCCGACCGAGATGCGCAGGAACCCGTCGGTGATCCCGAGACGCTTGCGCTCTTCAGCGGGAAGACGCCGGTGCGACGAGATCGGGGGGTACAGCACCTCTGTGAAGAGATCGCCGATTGTGGTCGCTGACGCCGCGAGCTCGAGCCCGTCGAGGAAACGGAAGGCGGCGGGCTTCGTGTCGTCGCGAAGGGCGAACGAGACGACGCCTCCATACAGCCCGCCGAATTGCCGTGTCGCGAGCTCGTGCTGGGGGTGATCGGACAGACCCGGATAACGAACGCGCGCGACCTTGGGGTGATCGACGAGATGTCGCGCTACGAGGAATGCGCTTTCACACTGACGGCGGATGCGCAGTTCGAGCGTACGCATCCCACGGATCGCGAGCCATGCCTCGTGCGGCGGCATATAGGCACCGTCGAGAATGGTGCGGTCGCGCATCGCGCGGCCGAGCTCCGCGCTGCCGCCGACCGAGCCGCCCATGACGTCACCGTGACCGTTCAGGTACTTCGTAAGCGAGTGGATGACCATCGTCGCGCCCAGCGCCGCGGGGCGGAAGAGGACCGGCGTGGCGAAGGTTGCGTCCACAGCCAGGCTCGCACCGTTCTCGCGTGCGAGCCGCGCAAGGGCGGCCACGTCGTTGACCCGGAGCAGCGGATTGGCGATGGCCTCGGCGTACAGAAGTGCCGTCGGCTTCGCGTGAAGCGCGGCTTCGACGGCGCGGTGATCTGTCGTGTCGACAAAGACGATGTCGGCCGGACGTTCGCGTACCCATCGCTCGAAGAGCGCGCGCGTCTGTCCATAGCAGTCCTCCTGGGCGACGACGCGCCCGCCCCGCGCGATCGCACACGCATCGACGGCCGCAGCGATGCCCGCCATGCCGGTGACGAAGCAGGTCACCACTTCAACGCCGTCGAGCTCGGCAAGTGCCTGTTCCAGCGCCGCGGTCGTCGGCGTCCCGTAGCGACCATAGACGTACCCGGATCGGTCGCCCCCAAAGACCGCGTCCTGCTCGGCTGCGGAGCGGTAGTCGAAGGCAACGCTCTGGACGAGCGGTAGGACGACGGGCTGACCGTGGCCCGGTGGGAGCGAGCGGGCGGCGCGCACGACGCGCGTCCCCGCCCCCAGCTCCCTCCGGTCCATCAAGGGACCACGTTACGCCGTCGCTGCGCCGCCCGGGCTATTCGGCGGGCGTCGCTTCTTCGGGCTGTTTCTCTTCCTCGCGTGCTGATTCGAGGGTTTTGGCGCGCTCGATGAGATCGGCGACCTTCTGGCCGCCCTTGCGACCGATGCGCTCGAAGTGACCGGCCCCGTACTTTGCCGTCACCGCACGGCCACCCTTCTTGCCGATGCGGCCGAAGAACTCCGGTCCGTATTTGTTGGCGGTACTCGATCCGCCCTTCTTTCCGATCTTCTCGTAGAACTCCGGACCGTACTTCTCGCTGACCAATCGGCCACCCATTCGTCCCGCCTCGGCGACGGTCATCCCGCCGCCAGCTTTACGTGCCATGGCCTGCTCCTTTTCCGAGTGGCGTTTGTACGGGCAGGTGTCATGCCGAGCAGGCGTTCGGACGGCTAATTGGCGTAACAGTTAAGCAACGATGCGCCGCCCGTTCAGACGGCGGGCGCGATTTCGAGGTCGATCGGCTCTTCGCGGACAAAGATCCAGACAACGAGGGCCGCGAACGCGGCCGCAACGAAACAGAAGGCGCCGAGTGCCCAGAAGCCAGGTCCGTCGATGATCAGCCCCCCGATGGTCGCGCCGGCGACGATGCTCGCGCTCGTGACGGATGCGGAGAGCGCGAGGAGTGTTCCGCGCGCCTCGGGCACCTGTTCAGTCAAGAGCGTCGTGTTGGACGCGAAGCGCGCCCCGATCACGGCGGAGAGCGCCACGTTGAGGAGCGCCGTCGCCAGAAGCGGAGGCGTGAGGTTCGTCTGCAGGAGAAGCAGGACGCCGGAGAGCAGCACGCTTCCGGCCACCACCGGGCGGTGGCCGATACGCGTGCCCAGGCGCGCCCCGAGCTGACTTCCGAGCAGCACTCCGAGACCCTGCGTCAGCGCGAACGTCGAGGCGACGCCCTGCGAGAGGCCGAAGGCGCGTTCGAAGAAGACGACGATGTACGTTGCCCACGTGAACCAGTAGAGCGCTCCGAGGAAGCTCGAGCCGATCGCGCCGAGCGCGGATCGGTTCGTAACGATCGATCGGTATATCTCCGCGATCCGGGATTCGTTGAGCGCGATTTGCGCCGGATGCAGTTTCCAGAGCAGTAGCAACGAGGCGAGGATCGACAGGGTCCCGACCATTCCGATCGCGACTCGCCAGCTCGTCGCCTCGGCGATGATGCCCGCCAGCGGAATTCCAACCACGCCGGCCAAGGTGTTGAGGCCGATGACCGTGCCCATCACATTTCCCCGCTCGCGGTAGCTGAAGTTGTCACCGACAGTCGCGGTGACATTCGGAAAGATCACGGACGCGCCGATCCCCGCGACGATCCGAGTTGCCCCGAGAACGGCGAAGCTCGTCGCGAAAGCGCTGAGCAGCGTGAAGGTTCCCATGATCAGCGAGCCGGCGACGAGAAAGCGCTTCCGACCGAACCGATCCGAATACGGCCCGGTCAGCAGAGCCACGAGGATGCCTGGGGCGCCGTACGCCGCGACCACAAGTCCGGCGGTGCCGGTGGTGATCTCGAACTCGTCGGCGATCTGCGTCAGGACCGGAGCGCTAACGATGCCGCTGTACACGGCATTGAAGGTCAGGAAGCCCAGGAGGGCGATAAGGCTGCGCCGCTCGCGGGAGCTCAAGCCAACGAGCGGCCGGCAAACGTATGCAGGAATCGTCCAAACGCGCGGATGTGATCGACGTAATCGGCGATGGCGATGTTCTCGTTCGGAGCGTGATTGGCAGACGCGGCGTTCCCCGAGCCGAAACCCGCAACGGGAATCGCGAGTGCGTCACACACCTGGGCCATCGGACCGGAGCCCGCGAGCAGGGGATACACGACCGGTTCCGTGCCGTATGTGTCGCGGCACGCATCGACCGCGGCCTTCGCGGTCACGGAGTCGGTGGGCCACCGTGACGGTGGTTCCCCGTGGCCAGGCTTGATCTCGACGTCTTCGAAGCCGCGCCGATCGAGGTGTGCGCGCAGGAGCGTGGTGACCTTCTCGGGTGTGAGATCGGGCACGAGACGAAAGTCGATCTTTGCGCTCGCGACGGCGGGGAGAACGGTCTTCGAACCGGCGCCGGTGTAACCCGAGACCATTCCGCAGATCGTGCACGTCGGCTCAAGGAAGTGTTTCTTTTTGAGCTCATAGCCTTCAAGGTCGCGGACGAATCGCTTGATCCCGTGGATGCCGAGCATGCCCCGCTCGTCGAATGGGAGCCGTTCCAGGAGCTCGCGGTCGGCGGCGGTCGGCGGTCGCACAGAGTCCATGAAGCCGTCGATGGTGATCTCGTCGCTCGGGTTCTTGAGCGTCGCGAGCGCCCAGACCAGCCGCCAGGCCGCGTTCGGGACGATCGTCCCGAGCGAGGAATGAGCGTCCTTGCTCGCCCCGCGGACGCGAAGCTCGAGGTAGGCGATGCCCTTCAGCCCACACGAGATCGTCGGCCGGCCCGCGGCGTCCTTGTAGCCCGCCTCCCAGACGCAGCCATCGGCCCGAAGACGTTCGCCGTGTCGGGCGACGAATGCGGCGAGGTGCGCGGACCCGCTTTCCTCCTCGCCCTCATACAGCACCCGGATCCGAAGTGGGAGCTCGCCGATCGTCGCGCGATAGGCCTCGATGGCTTGCAGGCGCGCCATCAGATTGCCCTTGTTGTCGGACACGCCCCGGCCGTAGAGAAAGCCGTCGCGCTCGGTCGGCTCAAACGGCGGCGTGGCCCATTCGTCCAGCGGATCGGGCGGCTGCACGTCGTAGTGGTTGTAGATGAGCAGCGTGCGCTCGCCGCGGCCGGTCTCGCCCACGATCGTCGGAGGCCCGCCGGCGACGGTCAACGCTTCCGCAGGGATTCCACCGCGCTTCTTCGCTCGGTCCAAGACGATCCGCGCGGTCTCCGGAATGCCGATGCCCTGCGCCGAGACCGTCGGCTGTCGGATGAGGACCTTGAGCTCGTCGATGTATTCGCGCTCGCGCGCGCGCACGTACGTATCGAACTGCGTGAAGGTGGTCACGGTCGGAAGGGTATCGTCAGGTCGGAACGGTCGTCGTTCGGGTCTTGCTTTTGCCGAGCTCGCACCGGGGCGAGTACGGGGTCACCTCGATCCACCGCTGCTGGCAGAGATAGTGGACGACC
>Ga0209471_1002059_pt1 | contig 11701 bp, 9 predicted proteins | sample GraSoiAngelo_128_FD_185885 | JGI IMG/M metagenome (GOLD analysis project Ga0209471, IMG submission 185885) | Grasslands soil microbial communities from the Angelo Coastal Reserve, California, USA - 14_0927_12_20cm (SPAdes) (version 2) | ecosystem: Environmental > Terrestrial > Soil > Grasslands ...
CGCCACCCGACCTCAGCGTCATCGACTCCGAGCTCACCAAGCTCGCCGCCTACAAAGCCTCCGGCGCCAAGCTCACCTCCGAGGCGATCACCGAGCTTCTGGCGGGCGGCCGAGAAGACGAAATTTTCAGGCTGACCGACAACCTGCTCCCGCGCCCCACGCCTCACGCGCTGGACATCGCGCGCAACCTGACGCGCGGCGGGATGCAGCCGACGTCGGTCGCCTACCGGATGGCGCGTCACATCGCGCTCGTGCTCGAGGTCAAAGCGCGACAGGACCGTGGCGAATCGCTGCAGCAGGTCCAGGACGGCATGAGCGAGCACCGCTTCGTGATCCAGAAGGCTTTCGACACCGCGCAGGAGGCGAATTCCGAGCGCCTCGAGCAGGCGCTGCGGCAGATTCGCGACTACGAGTGGGAGGTCAAGTCAGGCCAGGTCGACGCCGACCTCGGCCTGGACGTCCTGCTGACGCGCCTCTAGGAAGTAGCTACTTCTTCTTCGTGGCGGCCGCGGGCTTGGCCGGCGCAGCCGGGGCGGCCTTCTTGCCCTTCGCCGGTGCGGGCCCCGCGACGGCGATCTTGGCCAGCTGCCGAGCGAGCCGCGACTTGCGCCTGGCTGCGTTGTTCCGGTGGAGGACGCCCTTGGCGGCGGCGCGGTCGAGCGCTCGAAGCGCTTCGCTCGCGACGGCAACGCGCTCCGTTGCCTCGCCCGCGCTGTCCTTCAGCGACTTTCGCGCCTTGACGATAAGCGTCTTGACCGACGAGCGGGTCGCGCGATTGCGCGTCGCGCGGCGGGCGCCGGCGCGCGCCTGCTTCTTCGCGGACGCGGTTCGCTTAGCCACGTTTCAGCACCTGGTTGGAGAAACTCACGAGGATAGGATTATAGGCGGCAGTGGAGTTCGAGCTCGGCGGGCGGCGCCCCAAGGTGCATCCCGACGCCTACATCGCACCGACCGCCGTGCTCATCGGCGACGTGGAGATCGAGGCCGGCGCAAGCGTCTGGTTCGGTGCGGTGCTGCGCGGCGACGAGGCGACGATCAGGGTCGGCGAGGGCGCCAACATCCAGGACAACGCGGTCATCCACTGCGCGGAAAACCTGCCGACAGTGATCGAGCGCAACGCAAGCGTCGGCCATTCCGCGCAGCTGGAGGGCTGCGTCGTCGAGCAGGGGGCGCTGGTCGGGATGGGAGCGACGATGCTGCAGCGCAGCCGCCTTGGCGCCGGGTCGATGCTGGCCGCAGGCGCGGTGCTGCAGGAGGGAGTGCACATCCCACCGGGACAGATGGCCGCCGGCGTCCCGGCCACGATCAAAAAGGCGCTCGACGGTTCGTCCAATCATTGGGTCGGCACGACGGCGCAGCACTACAGAGATCGCGCGGTCCGGTACCGGGCGGGCTTGAAGCCGATCGGCGATTGACCCTGGCGCTTCCGGCGCGCGCCAAGCTCAACCTCGATCTCGAGGTCGTCGGACGCGACAGGGACGGATTCCACGAGCTTCGCACGACATTCCAGGCAATCGAGCTGCACGACCTGCTGGTCGTGTCACCGGCGAATGCAACGAGCATCACGATCTCAGGATTGAGCGCGGGAACCAAGGACAACTCTGTGCTCGCGGCGCAGGCCGCCCTCGAACGCGCCGCGCGCAAGCCGCTGCCCGCGGCCTTTCAGCTCCACAAGCGGATCCCGCCCGGATCGGGCATGGGCGGAGCGAGCTCTGACGCCGCGGCGGCGTTGAGAGCAATGAAGGCGATGTTCGCGCTCGACGTCGATCTGCAGCCGATCGCAAGGGAGCTCGGTTCCGATGTCCCGTTCTTCCTGACCGGTGGAAGGGCGGTTGGCGAAGGCCGCGGCGAGCACCTCACCAGGATGGAGATGGAGCCGGCCTGGTTCGCGATCGCGTGGCCGGGCGTCGAGCTTTCGACCGCGGATGTATACCGTGCGTGGGACGAGGTGAAAGGCGACGGGCCGAACCAGCTGCGCCGAGCGGCCGAGCACGTCGAGCCAGGCCTGAAACAATTTGCGGTGAAGCTGGGTCCCGGCTGGCAGATGACCGGCAGCGGCTCGGCGTTCTACAAACGCGTCAACACACAAGAAGAAGGAAGGCAAGCCATCGGGAAGCTGGACTGCTGGACCGCGGTTTCGCGCGCCGTCGGTGCCTGGAGTTGATCCGCAAAACCGCCGCGGTCTGGGCCGGCAAGGCCACCGGCACGCTGAGCCGCGTGAGCAGGCGGGGCGGCGGTACGACGCTGCCTGGCGACGTCGCCCGGATCATCGACCCGAAGATCCTCACGCGCCTCGCCCAGGACCTGACGTACGGCTCGATCGTCGTGACCGGGACCAACGGCAAGACGACCACCGCGCGGCTCCTCAGCTGGTTGCTCGAGGGCGCCGGGCACAGGGTCGTCGCGAACCGAGCCGGGGCGAACCTCATCTTCGGTGTGACGGCGGCGGCGCTGAATCGCGCCGGCTCCGACGGCAGGCTGAAAGCGGACTGGGGCGTGTTCGAGATCGACGAGGCGAGCCTCCCCAAAGCGGTGGATGAGATCCAGCCGCGGGCCACATTGGTGCTGAACCTCTTTCGCGACCAGCTCGACCGCTACGGCGAGCTCGAGACAATCGCCAAGAAAATCGAAAAGGCACTGGGCGCGGTGCCGGAAACGTCGCGCGCCATCCTCAACGCGGACGACCCTCGCGTCGCCGAGATTGGTCTCAACCTGGCCCACAAACCCCTCTGGTACGGACTGGACGACATATCGGTCGCGTCGACGACCCTGCCGCACGCCGCCGACGCGCGCACGTGTCCACGTTGCGGATCGAGCCTCATCTTCGACGCGGTCTACGTCGGACACGACGGTGTCTACCGCTGCCCCAACCACGATTTTTCGCGGCCGACCCCCGAGATCGCCGCGACGAACATCAAGCTCGACGGCTTCGACAGCCTCGCGCTGACAATCGAGGGGACGCGCATCGAGATGCCCTTGGGGGGTCTGTACAACTGCTACAACGTGCTCGCCGCGTACGCCGCCGCCCGCAGCATCGACCTGACAGCCGCGTACATCGCCGACCGGCTTCGCACGGTCAAGGCGGCATTCGGGCGGCAGGAGCGGGTCGAGTTTCGCGGCCGGCACCTGATCCTGGTGCTCTCGAAGAACCCCGCCGGCTTCAACGAAACAGTGCGCACGGCGGTCGAGCTGGCGCAGGGCAAGAACTTCATCGTCGGCCTCAACGACCGAAAGGCCGACGGCACCGATGTGTCATGGATCTGGGACGTCGACTTCGAGATGCTTAAGGGCAAGGCGGACGTCGTCATCCCCGCGGGCAACCGCGCGCACGACCTGGCGGTGCGGCTCAAGTACGCAGGCGTCGCGGCCGAGCAGCCGCAGACCGACTCGGGCAAAGCGCTCGACCTTCTCATCAAGTCGACCGGCGAAGGCGACACGGCCTACTTGCTGTGCACTTACACCGCGATGCTCGATCTCAGGGCCGAGCTGGTGAGGCGCGGGTGGGCGTCCCCATACTGGGAAACATGAAGTTCACCGTCGGTTGGCTCTACCCCGACCTGATGAACATCTACGGCGACCGCGGCAACATCCTCACGCTGCTCCGGCGAGCCGAGTGGCACGGCTATGACACGACTCTCGTCGAGCTGGGCCGCGGCTCCACGACGCAGATGGACGACGTCGATGTCTTTTTCTTCGGCGGTGGACAGGACCGCGAGCAGGCGCTGATCTACGACGACCTGCGCGAGTTCAAGCAGGCGTCGCTGCAGCGTGCGGTTCAAAACGGAGCGCAGATCCTGGCTGTCTGCGGCGGCTACCAGCTGCTCGGCCACTACTACCAGACCGCCGATGGCGAGCGCTACGACGGGATCGGGCTCATCGATGTGAGGACGGAGGCCGGGAAGAGGCGCTTCATCGGCGACGTCATCGTTCAGGCCGAGATCGAGGGCCTCAGCCCGAGCACGCTGGTCGGTTTCGAGAACCACAGCGGCCGCACCTTCCTCGGCCCGAAAGCGAAGCCGCTGGGCAGAGTGCTTCAGGGCCATGGCAACAACGGAGCTGATCGTCGCGAAGGATGCGTGCAGGGTGGCGTCATCGGGACGTATATGCACGGCTCGCTCCTGCCGAAGAATCCGCACCTTGCGGATCACCTGATCGCGGCGGCGCTCAGGCGACGGGGCGCCGGCGCCCTTTCACACCTCGACGACTCGGCGGAGCTTGCCGCGCACGACTGGATCCTGCAGCGCGCGCAACGACGGTAGTCCGCGCGCCGTTTCCGTTCAGGGCGACCGGCTTCCGCGGCGCCAGCGCCTCGCGCAGGACCTGATCGATCGACTCCAGCATCACGAACTGCATCTGCTTGCGCAGGTCGGCGGGAATGTCGTCCAGGTCGGCCAGGTTGTGCGACGGGACCAGCACCCTGCGCAATCCGGCGCGGTGCGCCCCCAGCACCTTCTCTTTGATCCCGCCGATCGGCAGCACCTTGCCGCGCAGCGTGATCTCGCCGGTCATCGCGACGTCATCGCGCACGGGCCGACCGGTGAGGATGGACGCCATCGCGGTCAGCACCGTCACGCCGGCCGACGGGCCCTCCTTGGGCTGGGCGCCCGCGGGCACGTGGACGTGGATATCGCTCTTGTCGAAGAGCGCTGGGTCGATCCCGATGTCGGAGGCGTGTGACTTCAGATAGGAGAGCGCCGCGGCCGCTGACTCCTTCATGACCTCCCCCAGCTGTCCCGTCAGCTTCAGCTCACCCTTGCCGCCGGTCGGCGTCCACACCAGTCCCGTCGCGACGCCGGGCCGGTCGATGCGCTCCGCCACGTCGTCGTAGAAGCGCCGCTTGCCGAGCGCTGCGCGCACCTTCTTCACGTCGTCCATGCGCTTCAGGCGCTTGCCGCCGGCGATCTCCGCGACGTCGCGGCGGATCAAGGATGCGATCTCCCGCTCGAGGTTGCGCACGCCGGCCTCGCGCGTGTACTCGCGGATGATGAGGCGGACCGCCTCTTCCGAAATCGTGATCTCGCCATCTCGCAGCCCGTGGGCGGAAACCTGTTTCGGGATCAAGAAGCGCTCCGCGATCTGCACCTTCTCCTCTTCGGTGTAGCCCGAGAGGTGGAGCACCTCCATGCGGTCGCGCAGGGCCGGCGGGATGGTCTCGAGCGAGTTGGCCGTGGTGATGAACATCACCTTCGAGAGGTCGAAAGGCACGTCCAGGTAGTTGTCGCGGAAATCCTTGTTCTGCTCCGGGTCGAGGACCTCGAGCAGCGCGGATGAGGGGTCGCCCCGCCAGTCGGCGCCGATCTTGTCCACCTCGTCGAGGATGAAGACGGGGTCGTTCGATTCCGCGCGGCGGATCGCCTGCAGGATGCGGCCGGGCATCGCGCCGATGTACGTGCGGCGGTGCCCGCGGATCTCGGCCTCGTCGTGCACGCCGCCGAGCGACGCGCGGGCGAACTTGCGTCCCATCGCGCGCGCGATCGACTGACCGAGTGACGTCTTGCCCACTCCGGGCGGACCGACGAAGCAGAGGATCGGCTCCCGGCCACGATCGGTCGAGCCTCGCACCTGCTTCAGCCGGCGCACGGCGAGGTGCTCAACGATGCGCTGCTTCACCTTGTCGAGGTCGTAGTGGTCGGCGTCGAGGATCTCGCGCGCCTTCTTGACGTCGACCTCGCCGCCGGTGGACGCGTTCCACGGGAGCGAGACGATGAGCTCCAGGTAGGTGCGGATGACCGACGACTCGGGCGAGGCGGAGGGAATGCGCTCGAGTCGCGCGATCTCGCGGTCCGCCTCGCGCTTTGCCTCGGGCGGCAATCCCGCCTTCTCGATGCGCTCGCGCAGCTCGCTGAGCTCGGCGTGCTCCGTGTCCAGCTCGCCCAGCTCCCGCTGGATCGCCTTCAGCTGCTCGCGCAAGAAATATTCGCGCTGGGCCTTGCCCATCTGCTCTTCGGCCTGGGACTGGATCTTGCGGCCGAGCTCGAGCACCTCCAGCTCATGGGCCATATGGCCCAGCAGCCGCTCGAGCTTCGCCTTCGCGGACTCGAGCTCGAGGATCTCCTGCCGCTGCTCGGTCGTCAGGCGGATGTGGTTCGCGATGTAGTAGGCGAGGTGCAGAGGGTCATCGATCGCGCCCGCCGCGCCCGCAAGCTCGGCCGGGAGGTGTGGCGCCAGCGCGACCAGCTGCTGGAACGAGGCGATGGCGCGGCGCATGAGCGCTTCGCGTTGGATCGAAAGGATGTCCTCGCTGGCCTCGGGCAGCATCTCGACCGCGGACGTGAGATACGGCTCTTCCGATTCGACCTTGGTCAGCCGGATGCGCCGCAAGCCGAGCACCGCCAGCTGGACGGTGCCGTCGGGCAGCTTGAGCATGTGCTGGATGCGGACCATCGTGCCGACGTGGTGGATGTCCTTGAAGCCGACGTCTTCGGCCGTCTCGTCGAGCTGCGTGGCGACCGCGATGTGGCGCTCGACACCGGACAGATCATCGAGGAGCTGGAGCGATTTCTTGCGTCCGACAGAGAGCGGAATGAAGATGCGCGGGAACACGACCGTCGACTTCAACGGCAGGACGGGCAGGTGCGATGGCACCGCTCCTTCCAGGTTCACCGCCGGGACTTCGCCCACAAGAAGGTGATGCTACGCCCCCGATCGGTCGCGACTGGCATAATCGACAGGACCTGAGCGCACCCCTGACTGCTGTCATCCTCGCCGCCGGCCACGGCACCCGAATGCGGTCCCGGATTCCCAAAGTCCTCCATCCCATCTGCGGGCGACCAATGATCGACTGGGTGCTCGAGGCCGTCCACGAGGCCGGCGCCAAGCACGTTACGGTGATCGCGAACCCCCACCAGGCCGACGTGGCGGCCCACCTCGTCGATCGCGCCGAGCTGGTCTACCAACGCGACCCGAAGGGCACGGCGCACGCCTTGCAGCAGATCCCGGCCGGAGAGCTGCGCGGCCGTCAGGTTCTGGTGGTCAACGGCGACTCGCCGCTCCTGACCGCGGCCAGCATCCTGAAGGTCCTCCACGCCCACCAGGAAGCGGCGTCCCCGGCAACCATCGCTTCGGTCGAAGATCCCTCGCGGGACGATGGCCGAGTGATTCGAAATCGCGACGGCTGGCTCGACCACATCGTCGAGCGGAAGGATGCGACCGCCGAGCAACGGGCCAGCGTGCATGAATTCAACGTCGGCGTCTACTGCTTCGACGGCAGCCGGCTCGTCGAGGAGCTGGACAAGATCAACGACGACAACAAGGCGGGAGAGTTCTACCTCACCGACGTCTTCCAGCACCTGAAGCCGGTGACGATCGTCAAGCTCGAAGACCCGAACGAGGCGATGGGTGTCAAAGACCGCGTCCGGCTCGCCAAAGCGAACGACGTCATGCGCCGGCGCCTGCTCGAGCGGCTGATGCTCGGCGGCGTCACCATCGTCGATCCGGACAGCACGTTCATCGACGCCTTGGTCACCGTCGGCGAGGACACCGTGATCGAGCCGTTCTGCGTGCTCAAAGGCAACACCCAGATCGGCGCCGGGTGCCGGATCGGACCGCACGTCTATATAGAGGACGCGAGGCTGGGCGACCGCTCCGACTGCGGCCCGTTCGCCAAGCTCCGCCCGGGCACCGAGGTCGGCGAGGACGTCCACATCGGCAGCTTCGCCGAGCTGGTCCGGACCAAGGTCGGCCGCGGGAGCAGGGTGCCGCACGTCTCCTACCTGGGCGACACCGACCTCGGCGAGGACGCCAACATCGGCGCGGGTACCATTACGGCCAACTTCGACGGCACGAACAAGAACCGGACCGAGATCGGCGACGGCGCCTTCGTGGGCGTGGACACCATGCTGGTGGCGCCCGTCAAACTTGGCAAGGGAGCTCGCACGGGAGCGGGCTCGGTGGTGACGAAGGACGTGCCCGACGGGGCGACAGCCGTAGGAGTTCCAGCTAGGGTGGTACGGAGGAAAACTTGATCGGGAGGCTGCAGACCGCGGTCGAGTACACCGGGACCGAAACTTCGCCCTGGGGCGAGTTGAAGTTGATCTCCGGTGGCGCCAACCCCGTCCTGGCGTCCCGGATCGCCGAAATCCTGGACGTGCCGCTGACCGATCCCCGGCTGCGCCACTTCCCCGACGGCGAGATCAACGTCAAGATCGAGGACTCGATGCGCGGCCACGACGTGTTCGTGATCCAGCCGACGAGCCCGCCGGTGAACGAGCACCTGATGGAGCTCTTCATCATCCTGGACGCGCTGCGTCGCGCCTCGGCCGGACGGGTCACGGCCGTGATCCCCTACTACGGTTACGCCCGCAAGGAGCGCAAGACCCAGCCGCGCGAGCCGATCTCGGCCAAGCTCGTTGCGAACTTCATCACCCTGGCCGGCGCGGACCGCCTGCTGCTGTTCGACCTTCACGCCGAGGCCATCGAGGGCTTCTTCGACGTGCCGACCGACCACCTGTCGCCACATCGCATCTTCGCCGAGCACCTGAAGACGCTGAGCCTCAAGCACCTGACCATCGTCGCCCCGGACGCCGGCGGCGGCCGTCGCGCAGAGGCCGTGGCCAACGACCTGGGCGCGCCCATCGCCTTTGGTTACAAGCGACGTGACGATGAGCAGTCGGTCGAGGTCATCGCGGTGTCAGGCGACGTGAAGGGCAGGGACTGCGTCGTGGTCGAGGACATCATCACGACCGGCGGCACGGTCTCCAAGCTGGCGATGGCGCTGCGCCAGCAGGGCGCCAACCGGGTCCTGATCGCGGCGACACATCCCGTGCTGACGGGCGACGCGATGGACCGCTTGAAGAAGGCTGACGTTGAACAGGTGATCGTGACGGACACCATCCCCATCCCGGCGGACAAGCTGGGCTCGCCGCTGACTGTGCTGTCGGTGGCACCTCTGCTCGCTGAAGCAATCATCCGGGTACACGAGAACCGGAGCGTCAGCGAGCTCTTCCAGCAGTAGTTCCATCCGATGACCGGACAGGAATGGATGGAGGTCATCGTCATGCTGCTGTGCTTCGTCCTGGCCGCGCTGGCCAGCGGGACGGAGACGGCGCTGACTTCGGTCGGCCGGTTGCGCGTCCGCTACCTGGCGGAGCAGGGAAGCCAGGCCGCGGCGATCCTGCAGCGACTGCGCGCGGATCCCAATCGATTCCTGTCGACGGTGCTGTTCACCAACACGCTGGCGCTGATCGTCGCCTCCACCGCGTCGGCCCTGCTGAGCGACGCGCTGTTCACGCGCTGGGGCGTGGCCTCGGAATGGCGGCTGTGGTTGACGCTGCTGGATTCGGTCGCGCTGTCAGTCGTCCTGCTCATCGTGGCTGAGGTCACGCCGAAGACGTTCGCCCTCGCGCACGCCGAACGCGTCGCCCTGGCTGCCGCCGTCCCAGTCGACCGGTTGGCGAGCTTCCTCGGCCCGATCCTGTGGTCGGTGACCATCGTGTCGCGGGCGCTGACCGGCGGTCGCGCCGCCCGCGCTCCGTACCTGACTGAGGAAGAGCTGCTCGCGGCCCTCCACGTTTCCGAAGAGGCCGGCGTGATCGAGGAGCAGGAACACCAGATGATCCACGGCATCATCGAGATCGGCGACAAGACCGTGCGCGAGATCATGATCCCGCGCACCGACATCGTCGCCGTCGACCGCGAGGCTCAGCTGCGCGACATCGTGAAGCTGTTCAAGCAGCATCGCCACACGCGGATGCCGGTCTTCGAGCACGACATCGACCACGTCGTCGGCCTCATCCACACCAAGGACCTGCTGCTCTTCTACACGCTGTCCAGCTCGCGAAAGTTCGACATGGACAAGGTGTTGCGGCCGATCGAGTTCACGCCCGAGCAGAAGAAGGTCGATGAGCTCCTGAACGACATGCGGACGAAGAAGGTCCACATGATGATCGTGGTCGACGAGTACGGCGGGACCGCCGGACTGGTGACGCTGGAGGACCTGCTCGAGGAGATCGTCGGGGAGATCCGCGACGAGTACGACACCGCGGAGCAGGAGGACCTGGTGATCATCAACGACCACGAAGCGCGCGTCGACGCAGGATTCCCGCTCGAGGAGCTGAACGAGCGGCTGCACCTCGGGATCGAGGAGTCGGGCGACTACGATTCGGTCGGTGGCTACGTGCACTCGGTTCTCGGCAAGATCGCGGAGGAAGGCGACTCTTTTCAATCCGGTCGCGCGAAATGGATTGTCGAAAAGGTGAAGGGTCGGAGGATCGAGACCATCCGTCTCGTCGCCGAGGAGCGGTGGCCGACCGAGGTCCACGGTCACGACGGGGCGGGCGAGATCCGGGTGGAGGAGCAGACTGGCCACCTACCGTGACCGCGCCGTCGTGCTGCGCAAGCTCGACTACGGCGAGGCCGACCGCATCTTCACTTTGCTGACCAGCACCCACGGCAAGGTGGGCGCGATCGCGAAGGGCGTCCGCCGCCCGTCCTCGAAGCTGGGCCCATCTCTGGAGCTGTACGGGCACGTCGACGTGCTGCTGGCCAAGGGCCGCGGCGAGCTGGACGTCGTGGCGCAGGTGCAGCGCGTGCCGGGCTACCGGATCGAGGGCGACGTCGAGCGCATGGCCCACGCCGCGCTGATCGCCGAGCTGGCGGAGCGGGTGTGCGAGGACCGGCACCCGGTCGATGGGGTGTACGAGCTGGCCGTGACGGCGATGGCGGAGCTGGGGCGGGAGACGCAGCCACGCCGGGCGTCGGCGTGGTTCTTGATGTCCGCCCTGGACCTGCTGGGCTACGCGCCGCAGCTCATCTCGTGCGCGTCATGCGAGTCGCCGCTCCCAGCGCAGCCGGCGGCGTTCAGCCCGGAGGCGGGCGGGCTGCTGTGCGACAGGTGCGCCATGCCTTCGATGCCTCTCGTTCCCCTGGCCGCGATCAAGGTGCTGCGCCTGATGGCGTCGGGCGACCTCGAGACCTATCGCCGCCTGAAGCTCGACGAGGCATTGATCGGTTCGATCGAAGGCGTGCTGCAGTCGCAGCTGGAGCACCACCTCGACCGCCGCCTGAAATCTCTCGCGTTCCTCCATGAGATGAGGATGTGATGACGATTCCACGCGAGCAGGTCATGGACAAGGTGGTGGCGCTGACCAAGCGGCGCGGTTTCATCTATCCCTCGAGCGAGATCTACGGCGGGCTGTCGGGCTTCTACGACTACGGCCCGTACGGCGTGGCGCTGAAGCGGGCGATCAGGGATTTGTGGTGGCGCCACATGGTGGAGCTGCGCGACGACGTCGTGGGCCTGGAGTCGACGCTGATGATGCCCGAGGCGGTGTGGGAGGCCTCGGGCCACCTGCAGAACTTCGTCGACCCCCTGCGCCAGTGCCTGGGCGAGTGCAAGAAGCGGTGGCGGGCCGACAAGGTGTTGGGCGAGAAATGCCCCGAGTGCGGCGGCCCGCTGGACGATGCGCGGATGTTCAACCTGATGTTCAAGACCCATGTGGGCCCCCTGGAGGACCGCGCGTCGGAGGTGTACCTGCGCCCGGAGACCGCGCAGGGGATGTTCGTCGATTTCAAGAATGTGATCTCTTCAAGCCGCGTGCGGGTTCCGTTCGGCATCGCGCAGCAGGGCAAGGCCTTTCGCAACGAGATCACGCCGGGCAACTTCGTCTTTCGCGTGCGCGAGTTCGAGCTGATGGAGATGGAGTACTTCGTCCGGCCGAAGCAGGACGACGAGGTATTTGATTACTGGCGCAAGGAGCGGATG
>Ga0209471_1002062_pt1 | contig 11698 bp, 12 predicted proteins | sample GraSoiAngelo_128_FD_185885 | JGI IMG/M metagenome (GOLD analysis project Ga0209471, IMG submission 185885) | Grasslands soil microbial communities from the Angelo Coastal Reserve, California, USA - 14_0927_12_20cm (SPAdes) (version 2) | ecosystem: Environmental > Terrestrial > Soil > Grasslands ...
GCGAGGCTCCAAGTGCGGGCCGCGGCCGCGAAGCGGAGGCGCTGATGCCACCCTGCCAGGATGCGGCGCCAGGACTCGATCTGCATGGCGTAGGTCGCGAGCACGGTAAGAGCGGAGGCGGCGATCCAGGCCGGCGTGACCGAGAGTGCGACATGGAGCGAGCGGAACTCCGTCCAATTGCGCGCGATCGAGCGGGCGACAAAGGCCGCGACCGCCAGCGTGACGAGGCCCTGAGCGGCCCAGAGCCACCGCCGTGGGTTTGTCAGCTCAGTCCTTGACGAACTTGTAGGCGACCGACCGCGCGAGCATCCACCAGGGCGCGGGAATCGGGGGATAAAAGTACGTGCCGCCCCAATCCACGAGACGGAACCCGTTCATCTCGCCGAGGCGCGTGATGGTCTGGCGGGTCCAGCTGTAGATGTGCCCCTGCTTGTCCGGCACGCGCAAGAGATTCCAAATGATCTCCTTCACGTGATAGGGATTGGGCACGGAGACCATCCACACGCCACCGCGCTTCAGAACTCTGTAGATCTCGCCCGCCGTGCCGTACGCCGTGGGGGTGTGTTCCAGGACCTCGACCATGAACACGTAGTCGAAGGAGGCATCGGGAAACGGCAACCCGCTCGTGATATCGTGAATCAAGATGTCGGGGGCGGCGAACTCGGGCGCGATGTCGAGCCCCTGATACGCGACGTCGCGCGGCAGGTACTTGCGGAGGTCGCCGTTGCGGGAGCCGATGTCGAGCACTGCGCTGCCGGGGCGTACCTGCGCCAGCTGCATGTGCTTGCGAAACCGCATCCGCTCCTCGCCGGAATTGCGCCAGGCGTGGCGTTCGCTGTAGAACTTGGTGAGCTCAGGTGACGACGGCGCGATTCGGTCGACCATGGGTCGGAAAACTACCATGGCTCGAAACCCATGGAAAGTCGTAGCTTTGGGCAGTTCCCATGCGCATCCTCCACGTGGTCACGGCGTTCCCGCGGTCCCCGGACGACGTGATCGTGCCCTGGCTAGTCGAGCTGCTCAAGCGACTCCAGGCCGCGGGACACGAGGTGGAAGTGTTCACCTCGTCCTACAGGGGCGCGCCGGACCAGGTGGTGAGCGGGATTCCCGTGCACCGCTTCCGGTACTTTCCGCGCCGCTGGGAACGCCTGACGCACGAAGAGGCCGCGCCCGACCGGATGAAACGCTCCCTGCTGTACCGGCTCATGCCCGCGTGCTTCGTGGTCGCCGGCATGATCGCGGCATGGCGGCTGTGCCGGCGCCAGCGCTACGACGTGATCCACGTGCATTGGCCCTTCCCGCTGGCGCTGTTCGGCTGGGCGGCGCAGCGGGCTCGCCCGGCCGCCCTGGTCACCACGTTCTACGGCGTGGAGCTGCGGTGGGTGAAGACCGCGATGCCGTTTTTCAGAGGGTTCCTGCAGTGGGCGGCGCTACGCTCCGACCGGGTGGTCGCGATTTCGTCGTACACGGCGGCCGAAGTGCGCGAGCTGGTCCAGGTGCCGATCGAGGTCATCCCCTACACCACCAGCCTCCCGGCCCCGACCGCAGTGCCGCACGCCGGCCGGCGGTCCCCGGGCGCGCCCTTCAGCGTGTTGTTCGTGGGTCGGCTGGTGGAGCGCAAGGGTGTGAGCCACCTCGTGGATGCGGTCAGTCTGCTCCTCCCCCTCCCAGGGCCGGACGTCAGGCTGGTGATCGTCGGGGAGGGGCCGGAGCGGGCCCGGATCGAGGCTCGGATCCGGGAGCAAGGGCTCGACGGGCGGGTCGCCGTGCGGGGCCAGGTGTCGGACGCCGAGCTGCAGGCCGCCTACGCGGCGGCGGACGCGTTCGTGTTGCCGGCCGTCGTGGACCGGCGCGGCGACACCGAAGGGCTGGGGGTCGTGCTACTGGAGGCGATGAACCATCGCGTGCCCGTGATCGCGAGCGCGATCGGCGGCATTACGGACATCGTGGAAGACGGTGTATCGGGATTGCTGGTGCCCCCGGGCGATACGACGGCATTGGCCGCCGCGCTGGGCCGTTTGGCGCGCGCCCCCGACTTGGCCGCGGGCCTGGGCGAGGCGGGCTACCGCCGCCTCCGGGAACGGTTCAGCTGGGACGCGATCACGCGGCGTTGGCTGGAGGTGTACGCGGCCGCCGCGCGCCCCCGCCCCCGCTAGGCCCCGAGGGTCACGCCACGGCGTCGCTGCCCCCCACGAGGTCCACCCACCCGGCTTCGTTAGCGACGAGCGCGTGACGGCCGCTCGCATCGAACGCGATGTGACGCGGGGTTCCACCGGGTTCGAGGACGGCCACTACGCCCAGCGTGAGCGTGTTGACGACGACCACCCTTCCCGCGAAGGGCAGGCTGACGTACGCGGCGCCATCGTCAGGGCTGACCGCCACGCCGAATGCGTGACCCGAAGTCGAGCCGCGCGAGGCGAGCCCCCGTGCTCAGCCGGATGACGTCGAGCCAGCCATCCTCGTTGGCCACGAACAGAGTGCCGCCCACCCTGGGCACGCTCAAGCCCTGCACCTTGCCGCCGACGCGGATGGTTCGCGTCGCCCGCAGGGCCGGCAGCTCGACCTCGAGCACGGTCCCCGGCACGCCACGTGGGCACGTACAGGCGGGTCCCGGAAGGATCGAGGCCATCTCGGCGCAGGCGTTCGGTAACGGCCGCACAGGCCATGGCGGACCCGGTCCCAAGCGGGATGGCGTAGAGGTGGTCGAGGTTCGTCGTCACGAACAGGGTGCGACCATCTCTCGAGAGTACGACCGCCATGGGATGACCGGGGACGGCGATGGCGCCGATCTGGCGGGAGCGCTGCAGATCGATCACGCCGATGTCCTCGGTGAACTGGTTCGTCACATACGCCCGGTTTCCTCCCTTGCTGAGCACCAGCCGTGTCGGCACCGCACCCGTGGGCACGGAGCCTCCGGCGCGCAACGGATCGAGCAGCACGCAGGCGACGCTCGCCGCGGATGCGCGGGTCACGTACGCGGTCTGATTCCTGCCGATCACGACATCGAACGGCCGGCCCGTAGGGCGTGGGGTGTCGCGGCAGCCTCCACAGCGAGCGCTCGAACGGCCTGCGCTCGATCGATTCCATGATCTCGGGGGTGAGGCCCGCCGCGGTGGGCGCATCGCGGCCAATTCGCCGGCCGGTGGCGCGTGACCGTTGAACGCCGCCAGCACACTGACGACAGCGCGGGCCTGCGCCGTCAGGTGCGGCAGCGCGGTGTGCAACAGGGTGGTGAGGGGCAGCGGAGGCATAGGATGTCGCACGCGCACCACAAGTGTCGCCCCGACCACGCTGATCGCGACGTCGGGGCGCGGCGGGTCCGAAACGGTGTCGCCCGGAAGGCTGCACGATCTGCGCCGCCCCGGAGGGCGGGCTACCTGTTTCCGGGACCTCCGTCTCCGCCACTCGGCCGGTCCGGCGGCCGCCGGAGGGCCCGCACCTCCTCGCGCACCCCCGCGAGCATCTCGCCCACGAACCCGAAGCCGAACAGCATCAGGCCGGCCAGCACGAGCAGCAGCACCAGGTAGAGAAACGCCCGGTTGCCCTGCTGGTACCCGTAGCGCTCGATCAGCGCGTAGACGGCCACCAGAAAACCGAGAAAGATCAGCACGGCGCCGGGGACGCCGAAGAAGAGCAACGGCTTGCGCCCGAACCGCAGCTGGAACCACACCGACACGAGGTCCAGTACGCCGACCGGGATGCGCGCGATACCGAACTTGGACTTCCCCGCGCGGCGGGGCAGCAGCGGCACGGGCCGCTCGGCGAGCCGGAAGCCCTGCGCCGCGGCGATGACCACCATGAAGCGATGCCAATCGGGACGGGTGGTCAGGCCGTCCATCACCTCGCGCCGGTACGCCTTCACCGAGTTCAGGTCGGTGACGCGGACACCGAACAACCAGCGGCACAGCCCGTTGTAGACCCAGGACACGAAGCGTTTTTCGTAGTGACCCTGTTTGGTGCCGGTGACGATGTCGGCGGCGTCGTCGAGGATCGGCTGCACCAGGGAGGGGATGTCGCTGGGGCGGTATTGCAGGTCGGCGGGATAGAACACGAGGATGCGGCCGCGCGCGACATCGCCCCCCGAGGCCAGGGCGTCGGCGATGCCCCGCTGGCTGCGGTGGGTGACGACGCGGACGAACGGGTGTTTGGTCGCGAGCTCCCGCAGCGTGTCCGGCGTGGCGTCGCGACTGCCGTCGTCGATGATCACCACTTCGCAGCTGTACGGCAGCGGCAGCAGGGCCTCGCGCGCCTGGCGTACGAATTCCGGCAGATTCTCGGCTTCGTCCTTGGCGGGCACGAGGACGCTCACCTCGGGAGTGGCCGTCCCCGTGGCGAGGCTCATAGCCGCTTGCGCATGCGGGCGGGGAGGATGCTCAGCTGGTCGCGGTACTTGGCAACCGTGCGCCGGGCGATCTTGACGCCCCGCTGCGCGAACATTTCCACGATCTGCTGGTCGGTCAGCGGGTTCTTGGGATCCTCGTCCCCAACCATCTTCTGGATCTGCGCGCGGATGGCGCGGGCGCTCGCGTCCTCGCCGGTGGTGGTGGAGAGGCCGCTCGAGAAGAAGAACTTGAGGGGCAGGAGCCCGCGCGGCGTCTGCACGTACTTCTCGTTCGTCACCCGGCTCACCGTGCTCTCGTGCATGTTGATCACATCCGCCACCTCGCGCAGGGTGAGCGGCTTCAGGTATTCCACGCCTTTCTCGAAGAAGTCGCGCTGGCGATCGACGATGAAGTTCATCACCTTGAGCATGGTCTGGCGACGCTGCTCGATCGCCTGGATCATCCAGTGCGCGCTGTTCATGCGCTGGTTGATGAAGTCCTTGTTCTCGCCCTGGAATTTTTTCTTGTCGCGCGCGATGTCCTGGTAGGTCTTCGAGATGCGCAGGCGCGGCAGGCCGGCGTCGTTCAAGAACACCTTGTACTCCCCGTCGATCTTCTCGACCACCAGGTCCGGAATGATGTACGCGTCGTTGGCGGCGGAGTGCTGCAGGCCAGGCTTGGGATCGAGCTTGGCGAGGTCGTCGGCGACCTTCTGCACCTCGGTGGCATCGAGCCCGAACCGCTTGCCCAGGTCGCTCCAGCGGTGTGCCTTGAGGTCCTCGAACGCGTCGCGCACCAGACGGTACGCCAGGGTGTCGGTCTCGGCGCGCGCCTCGAGCTGGAGCAGCAAGCACTCGCGCAGATCGCGGGCCCCCACACCGGGGGGGTCGAGCTTCTGGATGATCCGCAGCATCTCCTCGGCTTCGGCCGTCGTGAACAGCTGTGGCTGGACGTCCTGCGCCGACTCGACGGCGTGCTCCTGCAGCAGCTGGTTTGCGCCGCGCGCCATCTCTTCGAGCGTGGCGCCGAGGTAGCCATCTTCCGCGATATTCCCGATGAATTCCTCGGCCAGGAGCTGCTGGCGGGGCGTCAGGTCGAGCAGCCGCATCTGCTCCCGCAGGTAGTCGGAGAGGTCCTTGCTCTCGACCGGCACCGGCTCGACGTATTCCCGCGCTTCGCTCATGTCGCGGGGCGGCGCGCCCGAGTCCGAGCCGTCGTCCAGCAGGATCTCTTCCCAATTGGGCTCGTCGTTGGCTTCGGCCTCTTTCTTGTCCTCCTTGGCCTCCTCCGCCAAGGGCACCTCGGTCTCCTCCTCCGGCTCGACCAGCTCGAGGAACGGGTTCCCGAGCAGCTCCTGCTTCAGGTGCTGTTGGAGGTCGAGCAGCGGCATGTACAGCAGGTCCATGGCCTGGTACAGCCGCGGGTTGATGCGGAGCTGCTGCGAGAGTCCGATGTGCTGCTGCAGGCCGGTCTTCATACGGGTTGGAGTTGGCCCCCCCCGAGGCGCGCGCGCAAGCGTGCCGTGAGGGTGGGCCCGAGGTAGAGGTTCGCTACGCGGTCGTCGAACACCAGCTCGCGCACGGTGCCGGCGACCTGCACTTTGCCTTCGAACATGATGTACGCGCGGTCCACGATGTCGAGCGTCTGCTCCACGTTGTGATCGGTGATGAGCACGCCGATGCCCCGGTGCCGCAGGCCCGCCACGATGGTCTGGATGTCGTGCACGGCGATCGGATCGACGCCGGCGAACGGCTCGTCCAACAGCATGAATTTGGGCTCGGTGACGAGCGCGCGGGTAATCTCCAGCCGACGCCGCTCGCCGCCCGACAGCTGGAACCCCTTTTGGCGCCGCAGGTGCTTGATGGCGAGCTCGTCGAGCAGGCGCTCGAGGCGGTCCGCCTGCTCCGCGGCGCCGAGCGGCAGGGTCTCGAGAATCGCCCGCACGTTCTCCTCGACCGTGAGCTTGCGGAATACCGACGGTTCCTGCGCCAGGTAGCCGATCCCCATGCGCGCGCGGCGGTACATCGGCTCCGGCGTGATGTCCCGGCCATCCAGCACGATCTCACCGCCGTCGGGACGGATCAAGCCGGTGATCATGTAGAAGCACGTGGTCTTCCCCGCCCCGTTGGGGCCGAGCAGGCCTACGATCTCCCCCTGCTCGAGCCGTACGCTCACGTCGTTCACCACGCGGCGGCCCTTGTAGGTCTTGACCAACCCGTGGGCCTCGAGGCGGCTCCCGCCCGAGACCACGGCGTGCTCCCCGCTGGGCGACTCGGCGCGCGCCAGCGCGCGCTCCGCGACCTCGAGCAGCCGGTCCGCCATGCCGGCGCGGTCGGCCGCGAGCTCGGCCCACGCTTCGGCGGTGAACGCCACCGTCGCCAGGTCCCCCGGCACCCCCAGCGCGTAGGTGACGATCTTCAGGAGCGCGAGCCGCGGCAGCACCGACGTCCGGAGGCTGGCGCGGAACTCCTCGACCGACAAGGCTCCGAGCTCGGGCAGCCCGGCGTCCCGGGAGTGGGCGCGCAGCTTGAGGAACTCCTCGCGGTAGGCCACCGCGAGCTCGGCGAACGGCGCGCGGCCCTGCGCGTCCCCGACGCGCGCCAGCGCCGCCGCCGCCAACGGGAGCGACGAGTCGCGAGCGGACAGGAGGTCCGCCAGGTGACTGGGGGGCGGGGCGGCCGGCGTCGTCATCGGTCCGGAGCCTTTTTCTTGGTCGTGTCCGCCGGAGTCTTCTTCTTGGTCGTGTCAGGAGGAGCGGGCGGCAGCGGCTCGAGCTGTACGCCGTCGGCGCGACCCGTGACGGTCACCCGTTCGATCCTGCCTCCCGCGAGCGATATGTCGATCATCGCCCCGCGCGAGTAATTGAGCGACGGCAGGGAGTCGCGCTGGTTGTACTGATGCGTGAATGCGCGGGCGGATCCCCGCGAGACCACGCGGTGCAGCGTGCTCTTCGGTTGGCGGGCCCCTCCCTCGGGGTCGGCCTGCTGGGCCCAGCGCGCCGTGAGCGAATCGCCGGTAATCCAGTCCGGGGTCGAGTCCCGCCTGGCCGTGGAGTCGCGCTTCATGGTCGAGAGCGCGTGCCCGAACGCACGCACTTCGGTAAGCACCTGATCCGGGACGTCGAGGGCGAGCGAGTCGCCCCGCATTGTCGTATTGCTCGAGACGGCCCGGGCGTGGACCGAGTCTTTAGGGCCCCAGGCGAACGCCTGCTGCAGCTTCTTGCGGTCGACGTGCAGGTGAATCGTGTCGGCGGTGAGGCGCCAGTCGGCGCCTGTGGCCACGCCGTCGCCCAGCGCCTTCACAAGGCGGATGTCGTGACCCCGGAGGCCGAGCTCGATGCGGGTGCCCGTCAGCGTGTAGGACTCCGTCCCCTTGCCCTCGACCCGGGGCTTGCCCACGAGCAGCCCAAATCCCACGGCCTGATCGAGCTGCATCGAGTCGCCCCGCGCCGCGAAGTCGCTGCGATCGATCGTCACGGCTCCCCCGCCCCACATGCGATCATTGCCTTTGAAGCGTACCCGATCCGCCACGATGACGTACGGCTCGGCGGAATCGGCGCTCCCGCGGTAGTCGATCGTCGGGCGGCCCGTGGCGTACATCTCGAGCGTGTCCCGCACGCCCTTCAACGCCCGGTAATAGGTCAGATTGGGCCCCCGCAGCACCGAGCCGCTGTTGCGGTTCACGGCGACCACGTTCTTGTGGGCTTCGAGTCGCTCCTGACGCAGGAAGTACGCGGCCGTCACGGCGTCGAGCGTGATGGCGGTGTCCCGGATGTGCACCAGATTCTTCTGCCCGATCATGTCGAAGCGGCCGACGCCGGCGTACCAGGCGACGCTGTCGGACTGCAGGGAGCTCCCGGTGCCCCGGCAGTGCGCGAACACACCGCCCCCCGCGAAGACGTTGGTCTCTCCCGTGCGCACCTCTACCTGCTGCGCCTTGCCACGGACCGAGTCGATTTCCACCGTGCAGGGCCGTCCCCCGGTCGTGTCCGCGGGCGAAGTGGGTCGTTGGGCGAGGACGACGAGGAACATGGTGGCCATCATTGGTTCGGCAGGGTGAACTTCCCGCCCGTTCCCTTGGGGCGGAGCGCGGTCACGACCTTGAAGTCGGGATCGGAGGTGAAACCCTCCCCCTCGATGTGCCGGGTCGGCTCGTCGAATATGAAGGCGCGGTCGGAGCTGACCTGATTCTTGGCCTGGCTGTAGCGGATCACCTCGGTGCGGAGCGTCGCGCCATCAGTCCGCACCACCACCACGCTGCCCCGTGCCTCCATGTCGCCCGTGCGCCAGTGGTAGGTGCCCTCGCGCGAGGTGAGCGTGGACGTCTGGGCACCCCGCGTATCGTAGAACGTGATGTGCACCTGGCGGAGCTCGGCCGTTTGCGAGGGCGAGTAGAAGTATGCCGTATCGGCGAGCACGTGGGCTCGCTGGACTCCCCCGCTGGTCATGTAGTGGGACATGCTGTCGAGCACCTGGTCGGCCGAGTCGGCGGCGGAAATGGTGGCCGTCGGCTTGATGCCGGTGTCGCAGGCGTTCAACACCACCGCGCAGAGCAGCCAGGCGCGCCTCATGCTGCCCCCGCCTTCATGAGGTCGTGCAGGTGCACCATCCCGACCAGTTTGCGCCCGCCGTCGAGCACCGGCAGCGCCATGACGCCGTGCTGCTCCATGAGGCGCACCGCCGCCGCGGCGAGCTCATCGCGTGTCGTGCTCTTGGGCTGCCGCGTCATGACGTCGCCCACGGGCAGATCGAGAAAGGCGTCGGTCTTTTCCATCAACCGGGTGAGGTCCCCCGCGGTGACCACGCCGACCAGGCTGCCCGCGCGGTCCACCACGGCCACGGTGCCCCGCTTCTCGGCGAGCAGCACGACGCACTCGCGCATGGGACGGTCGGGCCCGAGGGTGGGGATGTCGTTCGCGAGCATGACGTCCGCGACGCGCAGCAGCAGATTCCGCCCGAGCGCGCCTCCCGGGTGCAGCGCCGCGAAATCCTCGCGCCGGAATCCTTTCACTTCGAGCAGCGTCACGGCGAGGGCGTCGCCCAGCGCCAGGGCGGCGGTGGTGCTCGCGGTGGGCGCGAGTGTCTCCGGGCATGCCTCTTCGGCGACGCTCGCGTCGAGCACCACGTCCGCCTGGCGGGCGAGCACGGAGTCCAGGTCGCCGGTGATCGCAACCAGCCGCACGCCCTGCCGCTTGAGCTGACTCACGAGGCCGAACAGCTCGTCCGACGCACCGCTTCGGGACAGGAGGATCGCCACATCGTGCTGGCCGACGATCCCGAGGTCGCCGTGCAGCGAGTCGATCGGGTGGAGGAACGACGCGGGCGTGCCGGTTGAGGTGAACGTGGCGGCGATCTTGCGCGCGATGAGGCCGGACTTGCCGACCCCCGAGACGATCACCCGACCGCTCCCGGCCGCCAGCAGGCGCACCGCGGCGGCGAACGCCGGCCCCAGTCGTTGGGCCACGCGTCCGATCGCGTCGGCTTCGAGGGCGAGCACGCGGCGCCCGCGCTCAACGAGATCGCCCGGCTCCGTGCGGGACATCGCCACGCTCCAGAAAGTACGTCGTGAGGAGACTCTGCCACTCGCCGCGCGCCTTGAGGATCAGCTCGGCCACCTCGCGGACGGCACCCTGGCCACCCGGGACATCGGTGACGAGGCGCGCCACCGCCTTGACCTCCGGCACCGCGTTCGCGACCGCGACCGGCAACGCCACGCGCGTGAGCACCGGGAGGTCGGCGAGGTCGTCGCCGACGAAGGCGCACTCGTCCCACGCCAGCCCGCGGCGGGCCAGCAGGGCTTCGAACGCCGGGAGCTTGCGGGCCGTCGGGTCCTGGATGAGCTCGTCCACCGACAGCTCACGCGCCCGCAGCGCCGTGGCCGTCGATTCCCGGCCCGTGAGCCACACGACGACGAGCCCCGCCGAGCGCAGCATCCGGATGCCGAGCCCGTCCTGGATGTGAAAGCGCTTGAATTCGACGGGGTGATCGCCGACGACGCCAAGGTAGACGCCGTTGTCGGTGAGCACGCCGTCGACGTCGAAGCCGACGAGCTTCAGGCGGCGGGCGAGAGCGCCATCAAGCACGGACCGCCTCCCGCGCTGAATGCCACACGTCCAGTGCCACACGCAGGATTCCCTCGAGCTGGCTCAGCGGGATCATGTTCGGCCCGTCCGACGGCGCCCGATCCGGGTCGGGGTGCGTCTCGAGGAAGAACCCGTCGGCGCCGGCTGCCGCGGCCGCGTACAACAGGGGCGGGATGGACTCGCGCAGACCGCCGCTCGAGCCGTCGGGGCCCTGCCCCGGCTGCTGGACCGAATGGGTGGCGTCATACACGACGGGGGTGCCGCACGCGGCACGCAGCCGCGCGAAGCTGCGCATGTCCACGACCAGGTCGCCGTAGCCGAAGAAGCTACCGCGCTCGGTCACGGCCACTTCAGGGACGCCCCCCGCGCGGACCTTTTCCACGGCGCCCGCCATGCCCTCCGGGGACATCCACTGCCCTTTCTTCACGTTCACGGGTCGGCCCCCCCGCCCTGCGGCGAGGAGCAGATCGGTCTGGCGGCAGAGAAAGGCGGGGATCTGCAGCACGTCCGCCACCTGAGCGGCCGCGGGCACCTGGACGGCCTCGTGCACATCGGTGAGGATCGGCAGACCGGTGTCCGCGCGCACCCGCGCGAGCGCCTCGAGACCGCGTTCGAGGCCGGGACCGCGCGCGCCCCCGAGCCGCGACCGGTTCGCCTTGTCGAACGACGCCTTGTAGATGACGTGGACCCCGAGCTTCACTCCCAGCTCGGCGACCGCTTCGCCGATCCGGCGATTCAGGTCGTCCGATTCGACGACGCAGGGCCCCGCGATGAGGAACGGGGCGGCTCCCGCCGCGAAGTGCTGCGCCACGTCAGTCGCGTCGGCCGGCGAGCTGAGACGGCCGCTCGGCCTGGGTGGGGACGGCCATGCTGCGGGCGCGATGCTGCTGGCGCGCCGCGCCCACGAACCCGGCGAACAGCGGGTGCGGGCGTGTCGGGCGCGACTTGAGCTCCGGGTGGAACTGGCAGCCGATGAACCAGGGGTGATCGGGCAGCTCGATCATCTCGACGAGCGAGCCGTCGGGCGAGAGGCCGGAGCAGCGCATGCCGTACTCGGCGAGGACGTCACGGTAGGCATTGGACACTTCGTAGCGGTGCCGGTGCCGCTCGCTGACTTCGAGCGCCCCGTAGGCCTGAGCGACACGCGAGCCGGGCCGCAGCTTGCAGGGGTAGGCCCCCAGCCGCATCGTCCCCCCCAGCTCCTGGATCCCTTCCTGGGACCGCAGCAGCGCGATCACCGGGTTCTCGCACTCAGGGGCGAACTCGCTCGAGTTCGTGTCCGGGAGCTTGACCA